>Ga0114932_10000793_pt1 | contig 37221 bp, 26 predicted proteins | sample 2SBtaG_2_FD_87286 | JGI IMG/M metagenome (GOLD analysis project Ga0114932, IMG submission 87286) | Deep subsurface microbial communities from Kolumbo volcano to uncover new lineages of life (NeLLi) - 2SBTROV12_ACTIVE470 metaG | ecosystem: Environmental > Aquatic > Marine > Volcanic ...
GACTCCTTGCTGAGCTTCGCCTCGGGGGTGGTCTATGTGTTCCGGGGTTCGGCCGACTTCGAGGGGTGGGGCCCGGAGGTCCTGGCCGCCGACGCAGACGCGACCTACGAGCGAGCAGAAGCCTACCTGCAGACCGGTGAGTCCTTCGCCGTCGGCGACGTGGATGGCGACGGCGACGCCGAGATCGTGCTGGTCATGGGCATCCAACCCTGAGCACGGGCCGTCCCGCGACCGTCGTGCTACCCATGTCGGCCGCCGAGGAAGTGCAGTGAAGCCCCTGCTTATCATCGCGTTCACGGTCTTTCTGGACCTGATCGGCTTCGGGATCGTGATCCCGTTGTTGCCCTTCTACGCCGAGAGCTACGGCGCGGGCGCCATCGAGGTCACCCTGTTGATGGCGGTCTACTCGCTGATGCAGTTCCTGTTCGCGCCGGTGTGGGGCGCTCTGTCCGACCGGCACGGCCGTCGGCCCATCCTGCTGGCGAGCATCGGCATGGGTGCCTTGGCGCTTGCCGGCTTCGCGCTTGCCGACACGCTGGTGCTGCTGTTCGTCTGCCGCATGCTCCATGGGCTGTTCGCCGCCAACATCTCCACCGCCCAGGCCTACATCGCCGACGTCACCAAGCCGGAGGACCGGGCGAAGGGCATGGGCCTCATCGGAGCCGCCTTCGGCGTGGGCTTCACCCTGGGGCCCTGGATCGGGGGCGAGCTGAGCGTGCACGGCCTGTCGGCGCCCATCTGGGTGGCGGCTGGGCTCTCCGCCTTGAACTTCGTGCTCGCGGCGGTGATCGTGAAGGAGAGCCTGACCGAGGGCCAGCGCAGCGAGCGTCGTCCGCGGCCGGTCTCGCCCGCGGTGCTGGCGAGCGTGTTGCGCCACCCGGTGGTGGGTGCCACGATCCTGCTCGCCTTCGTCACCACGCTGGCCTTCGCGATGATGGAGGGCACCTTCGCGCTCTTCGAGGCGCACGTGAACGGGCTCGGCGCGAAGGAGGTCGGCCGCCTGCTCGGCATCTCCGGGCTGACGATGGTGCTGATCCAGGGCGGCCTCATCGGTCGGCTCGCGAAGCGCTTCGGTGAAGGTGCGCTCCTGCGGGCCGGCGTGCCCCTGTTGGGCCTCTCGATGGTGGCCCTCGCCGTCGCCAAGCCCGGCTGGGGACTCATCGGCGCGATGGTGCTCCTGGCGCTCGCGCACGGCATCACCCAGCCGAGCCTGCACAGCCTGATGTCCCAGAAGGCGCCGGCGTCCGAGCAGGGCCTCGTGCTGGGAACCAACCAGTCGCTCGCGGCGCTCGCCCGGGTGCTCGGTCCGACGGTTGGCGGCCTGCTGTACGCCTTCGCGTCGCCGGCGGCGTTCTACGGAGCCGCCGTGATCCTGGGCCTCGCGACCGTGGTGGCCTTTCGGGCCACCTCGGCGCCGGAGCACGCGGAGCTCGCCCGGCGGGCGTGAGCGCTCAGAGGCTCAGGTCGAGGCAGGCGAGCGCGTCGATCGCACAGGCGCGCTCGACCACGGAGGCGCCGCTCCGGGCCAGCTCGTAGCAGGCGGGTCCCAGCTGGGTGCAGAGCAGGCCGAGGGTCTTCGCCGCACGGGCGGGGTCGGCGTTCGACACCTCGCCCGTCAGGTGGAGGTTGCCCCAGACCAGGCAGGCATCCAGGCTGCGACCCATGCAGCCCTTGTCGAGCAAGGGCTCGGCGCGGTCGGGCTGCTCGGCGATGAGCCAGCTCGCGCCGGCCAGCCAACACGCATCGGCTTCGCCGGCCGCGCAGCGGGAGGCCTGCACGCCGCGGTCTTCGTCGGTCGTGGGCACCGTGACCCATTCGCTGGCGAGGGCTGGGAAGCACCACAACATCGACGTGACGGTACCGCACGGTAGTGTCCCGGCCATGATGGAGCGGCTGCAGCGCGGCGAGCGGAGGTGGTGTGCGGCGGTGGCCGCCCTCGCGCTGGCGCTCGCCGTGGCCGTGGCTCTCGGACCGCTGGAAGGCGTGCCCCACGTGAGCGACGAGGTGGCCTACACGCTGCAGAGCCGGCTCTTCGCCGCCGGCGTGCGCACGGGGCCAGCGGCCGACGAGGCGAGCATGGTGCTCTACCCCTTCTGGCAGGCGGGACCGCGCTCCTATGCCGTGTTTCCCTTCGGCTGGCCTGCTCTGCTCGCGCCCTTCGAGGCTGCGGGCTTGCCGTGGCTTGCCAACGCCCTGGCGGGGGCGGTGCTCTCGATCGTGGCCTACCTGCTCGGTCGCTGCGTGGGCGGTGTCGGTGTGGCGCGCACGGCCTCGGTCCTGGTGGCGGTGTCGCCTGCGTTCTGGATGCTCACGGCGTCCCGCATGGCCCATGCATCGGTCGCGGCGGCGCTCGGCGTGGCGCTGGTGCTCACGCTGCGGCCTACGAGGGGCTGGACGACTTGGCTCCTGGTGGGCGGCTGCGTGGGCTACGTCGTGCTCGCGCGCCCCTTCGATGCTGCGGTCCTCGGGGGCCCCCTGCTGGTCTTCGGGCTCTGGCGGTGCCGCGGCGTCGCGCGCATGGCCCTGGTCGCAGCGCCTCTGGCAGCCGTGGCCCTCGTCGGCTGGGACAACCTCACCCTCACGGGCTCGGCCACCACCTTCCCCGTCGGTCCCTGGTTCGAGGCGTGGGCGGACCGACCGGGCTGCAACGGGCTGGGCTTCGGCGAGCACCTCGGCTGCCATGCCACGCTGGGCAGCCTCGGCCACTCCCCGGAGAAAGCGCTCCGCTTCGCTTGGCAGGGCGTGCGGCTGCTCGATGCCCACCTCCTCGGGGTGCCGGGAGGGCTCGCGGTGGCCGCCGCAGGGTGGATCGTGGCGGGGCGGAGGGCGCTCTGGATGCCTGCTGTCTTCGCCGTGACGGTGGCGGCCTACAGCACCTACTGGAGCCCCGGTCACGTGTATGGCGCGCGCTACTACATGCCCGTCTTCGTGCTCGCCGCCGTGGGCGCCGCGTCGCTGCTCCACCGGGTCGCCAAGCGCTGGGCCGTCGCGGTGCCGCCGCTCGTCGCGTCGCTCGCCGCGTCGCCCATCTTGTCCGACCTGAGCAGCGGGCCGTCCTGCGTGGACGGGAGCGTGGTGCACGGGTTGGCCGAGCGCGGCATCACCCGGGGGCTGGTCTTCGTCCATGGCGAGGGCACCCGGCCAGACGCCTGGCCGGCGCTCGGGATCGACGCGTTCCTGTGCGACCCGATGTTGGCGTCGGGCAGCGGGTTCGCGGCGTGGGACCCGGCGGGGGGAGGCGTCGAGATCCGACACGCGCTCCTGGAGGCCGAGCAGCGCGCTGCCTTCCGGGACGCCTTCCACCCGGGCGCAGACACCTGGTTCGTCGCGCACGACGTGGTGGCCGACAGCCGAAGGTGGTTCCGCGTGGACGAGGATGGCCGGCTGATCGCCGAGTGATCAGAGCGGCGGGAAGGCCGTGCAGATCGCCTTGGTGATGGGCACGTGGTGCGCCATGTCGTCGTAGAGCCAGTCGCTGGCCTGCTCGACCTGCTCCACGCTCGGCACCAGGTTGGCGGGGTTGAGCACGCGCGACAGCGGCACGTAGACGTCGGCATAGGCGGCCGATCGCAGGGTGTTGCCGCGCACGAGCTGCTGCACCGGGTACCACACGAGGCTGCGCGGGTTGGGGGCGAAGCAGTCGAAGGCCAGGATCCACGCGTTGCGGTGGCCGTCCAGGGTGCCGCGCATGACCGACTCGTACGCCACCCGGCTGGGCACGTTCTCCACCACGCCGCCCTCCGTGAGGCGCGTGATGCCGTGTTCGGCGTAGAGCGGGTCCATCAGCTCGGTCATGCGGGGTGCGTCCCGCAGGATGTCGTAGTGGATGAGTCCCGGCACGCTCGCGGAGAAGCCCGCGGCGTCGATGCAGTCGGCGTCCAAGGTCAGCGGATCGAGGCCGAAGACCACCCGCTTGAGGGTGTGCGGGTCGCTCATCAGCTCCCGGAAGATCTCGACGACCTTGCCCATGCGGGCGAGCCCCCTCACCCGGAAGATCATGCCGGGCCGCACCACGTCGTCGAGGAAGTGCTCGTAGTAGCTGAGCTCGTGCTTCAGCGTGTCCACCGTGAGCCCGGTCGCCACGATGTGCATCGGCACCCCCAGCTCGCGCATCGTCAGCACGTCGCCGCTCTCGCCGCGGAAGTGCCGACCGATCGCGGCGCGCAGGTGCAGGCGCAAGGTGGCCGGGAGCCCGTACCGGGACTGCTGCGGTCCGACCGTGAACACCTTGTTCCAGCTCAGGTCGCGGAGGGCGGCGTAGACCGGCGCCGGGTCGTAGATCCCGCGCCGGGCCCGGAAGAGCCCGCTCAGTGCGCCGATGGAGGTGCCGCAGATCAGGTGGACCGGCAGGCCCTCGCGGTCGAGCGCGCGGAGCGCACCGGCGTAGCCGTACCCCGCGCCACCGCCCCCTCCGAGCGCGACGACGATCTTGCGATGGGTGACCTCGCGGTCGACGTCCTGCCGCCCGAGGCCGAAGCGCTCCTTCAGCGCGTCTCGGTGCGCGCGCACCTCGTCGACCAGCTCCGGGAGCGCGCGCACGGCGCCCCAGAGCGTGGGTTCCTCCGGTCCGAGACGGCGCTGGAGCAGGTCTCGTACACGGTAGGCGAGCGGGCGAACGAAGTCCGACACGTCGACGTCGACGCCGTCCACCCGACGGCGAACGATGCCGATCTTGCAGAAGCTCACCACGTAGCGGAGACCCGCCAGGAGGTGAGGCGAGACCTCCCCCGGTCGGGTCAGGTCGCGCTCCAGGATGGTCACCTCGAGCGCCTCGAAGGGCTTTCGGTGCTCGAGGATCCGTTCGATGCGCACGGCGGCACTCTACATCTTCTGGACGTGACCCCGCCTCGGGCGGGCTACGTTCCCGACCGCAGTGGAGGAGCTGATGAGGACCTGGATGTTTGCGCTCGGCGCCCTCGGGCTGGTGGCCTGTGACGGGGACGCCGACAAGGCGGACGACACCGCGCCCGAGGCCGACACGGACACGGACACGGACACGGACACCGACACCGACACCGACACCGACAGCGACAGCGACACCGACACCGATCCCCTCGAGGGCGAGCGGCTCTACGTCGGCGAGGCCACCGTGAGCGTGACCGACTACGACGGGTGGGAGGAGTGGCACTGGCTCGACGAGGACGACGAGCCCCTCTGCGTCATACGCTACGAGCTGGAGGAGACCGCGACCCGCCCGGACTGCGACGACCCGAAGACCATCGAGTGCGACTGGGGCTTCGACCTGGTGCTGTCGAACGCCAGCATCACGGTGGAGGGCAGCCCGGGCTGTTCCGACGTGGCCGGCTACGACAAGACCACCGTCTCCGAGCTCGACGGCACCGAGGTGTCCTACGGCTACGGCGAGTACATCGGGCACGCCGACACGGTCATCGTGGACAGCGGCTCGGGGTGGGCGCCGGTCGGCTTCGCCTCGTGGGAGAAGGGCATCTTCAGCTACGAGCGCGGCGACGGCGACTTCGAGTACGAGGCACCGAAGTAGATGCTGCTCCTCGCGGCCCTGGGCTGCAGCACCGAGGTGCTGCTCGCCGACGAAGGGAACTTCACGCTCATCGCCGATCTGACCATCCCGGTGTTCGAGACGGCCGCAGCCGCGGATGTCGGCATCTGTTGGGACGAGCTCGTGAGCGACCTGCAGTGCCAGGACATGGACGCGGCGGTCGAGGTCGACAACGTCCAGCTCCTGCGCTTCCCCTACAAGACGCAGGAAGAGGTCGAGGTCGGCATCGAGGTCGACTCGCTGCAGCAGGCCGACATGTCGGGCTACGTCGAGGTGCAGCCCCCGGACGGCGACACGTGCAGCTCGCTCGGGGCGATGGACTTCCGGGGCACGCCGGTGGACGTCACCCAGGAATACACCGCGGACGGCGGCACCTACATGCTGTCCTTCGCCACCGGCACCGAGCTGGGGAAGGGCACCCGCATGCTCGCCTTCCTCACCCCGAGCGCGAGCTCCGACGTGATGGCGGTCGACGTGCCCACAGGCTGCGGCACCCTCGAGGTCGACGTGGACCTGAGCTCCCTCACGCCGACGCCGGTGAAGAAGCGCGCGGGGAGCTGGCTGGTGGACTGGCGCGAGGTCACCACCGACAGCCAGGGCAACGAGCTGCGCCTCGCGGACCTCGACACGGTGACGATGGCTGCCTACACCGGCGTCACCGCTGCGGACCTCGAAGCCGACTTCTTCGACCTCGAGAGCCTGGCCGACTCGGTGTGGCGGGCGGAGGTCGCGTCGGGCACCCAGGTCGAGCTCACCGAGATGGTGACCGATGACGGCGCGGCCTTCGAGGGCTTCGACGCCGATCTGTACGTGCTCGCCTTCTTCTGCAGCTCCTGCACGAACCCCGCCCCGCTCTACCTGACCGTCCTGGAGCCCTGAACCATGCCTTGGAGCCTGCTCTTCGCCTGCACCCCCGGTGGCCTCGGCAGCGTGACCGCCACCGTGAGCGACGACATCGTGACCGTGGTCACGGTGGACTGGACCACCGACGAGGAGGTCGACAGCTACGTCCGCTACGGCGTCGATCTGGAGCACCAGACCCCCGTCTCCAACGGCACCGAGCACACGGTGCCGCTGTTGGGTCTGACGGGCTCCACGGAGCTGAGCTACCAGGTCGTGATCGACGGCGACGAGCCGGTCGAGGGGCCTGTCGAGAGCGTCACCACCGGCGACCTGCCCAACGACCTGCCCGCCTTCACGACCGATGGCGGCAGCGCTGGCGCCTACATGTCGGTGCCCGTCGTCGGCGGCGTCACCGCTCCGGTCATCCTCACCCCCGAAGGCGAGGTGACCTGGTACTGGTTCGACGAGCGCGGGCTCGACGTGTACCGCGCCTTCCCGTCCGGCGACGGCACGGGCGTCTACTACAACGCCGCGAGCGTGTCGGGCGACCCGTCCGAGGCGAGCGAGCTGGTCCACGTGACCTGGGACGGCGGCACCGAGACCACGATCGAGGTGCCCCTGCTCGCCCACGACTTCGTGGAGCACGCCGACGGCACGCTCGGCATGATCGTCGTCGAGTACCGCGAGGGGGAGGACGGCGAGGAGGTGAAGGGCGACCAGATCCTCGAGATCGCGCCCGACGGCACCCAGACCGTCGTGTGGAGCGCGTGGGACTGCTACGACCCCGCGGTCCACGAGGGCGACGACTCCGGCTGGACCTTCGCCAACGCCTTGGACTGGGACGAAGACGAGCAGGTCTACTACATCTCGTTCCGCAGCCAGTCGACGATCACGAAGGTCAACCGTGAGACCGGCGCCTGCGTGTGGGCGGCCGGCGAGTCCGGCGACATCGAGCTCGACGAGGAGTACGAGCACCAGCACCAGTTCCAGGTGCTCGAGTCCAGCCTGCTGGTCTTCGACAACGACGGCGCGGGCAACGCCACGAGCCGGGTGATGGAGTACAGCCTGGACGTCGAGGGCGGGGAGTTCCAGGAGATCTGGAGCTACCAGTCCGATCCGCCGGTCTACAGCTTCGTGCTCGGCGACGTGAACCGCTTCGACGGCGGCGACACGCTGGTCACGTGGAGCGTGGCGGGGCAGATCGAGCGCGTGGGCAGCGGGGACGATCCAGAGGTGCAGTTCAAGTTGAACGGTGCGCTGGGCGATGCCTTTGCGTTCAACACCGTGTTGGACAGCCTGTACCGGTAGCGGACCCGAGGAGCGGCCCGCCTCAGGTCCAGAAGGCGCCGGCCACCTCGACCGGCTCGTCGGCGTCGCGCACGATCCACTCGAGCGGCAGCAGCTCCCGGTAGGCGCTGTGCGTGAACCTCCGTCCGAGCAGCACCACCTGCCCCTGGTCGCTCGGGCTGCGGACCACGCGGCCCGCGGCCTGGACCACGCGGCACATGCCGGGCACCACGAACGCGTAGTGGAAGCCCTGGCCCCACCGGGCCTCGCAGTGTGCCTGGAAGAGCTTCCTCTGCAGGTTCAAGCGCGGCAGCGCCGGGCCCACGCAGATCACCGCCTGCAGCGCTGACGTGGGCAGGTCGACGCCCTCGGCAAAGACGCCGCCGAGCACGGCGTGCAGCACCCTGGGCGCCCCCTCGGCCACCAGTGCCGCCACCAGCTCCGAGCGGGCGTGCTCGTCCATGCGCCGTTGTTGGATCAAGGGCTCGCGACCCTCCACCTCCACGAGGGGCTGGAGCTGTCCGAGCAGCTCGAAGCTCGGGTAGTAGATCGCCACGGTGCCGGGCACGCTCTCGACCAGCTCACGGAGGAGCCGCGCCGTGGGCTTCCGCTGCCGGTCGCGGTCCCGGTAGAGGGTGGAGACCCTCGGCGCCACGACGACGTGCCGGTGTTCCGGCGGGAACGGCGAAGGGTGCTCGACGACCTCCACGCGCTCCTCCTCGAGCCCCAGGAGGTCCTGGTGGAAGCGTGCGGGCCGGAGCGTGGCGCTCATCAACACGCTGCCTGCGAAGCTGGCCATGCGGGCCTTCACCCAGAGAGCCGGGTCCAGGCAACAGAGCTGCACGGCGGGCCCCTCCCACCGGGTCTCGCTGTAGAGGTGCACGATGGCGTCGGAGTCGTGCTTTCGGGCCGCCTCGAGCACCGAGCAGAAGCGGTGGAGCTCGCGCGCCACGTCGGCGTAGGGGTCTTCCGGCCAGCTCGGATCGCGGACCCGCAGGTACTCCAGCGCGAGCTCCTCCACCCGATCGCGAAGCTCGACGAAGCGTCGGGGCGAGAGCTCGACCACGACCTGGCCGTAGCCCCGCGGCGCGCCCTCCTCGACCAGCAGCAGGGCATCCTCGACGGCGTGCGCCAGATCTTCGCAGATCTCGGCGAAGGGAGCCGCGCGCTCGCTCGCCTCGCGCAGGAACCGCCCCGCGGCGCTGGCCTGGCGGGCGAGCAGCCTCGGGGAGCCGTAGCTCCGCGCGCGGTCGACCAGGTTGTGGGCCTCGTCGACGACGACGATCCAGTCCTTGGCACCTTCCTGGAAGTGGCGGCGGAGGTAGGCGCCCGGCGCGAACACGTAGTTGTAGTCGCCGATCACCACGTCGCAGCGGTCGCTCACGTCGAGCTGCAGCTCGAAGGGGCAGGCGGTGTGCTCGAGCGACACGCGCTCCACGACATCGGGTCGCGCCACGCCCTGGTCGAGCACCCGGTCCACGAGACCCTGGCTCTCGACCTTGTCGTAGTAGCCGCGCGCAAAGGGGCAGCTCTCTGGGCGGCAATCCACCACGTCGTGCAGGCACGCCTTCTCCCGCGCCCGAACGCTCACGGCCCGGAGGGGGAGGCCCCGGGCGGCCATCTCCTCGAGGGTCTCCTCGACCAGCCGCTGCTGCGTGCCCTTGGCGGTGGCGAAGAAGACGCGCTTGTCGTTCCGGTAGGCCCACCGGAGCGCCCCGAGCAGGACCGCCGCGGTCTTGCCCGTGCCGGTAGGGGCGCTCATCAGCAGGTGCTTGCCGCGCCCGAGGGCGTGCTCGACGCTGGCCACCACGTCGTCCTGGCCTTCGCGGAAGTCGTCGTGCGCGAAGGGCACGCTCGCCGCACGCCGCTCGGTCCTCCACGCGAGGAACGCCTCCCGCTCGAGCACCAACCTCTGAAGCTGGTGATCCACCCAGGCTTCGGTGGCGTAAGCATCTCCGGAGGACGAGAGCACGTGCCGAGAGCCGTCCATGAGGCTCACCAGGATCAGCCGTCCGGCGGGCTCCGCGTGGCCCGTCTGGCGCAGCATCCAGAGGTAGAGCTCGAGCTGGCTGGTCCAGGCGGGCCAGTCCTCCAACGTGGTGGCGGCCAGGCGCGCTCCGCTCAGACCGGAGCTCTTCACCTCCTCGACCACGGTGCGGTCGGCCTCCACCGTGATGCCGTCGAGCCGGCCCCGGACCGTGCACTCCCAGCCGCGCACGACGCGGGTGACGCTCACGGTGACCTCGGCGCGGAAGGCCGCGTCGCTCGCTCCTCGCTCCGTCTGCCACGTCTGGTGGACCGCCCGGCCGGCGGCCATCCTCGCAGCCTGGCTGCCGGTGTAGTCCAGGCGCAGGTGCCCGCTGCGTGGGCCCGCAGCCAGGAGGTCGCCCACGCCGATGACCAGCGTCTTCTCGCCGTCGACGTAGCGGATGGACACGGACGGCTCCGGGGGCGTGCATGTGGCTAACCTCTGGCGGACGTGCGGTACGCTCTCGCGGCATGATGGAGCCCGGTGACACCGTGGGCGGCCGCTTCGTGGTCGAAGGCCTGCTCGGAGAGGGCGGGATCGCCCGTGTGTACAAGGTGCGCCATCTGCAGCTCGGGAGCGTGCACGCCCTGAAGGTGCTGACGATGCGTCGTCGCGGCATGGCCGAGCGTCTGCTCCTCGAAGGCCAGATCCAGGCGCAGCTGCGTCACCCCAACGTGGTGTCGGTGACCGACGTCGTCGAGGAGGGAGGCTTCCCCGGCCTGCTGATGGAGTACGTCGACGCGATGTCGTTGGAGGAGTGGCTCACCGAGTACGGCACCCTGCCGCTCCCCCGGGCCCTCGACCTGTACGCGCAGATCCTCGCCGGTGTGCACGCGGCCCACACCCGCGGCGTGCTCCACCGCGACCTGAAGCCCTCCAACATCCTGCTCGCTCGCACCCCGCAGGGGCTGGTGCCCAAGGTCTCGGACTTCGGCATCGCCAAGGTCGCCGCGGAAGATGCGCCGCAGAACGCCACCCGCGCCGGCACCCCCATGGGAAGTCCCGGCTACATGGCGCCCGAGCAGGTGACCGACGCGTCCACGGTCGACGAGCGCGCCGACATCTGGGCCCTGGGCGTGATCCTCTACGAGGTGGTGAGTGGCGCGAGGGCCTTCTTCGGGAGCGACACCCTCGCGATCCTCAACCGGACCGTGAAGGTGGAGCTCAACCCGATCCGTGAGGTGGTCGACGGGGTGCCAGACCACGTGGTCGCCGCCCTCGACGGGTGCCTCCAGTCCGAGATGGAGGGCCGCTTCGCGACCGTGCTCGACCTCGCGCGGGTGCTCTTTGCCGACGACCCCGACCGCTTCTCCGTGGTCGAGGGGCGTGCGATGGGCGAGCCGATGCCCCTGGCCTTTGGCGAGAGCATCTCCCAGCCCCTCGATCGGATCGCCACCACGGGCAAGTCCAAGGACACCGGCACGTGGGCACCGGCCGAGGGCAACTTCACCGCCGTGCCCGAAGATCCGGAGGCTGTGGTCTCGGGGACCGGCCGCCGTCGGTCGGTCACGGTGGTGCCCACCGACGGCACCCTCGAAGCCTCCCAACGCGGCGACTTCACGGCGGATGGTCGGCCCACCAGGTCCACCGGGCGGCCCGGACTCCTGGCCTACGTGCTCGGGGGGCTGGTCCTGGCTGGCTCGATCGGCGTGGGCGGCTGGCTGGCGACTCGTCAGGATCTGGCTCCCGTGGAGGGCGTCGCAGAGCCGGTGGTCGAGCCCCCGAGGTCGACGCCGACCGTCAGCATCGAGACGGTCCCGCCCGTGGCCTCGGAGGCCGAGGACGTGGTCGAGGCGTCCCAACCCGAGGCAGGCGCGACGGAGCCCGTGGTCGAGGCCGCGGCGCCTGAGCCGGTTCGGGCGTCGGCGCCCCCTGCGCGTACCGCAGAACCGCCTCCTGCCGAGACGCAGCCTGCGGAGCCCGAACCCGAGGAGCCGGTGGTCGCGGAACCCCAGCCGGTGGTGGAGCAGCCGCCTCCCGAGCCGGTGGTGGAGGCGCCCGAGCCCGACGTCGCCGAGGTCGCCCCCGAAGCGCCGGAGCCCGCGCCGCGCATCCTGGGCAACTACACCGGCAAGGCCAACGGCCGGCCCCTGGTGGTGCGCATCACCACCCAGGACGGCACCTACATCGCGGGCAGCGTCGAGTTCGTGCTCGGGACCACCCGCCAGGAGGTGGCCGTGGCCGGCAGCGTGTCCTCGGACGGCTCCTTGAACCTGAAGGAAGATGCCGGCAGCAGGCTCGTGCTCACGGGCACGGTCAGCGGCGGCACCTTGAGCGGCAGCTACACCCGGAGCGGCCAGCGGAAGGCCCTCGGCTGGTCTGCGAGCCGGTAGAGACCACACGGAGATCCCATGCTGAGCATCCTCACAGCAGCGGCGTGGGCCGGAAGCGGCCCCTGGGTCGTCGCCCAGGGCGACCAGAACGTCTACCTGGGCAGCGAAGCCCAGCGACTCACCCAGCTCGCCGTGTCCACCGGCAGCTTCAGCGACGACGTGCTCGACATCGGCGCAGGCGGTCCGATCACCGATCCGGGCGCCGGCATCTCCACCTTCGGCATGAAGGCCATCGTCACCTACGGCCTGCTTCCCCGAGCGGAGCTGGAGCTGGGGGTGCCGTACTACCGGGTGCGCTTCAACCGCCAGGACGACGCCATCTGCACCGAGCTGCTCGGCGAGCAGGCTTGCGCCGCCAACAAGGGCCTCGGGGTGATCACCGGGCGCGCGAAGGTGTTGCTGCTCGACGAGCTCTACGGACCCGTGGTCTCGCTTGCGGCGGGCGCTGAGCTCCGCCACGGAGACTTCACCGCCCCGGAGCGCGGGCAGCTCACCAACCTCGGCGAGGGCACCACCGACATCGGCGCCTTCGCGAGCGTCGGTCGCACGGGCGCCTTCGGGGCCCAGGGGGCCTGGTCCACGTACGCGGAACTCGGTGGGCGCTACCGCATGCCCAACGCCTCCATCAGCACCGAGGCCAACGCTGACCTGGGGGTGGTGCCGAACAACGAGCTCTGGGGCTCGTGGGAGAGCCTCGTCGGAACCATCACCTGGGGTGCTGGGCCTATGATCTCGTACTTCCACCGTCCCCAGGGCCTCGACTTCGAGGAGCTGCTGACCGACCCCGAGCTCGCGGGCGACGACGAGCGGCTCGCTGCGCTCAATGCGCTGTCGGTGCAGGCGGGTGCGAAGATCGTCGTGCGCTCCGAGGAGCGCGTCAGCTTCTCCGCAGGCGTGGCACGCACCCTCTACGCCGAGAACAACCCCGCCGACCTGGTGAGCGTGAACGCGGGGATCAGCGTGCGCAACCTGTGGCGGCGCACCGACTGAAGCGGTGCTGAGACGCCTCGGACTGCGCCTCTTCCAGCGGTTGGCCATGCCGACGGCGCGGCGCTTCGAGGCCGCGCTGGAGGACCCGAGGGCAGCGCAGGCGGCGTTGGCGGCGCGGCTCGGGCCTCTGGGTGAGCCGCGAGAATGGGAGGCCCAGGACCTGTCCCTGTGCGGCGAGGTGACGATGACCGAGACCACCTCGGGTTCGTCCGGCCCCGCGAAGGAGGTGCCCTACAACCGCGCGCTGTTGGCCGCGTTCAGCCGCGCGTTCGTGCTCCAGGCCCACGATCTCGTGCGCCACGTGCCCTTCGAGACCGGCCGCACCTGGATGCTGGTGACCCCTCCGGCTTCTGGCAGCACCACGGACGACCGCCACTACCTGTCGGGCTGGGTGCGATGGCTCGCCTGGCCGTACCTGCTGGCACCTTCCGGCAGCGCCGTCGACTGGCAGGAGCGTGTGGTGCTGGCGCTGCTCCGAGCGCGGAACCTGGAGGTGATGAGCGCCTGGAGCCCCTCGCTCGTGCACGTGCTCCTGGATGTCGTCGAGAGCCTCGGCGTGTCGCCGAGGGAGGCCTGGCCGGCGCTCAAGGTCGTGAGCGTGTGGGCCGACGGCACGGCGCAGCTCGAGGCGGAGCGGCTGGAGGAGCGCCTGGGCGTGTGGGTGCAGGGCAAGGGCTTGTTGGCCACCGAGTGCCCGATGACGGTGCCGATGGTGGGGGTCGATGGGGGCGTGCCGCTCGTGGAAGACACGCTGATCGAGCTGCTTGGCGACGACGGGGTGCTCCGCGGCCTGCACGAGGTCTCGCAGGGGGAGCACGAGCTGGTGGTCTCCACCGTGGGCGGGCTGCGTCGCTACCGCATCGGAGACCGGGTGCAGGTCGTCGGGCGTCGTGGCGCCACACCCACCCTGCGCCTCGTCGGCCGCGCGGGCGTGTCGGACCTCGCCGGTGAGAAGCTCGCCGAGCCGTGGGCGGAGGCCGTGCTCGCGCGCTTCGGGGTGCGCGGCGTGCTGGCCCCCCGTGCCGATGGACGCGGCTACGAGCTCTGGGCGGAGCTCGTGACCGACGGGCTGGCCCTCGCCCTCGATGCCGCCCTGTGCGAGGCCCACCACTACGGCCTGGCCCGGGCACTCGGGCAGCTCGAGCAGGTGCGCGTGAGGGAGGTCCCCGATCTCCAGGCTGCGCTGATGCGTGTTGCGCGGCTGGAGGGTCGGCGGCTCGGGGATGTGAAGGTGGAGGTGCTGCGTCGGCGGGCGTGGCCTCCGCACGGATGAGGTGCCCTCAGTCGAGCGCCCAGGCGTCGAGGCTCAGGTCGGCGCGGGCGAACGCGCCGATCCCCCGGTCCACGAGAGCCAGGACCGCCCCCTCGGTGGTCGCCGGGCCCTCGAGACGCGGGCTGCCCGTGCCCACGCATTGGGGGCTCTGCCCCGGTAGCGTTCGACAGACCTGGGCGAGCCCCTCGACGTCCACGCCGAAGAACACCGCATCGCCCATCCACGTCGGCGTGACGTGCGGGAGCACGCTCCCGGGAGCGTCGATCACGTCGTAGCCGTACCAGCCGCTGTCGTCGCCCTCTGCGAGCACGAGCGACGAGCCTTCTTCGGTGGTGACCACCAGGGCGAGCCGTCTGGCCGCGTCGGGTGCGAGCGCGGGCCGCTCTGCCCTGTGGACCGGACCGACCAGGTCGCTCACGTCGAGGTCCAGGACGACGGGCGGGGCGTCCTCGAACAGCTCGGCGACCTGGATCCGGCGGTGGTGCCGGGCGTCCTTGCCTTCCTGGGCGGCGGACCACGCCAGGAAGAAGGCGTCGTCCCCGGTGCTCATGGTGATGCCGGTGGGCAGGCCCGTGAGGGTGCCCAGCTCGACGGTGGTCCAGGACGTGCCGTCTCCGGTCGCGACCCGGAGCCTGACCCGTTCGTAGTCGTAGTCGTCCTCGTCGTTGCCCACCACCCCGTTGATGTTCTCGATCCATGCGGCGCGCACGCCGCCCGACGGTCGAGGCCCGAGCGCGACACGCCACGTGGGGCCCACCTCGTCCTGGAGCGGTGTGGCCTCCTCCCAGGAGCCCTCGACACGTCGAAAGCACCGTGGCGCCCAAGGAATCGGCCCGGCCTCTTCGAACCGGAGCTCGCGGAAGCACGCCCAGGGCTCCTCGGCGCCGACCCCCATCGCGAGGTCCTGCACGTCGAAGGCCTCGGGGTCGCTGAGCTGCACGCCGTCCACCTCGACACGCCCCCGGTGAGCGGGGTCGTCCTGCAACTCGATGAAGCCGACGGCGTCGGCGGCTGCCGCGAGCTCCACGGTGCCCGTGGGCCCGGCGCGCAGCTCGAGATCGAAGAGCTCGTGGGCCACGCGCCCCCGCGCCCACGGCAGCTCGATGTCCATCAAGGCGGCCAGGGTGCTTCCCAGGTCCTCCAGCGTGACCGGATCGCTGCTCGGGCCGATGCGCACGTCCGGTCCGAGCACCAACAGCGGCAGCATGCGGCAGCCGTGGCAGCTGTCGCCGTGCTCCCGCCAGGGGTGCTTGCCGGCGCCCGCGTCGTGGCGGCCATGGTCGCTGACCACCACCAGGTGGGTGCGCCCCGCATAGCTGGGATGCGCCTGCAGCCAGCTCCAGAAGTCAGCGACGTCGCCGTCGACTGCGCGGATGTGCTGGGGGTGGCTCTCGGCGATCCCGTAGTGCGCCGACGTGTCCACCGCGTGCAGGTTGGCCAGCGCGAAGCGGACCGTGCCTGGCTCCATGGCCTCGACCAGGGCGTCGATCACGTCGCTGTCGTCGCCAGACGGGTCGTGCCCGTTGCCGCTGCCGACGTACACGCTCTCGCTCGGCGGTGCCCCCGCTTGCAGGCTGTGGGTGAGCCCCTCCAGGAAGCGGGTGTTGGCGGCCATGGCCATCTCGTCGGGCGCCAGGCCGCGCTGGAGCTGCAGCTCCTCACCCAGCACCGGCCACTCCGGCCGGTACAGGCCAGCTTCATCGTGCACGGGGAAGTTGCCGAAGGCCTGGCGACGACCACTGAGCAGCGCGCAGTGGGCGGGCGCCGTGATCGTCATGCCCGCGTTCATCGCGCTCGGCTGGGCGGCCAGCGGCACGAGCTCTCGCCACGTGCGCGGCATCAACTGGGAGGGGTGCGCGTCCACCAGCCCGCTGTGATCCCCCAGGCTGTCCTCGTGGCGCACGCCATCGACCACGAGCACCACGACGGTGTGTTCGGCGGGCGCGGTGACCTCGACGGCGACGGGGCTGCACGCGATGAGCGAGAGGATCACGGGCCGAGGGTAGCCGGCTTCGGCTCGAACATTCGGACGGCTGCGTCCACGGCGGCCTCGAACTGCTCGGGGCTGAAGGGCTTGGCGAGGAGTTGCACGTCCTGGAGTGGCGCGTCGCCTCCCAGCACGTCACGCGGGTAGCCCGACATGAGGAGGACGGGCAGCTCGGGCCACCGCGCTCGCAGGACGGCGGTCAGCTGCACGCCGTTCAGGCCCGGCATCATCACGTCGGACACGAGCACGCCGGGCGGCTTCGTGCCCGCCAACAGCCGATCCCGCGCCTCCACGGGGTCGTCGAAGGTCGTGAAGCGGACGCCGCGGCGGGTGAGCTGTCGGCCGAGGCTGCGCAACAGGGGGGCGTTGTCGTCGACGAGCACGAGCTCGCCGACATCGAGCGGCACCGCCTCCGTCGTGGGATTCTGGGTGGCGTCCGGGAGGGCGTGGGCGGGCAGCCTCACGACCGCTCGGGTGCCCCTGGCCGAGGCGGGCTCGAGCCGCACCGAGCCGCCGGCTTCTTCGACGATGCCCTTCACCGACGACAAGCCGAGTCCCGTGCCCTCGCCCTGGGGCTTGGTGGTGAAGAAGGGATCGAAGACCAGGTCGAGCTCCGCGGGATCGATGCCCTGGCCTTCATCCTCCACCGTGAGCTCGACGTACGCTCCTTGTCGCCGGATCGCGAGGCGCACCAGGCCGTCGGGCGGCGAGGCATCGGTGGCGTTCAGGAGCAGGTTCAACAGCACTTGTTCGAGCTGGCTGGCGGCCATGCCCACGCCGGTGGCTTCACCGAGCACGACCTCGAGGCGGACGCCGCCGTGCAGGAGGGGTGTGAGCATGCGCTCCAGACGCGCTGCGACAGCCTGCGCGTCGCAGCTTCCGGTGACCACGACTCCGCGACGGCTGAAGGCCAGGAGCTGGCGGAGGAGCTCGGCGGCGCGACGAACCCCGTCTCGGGCATCCTGCAGGGCTTCGCTCAGTTCGGGCTCGTCGACCACCTCGTGCACGTGCGCCACGTTGGAGGCGATGATCCCCAGCAGGTTGTTGAGGTTGTGGGCCATGCCGCCGGAGAGGCGGCCGAGTGCTTCGAGCCGTTGGGCGGTCTGCAGCTGGTGCCGGAGCCGATCCTCCTGGTCGTGGGCCTGCACCAACCGCGTCAGGTCCACGACCGACCACAGGCGTCCCTCGCCATCCCCCAGCTGGCAGGGCACCACGTCCACCCGGGCCGGGAACGCCTCGCCATCGATGCGGTAGCAGACCACTGGGCTGGCCTGGGGGGTGGGGCGCAGGTCCTGGTCGACCGGCAGTCCCAGCTCGGCGAGTGAGCGCTCCGCGATCTGCTCGGGCGTCGCACGGAACTGACGGCACGCCTCCTCGTTGACCTCCTGGCAGCGGCCGTCCGGTCCGACGAGGAGGAAGGCGTTGGCCGCCTGGGTGAAGACCTGGCGGTAGCGGGACTCGCGGTGGGCGAGCTCCCGTTCGGCCTCTCGCCGTCGGCGGATCTCGGCCTCGAGCTCGGTCGCGCGCCGCTCGGCGGAACGCGCACGGAGCAGTCCGACCAACAGCGCGAGGGCGAACGCCGTGGCGGCCAGCGCCGCCCGCAGCCCTCTGCGCTCGAACCAGGCGGGTGCGAGCCGGAAGCGCAGGCGCGTGGCCTCGCTGGTGTCGCCATGCGGGCCTCGGCTGCGCACCTCGAAGAGGTAGTCGCCGGGCGCGAGATCCGGGTACGTCGCGAGCTGGCTGGCCCCGGCCTCGACCCAGGGCTCCACGGGGAGCCCGGCGCGTGTGAGCCGGTGTTGGTAGGTCACCGCGACCTGCGGTTCCAGGGTCGGGGCGGTGTAGCTGACCTCCAGCCGCCGCCACACGTCCGAGGCGAGCTCCGACGCGCGATCAGCGGGCACGACCACGTCGCCCACCCGAGCGTCCACCAGGACGACTTCGGGCACCACCTGGGCGGGCTCCAGCTCGGACAGATGGACCACGGCCACACCGTCGACGCCAGCGAGCCACAGCTCGTCGCCCAGGCGCGCGGCGCTCGGTCGCGCCACCCCATTGGCCTCGCCCACGTGGAGGAGCTCCGCGTGGATGGCCGCACCGCTGTCGAGTCGGGCCTCCTCCAGCTCGGCGAGGGGTGCGCGCCACAACCCGGCGTTGCCCTGCAGCCACAGGTCCTCGTCGTCGATGGCACCGATGCTCGACAGGAAGCGATCCGGCCAGCGCTGCTCGCCGCTGGACAGCATGCCGGCCTGGTCGCCGTCGAGCCATCCCAGCCCTCCCCCGTAGGTGGCGAGCCAGATCACGCCGTTGGCAGCTCGGTGCAGGTCCCGCACCGCGCCGTGCGGCACACCGTCGTCGAGGCCCAGCACGCGCCACGCACCGGACGTGCGCGCGGCCACCCCTCGATCCAGCCCGAGCACCAGGTCGTCCCCCTGGACGTCGAGCGCGAGCAACTCGCGGCCGCGCATCGCGTCCGGCAGCGGAACGGGCGAGGACTGGCCGTCCTGGACGCGCCAGAGGTGGCCGCTGTCGGTGCCGATCCAGAGCTCGTCGCGCGTCGCGCTCAGGAGCGTGACCGTGTCGGTCGCAGCGAAGATCCGTGTGCCGACGTCGCGGTCGACTGCGAACACCTGCTCCCGCTGAGCCGCGTACACCTGGCCCCCGTCGCCGGTGGCCGCCGCCGTCAGGCAGCCCTCGCGGTGAGGCAAGGCGACGGGCTCGGGGACCTGGCCGTGCACGGATCGTAGGAGGTGGCTGCAGTCCACGGAGAACCAGGCGGTGTCGTCGGATCCCGTGAGCGGCCCTGCGCCGGTGCCGCCGCGCAGGTCCGTGCGACGAATGCGGGAGAAGCCCATCGAGGACAGCCGTTGCAGCCCGCCCCCGTCGGTGCCGACCCACACCGCGCCGGAGGGCATGCCCCACAGGTCGCGCACGGTCCCGGACAGCTCGTGCCGCGCCGCCGGTTTCAGCTCGTCGGTGCCGCGTCCGAGGTCCGCCCAGGCCCCCATGTACAGGAGCTCCGCGTTGCTGCCCAACCAGACCCCGCCGTGCTGGTCCACCAGCGGTTCGCCCAGGTAGTGGGCCGTGAAGTCGCGCACGGGGACGTGGTAGGAGCCCTTGTCGTCGACGACCGCGAGGCCGTTGTCCGCGATCGCTGCATAGCGCCCGTCGGGGCCGACCACGCCACCGGTGCAGATGCCCACCGAGTCGTGGGCGAGCACACGGCCACCTCCAGCGCTCCAGCGCCAGACCTTGTCGCCGCAGATCCAGGCCGTGCCGTCGTCGGCGATGTCCACGTCCCGCACCTGGCTGTGCACGACCCGATCCCACCGGCCCGACCGGTCACGCCGCCAGGCCCCCGAAGCGCCCGCCACCCAGAGCTCGCCGGCGCTGCTCGTGGTCAGCCGCCACACCGTGGTCTCGGCGAGCCCCGGAGGGAGCTCGAGCCGCTCGAAGGACTGGCCGTCGTGGCGCCACACGCCCTCGCGCTCGGTGCCCACGTAGAGGCGGTCTCCAGCCCGTGCCAGAGACGTGACGCGCAGGGGGGCGTCGGGGCCGTCGTTCAGGCTCTCGAAGCTCTGCCCGTCGAAGCGCACCAGCCCCGTGAAGGTTCCCAGCCAGAGGCGTCCGTCGTCGGTCGGCTCGATGACGGTGACCGAGGACTGTGGGAGGCCGGACGCGAGGTCCCAGGTGTCGGTCTGCCACGCCTCGGTCACGACCACGCTGGGCGGTGCGTCGGCCAGGGCCGCCGCGTACAGCACCGAGAGGATTCCGGACATCGCCGGATCGTACCGCGCCTCGTGAGTGCGGAGCTCAGTCGGGCAGGGTGACGACCTCGTAGGCGAACCCCGCGTCCTTCAGGGGCGCTCCGATCACGGACTCGTCGCCGACCAGCACGATGGACCCGCCCTCGGGGTCGACCCACTGGCGCGCGCGGTCGAGCTCTTCGGTCGTCACCGCCTGGCTCGCTGCGAGCTCGGTGACGAGGCCGTCGGGCGCTGCGCCGCGCAGGACCAGATCCTGCAGCGCGCTGTTGAGCCCGCTTCGGGTCTCCACCGCCTCGATGGCGTCGGTGCGCGCGATGCTCGCGGCCTTGTCGCGGTCGGCAGCGCTGAAGGGATCGCCGGTCAGCACGCCCACCAGATCGGCGAGGGCGTCGGCGGTTGCGTCGGTGCGGACGTTGGTCGAGGCCGTGAACTCCGTGCCCAGGCTGCCTTCGGAGAACCAGCTGCGGGCTCCGTAGGTGTAGCCCTTCTGTTCGCGCAGCAGGTTGTTGAGCCGGGAGGTGAAGCTGCCTCCCAGCACGATGCCGGCCAGCTCGGCGGCCTGCGCGATCGTGTCTCCAGGGGGGTAGCCCGGCACGGTGACGCGGACGGCGGTCTGGGCCGAGCCGGGGAGGTCGACCAGCAGGATGCGGCCGGCACCGGGCCAGTCGCCATCGAGCACGGGCTCGCGGTAGGCCCACGTCTCGGCGGGCCAGGCGGCGAAGTGTTCGTCGAGGAGCGCCCGTGCCTCGTCCAGACCGAGGTCGCCGACCACGACGAAGGTGCTCTCGCCGGCGACCAGGCGGCTGGCGTGCCAGCTCTGCGTGTCGCTGCGGTCCAGCGCGGCCAGGGTCGCGGGTGTGCCGTGGGTAGGCGGGCCGAGGGGATGGTCGGCACCATAGAGCTGCAGCCGGCCGTACTGGGACGCGACCACGGGGCCGTCCTCGCGGTCCTGCCGTGCGACATTCACCGAACGGTCGATCACGCGGTCCCAGTCGCTGCCTTCGAAGCGCGGGCGCAGCACCACGTCCGCGAAGATGGGGAGGGTCTGCTCCAGCCGCTCGCGGTGGGTGTCGAGGTGCAGGATCGTGCGGGTGCGCGTGCTCGAGGCACCCACGTCGGTGGCCAACAGCCTGAGGTCGCTCGCGAGGGTGAGCGCGTCGCGGTCGCCGGCACCCTCGGTGAGCATGTCGGCGGCGAGGGCCGCGCGGCCCCACGCGTCTCCGTCGTCGGTGGCGCCGCCGGGCACGACGAGCGACAGGCTGACGATCGGCAGGTCGTGATCCTCGACGAGCCAGAGCGTGGCGCCGTTGTCGAGGGTGGCGACCTCGGGGACGGGCGGGGTGAAGGCGCGTCGTGCCCCGATCTCCGGAACCGTGATCGGCTCGGCAACGACCTCCGGGGGAACGGGCTTGGCGCAGGCGAGGAGCAGCAGCATCACTCGGTCTCCTCGGTGGCTTCGGGCAGCACGGTCAGGCGCGCCGCGAGCTCGGGCTTCAGGCGTTCGGCCACCACGGCCTGGATGCTCTCCGCCGTGACGCCCTGGTAGCGGGCGAGATCCTCGTCCAGGTAGTCGGCCGTGCCGGTGTAGAAGAGGTAGTTCTGCAGGGTCTCGACACGGTCGAGCAGCCCCTCCAGGCCGTAGACCAGGTTCATCTCCCAGCCGTTGACGGCCTGGGCGAGCTCACGCTCGGTCACGGGGGCCGCGCCACTGGCCAGCGCGGCGAGCTCTTCGTCGATCGCCGCGGCCACCGCGTCGAGGTCGGCGTCTGGGCTGGCGAAGGCCATCAGGTAGAAGCTCGACCCGTGGCGGTTGGAGTACTGGAACACCTCCAGCTCCTGCACCACCCGCTCCTCGTTGACCAGGCGGGCCTCGAGGCGCGCGTCAGCGCCGCCGGCGAGCACGGACGCGAGGATGTCCAGCTCCGCGTCGCCCGGTGTGAAGAAGGCGGGAGAGTGCCAGGCCATCACCAACAGGGGCAGCTCGACCTGGTCGGTGATGGTCTTCTCCACCGTGACGGGTGCGACGACCTCCGGGGGCACCACGTGCTCGCGGAGCTCCGCGGGCTCCAGGGGGGCGAACCAACGATCGACGTTCGCCTTGACGGCGTCGGGGTCGAAGTCGCCGCCGATGATGAGCGTGGCGTTGTTCGGTGCGTACCAGTCCGCGTAGAAGCTGGTGACGGTGTCGAGGCTGGCGGCCAGCAGATCCTCGTGGGAGCCGATGCCGCTCAGGTGGTAGGGGTGGGTCTCCGGGTACAGCATGGCCGGGATCTCCAGCCAGACCTTGCCGTAGGGGGCGTCCTCGTAGTTCTGACGCCGCTCGTTCCTCACGACCTCCCGTTGCAGGTCGAGCTTGTCCTGGGTGATGTCGAGGCCCGTCATCCGGTCGGCCTCCATGAACATCAACACGTCCAGCAGCTCCGCGGGACCGACGTCGAAGTAGTTGGTGCGGTCGTCGGCGGTGGACGCGTTGTTCCAGCCGCCGCCCGCTTCCATGCGCCCGTCGAACTCGCCCTCGCCCACGAGCTCGGTGCCCATGAACATCAGGTGCTCGAACAGGTGCGCGAACCCGGACTCCCCGGGGGGATCGTCGTAGCTGCCCACGCCGTACCAGAGGTCGACCACGACCTGCGGAAGGCGGTGGTCCTGCACGAGCAGCACGTCGAGGCCGTTGTCGAGCTCGTAGTGTTCGTGGGGAATGTCGAGCGCGAGGGCCGATGGCACGAGCCAGGCGAGGAGCACGGAGCCTCCGGGTGGGACCCCTGTTGCCTAACGCACGCGCGCGCCGGAGCAGGGCATGCAGTAGCGTGCGTGCATGTGGTTCCTGCTGGCCTGTTCCATGCCCGACGCCGCCCTGGAGGGCACCTCCGCCGAGGACAGCGGCGCGTGGCACGCACCCGCCACCCCCGGTGAACGTCGTGCCGACGTGGCGCCCGAGCTGTGAGCGACGGCCGCCACGTGACCTCCGTACCCGGCGCGCGCTGGGACTGCGGGCAGTGCTCCCTGTGCTGCCGCATGTTGGCGCTCGGTCCGGTCGCCCCCGAGCGGATCGCGCGCCTGGAGGTCCTGGGCGTGGAGCGTCTCGGCGGCGCCGGCTGGTACCGACGCGACCAGCACGGTGCCTGGCTCTCACAGCGTGATGGCGCCTGCGTCTTCCTCGCCGACAGTGGGCGCTGCCGCATCCACGAGGAACATGGTGCGGAGGAGAAGCCGGTGTTCTGTCGCACGTTTCCGTTTCACATCGTGCGTCAGCCTGGCGGCGAGGCCGTGGCGCTCCGGGACGACTGTGGAGGGCTCGGCCACGGGGAGACTCCGGTCGATGAGCAGCTGACTCACCTCCCAGCCGATGCACACCGGCACCGCTTCGAGGGCCCGATCCAGGTGCTGCCTGGAATTGGCGTGTCGGCCGAAGACTGGTTGAGCCTCGAGCCTGTGCTGCTGGACACCATCCTGGACCGGCCCTGGCCCGAGAACGTGGTGGCGCTGCGCGATCAGATGTATCGTGGGTTGAGGCGAAGTCCTCCAGACCCTTCGCCGGAGCGCGCTCGCGCCGTCGCCGGTGCGCTGCGTGACGGGCTGCGCGCCATGCTCACCGACCGGGTGGCAGGCGATGGTTGGGTCGAGGCATTCTTGTGTCGTGTGACCTCGGATCTCGAGGGTGCCTCGGTCGCTCCGGCTCCGGCCTACCTCGCGGCCACCCTGCGGCAGCAGCTGGTCGGGAAGCGCCTCACTCGCCACGGCGGTGCCCCTCGCTGGCTCGGGGTGTACAGCCTGGTCGCCGCGCTGTCCGAGGCCGCGCCGTCGGAGACGGGCGCCGCCCACGTGCGCTTGTCGCGGCTCGCCCTGCACCCGCTGTTCGCGCGCTGGGAACGTCGGGGAGCAGGTCTTCTGGAGACCCTGTTCCTGTCGCTCGACGACTCGGGGGTCGCGCCGCTTCTTTCTTCGTCTTCGCCCGGATAGGGGGCCTCATGCTCATCGTCACCACCGCGCTCGCGGGCGTCATCAACGTCACGGAATCCGACTCGATCCAGGAAGCGGTCGACAGCGCTTCCGCCGGGCAGATCATCGCTCTGGCGACTGGCGGCACCTGGAACGAGTCGATCACGCTCGGCGCGGTCAGCGACGGGAGCGCCGACGTTCGGCTGGTGGGGGAGGGTGTCACGGTCATGGGCACGGCCCCGGTCGCGACCATCAGCGGGCCCTCCTGGCAGGTGGAGGGCATCGCGTTCGTGGGCACCGGCGGCAGCGGGCCCGTGCTGGAGATCGGCTCCGGTGTCGACAAGCTGGGCATCACGGAGGTCGGCGTCTCCGGGTCGGACGGCAGCTGCGTGCGGCTCACCGGCGCCACCGAGCTGCTGCTCGACCAGATGACCATCAGCGACTGCGGCGGGCATGGCCTGGAGGCCAGTGACTTCGTGGGCCTCACCTTCCGGAACGGCGAGGTGTCCGACGTGGGAGGCTACGCGGTGCACCTGGAGTCGAACGCGGACTGGGGAACGTCCGTGGTCGACCAGGGCCACATCGTGAACGCGGGTGGTGGCGTGTACGCGGCCAGCACCGCCGACCAGGAGGTCACGCTCTACGTCGGGCCGCTCGAGGCCAGCGGCGTGAGCGGGGTGGCGGTGCACGGGGGACCGGGTGTGTTCGTGCGCTCCAACCAGGTGATGGTGACGGGCGGAGGCACGGGGCTCCTCTCCGAAGGGGGGACGGTGGCTTCGTACAACAGCGTCTTCTCCGACCTGGACGTCGGGATCGAGAGCCGCGAGGGGGGCCTCACGGTGACGCACGTCACGCTCGGGCGCGACCTCGGCACGCCCTTCATCGCGGACGACGGCTACAACATCACGGTCAAGAACACCCTCTTCCACGGCGAGGTCCCCGACGCCGCCGAGTGGCACAGCAACCTCGCGGCCGGTGACGACGACTTCGTGGATGCCCCCGGCGGCGACTACCACCTCGTGAGCACGAGCGGCGCCATCGATCAGGGCGAGGGCTCGACGGTCGAAGAGGACATGGACGGCGAGGGGCGGGACGAGGACCCGGACGTGGGGGCGGACGAATACAGCGGCGCCTTCGCGGGCGGCGACACCGGGGCGGGCGACACGGCGGGTGCCGGGGATGGCGGCGACGGCGGTGACGGTCGCGGAGACGACACAGCCGCGAGCGGTGGGGGTGACGGTGGCACCGACGGGTGTGGCTGCACGGCCGGGTTAGGCGGAGGGGCCTGGTTCCTGGGTCTGCTGACCTGGTTCCGTCGGAGGTTCGATGCTCGCCCTGTTGCTCGCATGCCCGCCCGCTGAGGAGCCGGACGCGCCCGTCGCCGAGGACAAGTGCCCCCACGTTGCGATGGACCAGCTCGCGGGCCGCTGGATCAAGGTCCAGGGCAACCAGGGTGACCACACCCACCGTGTGCAGGTGAACCAGCACGGCAGCGCCTACGAGGGCTGGTTCGTGAACGGCAGCTTCGCCAAGCTGTCGATGGCCGGCGTGCTGCGGGAGACGGATCTGCAGCTCACGCAGGTGTTGTCGGCCGAGGACGAGGCGGCCTGGAAGGCGGGCAACAAGGACCGGGTGCGCTTGTACCTCGAGCCCTACAAGCAGCGCTGCGCGTTGCGCGTGGTCGAAGCCAGGCTGAAGTGGGCGGAGGGCGGCGAGACCGAGGTCCAGGTCGGCTCGGGCTACCAGGAGTACCTGCAGTTCCCGGAAGGCACCGAGTTGACGTTTCGCCCCTGCGACGAGCCCCTGTTCATCGGCGACGCGGCGGCCAACGAGGCGGCCTCCGCCAAGCAGATCGAGGCGGGGATGCCGGTCGCGAGCTTCGGCGAGGCGGTTCCGAGCGCCTTGTGGACCGAGGCAGCGGCCGACGGCGATCCCGCATGCAGCTACAGCTTCGACGCGTACTTCGACGATCAACCGGTCGCCGATGCGAGAGGCCTGCCTGCGGGCGCCGTCGCCGACGGCAAGCGCACCTGGAGCTACGCCTGGAACGCGCCCTACAGCGGGAACCACATCCTGGAGATGTACCGCTACCGTCAGTGTGGCGAGGGAGAGCGTGAGCTGCTCGCGGTCGCCTGCGCCGACGGCGTGCTGCAGTAGGTACGCCGATGACCCTGCTCGTCGCGGTCGCGTTCGCCGGCACCTCCCAGCTCTGGGGGGAAGCGGGCGAGCTGTGGCAGCCGACGGGTCGCCTGCCCGACTTCAGCTATGCCGGCTACCGCGCGGGGGAGGAGGAGCCGCCCGCCTGGGACGCGGTGGTGGATGTTCGCGACCACGGAGCGGTCGGGGACGGCGAAACCGACGACACCCAGGCCTTCCGCGACGCCATCGCCGCGGTGCCGGAGGAGGGCGGCGTGGTCCTCGTGCCCGCGGGCACCTGGCGGCTCGAGCAGGTGCTGACCATCGACCGAAGCCACGTGGTCCTGCGCGGGGAGGGGCGCGACGCGACCACCCTGTTCTTCCCGCTCTCCCTCGAGGAGATCCTGGGCGAGGCCGAGCAGTGGAGCTGGAACGGTGGCTTGATCTGGGTGGAGCCCACCGAGCGCGGTGTGTCGGTCACCTCGGTCTCCGAGGCCGCGCGCGGAGACACGAGCTTGACCGTGTCCGATGTGGACGCGCTCAGCGTCGGCCAGCTGGTGGAGCTGCGGCTGCTCGACGACGACGAGGGCAGCCTCGGCCGCCACCTGCACGCGGAACAGAACGACGCTGGCGACTGTGACTGGCAGAGCTCGCTCAGCTTCGCGTGGCCCGTTCGCATCGCCGCCATCAGCGGGAACGTCGTCACCCTGCAGCAACCCCTCCGTCTCGACGCGCGTGAGGCCTGGAGCCCCAGGCTGTACACGCTTCCGGCGCTGGAGCAGGTCGGGGTCGAGGACCTCACGCTCCGCTTCCCGGAGACCGAGTACGCCGGACACCTCGCGGAGCCAGGCTACAACGGCCTCTTCCTCTACGGCGGGGTGGTCGACAGCTGGGTCCGCGGCGTCGACGTGCACAACGCCGACAACGGCTTCCTGCTCGACCAGCTCACGAAGCACATCCTGATCGAAGATGTGCACTTCACGGGTCGCGGAGGTCACCACGGCTTCAACGTGGCCTACAGCGCCGACAGCCTCGCCACCTCGGTGCACTTCTCGGCCGACTACTACCACGCCCTCACGGTGGACCACCGCGCGTCTGGCAACGTGTTCTCCCACGTCGACTCCGACGACATCGAGCTGGAGCTCGACCATCATCGGGACTCTCCGCTCGAGAACCTCTTCACGGCGTTCGCAGCGAACACGAACCTGGTGAACGGGGGCTCGTGGTGTGCCGGCGACCCCGGTGGCGCCCGGAGCACCCTCTGGAACCTCGCCTCACCCACCATCCCGCCGTACTGGAAGGACAACCAGGTCAACGTGGTGGGCTTGATCGACGGCGAGGTCAGCCTGACCGACGACCAGGAGTGGATGGAGCACGTGGAGGACCTTCGGCCGCGGAACCTCCACCTGGCCCAGCGCGCGCTTCGGCTCGGACTGCCCTACTCGGACACCGGTGTCGACGCCGCCGACACGGACCCTCGGGCGGGAGAGGCCCCGGCGACCGAGCCCGACGGCTGTGGCTGCACCGCCGGCCGGCCGGTCTCCGGTGGCTGGCTCGCCTTGCTCGCGCTCCTTGCTACTCGCAGATCCCGGCGGTGTTGCAGGTCTCCGACGTGTCGCAGTCCTCATCGGCTTCGCACTGCACACACTCGGTGGAGCCTCCGTCGGTCGCCTGGGCCAGGGCCTCGCCCTCGATGATGGAGAAGTCGGGGATCTCCACCCCGGTCCCGTAGCTGCACGTCGAGCTGGCGCACATGGTGTCGTAGTCGTCGTAGCCTTCGACGAAGCCCTCGGCCCACACGAGCTCGAAGGGATCGATGTTGCAGTTCAGGTTCGTCGACCACTGCACCTCGAAGGCGTACAGTCCAGGCTCGGGGAAGCTCACGTAGCGGAACTTCTTCCACTGCCCGTCCGACCAGTTGACCGTGGCGATCTCGGTGCCCTCGATGGTCAACGAGACGCTGTCGTTGCCGATGAGGCCCAGGGTGCGGTTGAGCTCTTCCTCGCATCCGATGCGGAGGTAGCCGCGGAAGCGCGCCATGCCGTAGCTGCCGGTGCTCGAGAGGGTGGGCCACGCCTCCGTGCTGCTGAAGTTCCCCGCTGAAGCGGTGTAGTCGCTGCCGCATCGGTTGGACCAGTCGAGGACCTCGGCGTCCACCGCCACCAGCTCCGTCAACCCCGACACGCTCCCGGCGAACATCGCCATGAAGCTGTCGAGGTTCTCGCTGTAGTGGGGGTCGTAGCCGGTGTTGCTCGTCTCGCCGAACATGGCGCAGGCCGCCGTCGTCGACGGTGTGCCCGGATCGGGCTCGGAGGGTGAGCCCAGCTCGATCGGGTCCTGGCAGTCCTCGTCCACGGTGCTGTCGCAGTCGTTGTCGAGGCTGTCGCAGAGCTCGACGCCATCGGGGCTCGCCAGGGCGTCGGCGTCGTCGCAGTCGCCACCGGTGGCCAGCGTGCCCGACGGCTGCTCGCAGCTCGTCACCTCGCTGGCGTCGTCGCCGAAGCCATCGCAGTCGTCGTCCACGTACCAGGCCAGGTCCGGCGTGACCGCCTCGTCGCTGTCGTCGCAGTCCTCGTCGTTGTCGGTGTAGCCGCTGGGCTGCTCGCAGCCGGTGGTCGTGTAGCTGTCGCTGCCGTAGCCATCGCCGTCGTAGTCGATGTACCAGCTGGTCTCGGGGTTCAGGCTCGGGTCCGTGTCGTCGCAGTCCTCGTCGTTGTCGACCTCGCCGCTGGCGGCGTCGCAGGCTTCCGAGGACGCGTCGGGGTCGCCGTAGCCGTCGCCGTCGGCGTCGGCGTACCAGGTGCTGGTGTCGGTGGCGGCCTCGTCGACCGCGCTGTCACAGTCCTCGTCGACGTCGTCGCAGCTCTCGTCCGCGTCGGGGTGCACGCCATCGTCGGCGTCGTCGCAATCGGACGCGTCGGTCACGTACCCGCTGGGGACCTCACAGCTCGCGAGGGCTTCGTCCGCGGCGCCGTAGCCGTCGTCGTCGTAGTCGAGGTAGGAGGTCACCGCGTCGGTCACCCCGGGGTCGTCGTCGTCGACCAGGCCGTCGCAGTCGTTGTCGAGCCCGTCACACACGTCGTCGGCGTCCGGGTTCACGTCGGCGTCGGTGTCGTCGCAGTCCCCGTCGACGTCCACGTGGCCGCTGGGTGTGTCGCACGCTTCCGTGGAGGTGTCGCCGAAGCCGTCGCCGTCTGCGTCGGCGTACCAGGTCGACGGGTCGGACACGTCGTCGTCGTCGTCGTCCACGAGGCCATCGCAGTCGTTGTCGACCGCGTCGCAGACCTCGTCGGCGCCGGGGTTCACCGCTGCATTCGAGTCGTCGCAATCTGTCGCATCTTCTCCGTAGCCGCTGGGCGCGTCGCAGGCGTCCTGGCTGTCGTCGGGGGCGCCGAACCCGTCGGCGTCGCTGTCGGCGTACCAGGTGGTGGTGTCCGTCGCGTCGTCGTCGGTCGCGCCGTCGCAGTCGTTGTCGATGCCGTCACAGACCTCCTCGGCATCGGGCGACGTGCTGCTGTCCGTGTCGTCGCAGTCACCGTCGGTGGCGACGTAGCTGCTGGGCGCGTCGCACGCTTCGGTGGTGAGCACGCCGCCCCATCCGTCGCTGTCGTAGTCGAGGTACCAGGTGGTGGCGTCGCTGAGGTCGGGGTCGTCGTCGTCCACGAGCGCGTCGCAGTCGTCGTCGACGCCGTTGCAGACCTCGTCGGCGTCTGGATGCACCGCGCCGTCTTCGTCGTCGCAGTCGCTGGTGTCGTCGACCTGGCCGGACGCGGGGTCGCAGCTCTCGCTGCTGCTTCCCGCGTCGCCGAAGCCGTCGCCGTCGCTGTCCGCGTACCAGGTCGATGCGTCGGTGAGGTCGCTGTCGTCGTCGTCGACCAGGCCGTCGCAGTCGTTGTCGGCGTCGTCGCACAGCTCGTCGGCGGCGGGGTTCACGTCGGCGTCGGCATCGTCGCAGTCCGTGGCGTCGGCCACGTAGCCGGTGGCGCCGTCGCAGGAGGTGGACGACACGTCCGCGTCGCCCCAGCCGTCGCCGTCGGCGTCGGCGTACCAGGTGCTCTCGCCCTCGGCTCCGGGCTCGTCCAGGTCACCGTCGCAGTCGTTGTCCAGGCCGTCGCAGACCTCGTTCGCGCCGGGGAACACGGTGTCGTCGCCGTCGTCGCAGTCCCCATCGTGCTCGGCGAAGCCGTCCGCGGCGCAGGCATCGACGGCGTAGGCGTCGCTTCCGACGCCGTCGCCATCGCTGTCCAGGTACCAGGTGGTGGTGCCGGTCACGTCGTCGTCGTCGTCGTCGACGAGGCCGTCGCAGTCGTCGTCGAGCTCGTTGCAGATCTCGGCGGCAGACGGGTTGACGTCGGTGCTGGTGTCGTCGCAGTCGCCGCCCTCGGCGGCGTAGCTGGTGGGCGCCTCGCAGCTCTCGACCGAGGCGTGGTCGTCGCCGAAGCCGTCGCTGTCGAGGTCGGCGAGCCAGGTGCTCTCGCCCTCCACGTCGTCGTCTTCGCTGTCGATGAGCAGGTCGCAGTCGTTGTCGACCCCGTCGCAGACCTCCTGGGCGTCGGGGTGGATCTCGGAGTTGCCGTCGTCGCAGTCCTCGTCGGCCGGGAAGCCGTCGCCGTCCTCGTCGAGCGGGTCCACGCTGGTGTCGCCTCCCGTGTCGTCGGGTGGCGGGTCCGAGTCCTCGGGAGCCGCGCTGTCGGTCGGCGTGCCCACCGAGCCGGTGTCGTCTTCGCTCGTCGCGAGGGCGCCGGTGTCGGTCACGGGCTTGAAGTCGGTGCGGCAGCCAGCCGCCAGCAGGACGAGGGTGAGCATGTGGGCTCCGAGGGGTGCGCAGGGCGCAGCATACCCGCCCAGGTGCGCGCTCAGAACAGGGCGGCTCCCACCAGGCCCAGCCCGACGAGGCTCACCGCCCACACCAGGGTGCGCAGCCAGGCCACTCCGGCGATGTAGAGCACGGCGTGGAGCACCCGCGCACACACGAAGATCTGCGCACCCATCGCGGACAGGTCGCCCTGCAGGCCGGCCACGTTCACCACGAGCACCAACACCGCGAACAGGGGCAGGTTCTCCGCGAGGTTGTCGGACGCCTTCTGGGCGCGCACGGCCCACTCGGGCACGTCGCGGGGCTCGGCGTGGCGGTTTCCCACGCTGTACACGATGCCGTTCTTCAGCAGGCGCGGCGTGGCGGCGGTGAGGATCAGCACCCACTGCAAGAGGGCGGTGGCTGCGAGCATCCAGAGATCAGTGGTCATGGGCGGGTTTCCGGTGTGTGTGGGTGTTTAGCACGGCGCAGGGCGTACGATGCGGACGTGGTCCCCTTGTTCGCCGGTCTCGCCTTGCTCCGCCCCGGCGTGGTGCAGGATCTGGAGCGCGTGGCCGCGGTGGACGACCTGCCACACTACGTGCTCGACCTGTCGATCTCCGACAGCCTGGGCACCTACCGGGGGCGTGGCACCCTGACCTGGACGAACACGACGGGGCAGGTGGTGAGCACGCTGCCGCTGCTCTTGCATCCCAACGGTCCGGGGGAGACCGGCGCCAGCAGCCGCGCGAGCCTGAGCCTCGACTCGGTGGTGGGCGGCACCACGGTCGCACGGCGGCCGAGCCTGGTCGAGGTCACCCTCGACGCCCCCTTGTCTCCCGGCGAGTCCACCACTCTGGAGCTGGCCTTCGGTGGGGAGCTCCAGCTCCTTCGGGCCGACGCCAACGACCTGTGGGCCCAAGCGGGTCTTGGTGCGGGTGGTCTCACGGAGTCCACCGACTACGGCCTGCTGGGCGAGGGGGACGGCTTGCTCACCGCGGCGAGCGCCTACCCGATGGTGGCGCCCTGGACGGGCAGCGGCTTCGCGACCGACGCACCCACCGGAATCGGCGACCTGGCCTGGGGTCAGCCCATGCACTTCGACGTGCAGATCGTCACACCCGAGGGCCTGCGGCCCGTGACGAACCTGGTCGACGGGGCTCCGGAGCGGGTCGGGCAGGGCAGCGTGACGCGGGCCTCGGGGTCGGGGGTGAGGGACCTGGTCATCGTGGCCTCGCGGGACTGGAGCGTGGTCGAACGGCAGGTGCGCGGCGTGACGGTGCGGAGCTGGTCGCTGGCCCGCGACGCCGAGGTCGGTCGCGAGGTGCTCGACGAGGCGGAGCAGGCCCTGGCGAGCCTCGATCGGCGCCTCGTTCCGTACCCCTACACCGAGCTGGACGTGGTGGAAGCCACCCTGGCCGGTGGTGCCGGTGGGGTGGAGTTCTCCGGGCTCGTGCTCATCGCGGGCTTCTTCTACACCGATCCATCGCAGTCGCAGTCGCCCATGGCGGCCATGATGCGCCAGCTCGGGGGCAGCGGCAGCCTGGACATGAGCGCCTTCCTCGAGGACCAGCGCGCCTTCGTGGTGGCGCACGAGGTGGCCCACCAGTGGAGCCCGGGGCTGGTGGGCACCGACAGCGCCCATGCGCCGCTCGTGGACGAGGCGCTCGCCCAGTACCTCGCGGGAACCGTGATGGAGGAGGTCCGCGGGGAGGCGGCGGGGCGTGCGCTGAGCGACAAGAGCGTGGCCTTGAACTACGCCGCCTTCCGGTTGCTCGGCGGCGCCGACGGCCCTGCGGCTCGTCCCGTGTCCGCCTACGCCAGCCCCTTGGAGTACGCGGCGCTCGTGTACGGGAAGGCTCCGTACCTCTACCGTGCGCTCGAGGACCAGCACGGTCGCGCGGCGGTCGACCGCGCCTTGAAGCACTCCTTCGAGAGCCTCGCCTGGCGGGAAGCCGATGTGGCGACCTGGCTCGGCTTGCTCGAGGTCCACGGACTGCCGGGGGCGGAGGCCCTGGGACAGCGCTGGCTCCACGAGGCCCATGGGGACGAGGACCTGGGCATCGACCCGGAGGGCTGGCGCGCGCTGGAGTTGATGGTGGGGCAGGAGATGGCGGAGGGCCTGCGCCCGATGCTCTCGATGATGGGCATGACGCCTGCGATGCTCTTCGGAGGGCTCGGCGGGGGGGTACCCGCTCAGCTGCCGATGACACCTGGAACCGTCCCCACCCCCGAGGAGCTGCTGGAACTCCTCGGACATCGCTGAGCACCCGTCGGCCGGAGTAGGGTAGTGCTCGTGATCGGTCTCCTCGCCTGCTTCGCTTCCTCGGTCGACGTCGACGTGCTCGCGCCGGACAGGCCGGACGACGCGGCCGTCGCGGAAGGCGAGGGCACCGAGTCGGTCGACGGGCCCGGCGAGCCCGCGCACGACGATGGCTGGATCTTCTCCCTCGACGTCGTGCACGAGATCGAGCTGACCGTGGACGACCTGGCCTGGGCCAGCCTGTCGGCGGATCCCTACACCGAGGTCCAGGCCATGCTCTCGTTCGACGGGGACGAGCTTCCCGACCCCGTGGGCATCCGCGTGAAGGGTCGCCTCGGAAGCTACCGCAGCCTGTCGCAGAAGACGGCCTTCAAGGTGGATCTGAACGAGTACGCGGACCAGGATCTGGAGGGCCTCGAGCGGCTCAACCTGAACAACCAGGTGCAGGACCACGCCAAGGTGCACGAGATCACAGCCTACAGCCTGTACGAGGCCGCGGGCGTGTGGGCTCCGCGGGTGGCCTATGCCTGGGTCACCGTGAACGGGGACACCTTCGGCCTCTACAGCCTGGTGGAGGCCTACGACGACGTGTTCCTCGACCAGCGGTACGAGGACGGCAGCGGGAACTTCTACGACGGCGACTACGTGCTGTGGGACGACGGCAGCTACACGCAGCTGGACTTCGAGAGCTCTCTGCACGACCTGTTCCAGCTCGACGAGGGGGTGGACGTGGGGCTGGCGGACATCCACGGCGTGACCGCCGCGCGGGAGCTCGGGCAGGCCGGCGCCTACGTCGAGGCGCTCGGCGGGGTGTTGGACGTCGACCAGTTCCTGCGCTTCTGGGCGCTCGAGATGTGGACGGGCCAGTACGACGGCTACGTGTACAACCGGAACAACTTCCGCGTGTACTTCGATCCGTCCACCGGGCAGGCGAACTTCCACCCGTGGGACCACGACTGGGCCTTCTACGACACCACGCCGATCCAGAGCCCCTGGGGTTCGTTGGCGGAGAACTGCAAGGCCGATGCCGTGTGTCACGCACGGTTCCTGGAGGCGCTCGCCGAGGTCTCTGCGGTGGCGGACTCCACGGCCCTCACCGAGCAGGCCGCGACGGCCGCCGCGCTCATCGAGCCCTTCCTGCGGGTCGATCCCCGGCTCGAGGTCAGCCTGGACACGATCATCAGCTACCAGGACCACCTGGACTCGTGGCTTGCGAACCGTAGCGCGTCGTTGGCCGGTCGCACCGACCTCTGACCGCTACCACGACCAGGGCAGGGTCAGCCCGAGCGTCCAGGCGGTGGCACCGCCGAGCGCGAACGCCATGCTGCGCTGGGCCCCGGTGTCGATGCCAGCGTCGGTCCAGAGCGGGATGCTGATCACCGCCGCGTCGGCCAGATCCACGCACAGGTTCAGCAGGAAGGTGCGTCGCAGCGCCCGCTCGTCGTCGAGGTTGGCCAGCACGATCGCGCCGAGCGCGATGTCCCGTGTGCCGAAGAGCCCCGCCACCATCCTTCCCGTGGGGTTGTCGTGCTCCACCGGGAACCCGAGCAACTGCATCGACGCCTCCGGCGCGACGATGGGTGCGAGCCCGATGACGATGCGACCGGCGGCGAGCGAGCTCGCGTAGACCTTGAGGCCCTCGTCGGGCTCGACCGGCTCGGCGGCCAGCGCGGCGCCCATCGCCAGCTGGATCATCAGGCTGCCGCGAACTGGCGCTCGACCAGCCGGCGGTAGAGCCCCTCCGCCACCACGAGCTCGGCGTGGGTGCCCTCCTGCACCACCCGGCCTCCGTCGAGGACGAGCACCCGATCGGCGCCCTTCACGGTGCTCAGGCGGTGGGCGATGACCAGGGTGGTTCGCCCTTGCATCAGCCGCTCGAGGGCCTCTTGCACGAGGTGTTCGCTCTCGGCGTCCAGAGAGCTGGTGGCCTCGTCCAGGATGAGGATGCGCGGGTCTTTCAGCAGGGCGCGGGCGATGGCGACGCGTTGCCGCTGTCCGCCGGAGAGCCTCACGCCGCGTTCGCCGACCCGGGTGTCGTAGCCCTGCGGAAACGCGCTCACGAAGTCGTGGGCGTTGGCCGCCTGGGCTGCCGCCTCGACCTCGGCCCTGCTCGCGTCCGGGCGTCCGTAGCGGATGTTGTCGAGGATCGAGGTGGCGAAGAGGACCGGCTCCTGCCGCACCACACCGACCTGTTCGCGAAGCCAGTCCGCGTCCAGCTCCACGTAGGGCACGCCATCGAGGCTCATGGCGCCAGCCTGGGGGTCGTAGAAGCGCGAGATGAGCTGGGCGACCGTGGACTTCCCGGCGCCGGATGGCCCCACCAGGGCGACCACCTCGCCGGGGTGCAGCGTGAGCGAGAGGCCCGAGAAGACGGGCACGTCAGCGCGGGCTGGGTAGGCGAAGTCCAGCGCGTCGAGCGCGACCTCGCCCTCGAGCTCCGCCAGCTGCCGGTCTCCCGAGCGCACCTGCGGAGGTCGGTCGAGCAGCTCGAAGACCCGCTCGCTGGCGCCCAGGGCCTTCATGAAGTCCTCGTAGAGCCCGCTGGCCGCTCCGATCGAGAACGCCAGGGTCATGGTGTAGAGCAGGAACTGCGACAGCTCCCCCACGCTCAGCTCGCCCCCGCCGAGCAGCTGGCCGCCGTACCAGAGCACCAAGGCGAGCCCGGCGTAGCCGGCGAAGCCCGCTCCGCCCTGGAAGAGCGCGACGGCCTGGGCTCGCGAGCGCGCGACCTCGAAGCTCTGCTCGACCTCGGCGCCGTAGCGACCGACCTCCGCCTCTTCCTGTGCGAAGGCGCGCACGGTGCGGATGCCGGAGAGGGTCTCTTCCGCGACCTCTGTGGCCGCCGCCAGGGCGTCCTGGAAGCGCTTGGAGAGCTTGCGGATGTAGCGCCCGTAGTAGCGCGCGCCGAGCACGACCACCGGCACGATCGCGAGCATCACGACCGTGAGCTTCCAGCTCGTGAGCACGAGGAGCCCGAGGGCGCCGAGCCCCATGACGACGTGGCGCAAGCCCATCGACACGTTCACGCTGACTGCGTTCTGGAGCACGGTGGTGTCGGACGCCAGGCGGTTGGTGAGCTCGCCGGTCCGACGATCGTCGAAGAAGGCGATCTCCTGCCGCACCAGCGAGCGGTACAGGTCGCGCCGGAGCCGCGCCACGATGCGCTCGCCGGCCACGGTGAACAGGTAGCTCCGCAGGTAGGTGAAGACGCCACGGATGGCGAAGAGCACCACGAGGCCGGCGATGGCCTGGTTGAGCACCGCGCTGTCGCCGTCGGCGAGCACGCCATCGACGAGGATGCGAACGACCTGGGGATAGGCCAGCGTGATCGCCGCGCTGACCAGCAAGGCCACCGTGGCGACGGTGAGGGGTCGGAGCTCCGGCCTGGCGAGCGAGAGCACGCGGCGAAGCTTGAGGGTCTCGGCCATCGCGACAAGGTGGGGCCCGCGGCGGGGACCGTCAAGGGCTTCGGCTCAGGGACAGGCCTTGGTGACCTCGACCAGGCTCTTGCCGGCGATCAGCGTGCCCTGGAGGCCGCGCCAGCCGATGTCCAGGCAGCGGTCGGTCCCGTCAGGGCACAGCACGCAGCTCACGCCGAAGCCCTGGAGCAGCTCGCAGAAGGCGTCGGGGTTGCCCTCGTCGACGAGCTCGGACAGCTCGCTCGTGTCGAGTTGGTAGCGCACGGTGCCGCGGTCGAGCGTGGACAGGTCGGCGCTGAGGGCGCCGGTGATGCGCACGTCCCAGATCTGCTGCGGCTCGCTGCTGCCCAGCTCTGCGAAGAAGTCGGTGTTGATGGTGCCGCTCTCGGCCTCGGCCTCGAAGTCGGGATCCTTGAAGCTGGTGGCCTCGAGCGAGAGGGTGAGCTCGCAGGTGTCCTGCGCCTCGGCGTCGTCGCCGTGCGCCGGCGCCCACAGCACGTCGAGGCCTTCGGTGGAGGCGGTCTGGATCATCAACAGGCCGTTGGCGTGCTCGATGTAGGACGAGAGCAGGCTCCCGAGACCGTTCGGCTCCACCAGCTCACCGTCGTCGAAGCTGAAGCTGTAGGTCAGCCCTTCCAGGTGGGC
>Ga0114932_10000795_pt1 | contig 37175 bp, 29 predicted proteins | sample 2SBtaG_2_FD_87286 | JGI IMG/M metagenome (GOLD analysis project Ga0114932, IMG submission 87286) | Deep subsurface microbial communities from Kolumbo volcano to uncover new lineages of life (NeLLi) - 2SBTROV12_ACTIVE470 metaG | ecosystem: Environmental > Aquatic > Marine > Volcanic ...
CGCGAACAAGAAGGTCGTGCTGCACGACATGTCCCTGCGTGACGGCATGCACGCCATGCAGCACCAGATCACGCTCGAGCAGATGGTGGCCGTCGCCACCGGGCTCGACGAGGCCGGGATCCCCCTGATCGAGGTGACGCACGGTGACGGGCTCGGGGGCGCGTCGATCAACTACGGGTTCCCCGCGCACACCGACGAGGAGTACCTGCGGGCGGTCGTCCCGAAGATGAAGAACGCCCGCGTGAGCGCGCTCACGCTGCCCGGGATCGGCACCGTGGACGACCTGAAGATGGCGGTGGACTGCGGCGTGAGCACGCTGCGCGTCGCCACTCACTGCACCGAGGCGGACGTCTCGCGCCAGCACATCACCATGTCTCGTGAGCTGGGCGCCGACACCGTGGGCTTCCTGATGATGGCGCACATGATCACGCCCGCCGAGCTGCTCGAGCAGGCGCGCAAGATGGAGGACTACGGGGCGCAGACCATCTACTGCACGGACTCCGCGGGCTACATGCTTCCGGACGACGTGAAGGCCGTCATCTCGACGTTCCGCGAGGGCCTGAACGCAGAGACCGACGTCGGGTTCCACGGTCACCACAACCTCGGCATGGGCATCGCCAACTCCTTGGCCGCCCTGGAGGCCGGGGCGGTGCGCATCGACGGCTCCGTGGCGGGCTTGGGGGCGGGCGCGGGGAACACTCCGCTGGAGGTCTTCTGCGCGGTGCTCGACCGCATGGGCGCCGACCACGGCTGCGACCTGTACAAGCTCATGGACGTGGCGGAGGACCTGGTGATGCCCATGACGGAGCCCGTCCGCATCGGCCGCGACGCGCTCGTGCTCGGGTACGCGGGCGTCTACAGCTCGTTCCTGCTGTTCGCGAAGCGGGCGGGAGCGAAGTACGGGATCAGCTCCCGGGACATCCTCGTGGAGCTCGGACGTCGCCGCACGGTCGGTGGTCAGGAGGACATGATCGAGGACCTCGCCCTGGACATGGCCCGCGCCCGCGACGGGGGCTGAGTCACTCCAGGACGCCGCCGTTGAGCAGAACGATCACTGGATCCGTGCCGACGGCGAGGGCCCCTACTGCCGACCGCAGGCGTGCTCCGCGGCCCGCCAGCCGAAGGTCATGGCGGGTCCGATGGTGCCGCCGGCCCCGGGGTAGGTGTCGCCCATGACGGCCGAGGCGCAGTTGCCGGTCGCGTACAGGCCGTCGATCGCGGCGCCGTCCTCCCGCAGGACGCGGCCGTCCGGATCGGTGACGAGGCCCCCCTTCGTGCCCAGGTCGCCCGGATACACCCGAATCGCGTAGAAGGGGGCGGTCTCGATGGGCGCGAGGTTGGGGTTCGGAGTCACCCGCGCGTCGCTGTAGTAGCGGTCGAGCAGCGCGTCGCCCCGGCCGAAGTCTTCGTCCTTGCCCGTCTGCGCGAAGCGGTTGTTCTTGGCGACCTCGGCCTCGAGCCCGTCCGGGTCCACCTCGATCTTCTCGGCGAGCTCCCGGACGGTCTTCGCGCGGACCAGGAACTTCTCGAGCCACTTCCGCTTCGTGCGCGAGTCCGGCTGGACGCGACCAGGGGGCAGGGGACCGACGGGGTAGTACTTGCGATACCGGGCGTCGAAGACGAGCCACGCCGGGATCGACGGGTTCTCCTCCGAGTAGGCGTCGTAGGTGCCGTGCACGACGTCCACGTAGGGCGCCGCCTCGTTCGTGAACCGGCGGCCGGCCTTGTTCACCATCATCGAGCCCGGCATCGACTTCTCGACGACCAGGATCCACGAGTAGTCCTTGCCCGGGAGCATGGTGACGGGGGTCCACCACGCCTCGTCCATGAGGTCGACAGCGCCGCCCGCGTCCATGCCCATGCGGATGCCGTCGCCCACGTTCGCGGGGTTCGCGGCGCTCCAAGCCTCGTTGGTGGGCCCCGGCAGGTGCTCCTCGCGCCACTGCTGGCTGCGCGCGAAGCCGCCGGCCGCGATGAGGACGCCCTTGCGGCCGCGGATCCGCTGGGTGCGGCCGTCGTGCTCGGCGACGACGCCCACCACCCGGTCGCCGTCGAGGACCAGGTCCTGGACGGCGGTCTCGAGCTGCAGCTCGATGTTCTCGTCCAGCAGCGTGCGCCGCAGCCGCCCGATCAGCGCGTTCCCGAGCGTGAGCCGTCGCCCGCGCCGCCCCTTGCGACCGAAGTCCAGGAAGTAGGCGAGCATGTGGCGGAACATCAGCACCCACATGCGCCAGCTGCCGCTCACCATCACGTGAGCCTCACGCGCCGTGAGCCCGATGCGCCCCTCGATCAGCTCCTGGGGGTGCGACGGCCTGAGCCGGTCGAACTCGGGCCCGAGGTGCTTGCCGTGATACGGCACCGGCTCCACCGTGCGGCCGCCCGGCTTCCCTCCCGTGGCCTCCGCGTAGTAGTCCGGGTACTTCTCGAGCGAGTCGATGTCCAGGTGGGTCTGCTCACATAGCTCACGCAGCATCACGGGCGCGGTGTCGACGTACGCCTCGATCCGGTCGTCGGGGACGCGGCCCTTCGTGATCTCGCGCAGGTAGGAGACGGCGTCCTCACGCGAGTCGGAGATGCCGCGTGAGGCGATCTGGTGGTTGCACGGGACCCACATCGCCCCCCCGGACATGGCCGTGGAGCCGCCGTACAGGTCCGTCTTCTCCAGCACCAGGACCTCGGCGCCGAGCTTGTGAGCGCGCCACGCCGCCGTCATCGCCCCGCCCCCGGAGCCCACGACGACGAAGTCGACCTCTCGGTCCCAGCCGCTCATCTAGGACATCATCCCGCCGTCGAGGCGGATCTCGGAGCCGTTCATGTAGCCGGCGTCGGACGACGCGAGGAAGGCGATGGCCCGCCCGACGTGCTCGGGGCCCACGTACGGGACGTGCGGCATGATCCGCCGGATCAGGTTGGGGTCGCAGTCCTTCGGCATGCGGAACTGGCCGTGCATGGGGGTCACGATGCCGCCGGGGACGACCATGTTGGCGTTCAGCCCCTGCTTCACGTACTCACAGGCGAGGACCTTCGTGAAGGACGCGATGCCGCCCTTGCTCGCGGCGTAGGCGGCCATCCAGGGGTGCCCCCCCATGGCGGCCGTCGACGACGTGTTCACGACGTTCCCCTTCGCCTCGAGCAGGTGGGGGAGGCACGCCTTCGTGATCAGGAAGGTCCCCGTGAGGTTCACCGTGAGGATGGTGTTCCAGTCCTCGAGGGCGAGCTCGTGAGTGTGGTCCGCGCGCAGGATCCCGGCCACGTTGCAGAGCGCGTCGATGCGGCCGTGAGCCGCGACGATCCCGCTCACGCAGGCCTCGATGGACGCCGGGTCGCCGAGGTCGCACGCGTGCGCGGTGGCCGCTCCGCCCGCCTCCGTGAGCGCGCTCACGGTCGCGCCCAGCCCGTCGGCGTTGATGTCCACGCAGGCGACCGTGCCGCCTTCGCCCGCGACGATCTCCGCGGTCGCCTTGCCGATGCCCGACGCCGCGCCCGTGATCACCACCACCTTGCCTTCGAATCGACTCATGTCATGCCTCGCCTGCGGCCTCGAGCCCCAGGACGCGGGCCGCGTTGTCGTGAAGAAAGGCCTGCAGGACGCCGTCCCGCAAGTCGAGTTCGCGCGCCTCGCGCATGCACCGCTCCATGGACAGGACGGGGTGGTCGGAGGCGAACAGGATCTTGTGCTTGCCGCGCGTGTTCATGAACCGCAGCAGCTCGGGGGGGAAGTACCGCGGCGCGAACGCCGACGTCATCAGGTACAGGTTCCGGTACTTGAGCATCAGCCGGATCGCGACGCTCCACCACGGGTCGGCGCCGTGAGCCATCACGAGGACGAGGTCCGGGAAGAAGAGGCAGACGTCGTCGAGGAGGATCGGGTCCTGCCCCTTGGCGGGGGCGGGCGGCCCGGGGATGCCGGTGTTCACCGAGATGGGCAGCCCGAGCTCCACGCACTTCGCGTAGATGGGCCAGCACGGGGCCGCGTTGGGCAGCGTGTCGGACATGAACGGGACCATGCGTGCCAGGCAGACGTTCTCGTTCGCGGCCAGGGAGGCGAGCTCGCGGACGGCCTTCATGCCCCGGCGGGGGTCGACGTACACGCTGATGCGGAAGCGGTCCGGGTGCTTCGCCGCGAACTCCAGGACCTCGGGCTCCGGAGCGTCGGAACTCAGCGTGAGTATGGATGTCTTCACGCCTGCGGCGTCCATCGCGTCGAGCATCTCGGGGATGCTGAAGTCGCGGAAGATGGCGTCGGGGCGCTTGAAGTAGTCCTCGGCCACCCGGACCAGCCACTCGGGCCGCTCGGTCGAGCCCATGCGCACGTTGACGTATGAATCGATGGCGCCTGGCAAGTCCACGGGTCGGTAGGCCGACGCGGTCAGGCCTGCAGCTCGGAGTAGAAGCGCTTCACCCACTTGCGGTAGATGCCGATGGGGCCGTCGTTCTTCACGAGCATGGGGCTGGGCAGATACCTCTTGTTCTCCCAGATGGGGATGTCGGCCTCGAGCTGCCGCTTGATCTCCTCCTGGAACTTCTCCGCGACGGTGTTGGTCACCATCTCGTTGGGGCCTCGCTTCACGGTGAACGCGAAGCGGCAGTCGACGTACTCGCCGTCGATGGGCGTGACGGAGTTGACCAGCAGCGTCTCCACGATGCCCAGGAAGCGCGTGGTGGTGAACCCGAAGCCGTGAGCGCGCACCTCGATGGCGCCCGGCACGACCTGGCCGTAGGCCTTCATCTTCGTCCGGGAGTCGACGGCCAACACGTGGTCGCGAATCTCGGCCGCGGTCTCGGGCATGCCCTGGGTGCCGTGCAGATACAGGAAGTGGGCGGCGTCGACCGCGTTCTCGGCCATCTCCTGGTTGTGCGCCTTGATCTTCCAGGAGGCCAGGCGGTACGGGGTCCACTCGGGGTCGCCGTACTCCGCCAGCTCCGGGACCTCCCAGCTGGGCGCCTCGCTCTTGGCGTGGAACCACACCATGATCAGGCCGTTGCGCTCACGGACCTCCCACTTGCCGAGCCTCGCCCGCTTGGGGATCTTCTCGGAGTAGGGGATCTCGGAGCACGAGCCGTCGGCGGCGAACTTCCAGGCGTGGAACGGGCAGACGATCGAGCGCCCCTCCACGCAGCCGCCGTGGCCGAGGTGGGCGCCGAGGTGGGGGCAGAAGGCGTCGAGCACCGTCGCTTCGCCGTCCTCGGTGCGGAACAGCACGAGGTCCTTCCCGAAGTAGCGGAGGGGCTTCACGTCCCCGGGGCCGACCTCGTCGGTGTAGGCGACTTGGAACCAGCCGTCCCCGAACGCGGGGAGGCCGTTGGCGTGCAGCGTCATCAGCGCTCCATTCCTCGAAGGAGCAGATCGGCCGCCGCCATCACCTGCTCGATGATCTGTTCGGTGTCGTGCAGCCCGCCGGCCCAGCCCACGAGGGTGGCGAACCAGACGTGCTGAAGGAGAAACGCGACCGTCGCCTCGTCGTCCGTGGGCGTGCCCTCGTCCAGGACCACCCCGCGCATGGCGGCGGTGATGAGGCGCGTGATGATCGCGTGGTACTCGGCCACCTTCTCGGTCACGCCGTCCTCCGCCGAGGCGATGGACCGCAGGAGCGCCCGCGCGAGGTTGGGCTTGCTGCACAGGCCGTGGGTGGCGACGGAGAAGAAGTGTCGGAGGCGCGCCCGCGGGGTGTCGCCCGCGACCGGGTGCTCACGGAGGATGTCCTCGAGGCCCATCGACTCGATCTGCAGGGCCGCGAGCAGGATCTCTTCCTTGCTGCGGAAGCGCCGGTAGAGCGTGCCCAGGGCCACGCCCGCCTGGGACGCCACGTCTCGCATGCGCACCGCCGCGAACCCGTCGCGTTCGGCCAGATCCACCGCGATCTCCACGATGCGTCGGGCGCGCCTGTCCATGGCTTCAGCCTTCATCGCGGCAAAGTGAAACACGTTTCACTCAGGCCGTCCAGAGACCGAGTGAAACACGTTTCATTTCGTGCTGCGTCGCGCGCTTTTCGGGCCGGTCAGCGCCCCTTGAACTCCGGCTTGCGGCCCGCCGCGAACGCCCGGGGACCCTCCTTCGCGTCCTCGCTCATGAACACCGGCCAGCCGTGCTTGAGCTCGTTCTCGAGCGCCTCGGCCTCGGGCAGCCCGTCCGACTCCCACGCAGACAGCCGAATGGCTTGGACCGCGAGGGGCCCGTTGGCGGCGATGCGGTCGGCGATCCGGCGGGCTTCGGCGAGGGCGTCCCCGGTGTCCACGACCCGGGTGATCAGGCCCATGCGCTCCGCCTCTTCGGCGGGGACGGCGCGCCCCGTGAGCAGCATCTCCATCGCCTTGGTGTGCGGGATCTGGCGCCGAAGACGCACGGTGGAGCCGCCGAGCGGGAAGAGCCCCCACTTGACCTCCGAGACGGCGAACTTGGCCGACCGACCGGCCACCCGGATGTCCGTCGCCTGCAGGATCTCGGTCCCACCCCCGTAGGCGGGGCCCTCCACGGCGGCGATGAGGGGCTTGCTCAGGCGGTACGTGCGCAGGAACGCCTTCCAGTGCAGGCCGTTGTCCTTGCCGTGCTCGTCGCGAAAGCGATCGCGCCAGGGATCGGGGTGATCGCCGTGCATCGTCTTGAGATCGGCCCCGGAGCTGAACGCGCCGCCCGCCCCCGTGAGGATGGCGACGCGGATCCCCGGGTCGGAGTCGATCAGGTCCCACGCGTCGGCCATGCGCGCGAGCATCTCGAAGCCCATGGCGTTCTTCGCCTTCGGGCGGTTCATCGTGACCGTGACGACGTGGCCGTCGCGCTCGACGAGCAGGTGGGGCGGCGAGGTGCTCTCGGGATCGGTCACGGGGGGCTCCTGTCGGCGGTTCGGGGCGCTAGATGGCGCGGTCGCGGCCTTCCCAGTAGGGATCGCGCAGGCGACGCTTGTAGAGCTTCCCGTTGGGGTCGCGGGGCAGCTCGTCCACGAAGTCGAGGGACCGGGGGCACTTGTAGCCGGCGATGCGTTCCCGACAGAAGCCGAGGATGGCCTCGGTGATCGCGGCGTCGGCCGTGAGTCCGGCGCGCAGCTCGACCACCGCCTTGACCTCCTCGCCCCAGTCCTCGTTTGGGATGCCGAAGACCGCGCAGTCCACGACGTCCGGGTGCGTGATCAGCTCGCACTCGATCTCGGCCGGGTAGATGTTCACCCCGCCGCTGATGATCATGTCCGCCTTGCGGTCCACGAGGTAGAGGAAGCCGTCCTCGTCCAGGTACCCCGCGTCCCCGACGGTGAAGAAGCCCTCGTTCCACGCCTTCTGGGTCTTCTCCTCGTCGCCGTGGTACACGAACTTGTGCTCGCCCATGCGGATCCACACGGTCCCGATGTCCCCCGGTTCGAGCAGGTTCAGGTCGTCGTCGAGGATGCGGATCGTGGAGATGGGCCACGGGGCGCCGACCGTGCCGGGCCTGGCCAGCCACTGGGCCGGCGTGGCGGTCGTGCCGCCCCCCTCGGAGGCGGCGTAGTACTCGTAGACCACCGGCCCGAACCACTCGAGCATCGCGTGCTTCACGGGGATGGGGCAGGGCGCCGCACCGTGGACGAGGTGGGTGATCGAAGACGTGTCGTAGCCCGCCCGCACGTCGTCGGGCAGCGCGAGCATCCGCGTGAAGTGAGTGGGCACCATGTGGCTGTGGGTCACGCGGTGTTTCTGGATCCGTTCGAGCGTGCCCTCGGGGCTCCACTTGTCCATGAGGACGGCGGTGGCGCCGAAGTGCAGCGAGTACAGCGACCAGTTGATGACGGCCGTGTGATAGAGCGGCGAGGACACGAGGTGGACCCCGCCGGGGTCGATCCCGAAGAGCTTCAGGAAGCCGGTGAAGTTGTCCGCCAGGAAGTCCGGGGGCACCTCGCCGAAGGGGCGTCGCACGCCGCGGGGCCGGCCGGTGGTGCCGGATGTGTACGTCATCACGAAGCCGCCCAGGCGGTTCTCGGGGGTCGTGTCCGGGTGGTCCTTCAGGTCCGCGTAGGGCCGGAAGCCGTCGGCGCCGCCCACGCAGAAGCGGGCCTCGGGCGGCAGATCGGAGTCGCCTCGGGCGATGGCGTCCGAGACCAGGGGTGCGTACTCGGCGCTGCACACGACCGCCTTGGCTTCGCAGTCCGCGAGGATGAACGCGACCTCGTGAGCCGTGAGGTGATGGTTCACGGGCGTGATGTAGATGCCCGCCTGCCCGGCGGCGAGCGAGACCTCGAGCACCGGCGCGCTGTTCTCGAGCACGACGGCCACGGTGTCGCCGGGGCCGAGGCCGAGGGTGCGGAGGCCGTGCACGACCCGGTTGCAGGCCGAGAGGACGGCGCCGGCCGTGTGCTCGGTGCCGTCGGGCTCGATCAGGGCGACGTGTTCGGGGTTCGCCTGGGCGTGATTCCAGAAGCTGCTGGGGGTCATCCGTCCTCCCTGATCGATCGATCAGCCGGCGGAGCCTACCAGCGGAAACGCGGCGGTCTACTCGGTGCCGGGCGAGACCAGGTACGAGATGACGTACTCGCCGCCGTCCCCGTGCAGCGTGCGCTCCTGGATGCCGGTCTCGGACAGATCCGAGACGAGGAGCGTGCCCAGGACGTCGTCCGGGCCGAAGGTGTCGTAGTCCATCACGCGCACGAGGAGCCCGGTGTCCGGGACGCCCGCCCGGCGGAGCTTGTCGGCGCCGACGATCGTCTTGAGCTCGGTGGTGTCGGCGCCGGTCGCGAGGGCGTGCAGGGCGGTGCTCGCGAGCCCCGCCTCGGTGTTCACGATCTTCGTGCCCGCCCGGAAGCTCCGGAATGTCTGATCGGGGCCAGGAAAGACCTTCACGCCGTTGTATTCGATGTAGACCTCATCGCCGTCGAGCTCGGACGGCTTGATGCAGGTGAGGGAGACGAACTCGAAGACGGCCATGACTCCTCCGGAAGGGGCGTCAGGATACCCCGTCGCGGCGGTCGCGGCGGGGGAGGGGGTCACGGCGCCGGCGACCGTCCCGGGGCGCGCCCGCTCCCTCGAGCTTCGACTCCCTCGAGCTTCCCGCTCACGAGCCGCGCGACCAGGTCGTGCAGGTAGACCACGCCCTGCCCGAACGCCTCGACGTGGACCCGCTCGTCGACGCCGTGCATGCGCCGCTCGTCCTCGGCCGTCAGGGGGAACGGGAGGATCCCGTAGCAGGGGGCGCCCGCGAGCCGGAATCGACGGCAGTCGGTGCCGCCGGTGGACATGAACGGGACCGTCGCGGCGCCCTTCCACAGGCGGCGTACGCTCTTGTGGGCCAGGGTGAAGAAGGGGCCGTCGGAGGGGGACACGGGGCTGACCTTCGGCGTCTCGGACCCCTCGACCGCGACCTCGTAGGGGGCCGCGGTCGCCCGGAGGCTCGCGAGCACGGCGGCCCAGTCCTCGTCCGGGAGCAGGCGGCAGTTGACCTTGGCCGTGACGCGCCCGGGGAGGGCGTTGGCGCGGACGCCGCCCTCGATCATCGTGGCGACGCAGGTGGTGCGGAGGAAGGCGTTGAGGAAGGGGTCTGCCGCGAGGACCGTGCCCGCGTCGTCGGGGATGGGGCCGCCTTCCGGAGCGTCGGCCGCCGCCCGCGCGGCGTCTCCGAGCGGGGCGGGGAACGTGGCCGCCGTGCCGTCCAGGAACGCGCGCGTGGTGCCGTTGGTGCGCATGGGCCACGTGAGCGCCGACACGTCGGCGACGGCCGCGCCGAGCCGGGCGATCGCGTTGTTCGGCAGCGGCATCGAGCTGTGGCCGGACTGCCCCTCCGCGACGAGCGTCACCGTGCGCGAGAGCTTCTCGGTGGTCTGGAACCCGACGTATCGCACCTCCCCGTCGATGATGCGCACGTCGCCGCCCTCGTTCAGCACGAGCGCGACGTCGGAGAGCTCGGGGCGGAGCTTCAGCAGCCGGGCGGTGCCGACCTTGCCGCCGGCCTCTTCGTCGGCGGCGAGGAGCAGGAGGATGTCTCGGTCCCGCTTCAGGGACCTCCGATCGAAGTGCCGGAGCAGCTCGATCGCGGCCGCCGCCATGCCCTTGTTGTCGATCACCCCCCGACCGTAGAGGAGCTCGTCCCGCTCCGTGAGGACCAGCGGATCCGTGGTCCAGGCGTCGCGGTCGAAGCCCACGACGTCCACGTGCGCGACGATGAGGAGGGGCTTGCGCGGCGACCGAGTGTGCGTCGTGGCGGGCAGGCGGAGCAACAAGCTCGCCCGCGGGCCCTCCGGGCCGACGATCTCCGCCTCGATGCGGGGACTGAAGACCAGGTCGGCGACCACGGCCTCGGCGAGGGCGCGCTCGTTGCCCGGCGGGTTGGTCGTGTCGAGCGCGACGAGCTGGGCGAGCCGCAGCTGCGCCGACTCCACGAGCTCCGGGACGCTCAGGGACCCCGGCACGACGGGTCCGTCCTCGGCGGGCGCGAGCCCCGGGACCAGGAAGACGAAGAGAAACAGCAAGCGAGCCATGGGACCTCCGGCGGGCGCGGCCCGGCAAGGATGCCGCAGCGACGTACGATGGGCGCGTGACCGCCCGGAACCCCGAGCTCCTCGACACCGGCGACTTCCCCGCGACGTTCGGTCGCTACCTGCTCGTCGGACTCCTCGGCGAGGGCGGGATGGCGCGCGTGTTTCGGGCCGAGCTCAGTGGGCCCGCGGGCTTCCGCAAGGCGGCCGCGGTCAAGGTGATCCGTCGGTCGCTCGCCGGACGCGACGAGTCGCTGCGTCGCGCGCTCGAGAAGGAGGCGCGCCTCGGGGGGCTGCTGAAGCACCCCGGGATCGTCGAGACCTACGATTTCGGCGTGGAGGACGGGTCGCCCTTCATCGCCATGGAGCTGGTCGACGGCCTGCCGCTCGACGATCTCGTGCGCGCCGCGGGGCGCATGCCCCCGGAGGTCGTGCTCGCGATCGGCGCGCAGCTCTGCGACGCCCTGGCGTACGCCCACGCCCTGGCCGTGGACGCCGCCCCCGTCGGGCTGGTCCACCGGGATCTCAAGCCCGCGAACATCCTCGTGAGTCGGTCGGGCGCCGCGAAGGTCGCCGACTTCGGCATCGCGAAGGCGTCCGCGCTGCTCGGATCGAGCACGGCGACGGGCATGGTCAAGGGCACGCCGTCGTACATGTCGCCCGAGCAGCTGGCGGGCGAGGACCTCGACGGGCGCAGCGACCTCTTCTCCCTGGCGACCATCCTCTACGAGCTGGCCACCGGGGATCGGCTGCAGACGGCCGACTCGCTCCCCGCCCTCGCGATGGCGGTCCTCCAGACCGAGGATCGTCTGGCCGACGGGTCCGTCCTGCGCCCCCTCGACGAGGCCGCGCCGGGGCTGGGGCTCGTATTGGCCCGCTGCCTGCGCAAGGATCGCGAGGAGCGATACGCGGGGGTCGCGGACCTGGGGCGGGACCTGCGGGCGCTCGCCGAGCAGCTGCCTCCCGTCGACCTCGCCGCGTGGCTCGCGCCTCTCGTGCCCGAGCCCACGTCCCCGGGGCCGTCGACGTACGACGGCACGCTCGCGACCGCGCCGCCGGTGCGTCGGGCCCGGACCACCCCCCCGGAGCCGCGGCGGGGGGCGGCGCGGACCCTCGCGGGCATGGCACTCATCGGCGCGATCGCGGCGGCCGCCTTGGTCGTCGGCCGGCTCCTTGGCCGCAGCGATCCGACGGATCCGCCCCGAGAGGTCGTCGCGACGTCGGAGCCGACCCCCGTCGCGGCTCGCGAGTCGGTCTCGGTCCCGGCGCCGGAGGACACACGTGCGCCGTCCCCGTCCCCCTCGGACGTGGCGAGGGGCGCCCCGGCTCCCGGCCGCTCGTCGTCGGGCGACGACCTGGTCATCTCCTACGAGGCGCCCCCGGCGGGTGCGGGCCGGGAGCGAAGGAGGGACCGCCGCGCCGCCCGGCGCGATCGCCGCCGAGACCGTCGCGACGACCCCGGGACGGCCGACGTCGCCCCCGAGGAGCAGGCGGCGTCGAGCGGTCCCCGGGTGCTGGACGCCGACTACGACACCGGGCCGAAGGAGCGCGGGGAGACCCCGGTGACGATCACGGTGCGCGCGGACTGCCCCGCGACGTGCGAGGTCGTGGCCCACGTCCGCCCGACGGGGCGCGCTTGGCAGCAGGCGGGGATGACGCCCGCCGGGGACGGCGTGTGGACGACGGTGTTCCGCTTCCCGGAGTCGGCGGCCGGTCACGTGCAGTGGTGGGTCGAGGTCCGCGATCCGGCGACGAACGAGCGGGCCCGCGTGGGGAGTCCCGCAGACCCGCAGGATCTCGTGCTCCGCTGAGCGCCGTGGGCGCCTTGGGGCGCCGTGGGGCGCCTACTCCGCGCAGTCGAGGACGAGCCCGCCGTCCTCCGTCTCGTTGGCGACCCAGCGCTCCTGGGCGTACTTCATGCCGGTGGCGAGGGGGACGTCGAAGCCGTCGCCGCTGAACATCGCGAGCTTGCGCATGCTCCGCATCCGCACGGCCTGACGGAAGGCCTTCTCGAACTCGGCGTTGCCTTTGTCGCCGGCTTCCTCGAGCGCAGCGGCCCAGATCGAAGCAGTCTCCAGCGGGCTGAAGTGAAGCTTGCGGACCTTGCGGCCCTTGCGGTCGTGGGGATGGGGCATGGGTCGTCGGCTCCGGATCAGCGGTCGAGGTTGGAGATGGGCCCGGCGGAGAACCAGCGGTGCCAGCGGCCGGCGTCGTCGGCCTCCATGCGGCGGAGGACCTCCCCGATCACGTCGAACGGGACGGCGGGGATGAAGAGCTGCGGGCCCTGCATCGTGGTGCGGAAGTACTCCTTGCTCAGGGGCATCCAGCGGTTCGGCGCGACCCGGTACTGGGGCCGCCCGTGGTGCTCCTCGAACCGCCCCTCGTCGAGGGGCACCAGCTTGCTCAGGTCCTCCACTCCGTAGCCGCCGATCGGCCGGATCTCCACCTCGCGGCCGAGCTGCGAGGGCCGCGCGTACACCGATCCGTCGGAGTGCAGGGTGTAGTCCACGTCCAGGCCGTCGGCGCCCACGCGAGACACGCGGATGGGACCGGGCGGGCCGGAGAGGGAGAACCAGACGCCGTCGGACTCGATGATGCGGGCGTCCGGCCGACCGTCGCCCTTGCCGCGGGGGAGTCCCGCGATGAGGTCGCGGATGGTCTCGGCGGCCTCGTGGAAGCTGTCCGGGCCGCGCCGCCGGATCGGGATGTCGACGAGGGCCACCTCCGACAGGAACGTCCACCAGAAGCGGCGGTTCGCGCCGAACCCGAACCGGGCCTGGAAGTTGCGGACCGTCTCGGCGATGGCGGCCGGGTGCGGCGAATCGGCCCGGAACTCGCCCCCGTCGCGGTGCACGAACACCACCCCGCGCACCGGGATGAGGCCGCGTCGCACGACCTGGTCGGCGGGCCGGATCTCGCGGTGGTCCGCGTCGCGATACCAGAGCTCCTGAATCCACTGCCCGAACTTGCGGTGAGCGGGGCTCGCGGTGGCCACCGGCTCGGCCCCCGGGGGCGTGAGCACGAGGATGCGGTCGTTCCCGCCGAACTCCCAGGCCTGCACCCCTTGGCGCGGCCGGGCGGTCGCGAGGCGGGCCGCGATCGACGACTTCCCCAGCTTGCTGTCGCCGACGATCAGGACTCCGGAGCCGGTCTCCGGATCGCGCACGAGGTTGCCGAAGAGCAGGGCGGCGTCCTGAAACTCGGACAGGACCTTCGCCGACTTCGCAGCCCGGGTGCGCCCCTGCTTGTCCAGGCCCCGCACGAGGCTCTCCCGGTACGCGCCGAAGAGCGCCGACATGGGCACGCGCGACGCCTTCAGCAGCTCCTCGCCGCCCCGTTCTTCGAACAGATCGGTGGCCGCGCGGCTCCACCGCTCCAGCGTGTTGTCCGCGTGGGAGGGATCGATCGCGGCGGCGTGTTGCAGCGAGATGCGGGTGAAGAGGTCGCGGACCGCGTCGCCGGGCAGACCTCGGCTCTCGAGGAAGGCGCGCTCCACCGAGCGGGCGGCGCGGTGCAGGACCTCGTGATCGCCGGGCATGAGGATGCGGTCGTAGAAGGCCAGCTTGACGCCAAGGTGGAGCTGCACCGCGGCCAGCATGTCCGGGAGCGTGGGGCGCTCCTCCTCATCGACGTTGCGCGTGAGTGTCCAGCCCAGGTACCGAAGGAGCGGCCGGGGGACGACGATCGTAGGCGTCGCGCCGTCGGCGCCGAGGTGCACGGCGAAGTACGCGTGGGTGTTCTCGTCCTGCCAGGCGAGGCCGGGGAAGTCGGGGGCCGAGCCGCGCGGCTTCAGGATCTCGAACTCGAGGTGCTCGTGGACGGGACGGAGCAGGTCGGCGAGGTCCGCGGTGTCGTAGGACGGCAACCCGAGGGCGCGCAGGTCGCTCACGGCGACGGGCCCCTCCTCCTCCTGATCCACCAACGAGTCGATCCACGCGAGGACGGCGCCCTGCACCGGCCCCGGTCGCCGCTCCTCGAGGGCGAACGCCTTCACCACGTTCAAGCGCACGCGGTGGGCCATCTCCACGCCCTTGCGGTCGGGGACGTCGATGAAGCCGATGCGCGGGCCCGGGCCGAGGTCCTCGAGCCGCAGGATCGCGAACCGCGCCTCGGGGAGAGTCGCCGAGAAGAGCCGACGCGCGCAGCCGCCGTAGGTCATCCCCACCGGGGGGCGGTCGCCGGGGGCGGGACGGGGCTCCATCTCCGAGACGAGGAAGTCCAGGACGACGACGTACCGCTGGCGACGACCCTGGCGCTCCACCACCACCGGCACCTCGATCGCGCGACGGTCGGCTCCCACGGCGCCGCTCTCGCGGGTGCGGACGACCGTCTCGGCGGGCGTGAGCTCCGTGAGCCGATGCACCACCCCGAGCAGCTCCCGACGCAGCTCGGCCTCCGGTTGGGCCGCGTCGATGGCGTCGTGAGCGGCGGCGGCGAGCTCGTCGGGGAAGTCCCAGGAGGGCATCCGGCGGGCCACGTAGCGCCCCACGAAGCTGGCCGGGATCCCGGGGGTCGTCTTCGGCGCGCCGAGGGCGTCGGCCACCCACCGGAGCGCGCTCGCCATGCCGTCCGCGGCGTTCTGGCCCTGCTCCACCGCCTGGTCGAGGAGCCGGATCCCCATGAGATCGCGGCAGCGGGCCATCGCGTCGGCGGTCTCCATGAGGCCTCGGCGCATGCCGGAGAGCTTCGGGAGGGCCGCGGCGGGGCCGTCGCGTACGGGCTCGACGTCCGTGAGCAGCGTGATCTGCCGGCTCACGAGCGTGTCGAGCTCGCGGATCCCGGTGCGGGGCCTCGCCTCCTCCAGAAAGGAGTCGAGGAGGAAGCTCACCTCGGCGTCCGGCGGGGTGCCCGGGGGGTCGCCGAGGAGGCGGGGATCGAGCAGGTCCCGGAGGCCGTCGAGGGCGAGGCGCACGTCGCTGTGGCCGCCCGAGGCGGCGGCCTCCTTGAGCCCGGAGAGGGCGCGCGCGACGACGGTGGCGAGGCGGAGGGCTGCGACCCCGGAGCGCTGCTCGACCAGGGTCTCGAAGGCCGCCTCCACCTCCTGGATCTTGGCCTCGGGGCTCTTCCGGATCGACCCGACGGGGCCCCCGATCTCGGCGGGGCGCGGCCCGATGCTCTCGATCAGCTCGGTGAGGTCGCGGTTGAGGGCCCGCTGGCGTCGGAGGATCGCGGCGAGGGGTCGCAGCACGACGTCGCGCCGCTCGAGGGTCGCCCCGGGGGGGCGGCCGAGGGTCGACTCGCGCAGCTGGGTGCGGAGCTCGCTGCCCAACGCACGGGCGGCGTCGATCCGCCCCATCGCGAGGAGGATGTCGAGTTGAGCGAGCAGCGTGTCGGCGCGTTCGTTCGAATCCATTCCGAGCTCGACCGGCGGCTCCTCGGGCGAGGAAAGTCTGGCCGCCTTGAAGACTCCACCCTAGCTTGCGCAGCGTCGCATTTCAGCAGGCCCGGCCGATGTGTTCCCCCCCGTCCCCCCCCGCCCGGAGCCCGCCCATGCGCCCCCTGCTCGCCCTGCCCCTCGTCCTCCTCGTCACCGGCTGCATCGGTCCGGCCGCCTCGCTGACCACGCACGGCGCCATCGTGGGAGCCGACGACTCGTCCGCCGCCTTCCTCGGCACGTCCGGCACCGCCAGCACGTTCCTCGCGGTCCCCCGGGACCTCTCCGATCTGGAGTCCAACATCGTCGAGGACGCCGAGCAGGTGACCGTCGAGCAGGCCGGCGCGTCGGTGGAGCTGGTGCACGAGGGCGGCGGCGTCTACTCCTCGAGCGCGGGCGTGCCCTACGTGCCCGACGCCACCTACTCCCTGCGCGCCGTCGTCGACGGCGAGAGCCACCGCGTGTCCGTCGAGGCGCCCGAGGGTCCCGACCTGACGTTCGGGGCGGCGCACCTCGCGGGCTCGCCCCTCGTCGTGGACCTCGAGGGGCAGGGGTACGACCACGCCTTCGCCTTCGTGGTCGACGAGCGCGGCGACACGACCTGGGACAGCCGCCCGACGTCCGACGCCGAGCTGATCGAGGAGCTCCGGGACGCCGACGGCATCGACGTCCTGCACATCCCCGCCACCGCGTTCCCCCTGGGCGGCGGCACCTACGTCGTCGCGGTGGGCGGGTTCGTGAAGGCGAAGGGCAGCGACTACGACGGCTTCGGGGCCATCCTCTCGACGTTCGCCGCGGGCAAGTTCACCGGCGCCGGGCTCAGCGTTCGTTAGGCCAACGCGCTCTCGCGACCGGAGTCCATCACGAGCAGGCAGCTGCCGCGGGTGAGCTCGACCATCCGTTCCACGAAGTCGAGATCCGGCCGCGGCTGCAGGCCCATCAGGTTCAGGTCGGCGGGCTCCTCGGCCGCCACCACCTCCGCGAAGTCGCCGACCAGCACGCGCCTGCGCGCCACCGGCGGGATCCTCGCGGCGTCGCACAGCGACTTCAGGAACCGTCGCGCCGCCTCCACCTGCGTGTCGTCGCGCAGCACCGTCACGATCTCCAGGTCCGCGTCCCACGTCCGCAGCAGGCGATAGCCGAGCAGCAGCAGGAGGTTGAGGTTGCCGGTCTCGAAGGCTCGGTCGACGCTCCAGGTGCCCTTCGCCCGCAGGTACACGCGCACCAGGTTCTTGCGCCCCAGCCCCGCCTTGCGGTGCAGCCCGAGCAGCAGGACGCCCACGCCGGTGTCGCGTGCCTGGAGGATGACGTCGGCGAACTCCTCGTTGCGGTTCGCGACCCCCGGGGCCGTGAGGAACAGGATGTTGGGCCGGAAGAACGCCGACTGGAGCGCCTGCAGCCCGGCGGTCACCCCGAGGGAGAACTCCGGCGCGGCGACGGCCGTGGAGATGCAGAAGACCTCGTCCTCGGAGAAGCTCGCGGCGAGGTCGCCCACGCGCGCCTTGAGGGCGGGCAGGGCGTCGCGGTCGGCGACCCCGAGAAGCTTGACGTTGCCCTCGGGCCGGCAGATGTCGAGGAGAAGCTGGAACTCGCCGCGGATCTGCTCGGGGTCCTCCACGGGGACGAGCAGAGACGGCTTCCAGGCCCGCACCGACTGGCCGCGCATGGACTGGGCGCGCGCCGCCGCCCACTCGGCCAGGGCGACGAACACGCCGGAGCGGACGTCCTTGCCCGTCGCTTCGAGGCCCCGCCGCATGAGCCAGGCGTACACGGCGAGGACCATCGTCGTGGCGATGACGCCGAACAGGGGGTTCACCACGATCATCGCGAACAGGGAGCCGAGCACCCCCATGAGCGGGACCCAGAACGGGATGCGCAGCGACGGGCGGAAGGACACGAGGCCGAGGCTCTGCTCGATGAGGACGACCACGTTCAGCATCCCGTACGTGATCAGGAAGAACATCGTGACGAGGGCAGCCAGGGCGTTGAGGTCGCGGACCATCAAGCAGGCGAGGGTGAGCAGCCCGGTCACGGCCATCGCGTTGCGCGGCTCGCCGTCGGCGTCGCAGCGAGCGACCCACCCCGAGCGCGGCAGCAGCCGGTGCTCCCCCATGGCGAGGAGGATGCGAGGCCCGCCCACGAGGCCCGTGAGGGCGGAGCTGGCCGTCGCGCCGAGCAGCCCGGCGAGCACCACCGCGGGCCACCTCGCCTTGTCGATCATGATCGTGTAGTTGCTCGTCAGCTCCTCGGGGGTGCCCGCGCCCACGATCCACCAGGCGAGCACGAAGTAGATCGCCGAGGCCACGACGATGGCGGAGAGCGCACCCACCGGGATCGCGCGGCGCGGGTCCTTCAGCTCGCCGGACATGTTCGCGCCCGCGAAGATCCCCGTGGTGGCGGGGAAGAACACGGCGAAGACGACGTAGATGGACGCGCCTTGGAAGCCGTCCTCGGGGAATCCGACGAAGTCGCCCCACCACACGATCTCGGCGGACGGGTTCAGGGTCTCCGGGCTCGCCAGCACCGACACGATCGACGCGGCGATCACGGCCATGATCACGTACTGGATGTTGAACGCGAGGGTCGCGCTGCGGTACGCGATGCCGAACAGCAGCAGGAACACCACCAGGTCGATGATGAGGGCGGGGTGGTCCGGGAAGATCCACTGCCAGCCCTCGCGGAACCCGATGACGTACATCGCCACCCCCAGGGGGCGGCTCAGGTAGAGCGGCAGGCCGATCGCGCCGCCGACCTCGAAGCCCAGGGCGTTGCTGATGATGGCGTAGGGGCCGCCCGCGCCGAGGCGGGTGTTGGACGCGATCGATGAGAGGGAGAGGCCCGTCGCGGCCGTGATCGCCAGCGCGAGGCCCATGATCAGCCACGCGCCGAGCAGGCCGCCGTTGCCGACCACCCACCCGAGCCGGATGTACATGATCACGCCGAGGATGGTCAGCAGTGTGGGCGTGAAGACGCCGGTGAAGGTCCCGAAGCGAGCCTGCGGGGCAGAGGCCGGCGCTGCGTCCATGTCCGGACGTTACTCCCGTCGGTCGGCGCGCGTGTGCCGCCTCGGCATTGAGGCATGCTGGAGGGGGCCGGCGGACGGTGGGAGGTGAATCGATGCGGTGGTTGGTGATGGCGGCGTGCTTGACCGCGGGGATGGGCACGGCCCGGGCGGACGCGGTCCGATCGGTCCCTGAGACGGAGCCGCCTGCGAGCACGTTCGTCGACGAGATCGGCCCGAAGGTCAAGCAGCTCTGTTCGAAGCCCGGGGGCAGCGCGGATCAGCGTCTCGCCGTGCTCGAGGCCATGGAGGCGATGGCGGGAGCGTTCTCGGCGGTCGACCGGGGTCGGGTCGAGAACATGAAGGCGATGTGTCACCTCGACGCGGGTCGGTTCGACGACGCGTACTCGAGCGCGAGCGCGGCCGTGGAGGCGTTCCTGGAGGCCGCGCAGCCGAAGCTGGTGGTCCTCGGCTACGAGCTGGTGGGCGAGACAGCAGAGGCGGCGGGTCGGCCCGAGCGAGCTGCGAGCGCCTACGAAGACGGGGTCGCTGCAGCTCAACAGGAGTCGTGTCGCGCGGACGAACAGTGGCCGCAGACCTCGGTCCTCGCGGACATGCTCGCCATGGAGTGGGACGCACGCGACGACCCCCGCACGCTCGACCAGATGGAGTTCGCGGTCCAGGCCCTGCGGGACGCCGGGGAGGAGGCCCGCGCGAAGGAGCTCGAGGCCTACCGCAAGCTGCGCGCCCGGCAGCTGCGCGAGTGACGATCCGCGTCCTCTCCTGGAACCTCTTCGGGCTCTCGGACGACGAGCTCGACGCGCGCACCGAGGCGGCGATGTTCCTGGCGCTGCTCGGCGGCTCGCCGGAGGTGGTCCTCGCCGGGCCCGAGCCCCCGCCGCCCCCCGACGTCCTCATGTTCCAGGAGGTCACCGAGCGCACCCTGCACGCTCACCTCCGGCCCCACCTCCTCGCCGCGGGGTACCAGCTGACGCCCCCGACGCCGCCCCTGCGCAGCTACTTCGAGGTGCTCGCCGTCAGGGCCCCGTTCCGCGTGCTGGAGTCGTCGATCACGCCCATGGCCGGCGCGATGGGTCGGCACCTGGTCTCGGTGCGCGCCGAGCGGGAGGGGCGCGAGTGGCTGCTGATGACGGCGCACTTCGAGAGCATGTCGATGGGGGCGCGGCAGCGGGTCGCGCAGGCCGAAGAGGTGCTCGAGCGGCTCCGCGCCCACGACGGCCCCGTGGTGTTCGGAGGCGACACGAACCTGCGCGTGGCCGAGGCCGACCACTTGTCTCCGCTGCCCGACGCCTGGGAGGCCTGCGGCGCCGCCTTCACCGAGCGATGGACCCGGATCGCGTCGAGGCGCAAGGCCCGCTACGACCGCATCTGGGGGGCGAACGTGACGTTCTCCGACTTCCGGTGCATCGGTCGCGATCCGGTGACCCCGTCCGGGGCCCCGCCGTCCGACCACCTCGGCGTCGTGGTGTCGGTGCGGCCTCAGTCCGTCGACACCTCGTAGCGCTGGACGTCCACGACGATCCCGGTGATGCCCGCCGGGGCGTCGTCGGCCCCCTCGCCCCCCGCGCCGCCGGTGCCGCCCGCGCCGGGCACGCCGTCCAAGACGACCGAGAAGTCGTCGCCCGCCGCCGCGTCGCCCAGCAGCGCGACGCCCACGACGACCCCGCCGTTGCCGCCCGCGCCGCCTCCGCCCGCGCCGCCGTCGCCGCCCGCGCCGCCGTGACCCCCCGCGCCCGCCTGGTAGTTGATGAGCCCGCACTGCTGCCCCGGCCGGTCCTGCCCCGGGCTGCCCGGCTCGCCCGCGCCCCCGGACGCGCCCGCGCCGCCCGCGCCCCCGACGCCGCCGTGTCCGCTCACGATGGTCACGTCCAGCAGCTCGACGGTCGCGTTCTCGGCCACCAGCCCGAAGCTGCCGCCCCCGGACCTGCCGCCGCCGCCGCCGTCGCCCGCGCACCCGCCGTCGCCGCCGGCCCCTCCGGCGCCGCCGATCAGCGTGTCGCAGCCGAAGCAGGCGCGGAACTTCTTGGTCCCCCCCGAGCCGCCGCCGCCGCCGCCGCCGCCGTCCGTGCCGCGGGTGCCGTCGCCGCCGGGCGCGCCGACCCAGCCCGACGTGGTGAACGTGCCGACGGCGTCGTCCGAGGTCGCGCCCTCGTCCCCGGGGGTGCCGGTGCCGCCGGGCGCGGGCGCGTCCGCGCCGTCCGAGATGCCGTCGCCGCCCACGAGGGGACACGCGCTGGGGCAGTTGTTGTCGGGGGAGCCGCTCCCGCCGGGGCCCGCGGCTGCGCCGTCGCGGCCGGTGCCGCCCGCCTCGCCGTCTTCGGAGCCGCACTCGAAGGCCGTGCCCCCGTCGCCCGCTCCGGCGGAGCACGTCGCGGGGACCTCCCCTGCGGCCCCGGGCTCTCCCGGGGCGCCGTCGCCCGCGACGATCCGTACGGTGTCGAGGGACACCCCGGTGCCGCCGCGCACCCACACCGCGTAGGACGACGTGCTGGGCGACGTGTCGTCGAAGTCGCTGCCTCGGATCGTGAGGCCGCCCCAGGTCGCGCGGCCGAGCCCGCTCATGAGGACCGCGATCGGCCGCCCCGTGGCCGCGATGGTGCTGGCATGGGTCGCCGGGTCCCGCTCCGAGAAGTCCGCCGAGTAGCCGCCGAAGTGGCTCACGCCGGTCACGGGCTCGTAGGTGCGCCCGTCGTCGTACACGCCCGCGGCGAGCAGGAGGTCGCAGCTGGGATCGCAGGCGACGCGGGCCAGGTCGGCGGCCGCCTCGAGGGTGCGCAGCGGCGTGGTGGGGGAGCGCCCGTCGGCGTCGTCGGAGCCGTCGGGGGAGACGAACACGGACCGGGAGACGTCGCCGTCCACGCCGTCGCAGTTCGCGTCGTCCCCGGCGCGGTCGGGCACGTCCTCGTCGTCGGGATCGCAGCGCCGCTCGGGGTCGGTGTCGAAGGGGCAGCCCGTGAGGGCGAGCGTGAGCGTGGCGGCCGCGAGGGCCCTCACGGGGAGAAGCTCACGAGCGTGAAGCCGAAGCACATCTCCTCGTCGGTGCGCTCCCCGTACCGGATGTCCTGGGGCGGATCGAAGAACTGGTCGGGGTTCTCCGCGGAGTTGTCCCAGCTGCAGGAGTAGTGGATGCGCTCGCCCGGCTCGATGTGCACCGGCGGGTCGAGCATGTAGGTGAGCTGGTTGTCGAAGTCGTACTCGTGCATCTCCACGATGCACTGCTCGTCGTCGTCGCGGCCGACCCACATCCTGAAGGCGCTCCCGAGCACGTGGAGGTGCGGCATCACGCCGTGGATCGTCACGCTCCCGAACTGGGCGGGCAGGCTCGAGGTGCCTTCGCGCGTGAAGTCCGCCTCCCCCGCGGGGATGGTGAAGCTCGTGGTGCCGATGGGGAACATCCGCGTCTCGCTCTTCACGGCGTCGGTGACGCGGAAGGAGTAGCCGGACTGGTCGGCGACGCCCTCGTCCGCCGGGTCGGCGCGGAAGTAGTGGAACTGCAGGCCGATGCGGGACCCGGGGTCGATGCGCACGCCGCTCCCGGGCTCGAACTGGATGGGGACCATCCCCGGCGCCCACCCCGCGATCATCCCGGGCAGGACCTTGCCGGCGTCGTCCTGGCACTCGTAGCCGACGGCCGGGTCGTAGTCCGTGGGCACCGAGTTCTCGGACACGCGGTACACCACGATGTGGTGGATCAGCTGCGCCTGGTCGAGCACCGGCGCCATCTCGGAGATCCAGAAGGTCTCGGTCTGGGCGTGCTCCAGGAGGAAGCAGCGGTACTCGTTGCCGGGGCTGCCGGGCGCGTCGAACTCCGGCGTGTACGGCTCCGGCAGCTGGACCACGATGTCGGGCGAGTCGATCTCCAGCCGCAGCTCCTCGACCGCCACGGCGTCGGCCGGATCGCCCTCGGGGGTGTCGCCGTCGACCCACGCCGCGAGGACGTCGCGCGACTCCGCGGGCAGCGTCATGCGCTCGTGCCCGTGGTAGCTCCGACACTCCGGATCGGCGGCCGGCGGAGGCATCTCGCCCGCGTCGACCCGCGCGAGGCCCGCGGCCGCCCAGGCCACGGCGTCGTCGTACTCCGTGAAGTCGCCCGTGCCCGGCCCGCCGTCGAAGTGGCAGCGCGTGCAGTACGTCTGCATCAGCGGGGCCACCTCGGCGTGCCAGGTGGGGGTCTCGGCGGGGCCGTCGCAGCCGATCAGCGCGGCGACGAGGGCGATGGGAATCCAGCGGAGAATCGGGGACATGGCAGGGAATATATCGGTCCGCGACGCTCCCTACTCGGGCGGAGTCTCGGGGGGAGTCCAGCGGGGCACCGCCCGACGGATGGGCGGGCGGCTCATGAGGTGGTCGTAGATGGCGCCCAGATCCTGCTCCGTCATGCCGCTGTACGCCGACCAGGCCATGAACGAGTTGAAGGTCCCCGGGGCCACGTGGTTCGCCCTCACGGCGTCCGGCGTGGCGCCCCGGAACCGCGCGACGAAGACCTCCTTGGTCCACGCGCCGATGCCGGTCTTCACGTCCGGCGTGATGTTCGAGGCGTAGGCGGTCCCGCCCCCCGGGGGAGGGACGGTGAAGGCGTTGCCGCCCGAGTAGTCCTGCCCCGCGATGGGCCAGCCCCCGGCGTCCATGGGGGTGTGGCACCACCGGCAGGACGCGGCGTTGGCGAGGTACGCGCCGTACCCGCGATCGCCCGGCTGCGGGGCCTGCTCGCGGACGATCGGCTTCGCGGGGAAGACGTTCGCCATGTCCTCCAGCATCCGGTACTTGAGGTCCCGGGCGGGCAGCGCGTGCTCCACCGGAGGCAGGGTGCGCAGGTAGGCGACGATCGCCTCGAGGTCGGCGCGCGCCATGTGCCGGTACTGATTGAACGGCATGGACGGAAAGATGGCGACGCCGTCCTTGTCGAGGCCGCCGGTGATCGCGCGGAAGATCTCGCCGTCGGTCCAGTCGCCGAGCCCCACCGGCGTGATGTTCGGGGCGGGCATCACCACGTCCCCCGGCACCTTGTAGATCTCCACGAACGAGGCGCCGCCGCGCCCCTCCGTCCCCGGCGCCGCGGGGCCCCCGTAGTGCTCCCACTGGCGGTGGCTGTGGCACTCGATGCAGATGGCGACGTGGTTCGCGAGGTAGGCACCCCGCGCGACGGTGGCCGCGTCGTCCGCCACGTCGAGATCGGGGGCCGCGAACCGCGGCGGGGCCGGGCAGGCGACCAGGAACAGGGCGACCAGGAACAAGGCGCCGAGCGCCGCGATCGCCCTCACTGGGCGGGGACCCAGCCGGCGTCGGTGAGGCGCTCCTGCACCGTGTAGTTCTCGTCGTCGTTCGGGGCGACCTTGCGGGTGACGCCGCCGTCGGGCTCGAAGGTGTACTTGTGGTCCCAGGCGTCGTCCCGGTCGAGGTCGACCTTCGCGCGGTTCACGCCCGCCCCGGGGTCGTCCTGATAGACGTTGATCTTCCAGGCCCGCCCCTTGCTCACGTCCTTCTTCTTCTTCACGGGGATGGAGCGCTGCTTCCAGCCCAGCACGGCCGCCTCGACGGGATCTCTCCGAAGGGTCGGGGGACCCTCCGCGGCCGCCGGGGCCGGCTCCGCGACGTCCGGCGCCGCGACGTCCGCCGCGGCGGCCTCGGTCTCCCCGGCGTCGGTCGCGCCGTCGAGGCCGCGGTTGATCGTCACGCCGGGCCGCACCTCGTCGCCCGCGGACGGCGCGGGCGTGGGCTCGAACGTCTCGACCCTCGGGGCCGTGCTCACCTCATCGCCGCCGTCCGCGGCGAGGTAAAGGCCTCCCGCGCCGAGGGCGGCGACGCCCCCCACGGCGAGCAGGAACGTCTTCAGCTTCACATCGCCGGCGAGACCCATGCGGCTCCTCCCGCGCCGGGGTTCGGCGCGCCCTTGGTGTCCACCATGCCCCGTTGTTGGGGGACGGTGCAGTTGCAGTAGGTGTACGGACAGGGGACGGGGTCCATTCCCAGGCGGAAGGATCCGTCCAGCAGGTTTCCGAGGTGCTCGCGGCGATACCGCCTCGCGGGGTAGCAGCGATAGGCCTCGCCGCGGTCGTCCACGATGAAGTACCGGGCGCCCGCCCAGCAGGCGCGCCCCGAGAAGTCGGGGTCGACCCGGCCGGTGCCGTTGTGGCCCCCCAGCTGGACGAGGGCCGCGCGCTCGCCGGGCGTGTAGGCGATCACGTCGCGATCCTGCTTCTCGGGCTGGACCTTGAACCGGAGCCCGCGGGCCTCGAAGCGGGCGCGCAGCTCCGGGAGGCGGGGGAGGAGCTCGCGGGTCGCGACGCAGGTGGTGACGAACCGGCCGCGGAAGTCGGCGGCGAAGGCGACGGCCTTGGCGAGGAAGTCCTCGAGATCGGTGAACTCGAGGTGCAGCGACGCCGAGAACACGCCGGGCCTGTCGGCCGTGGCCTCGGCGTACGCGGCCAGGGCGGCCGGCTTCGCGGAGAAGTTGGTCACCACCGAGACCCGCACCCCGCCCGCCGCGAGCCCGCTCACCGCGTCGCCGAAGCCCGGGTGCTCGAACGGCTCCCCGCCGGACAGCTTGACCTCCCAGTCGCCGGGCAGGCCCGTGAACGCGTCGACGAAGCGGGGGACGTCCCGCGCCCAGCGCCTGCGGTCGTCCAGGAACCGCTGCGTGCAGTAGGAGCAGCGGTAGTTGCAGGTCGTGTTCATGTTCCACGACGCGACCCCTTCGAGGGGGTACATGGGGGCCCCGCCGCGCCTCACGCCGTCGCCTCCGCGACGCCGACGCCCTCGATCATCCCGCGGTTGGCGGGCACCGTGCACGGGCAGATCGTCCAGGGGCACGGCGCGGGGGCGTCCCGCAGGGAGATCCGTCCCTCGAACACGTTGCCGAGGCGGCCCTCGCCGTGGCGCTTGGCCGTCCGGCACGACCAGGCGGTGCCGTCCTTGTCGACGGTGAAGTAGTCGACGCCGGTCCAGCACGTGCGGCCCCGGTACGACGGGGCGAGGTTGGCGTCCCGAGGCCCCGGGGCGTCCCCGAGGATGTCGTCCAGCGCGCCCGGCGCGTACTCCGCGACGCCGCCGCGGACCTTGTACAGCTGCGGGAACCAGCGCAGTCCGCGCCCCTCCACGGCGTCGCGGCAGCGCTCCGCGAAGGCCTCGTTGCCCGGCAGCACGACCTGGTTCACGACGAAGCGCACCTCGGGATCGAGCTGATCGACGAACCAGGCGGCCTTGTCCGCGAAGGCGTCCGGGTCCACGTATTCGACGTGCATGGAGGCCGAGAAGACGTCGAGGCGTCCCCGCGTGAGGGCCGTGAACCGCATCAGGTCTCGATACGACGCGGACAGGTTCGTGAGGACCGAGATGCGGTGCGTCGTGCGCGCCATGAGGCCCGGGACGGCCTGCTCCAGGAACAGCCGGTGCGCGAACGCCTCGCCGCCGCTGCACTTGATCTCCCAGGTGCCCGGGAGGGCGGAGAAGGTGTCGAGGGCGGCGTCGAGCTGCGCGGCGTCCGGCCGCCCGCGACGGTACTTTCGGCTCTGGATGCAGTACGTACAGTCATAGTTGCAGGCCCCCGCGACCTGCCACTCGATGGTGCGCACGCGGCTCACGTGGCGACCTTCGCGCGGGCGCCCGCCACCCGCTCGGCCCACTTGGCGTTCTGCTCGAACTTCCCGCACCGGGCGCACCCCGGGTAGTACTCGCCGCGCCCGAGGCGGTCCCGCAGCGTCTGCCAGCGCGGCCCCGCCCACAGCTCCGCGAACGACGCCTCCTTCAGCGAGCCGACCCGCACCTCGGTGTTGCAGCAGTACAGGACGTCCTGCTCGGCGGTGACGCGGGTGTAGACGAAGCCCATCCAGCAGCCGACGTCCTCGATCGGCACGGTGGCGCGCAGGTCCCCTCGGGCGGCCCGCAGCTGACGCTCGAACAGATCGAGGTTGGTGGTCACGCCGAGGGCCCGCGCGGCCTCCCGGGCGGCGGGGACGTCCTCGGCCAGCAGCCGGTCCCGCTGCGCCTCCGTGATGCCGCAGGCCTCCGTGCCGGCCGTCAGCGAGGCGAGCTTGAAGTTGACCCGCGCCGCGCGAAAGCGAGCCCCGAACCGCACCATCGGGACCAGCTCCTCGGCGGTGTCTCGGTCGATCACCTGGACGTGCTTGGTGCGCACCCCCGCCCGCGCGAGGACGCGCAGGTAGCGGCACAGGGTGAAGAAGTGCTCCTCGGTCCAGCCCGGGTGGAAGGCCGCGTACGTCGCCGGGGTGACGCCCTGCACCGAGGCGAGGATCGTGTCCACGCCCGAGGCCGCCACGCGCTCGATGTCGGCGGCCAGCAGGTTCGTCATCAGGGTGACGGCGAAGCCCCGGGCGACGGTCGCCTCGAGGAGGTCGTGGGCGTCGGGGTGGACGAGGGGGTCCCCCATGCCGGACAGCACGACGCGTCGCACCGACCCGAGCTCCGCCAGCTCGTCCAGCAGCCCCCGCACGACGTCCGAAGCCAGGGCGCGGCGCTTCCACGCCCGGGAGCGCGGGACCGTGAGCAGGGGGGAGTGATCCCAGCAGGTGACGCAGGCGGCGTTGCAGGCGTTGGTGAGGTCGATGTGGACCGTCGCCGGCCCCACCTCGGGGCGGCCGCGGAGCATCCCACGCAGGGCCGACTCACGGCTCACGGTGTGGCTCCGTCGTACACTCACGCCTCATTCGACGGGCTCACGTTCGCGGCCGTGAGGAGGGCGAGCGCCTCCGCCACCGGGCGCGCCCCGCCGCCCTCGAGCCGCGTGAGATCCGCGGTGGCGTCGAACAGGTCGTCCCGCCCCGCGAGCCACCGGGCCACGAGGTCGGCGAACCCGCGGATCGACAGCGTCCGCTGCACCGGCACGGCGCGCAGCAGGGAGACGGCGCCCATCCAGTCGTCGAAGCCCGCCCACACGGGGAGCAGGACCGCGAGGGCGCGCCGGAGGGCGTCGGCGTCGGCGGCGGGGAACTTGCGGTCGAGGGCCCGCACCAGCGTGAAGCCGACCTCCGAGGGCACGGCGTGCGCGTCGCACAGATCCAGGAAGCCCTCGATGCCGTCGGCGCCGATCATCCGGGCCAGCGCGAGGCCGCGACGCCCGAGGGCCGCGGTGGGGTTGACGGCCGAGCCGGACAGTCGCGCCAGGGCGCGCAGGGAGGACCCCGTGAGCGTAGCGGCGGCGGCGGCCACGCCGTGGTCGGGGAGGACCGTCTCCAAGGCCGCGACCGCGGCGTCCCGGGCGCCGTTCTCGGGCACCAGCGCCCGGGCGGCGCGGGGGTCGCCCGGGTCCTCGAGCAGGGCGGCGACGTCGTCCACGCTCCCGGCCACCCGGCCCGCGCCCGCGGCCTCGGCGCGGCGGGCCCGCTCCTCCTGGTCGTCGGCGATGCGCGGCTGGGGCAGGAAGACGGTCGGGACGCCCGCGAACATCAGCTCGTGGTAGGCGTTGAACCCCGCCGCCGACACCGCGGCGTCGAAGGCGGCGAACAGCTCCAGGGGCACGTATCGGTCGATCCAGAGCACGTCGTCGCGGCGGATCTCGGGGCCCGCGTAGAGCGGGCCGGCGCCCACGATCAGTCGGCGTCCGGGGCGCCGCAGCGACTCGATCAGGCGCGGCAGCACCCCCGGCGCAGCGACGTCCCCGCCGCCCCCGAGGGTCACGTACACCGCCTGCTCGTCGCCCAGCCCCAGCGCGTCCCGGGCGGCCGGACGAGGCAGCAGCTCCTCGCGCTCCCGCAGCAGGATCGGCGCGAGGGCGTCGGTCGCGGGCTCGAGGATCCGGCCGTACAGCGGGAGCAGCCCGCCGTAGGGGTCGGACGCCGCGAACTCGGGGCGGACCCGGCGCCGCACGAGGACCCGGGACTTCGCCAGCTCCAGCGACGCGACGAGCTCCCCGAAGCTGCCGCCCGCGAACGTATCCACGAGCAGGAGATCGGGCCGCAGGCCTGCGATCGCGTTGAGGACCCAGGAGCGGGCCACGCCGAGGTAGCGCGACGGCTCCATGTCCGCGTCCCGGAACATCGCCTTGCTGGGCATCTTGAGCGAGGGGACGCCCTCCCGGCGCGCCAGCGTGTCCGCTTCCGACGACGTCAGCACCCAGGGCTCCACCGTCACGTCGAGCACCGCGCAGATGCGACGCACCCAGCGGAGGATGGCGAGCTGCCGCGTGAGGTGCCCCATGCCGCGGCCGTTGATGGCGTAGGACACGACGGTGATGCGGGTCACGAGACGTACCCCAGGTCGTCCTCCGCGGCCCCCGCCACCGCGGCCTCCGCCACGGCCCGCGCGATGTCCTCCGCCACGTCGGCCCGAAGGATCGGCGTGCGGCCCTGGTTGCGGTCGTACCACCCGCGCAGCGACGGCGTGAGCGACCCCGGCCGCTTGCCCGTCATCACCACCCACCACAGCTCGGGGTCGTTCGTCAGGTCGAAGGATCCGTAGGCGTCGAAGGCCTCGATCCTGCGCAGCTGCGCGATCACCTTGTCGGATCGTCCGTGGTACTTCGGCGCCTTGGCGACGAACTTCTCGTCGAGGACCGAGTCGGGGTGGTGCCTCCCGTAGTGCTTCGGGCGGCGGAACTTGATCGTCTTGCGCCGGTACTTCCGCACGCGGTCCTGGAGGCTCCCCGTGAAGTCGTCGACCCCCTCGCCCATCTCCCCGCAGAAGCGGGCCTTCGCTTGGAGGCCGGCGAGGCGGTGCAGGGCCACGAGGACGGGCCGGTCTTCGTCGCCCACCCACTCGGAGAGCAGCTCCACGTCGGCCCGGGCCAGGAACTCGGCGAGCACGCCGGCCGCGGCGTCCAGGTAGATCTCCGCGAGCTTGGGGATCCGGGCCACGGCGCGGTCGTGCTCCTGCACGAGGTCGTGCACGTCCTGGACCTTCTGCCGGGCCGCGGTGACCTGCTCACGCCACTCCCGTCGCTTCGCCTCGAGGGGGCGATAGGCGGGGAGCACGTCGTCGCCGAAGTCGGCGAGGTCCAGGGCCTCGCAGATCGCGTCGCCCTGCTTCCACTGCACCCAGTACGCGGACTCCCAGAAGCTGCGCGTCCACGCCGGCGTGTCGTAGCCCTCGGCGAGCAGCACGAGGAAGCCGTCCAGGGACTCGAAGCGCGCGCACTCCTCCTCCCACGGCGCGAGCAGCTCCATGCACTCGTTCACCCGCGCGGTCAGCTCCCCCTCGGGCCCCACCAGGATCGCCCGACGGGCGTACCGTTCGTCGCCCCGAATCCGCGCGACGGCGTGGGCGAGGACCGTCCCCTCGCGCTCCATGGCGGCGATGGGGTCGCGCTTGGTGAAGCCGCGAAAGCCGGTCCGCTTCTCGGCGGCAGCGAGCGCCTCGGGCGTCAGCGCGGGTCCGATGTAGGCCGCCGCGAGGGCCCGTCGCGCCTCGGCGATCTCGGCGTGGACGGCCTGCCCGACCCGCCTGACCTCGTCCCCGACGGCGTGGAACCGCTCCAGCAGCCCGCTCGCGAGGCTGGTGCACAGCTCGTAGTGCTCGATGACTTGATGATTCCCGACCATCTGCTCCCCACGGCGCGGGTGGATGCGCAGTCTACGCCGGTCGCGGGGCGCGGGAGGTCAGTCCCAGTCGGCTCCGAGCATCCCCGTGGCCAGGGTGCCGCGGTCCGGGTCGTACACCCAGTAGTCCGGGAACCCGTTGCGCGACGACCAGATCGGCACGCGGAAGAGGAGGTCGGCGTCGCCCGCGGAGGTCGTCATGACGGCGTCCAGGCGGGTGCCGTCCGCGCGGGGGAAGACCGCGTACAGCAACGAGTGGTCGAAGTCGCCCTCGTCCACCTCGATCTCGTCCTCCCACTCCCACCCGTAGGGGATGCCGGTGCGGTCCGCGGGCACGCCCACGTAGATGAGGTTGTGGCCGGCTCGCAGGTCGTCGGTCACGGCCGAGAGGGGGACGCCGCAGGCGGTCCCGTGGCCGATCAGCTGGGCGTAGGACGTGTGGTACGCGGCCGCGTCGGCCCAGCGGGGGTCGTCCTCGGCGTACACGTAGCAGTAGGGCTTGCGGAAGGCCTGGTTGAACGGCCCATGGACCTCCGAGCGCTTGCCGTCCTGGGGCCCGATCCACAGGGTGTCCTGGTCTTCGGGCAGGGAGTGGTCGGTGTCCCCGTTGAGGATCAGGGAGTGCCTGCCGAGGTCCCGCAGGGCGGCGACGTTCACCTCGAAGGAGCGCACGTTCGTGGTGGTCAGGTACACGGTCCCGTCGTCCTCGGGGAGCGTGGACGACTCGAGGATGACGTCTCCGTTCGGGCTCGTGGCCGACTGGATCGTCACGTAGGAGTGCGTGGGCGCGTAGCCGGGGCTCGGGCTGATGAAGCGGAAGTCGAGCTCGAACGGGTCGAGCGTGTGCTCCTGCATCCACTCCACCATCGCGGGCAGGTCCACGCAGGCGGTGCCGGGCTCGTCGTCGCCGTCCCACCAGTGCCCCGCGCCGGGCTCCCAGTGGAACCGCGCGTCGTCGGTGATCTCGGAGACGAGGTCGTACATCGTCTGCCCCTCGCTGAAGGGGACGTTGTCGTCCGCGTCGCCGTGCACGACGAACACGCCCCGCCGGGCGAGGTTGTCGAGGTAGTTGATCGTGTCGCTGTGGGCGCGGGCGCGGGCGAAGGCGCCGCTCGGTCGGGTGGCGCCCCCGTAGGTGTAGAAGGACTGCCACCCGGCCGACGGGTTCAGCGTCGCGAACCGGCCGGGCGTGGTCACCCCCACGTGCCAGGTCCCGTGGCCGCCCATGGAGTGCCCGCCGAGGTACACGAGCGTGGGATCGATGCGGAAGACCTCCATGGCGTGATCGAGGGACGCGAGGGCGTTGAAGCGTCCCCACTCCTCCCAGTCGAAGCCGAACGGGTGCCGGTTCGTGGGCGCGATCACGTAGGCCCAGTCCTTCGCGGACACGGCCGCCGCCTGTCCCCGTCCCTGGACGCCCGCGCCGTGCAGCGTGAGGAAGAGCGCGTAGTCGCGGTCCGGGTCGAAGTCGATGGGATCGCGCACGCCGTACCGCTGCACCGAGCCGTCCACGGGCGACCGGAACGTCCGCCAGTAGGCCTGGTCCGGGGCCCGGGTCGGCAGCTCGACGGTCCGCTGGTAGGACCACTCGAGGCCCGGGGCCGACACGTGCAGCGTCAGCGGCACGCGCTCCCACTCCTCGGAGGGCGTGTCCGGGGGCGGCGTGGGCGCGTCCTGCTTGGGGATGAGCTGGAAGGCGATCTGGGTGTCCGTGTCCGGCCCGATGGACGCGTGCACGACCTCGGTGGCCTCCCACCAGTCGCTCTCGACGACCTTCGCGTGCAGCGGCGTGAGGTTCTTGCCCGACAGGTTCAGGAGGGGCACGCCGTACCACTGCTCCGTGGCGCGACCGTGGACGAGGTCCGGAGGCTGCGCGTCGGAGAAGTTGAAGTGGACCTCGTCCGTCGTCTGCCAGACCTGGGTGCGGAAGGTGCGGCCGCCGATGCCGCGCACCACCATCACGTCGCCGTCGTCGCGGATCCGCAGGGGGACGCGCGGGCGGCTGTCGCCGTACACGTAGCCGGGCTGCTTCGACGCGCCCGCCCACGCGCCGCTGCTGCGCTGGGTCATGGCGAAGTACCGGTCGCCGGCCACCGTGTCCTCCACGGGCACCACGGCGTAATAGAAGGCGGCGTTGAAGTCGCCGAAGAAGCCGCTGTCGTCCGGGTCGCGCTCGAACCAGCGCGTGTTCTGCTCGTCCCGCCCGACCTCGGGGTACTCGAACTCGCCCGCCTCGATCGCCTCCTGGACGACGTCGTCGTTGGTGTTGCCGAGGAACCCGAGCAGCCAGTCGCCCTCGCCGCCGATGCGCACGGGCTCCACCTCTTCGGCGACCGGGGGCTCGACCCAGGGCTCGGGGGTGGGCTCCGCGGGGGTGGGATCGGGGTCCGGCTCCGCCACGCAGGCGAGCATCAGGAGGGGGAGGATCAGGGAGAGGCGGCGCATCCGCGGAGGATAGCGGCTCCCTCGGCGTCGCCGACGGGCTCTCCGTCGCCTGCGACCACGGCGCCCGCGCGCCAGGTTCGATGGACGCGCCCCCGGACCGCGCGACCGACGTACGGGGACACCGGGTGGCGGTGGTGGAGCCCCTCGGCCGTGATCTCCGTGGCGCCGTCCGGGTCCCAGGCTACGAGGTCGGCGCGCGCCCCTACCCGGACCACGCCGCGGTCGGTCAACCCCAGGAACGCGGCGGGCCGCGTCGCCATCCACCGCACCACGTCCTCCACGCCGAAGCCGCGTCGGCGGGCCTCGGTCCAGACGTTGCCGAGGCCCAGCTGCAGCGACGCGATCCCGCCCCAGGCGTCGAGGAAGTCGCCGCGCTCGGGGACCTTGAGGCCGGGGGTGCAGGGCGAGTGGTCCGAGACCACGAAGTCGATGGCGCCGTCGGCGAGGCCGCCCCACAGGGCGTCGCGGTTCGTCGCCTCGCGGATGGGGGGAGCGCACTTGAACTCCGTGGCGCCGTCCGGGACCTCCTCGGCGGTGAGGCAGAGGTAGTGCGGGCACGTCTCCACGCTGAGGGGCAGGCCGTCGGCCTTCGCCCGGCGGATCATCGGCAGGGCCGACGCGGACGACAGGTGCACGACGTGGACCCGGCACCCCGTCTCGCGGATCAGCTCGATCATCATCGCGACGGCGGCGTCCTCCCAGGCGTTGGGCCGGGAGTGGAGGTAGGTCCGGTAGGCGCGTCGCAGCGCGGCGGGGTCGTCGGCGTCGTCGATCTCGGCGAGCAGGCGCTCGGTCCAGGCCGGGTCTTCGAGCTCGGCGTGGACGAGGAGGGGGACGCCCGCGTCGCGCAGGACGGGCATCGCCTCGCGAAGGACGTCGCGGCCGGACGACGGGAAGTCGTCGATGCCCGAGTGGCACAGGAACGCCTTGAAGCCCGACGCGCCCACGTCGACCATCCGGCGCAGCTCGCCGACGTTGCCGGGGACCACCCCGCCCCAGAAGGCGCAGTCGACGTGCAGGAGGCCCGCGGCGGCGTCGCGCTTGGTCGCCAAGGCGGCCTCGGACGTCGTGACCGGGATGCAGTTGAGGGGCATGTCCACGACGGTCGTGATGCCGCCCACGGCGGCGGCCCGCGTGGCCGTGACGAAGCCCTCCCACTCGGCGCGGCCGGGCTCGTTGATGTGGACGTGGGGGTCGACCAGCCCGGGGATCAGGGCGGCGATCCCGAGGTCTTCGGCGTCCCCGGCGTCGTCGTGCACCCCGACGATCGTGCCGTCCCGCACCTCCACCACGGCGGGCCGGACGCCTTCGGGGGTGACCACGCGCTCGGACCGAAGCTTCATGGCCGAACGATAGCCGCCGACGACTGGGGCATGATGTCGCTCCCTCGTCTTGGAGCAGCTGCATGGCCCGCGCCCCCGAATCCCGCGACGTCTCGGCCTTCGCGGGCACCGTCGACCTCGCGTCCGCGACCCTGGGCGGCGAGGCCCTGCTCTCCAGCGACGGCTTCTTCGCGGGCCACGACCACCTCGTGCGGCCCGAGCGCGCGGTCTTCGATCCCGACGCGTACACCGATCGCGGCAAGCTCATGGACGGCTGGGAACCGCGCCGGCGACGGACACCCGGCCACGACTGGTGCATCGTCCGGCTCGGGGTGCCGGGCCGCATCGTCGGGGTGGACATCGACACCGACCACTTCCTCGGCAACCACCCGCCGTTCGGCTCGCTGTTCGCGACCCACGCCCCCGGAGCGACGGCCCAGCACCTGCGTGATCGCGCGACGTGGACGCAGGTCGTGCCCCAGTACGCGCTCCAGCGCGGGTCGCGAAACCTCGCGGCGTCGCGGTCGGGCGAGGTCTTCACGCACGTCCGCCTGGACATCCACCCCGCCGGCGGCGTGGCCCGACTCCGGGTCTACGGAGAGCCCGCCGCCCCCGCCGGCGAGGGGGCCGTCGACCTCGCGGCCCTCGCCCACGGGGGGCGAGCCGTCGCGGCCTCGGACATGTTCTTCTCGCCCCTCGAGAACCTCCTCATGCCCGGCCGCCCGGTGAACATGGGAGGCGGCTGGGAGACACGTCGGTCGCGGCCGCCGGGGGAGGACTGGGCGATCGTCGGGCTCCGCCCCGGCCGCATCGAGCGCCTCGAGGTCGACACCGCCCACTTCAAGGGCAACTACCCGGACTCCTGCGCCGTCGACGGGCTGTACTGGCCCGGGGCCGCGCCGCACGACCTCACGCGCACGGACGCGTGGACTCCTCTGGGGGGGCGCCCGCTCTCCGCCGACGCCGTGCATGTCGTCGACCTCGCCTCGTCGGGCCCCTGGACGCACCTCCGCCTCCGCATCCAGCCCGACGGGGGCGTCGCCCGCCTGCGCGCCTTCGGCACCCCCACTCCCGAGGCCCCGGGTCACCCCGTCGCGGACCACCTCAACGGCCTCTCCCACGAAGCCGCCGTGGCCGCCCTCACGCGCTGCTGCGGGTCCCCGCGGTGGGCGGAGGCCGTCGCGGCGGGGCGTCCGTACGGCTCCTGGGAGCACCTGGGCGGGCACGCCGACCACGTGTGGTGGCACCTGGGCGACGGGGACTGGCTCGCCGCGTTCGACCACCACCCCCGCATCGGCGCGGACGTCGAGGCCCTGCGGGCCAGGTTCGCGACGGCGGCGCTCTCGCAGGACGAGCAGGCGGGCGTGGCCTCCGCGTCGGAGGAGACCCTTTCCGCGCTGGCGCGAGGCAACCTGGACTACGAGGCCCGGTACGGCTTCCTGTTCATCGTGTGCGCGACGGGCAAGACCGCGGACGAGATGCTCGCCCTCCTGCGATCGCGCATGGACCACGAGCCCGCCGCCGAGCTGCGCATCGCGGCGGGCGAGCAGGCGAAGATCACGCGCATCCGCCTCGCCGGCCTGGAGACGTCATGAAGAGCCCCGTCACCACCCACATCCTCGACACCTCCACCGGTCGCCCCGCCGCGGGCGTGCCCGTGGTGCTCGAGCAGCTCGCGGGCGGCACCTGGCACGGGCGGGGGCAGGGGAGCACGAACGACGACGGACGGGTCGCCGATCTGATCACCCAGGACCAGTTCGCCGCGGGCCACTGGCGCATCCGGTTCGCCACCGGCGTCTACTTCGCGCAGACGGGGACGACGGGCTTCTACCCGTACGTCGAGATCGTGTTCGACGTGCAGGACCCCGGCGAGCACTTCCACGTGCCGCTGCTGCTCAACCCCTACGGGTACTCGACCTACCGAGGCTCGTGACCTCCGGCCCGCCCGACGGGTCGGCACGGGGCGGCCGGGGCCCCGGGGCCCGTCGATCGATCCCCTGACAATTCCTTGACATCGGGGGTCGATCGGCGGAAAGCTGCGCGCGCTTCGGAGTCCATTTCATGCGTGTCGTTCAGCTGCTCGGTGTCCTCCTCATCCTCACTCCGCTCGGCACCGGCTGCAGCGAGAACGCGCTCCAGGGCTGGGGCGACGAAGAGGTCGGCGGAGGCATCCCGCCGGGACCGCGCATCGCCGTGCAGCCCGCGAGCATCGACTACGGCGAGATCGGGATCGACTGCGACGAGGACCAGCTGGTCCGCATCACCAACGTGGGCGTGGGCGAGCTCTTCGTCGAGCTGCCCGAGTTCCTGGGCGACGAGCCCGACTCCTTCTCCACCGACTGGAGCGAGACGCTCCGCCTCCAGGCCGACGAGTCGGTGGAGGTGTCCGTGGCCTTCACCGCCACCGGCTTCGGCGGCCACTCCGGCAGCCTGAACGTCAAGTCGAACGACCCGGTGCGGCCCGAGGTGGGCGTCGCGCTCAGCGGCGAAGGCGCCAACACGGCCACCATGCGCGTGGACGACTTCAGCCAGGACGAGGCGAGCAAGGTCGACGTCCTCTTCGTCATCGACACGTCCTGCTCGATGAGCGGCGAGCAGGGGAACGTCGCCCAGAACATCAGCTCCTTCTTCGGGTGGTTCGAGGACCTCGGGCTCGACTACCACATGGGCGTCATCACGGCCGACGACTCCGATCCCGCCATCGCGGGCAAGCTCGTGGGGCAGAACCCGCGCTTCATCTCGGACCAGGTGAGCAACGCCCAGAACGCGCTCGCCCAGATGGTGACGTACGACGGCGGCGGCGGCGAGGCCGGGCTCGGCGCGATGGTCGCGGCCCTCACGGAGCCGAACCTCAGCGGCCACAACCAGGGCTTCTACCGAGACGACGCGTTCCTCTCGGTGGTCATCCTGTCGGACGAGCCCGAGCAGTCCTCCCAGGACGCCCAGTTCTACGTGGACTGGCTGGCGAACCTGAAGGGCGACCCGAACATGGTCTCCGTGTCCGCCATCGTGGGCCCCACCCCCACCGGATGCTTCGGGAACTGCGGTCTGTTCAACCCCACGAACGCCGAAGCCGGGCCCAAGTACATCACG
>Ga0114932_10000796_pt1 | contig 37153 bp, 38 predicted proteins | sample 2SBtaG_2_FD_87286 | JGI IMG/M metagenome (GOLD analysis project Ga0114932, IMG submission 87286) | Deep subsurface microbial communities from Kolumbo volcano to uncover new lineages of life (NeLLi) - 2SBTROV12_ACTIVE470 metaG | ecosystem: Environmental > Aquatic > Marine > Volcanic ...
GATATCTTGACACAGAAACTGAATCTGATATTCGAGAAAGTCTATCCACTTCTTCCTCCGACCGAATCACAATTATAATTTCTCACCGCCTCGCATCCGTTTATAAATCGACCAAAATCATAGTGTTAGACCATGGGAAAATAATTGCAAGTGGTTCTCATGAAGATTTATTGAAAAATAGTCCTCTTTATGCCTCTCTCTGGAAAAGTCAGTCAACTTCTACTTAAGATTAATTTTCCTTATGTTGACTCTCTTCAAACAAAAGACAACAATGTCAACAACACCGCACCGATAACTACAACAAACGCCCCCATTATTAACCTAAAAGTAACTCTTTCTAATCTCTGTAAGAATAAAAATGATATTCCTGCAACCAATAATGGGCTGGTTTGCATTATTGGAAAAACAATCGTCACAGGTCCTAAAGATATGGCAACAAAATATGCTACCAAAAATCCCGTGTTACATATGGCAGCAATCAACATCCATTTCCACTGTGAACTATTCATCTCTCCTAGTTTTGGTAATTTTCCGCTCCACCAAAGATAAGCAAAGAAAACAATCCCCCCTGCCGTAGCCTTGAGCGCCAACCCAACTAATATCGGTGTGCCTTCTTCCAACCCCATCTTATTAAACACCGGATCGAGGGCGTAAAAAAAAGAGGCACACAATGTAATTAACACGCCTTTCAATGACCCTTTCAATTTTTCCTTGTCTGTCGCAATTTCCGCCGAGACCAACGCGACCCCTGCGACTATCATCAATATGCCTATGATAATTTCTATGGACAACGTTTCGCCTAGCAATATGACTGCAGCAATGGCTGCAAGCACTGGATTTGACGCTTTTATTGGTTCTGCTCTACTAGCACCAATATGTCTAATCCCCTCATAATATAGTGATCTTGCAAATACTGTGCCCGCAATACCTGCAGCAATGAACGCCCCAACCGACCGAGATGTCAGCCCATAATTGGGATAGTGAATCAAAAATGCCAGCGGAATGAACACAATTAAATTCACAATAACAACAACTGCCAAAATGTCGGACGGTCTACTCTTTTCCGTTCCTATCCTCACCGCCACCGATGTCATCGCAACAATCAGCGCAGCCAAAACAGCAAATAAAATGGCATTTATTTCTGACATAATTTCTCTATTTGTTGACGATTTTATTGTATCTTATCAAGTTTGTTCTCACATCAATACACTCCTATACTTCCATAAGATTATTACCCTTCCTTTCAATAAAACAAACAAACCCATGCAAATAGCGATCATTGGCGGTGCAGGAACTATCGGCTCAACTGTAGCATATTCTCTATCTATAATGGATCCTGAACTTGAGATTTTCTTAGTTGATATCAACCAGAACTCTGCCGAAGGCCACGCGTTAGATTTATCCTATTCCTCTTCACATTTGTGCCATCCTGTAGGCATGCCAATCCATCCTACTAACTCAAATATCATTAAAACATTGCCTCTTCAATCCCTGCACGATCTAAACCCCGACCTTTTGATTATAACTGCAAGTATCCCACGTCCTGTAGATTCATCCTCCAAATCTTCAACTAAAGGTTGGAGGTTGGAATTTCTAAAATTAAACAAACCATTAATCACCTCGATAGGGGCATATTTGGAATCAATGACGCCCATCCCTGTTATCGTTGTAACAAATCCTCTTGATAGGATAACCTATCACCTTTGGAAAAGTTCCAATTGGCCAAGAAAATTTTTCGTTGGATATTCTCTGTCTGAACAAGCTAGAATGGCATATTACATTTCTCAACTTAAGCAAGTGGACTCTTCTGATGTATATTGTCCCGTACTTGGAGAACATGGGGACCATGTCGTTCCTATATTTTCCCGAGCAAAAGTCCAAAATATGCCTCTTGAATTTTCTCTAAAAGAACGCCAAAATCTCACTGAACAAGTACGAGATGCGGCATACGAAGTAATACGACTACGGGGTACTGAAGATTCTTCAAGATGGGTAACTGGAAGGGGAGTTTCTCTACTAGCTTTGGCTTTATTGTCTCACGACCTTTCTTCCCCTATACCCCTCTCTGTACCTCTAGAAGGTGAATATGGTTTCAACGACGTTTGTTTAATAGTCCCTGTTTTATTCTCTAATAGAAACGTCACGAAAATAGTAGAATGGGACCTTTCCGAAGAAGAAAAACTAGAATTACAATCGGCTTATAATTCAGTCAAATCAGATTGCGTGCTATAATTATACTAAACTTCCGCCATCAACTGCAAGCTCAGAACCTGTAATGAATCCATTTTCTGGGTCTACTAGGAATAATGCCGCGTTAGCCTGATCTTCTGGTCTGCCCCATCTACCCACTAATATCGCATCTACGACTTTCCCCGATCTTTCTTCTTCCTCCCCCACTGGAGATCCCGTTCTAGTTGGAGACAGTGTATTGACCCGTATTTCTGGAGCAAGTATCCTGGCCATAGACCGAGAAAAATTAACTATCGCTGCTTTTGAAGCAGCATATGCCGGAGCATCCGTTCTACTACGATGAGCCGAAGTCGAAGAAACATTTACTATTCTCCCACCACCACCCCTTTTCATCGATCTAGCCACTTCTCTTGTGCACAAAAATGCCCCTCTGACATTCACAGCAAAAACACGATCAAATGTCTCTACCGAGAGGTCAAAAAGACCATCATGATCGCTAATGGCAACGTTATTTACAAGAACGCTTATCGGGCCCCATTCATTTTCAACCGATTCAACCATCTGCTTCACTTGGTTTTCATCCGTAACATCTGTTATTACTGATATGGCTTCCCCACCTGCCTTTTTTATTAATTCTACCGTGCCCGATGCACGTTCCTCATCAACATCAACCACTGCAACTTTGGCACCTTCTCTAGCAAATAATTCCGCAGTCTTGCGCCCAATGTTTCTACCCGCACCCGTTATCACCGCAATATCTCCTTTAAGTTTTTCTGAATCTCCTGTCGCCATAACCTACAAAAACTTTCATTTATAGATATATCCTTCTATCTGGCCACCTTATGAGAAAACCAATGAGCTATAGTCTCAAACACGCGGAACGATCCCCTAAAAAAATCCACTATGTGGGAAAATCACTCCCCCGCCCTGATGCTAAAACAAAGGTAACTGGAAGTGCCAAATATGTGATGGATTTCTTCCCCGAAGACTTACTCTATGCAAAACTCATCCAAAGCACACATTCACACGCGAAAATAGTTGACATTGATATTTCAAAAGCAGTTACTTTAGAGGGCGTTGTGGGAATTTTTACTTCAGACGATGTCCCATCTATTCGTAGGGGGCAATTCATATTGGACCAGCCCATTTTCGCCATTGGAAAAGTTAGGTATGTGGGCGAACCAATTGGAATCGTCGTAGCCGAAACAGAAGAAATAGCAGAAGCTGCACTCACTCAGATCCAAATTAAATATAAACCCATTCCTGGGATTTTTTCATTTGAAGAAGCCCTTTCCAAAACACCCCCTTCCACCATCCATGAATCAGTTCGAGACTATGAAGTCGCAGTTTCAGGGGACGATCCCCGGCATCAACAAATAGCCCATATACCTGATTCAGAAGACTGTCCTCCCAATTTACTATATACTGTAGATGGTTTTTCTGGAGATTTAGAATCTCAATTTAAATCTTCAGATTTGATAGTAGAGGCAACATACGAGTCCAAAGCTTTCCAAAACTGTTCTATGGAACCTCATGTAGCAATTGCCCATAACACTCCCGAACGATTGCTTATTTGGACTTCACATCAAGTCCCTCACCAAGTAAAAAAAGAATTACTCGAAGTCTACCCTATATTATCTACAGACGATATCGCTGTAAAAACCTTTTATGTAGGGGGCGGATTTGGCAACAAGGAAACCGCGTTCATAGAACCACGTATAGTTGCGGCAGCATTGCACCTCGACAGGCCCATCCGATTATCCTTCTCACGCGCAGACGAATTTTTATTGAGTCGAACCAACGTTCAAACCCATGTCAAGGACGGTGTGTCTAAAGATGGAAAACTTCTGGCACGTGAAGTTTCAATAAAATTCAATGTGGGTGCCTACAACGAAGAAGCCATTAGAATGGTCCGAGGACTCCCTCATGTAGTCTATGGATCTTATCACATAAGTGCAGTAAAATGGCATTGCGACGCTGTCTATACCAATCTCCCTCCTGCCGCAGCATTTCGCGGATTTGGGAAACCAGAAGTAAATTGGGCCTTGGAACGCCATATGGATAAAACCGCACATCAACTAGGAATGGATCCTCTAGAATTCCGTGCAAAAAATCTACTGAGAGAAGGAGACCAAAATGCAATTGGAGAGGTCCTCGGACCAAATGACACCGAAGGATGTTTGCGCCTGCCAATTTACCACCTGCGCGAATTGGATCTATCCCCTCTGAAATCTCTTTATCCTTCTTCAGAATGGGCCCTTGGGATTGGGTTTGCTTACGGGAATAAACCAGTTTCCCGTTTACGTACTTCCATTTCTGCCCAATTAAAACATGGACCCCTACTTGAAATCAGTACGGGGGCACCCGATATAGGCCAAGGGGCAGAATCAATGCTCACCCAAATAGCTGCAGAAGAATTTGAACTCGACCCTTCTCACATTAAGATAATAGCTGGAAATTCCGAAGCCGTTCCATTAGACCCCGGGCCAACTGGGAGTCGATATACTTACCATGCAGGAAACGCTCTAAAAATAGCTTTATCTGAAATAAAAACAGAAATGTTTCGCATAGCTTCTTCACAATTTTTTAATAACCTCCCCATAGAACAGCTTTCCCTGTCGAACGATGGTACCATTTCTTCGATAACCTCTCCGAAAAACTCTATTTCTGTCACTGATCTCTCCCTTAGAAAAAATGATTTATCCCACACTGCTATATTTGACTCCCGCGTCTCCGGTGAGTATCACGCGTTCTGGACACCAATAGGACAAGCAGCAATTGTCGCTATCAACAATCTCACTGGTCTAACAAAAGTACTTCATTTTTGCACAGCTTGCGACGTAGGAAAAGCGATCAACCCTGCTATTGTAGAACAACAATTAGAAGGAGGGGCGGCCCAAGGAGTCTCTAGTGCCTTGTATGAGGAAGTTCTCTACGAAAATGGACATATCATCAATTCTAATTTCAAGGATTACCGGATCCCCAAAGCATCCGAACTAGATTTTGGTTCTACAACCCTCATTCTAGAGTCCAATGAAACTTCTGGTCCCTATGGGGCAAAAGGGATCGGTGAAATGGGGGTGATGGCTGCAGCACCTGCAATAGGGAATGCTATTTATGACGCAATTGGGGTCGATATGGATATAATCCCCATAACACCAGAACGAATTCTAGAGGCGATGTTTGATAATGATTAGCACTATGATTTCATTTGATAAGTTATAAATCTGCAGTATTCTAAATCTGAGTCATATAATGAGTAGAAACACCATTGATTGGATTGGACTGAGAGAATTCATAAGCCGTGCAGAACAAGTACCCGGAGAAATTGTTCATATCGACAATGCACATTGGGACCGTGAGATGAGTACAATATCTCATGAACTTTGCCGTCATCACCCCCGCCCTGTACCTGCACCGATTTTCGATAATATTCCAGACTACGAACCTGGATTCCGGACCATGTATGCGATGACCAATTCTATGAATCGTCTCGCTATCGCCCTCGGGATGGAGCCAAACTACCACCACGAGATGAAATTTTTACAAGACTATCGTACAAAAGCCAAAGAAATGGAGGATGTAGATGCTATAGATCCTGTCTTCGTCGAAAAATCAGATGCACCCGTAATGGAAAATGTGGACCGTGGTAAGGATGTTGATCTTTTCAAATTCCCTGTACCCAAACACCACGAATATGATGGAGGTCGATATATTGGAACTGCAACTAGTTTTATAACCGACAATCCTGGAATGGGAAGAAAAGCCAATCTCGGTGCGTACCGTGTTCAGGTACACAGTAAAAACGAAGCAGGAGTGTACATTTCTCCTGGAAAACACGGCGCACTTGATATAGATGATTATTGGCAACGAGATGAGAGAGTCCCCGTAGCCGCATCTTTCGGCCAAGACCCCATTCTATTTTACTACACGTCTGTCGGAATTGAGCATACCCACCCATATGGTGAATATGCCCACACAGGGGGACTCAAAGGACACCCATTCCCTGTCATTGAAGGACCTGTAACCGGTCTTCCACTTCCTGCCCACGCAGAAATTGTAATGGAAGGATTCATCGAGCCACATTCTACTATGTTAGAAGGCCCATTCGGAGAGTGGCAAGGATATTACGGAAGAGACGCAGATGAAGAACCTTTGATAAACGTCGAAGCTGTTTATTACCGGAATGATCCAATCATGACCTGTGCGGTACCAGCCAGGCCCCCTTATGATTATTCCTATCACAAAGCACTAGCCAGGTCGGCAACCACTTGGGATTATCTTGACACTGCAGGCGTTCCTGGTGTCAAAGGTGTCTGGAGAACTGAAGCCGGTGGATCTAGGTTATTCAACATTATTTGTATAGAACAAAGATACCCTGGCCACGCACGCCAAGCTGGATTTATAGCCCAACATGTGCGCGAAGGTGGTTATGCAAACAGATTCACTGTTGTCGTCGACACTGACATTGACCCAACAAGTTGGAATGAAGTTGCCTGGGCCATGAGTACTCGTTGCGACCCTGCAACTGACATAGATATCCAACGAAGAACCTGGAGTACTCCTTTGGATCCTCTTGTCGAACACCATGGTACCGAACCCGGTTTAAAGAATTTAACTTTCAACTCTCGTGCTTTGATTGATGCAACCATTCCCTACGAACGTCTACACAACTTCCCCAAAGTCGCAGAAGCACCTCGCGAATATACTGAGGAAATAATCGAAAAATGGCGTGAAGTAATTACTGGTGTTAAATCCGCCGAGAAAGAAACCGTTAAAGAATAACTCTTCAATTTTCACTCTGTAAATTTTTCATTTCAACCTAGGAAACCCTTTTTAGTTGCAACGAAAAATAACAATCTATACTATGAACTCCTCTAACAACCTCCCTCTCTCCAGGCGTGCATTGTCTGCTGAAGCATCCCCCATCCGAGAAATGGCCAATCTGGCCTCTCAGTACAAAGGAGATGACCTGGTAAGTCTGGCAATCGGAGAACCTGATTTTACCACGCCTTCCCATATAATTGAAGCTGCTGCAAAAGCAGCTAAGAATGGGGCAACACATTATACTCAAAACGCTGGATTTCTCGAGTTAAGGGAAGCTATTTCTGAAAAAATGCTATCAGAAAATAAAGCTAATTTTGACCCAGTTTCTGAAATAGTTGTGACCAACGGGGCAATGCAGGCGCTTTGTTTCGCATTGCTCGCAATAGTCAACCCCGGGTCCGAAGTTATATTCCCCACCCCTTGCTGGCCAAATTATTTCTCACAAGTCAAACTAGCGGAAGGAAAGTCAATTCTCGTCAAACTTCCTCAATCGAATGGTTTTCAGTTAGACCCTGATTTGCTAATCAAATCAATAACTAAAGATACGGCAGCAATTGTGTTAAATTCTCCCAACAACCCTACAGGTGTTGTTTACGATCGAAAAGCTATCAACGAAGTAGTATCTGCTGCTGCAGATAATAATGCATATGTCATCGCGGACGATGTCTACGAAGGATTGATCTATGAAGGCAATGCGGATAGTATAGTCTCCTATGTTGATCATCCAGAAAATATTTTAGTCGTAAATTCCTGTTCTAAAAAATACGCCATGACCGGATGGAGGCTAGGTTGGTTAGCTGGGAATAAGGATATCATTGAGGCTGCAACAAAACTCCACCAGAGCACTACCTCTTCCGCTTCAAGTGTATCTCAAATGGCAGCATTGGAAGCCATAACTGGAGATCAGGGCCCCATCGATTCAATGAAAAAAGAATTCCAATCCCGTCGAGATTATGTAGTGGACCGGATCAAAGAAATGCAATCAGTTTCCTGCCCAAAACCAGGTGGTGCTATATACGCTTTTCTTGATGTGAGCTCCCTGGATGGCTCCGATTCTGATATCGCAAAACGATTGCTTATGGACTACGGTGTAGTCACTGTTCCTGGGAGTGGGTTTGGGGCGGAAGGGTCTTTCCTTAGACTTAGTACTGCAACCAGCATGGATCAACTCAAAATAGGACTAGACCGCATTGAGAAGTTACTAGAAAACGAGTTAAATTAAGATCTCTGATCGATGTAGTCTATCACGTCTTGCATTTTTTCCACCCGGCCGTATTTTAAACCCATTTCTTCCATGTGGTATTCGTGAGCTTCAACTCGCTTATCTGCCACACATTCTTTGGGGAGTATTATATTGAGATCATTTGAAAATGCATCTGTAACAGTGGCACGAATGCAACCCGATGTCATCATCCCTGTTACAATCACTGTATCAATTTTCATTGACGAAAGGTATGTATCTAACATAGTTTTAAAAAAGGCACTAGATCTACTTTTTTCCAAAACTATTTCATTCCCCATCGGGGCTATCTCCGATAAAATTTCCATATACGGTATCGCCTCTTCTTTACTCTCCTCTCGAATACCATTTTTCTTCGCCCAACCACCTCTCTCAGTATCTGTCATGGGTATTCCGCCACTCGTGTGGGAAAGTTTTCCACCCTTTGTAAATATTATGGGTATACCTGCTACCCTCGCTTTTGCTAGCAGTTTTTGTATGGAAACTGCAGCTTCAATGCACGGAGGGTATGAATTTTTCACCTCTTCATCTGCCAATGCTCGAGTCACGTCGATAACCAAAAGTGCTGGATTATTGCCCCATTTAAACTCTTTCATATCGATTCAGTATTCGATGTACTGGGTCTTAAATGGTTATTTTCTCTAACGAAAGTTTTATTTAGAACCTTAACTCCATAAATAGTGAATATATTGAAGATTTTCGGAGTTAAATAAAATGGCTTATCAACCTATAATTGTCCTGAGTGAGGGCAGTCAACAAACAAGCGGTCGAGATGCACAGAGAATGAACATTGCTGCAGGTAAAGCAGTTGCTGAGGCTGTGAGGTCTACATTGGGTCCCAAAGGAATGGACAAAATGCTCGTAGATTCTCTCGGAGATGTTGTGATAACAAACGACGGTGCCACAATTCTTTCTGAAATGGATATTGAACACCCCACCGCACAAATGATAGTTGAAGTTGCAGATTCTCAAGAAGAAGAAACTGGAGACGGTACTACCTCTGCAGTCGTTTTGACAGGGGAATTACTTCTTAAAGCAGAAGGATTGTTAGATGAGGATGTACACCCCACCATAATCGTATCCGGATACCGACTTGCTGCCCGACATGCCCGCGGAGTTCTCGATAAGCTTGCTATCGACGCTGCCCCCACTGAAACAGAAACTCTGCTAAAAATAGCAAAAACTTCCATGACCGGGAAAGGAGTCGGCGATTCTCACGACCATTTGGCTGATCTCGCTGTCCGAACAATACAGGCGATCGAAGAAGATGGTAGAATTGATCTAGACAATGTCAAAATAGAGACGGTTTCTACTGGATCTATTGAAGACTCCGAATTGATCGAAGGCGTTTTGATAGATAAAGAACCTGTCCATGAAAATATGCCAACCAAGGTCACAAAAGCGAAAATAGCATTGCTAGGAACTGCAATTGAAATCGCTGAGACCGAAACTGATGCAGAAATAAGTGTTTCCGACCCCAGCCAATTACAGCAATTCCTCGATGCGGAAGAACAACATATGAGGGATCTAGTAAATGCAGTTGTCGACGCCGGGGCAAACGTTGTATTCGTTCAGAAAGGCATAGACGACCTCGCACAACATTATCTTGCTAAAGCAGGAGTCCTTGCTGTCCGACGAACTAAGAAAAGTGATTTAACAAAACTATCTAGAGCGACAGGAGCAAAAGTAGTCTCTAAAATCACTGACATATCCAAAGAGGATTTGGGATCTGTTGGGTTAGTAGAACAAAGAAAAATCGGAGAAGATGAAATGCTATTTGTTGTCGAATGTGACAACCCAAAAAGCGTATCTCTCATCTTGCGTGGGGGAACTGAACACGTTGTAGAAGAAGTAGAACGGGCCCTAAATGATGCACTCGAAGTCGTTAGAGTAACCATTCAAGATGGGAAAGTTCTTGCAGGAGGCGGATCCCCCGAAGTTGAAGTTTCTTTATCATTAAGGAGCTATGCAGATTCCGTTGGCGGTAGGGAACAACTTGCAATTGAAGCCTTTGCAGACGCAGTTGAAGTCATCCCCCGAACTCTAGCCATCAATAGTGGATTAGACCCAATAGATTCTATAGTTGATTTACGAGCACAACACACCGCTGGTAGTACCTATGCTGGACTATCTGTCATTGAAGGTGGAGTTGCAGATATGCTGGCAGAAGGTGTTGTAGAACCTCTCCGTGTCAAAACCCAAGCAATTTCTAGTGCACAAGAAGCAACAGATCTGGTCCTCCGTATCGATGATATCATTGCAGCTGGAAATCTATCCAAGGGCCCTGGCGATATGGATGATGATCCATTCGAACACGTGTAATCTTACACTAAAAAATATTTAATAAATAGAGAAGTTATTATCCGAGACTTCCTTCCATCTCCAATTCTACCAATCGATTAAGTTCAACAGCATATTCTATAGGCAGTGATTCTGTTATTGGTTCAATAAACCCTGCAACGATCATTTTCTTTGCATCTGTCTCTGAAAGACCTCTGGATTGCAAGTAGAATATATCCTCATCTCCAATTTTACCCACTGTTGCTTCGTGAGCCACGTCCACATTATTCTCGTGAATTTCTACATGAGGCATTGTATCTGACGTAGAACCATTGTCAAACATTAGTGCATCACACTCCACAGTAGAAGAAGATCCAGTAGCACCTTTTGCAATATGGACTAGTCCTCTATAATTTGTCCTTCCACCATCTTTGGAAATAGATTTGGACTCTATACTGGATTTAGTATCTGGTGCATTATGGTACACCTTTGCACCAGTATCAATATTTTGACCAGAGCTAGCAAAAGCTATCGTCATATGTGTGTCAGTTGCCCCTCTTCCTTTGAGAACCGTACATGGGTATAGCATAGTGGCTTTTGATCCCATTGATCCTGAAATCCACTCCATACGACCTTCTGTCTCTACTATTGCACGTTTGGTATTCAAATTGTATGTGTTCTTCGACCAGTTTTGCACAGTTGAGTATTGAACATGGGCACGATCTTTAACAAAGACTTCTACACAACCAGAGTGCAGATTAAAAGCCGAATACCTTGGGGCAGAACATCCCTCTATGTAGTGCACTTCTGATCCCGCTTCTGCTATTATCAAAGTATGTTCAAATTGACCCATACCTGCAGAGTTCATTCGGAAGTAAGCTTGAACTGGCATTTGGACTTGAACATCTTCTGGGACATATACGAACGAACCTCCCGACCAAATTGCCCCATGCAACGCTGCAAATTTATTATCACTTGGAGGGACGCATTTGGTCATAAAGTATTCTTGCACTATGTCAGGATGTTCCCGAACTGCCCTATCCATATCCATGAATATGACTCCTTTATCTTCCCATTCTGTACTCATATTTTGATATACAATTTCAGATTCATATTGTGCACCAACACCCGCAAGAGATGTTCGTTCAGCTTCTGGAATGCCTAATTTATCAAATGTATCCTTTATTTCATCAGGCAAATCGTTCCAATCTTTGACACCCCCTCTAACTTCCACATCCGGCCGAATGTATGGGATTATCTCATTAACATCTACTTCTGATAAATCAGGCTGCCCTGGCCAGTCAGTTGGCATTGGAAACGAGTTCCAAAACTTCAACGACCGCAATCTACGGTTCAGCATCCATTCTGGCTCTCCCTTGTCCTCCGAAATTACCCTTATGGTATCTTCTGTAAGTCCTTTTTCCGCTTTAAATGCAGATTTTTCTTCTTTTTTGAAGTCAAATCGAGCACTTGTATCCGTTTTACGCAGATACTCTTCTTCAGCATTACTCATTACAGATTACCCTATGGTTTCTAACCACTTAACGATTTATTCCTATCATTCCATCTGGATCGAACATTCCTCTCTAGTTCCATCCTCATTATATGTATACAATACCCCTTCTTCTTCGTCTTCTGTCTTTCGGTGCGATCCATTACAGAAAGGGAGGTTAGATGATAAACCACACATGCAAATTCCCCTCAATCTGGTGTTTCCTTCCTCATCAACTACTTGAACTTTATGTGAAGCCTGGGCTTCTTTCATAACTATTCTTGCCATACCTATTGATAAATCCCCTCTGGTGAAAACAACATCGGTCGACTTTCTATAATAGTCTATCCTGTCGAAGGGTAACTAATTTTTTTCACGATGTTTAATGGATCCCATCATTTTCAACAGCTGGTGATCCTATTATGAGCCAAATGTGTTCCTCCTCTGTGTCATTGTACACTTGCCTCCATGTTTCTGGAGGGACACTTACTACGGATCCTTCTGGCACCTCAAGAACTTCCTCTCCCCCCTTCCCAAATAATATCTTACCTGGTCCTTTTATTTGATAATATATTTCTTCTTGAACACCATGCTTGTGAGGTGTAGAAATATTTTCTCCTGGAGGGATAAACCAAAATCTTCCTCTCATATTTTTTAATTCCAATGCGTCTGTAATCCCTGATTTAAAACTATCCGAAAACCTTCCGCTTATCCTTTTCAGTGTTTCAGGAGACGCTATATTATACTTCGCCATATCTGAAATATTCATCCCAGCCCACTTAACATACCATGCTGGATTCTCCGAAGTTCTAGAAACTCCTCTGGTTATCACGTCACACCCTTTAATATTGGTCCATCCGGGATTTGAACCCGAGTCTTTACCGTGAGAGGGTAAAATGATTGGCCGGACTACACCAATGGACCTATGGCAATTTGATTTCTTTTTTGTATAACAGTTCTGTTTTAATACTCCCTTTCTATGGGGTCAATCTAAACGGATGTTTTTCCTCATAATATGCAAACGTTTGAGGCATCCACTCTTTCGCTTCTTCAAGCAACATCCGGGACATTTCTCTAATCTCCCATTGGGCATCTGCTTTCATACGCATATCTAGAAGGTGCATCAACGACCTCGCATTCATGCTAAACGTCAAATTTACCTTTGTCCCAATTGGAAGTAGCATTCTTGCATCTTCTTTTGGTATTCCTGCATCCACTAATTTACAATATGCAGCCGCGCAATTTTTATAGATTTCATCAACTAATTTTTGACGCTCTTGGACTGGCATGTCGACATTTTCAACTCCCTCTCGTGAAACCACTTCCTCCTGCTCAAATGTATCTGGATAAATAAATCTCTGTTTCAAGTCCATCCCTTCTGATAAATCCACGTATCGCAGGGACATAACATCAAAAGAAGCATGCCGGTGTCGAGTCAATTGTGCCATGCAAGCCCGACTCATACCTTGTATGGCAAAGGTCGCTTGGGGATGTTCAAATGGTCCCCAATGACCGGATCTCATTAAGTGATCAAGCAAAGTTCTTTTCTTTTCTTCGATGGTTTCTCCCTTTACCCGTTCCATAACTTCTTCGAACGATCTACTTTTCCCAACCCACTCATCAGAATAATCCCCCCTTGCACAGCGACACACAAGTTCTTCTGGATTCGGGGTTCCTTCTAATAATTTTACTCTCATTATTGTTTATCCTCTATGTTCTACCTTTATTTAGTATATCTTCCTGTCTTTTATACATTCCTTTTACTAAATCAGCTCTCTGATTTTCTCCCTTCTTCCCTCCAACACATTAAATTTTTGTCCCCGTTGTTCCTCGAGCAATAGTAACAAAAACTCTGCCCATTTTAACTTATGTCTTTTTTCAATTCCTACTGACTCATCGTCAAAATCCCATCCTGTAAAAATCATCTCGCTTGCCCCTAGTGCATCCCCTAAAAAAGCTGCCCTATCGCCATCTGTAAATCCTCCATAATTCACAATATTTCCAATTGGTTCCACCTGGGTGGTCCCTATCACATAGTTTAAATCACATCTTGGCACCCACTCTTTTAAATCTTCTATATTATCTCCATGAGCTGCCACCGCAACAGGAATTTTCATTTTACTTAATCTAACTGCTGTGCCTGGATTTTTATCTAAATCTGTTACCATCATATCAATTTTTATACCTTTCTCCAATAACACATCTGCTGCAGTCGAAACTGCAATAACTCTATCTACTTTTTCCACTACGTTTAGTTCCTGTTCTATACACCTCGCGCCACCTGCAATCGCCACCTTCACACTTTCAAACTTAGTTAATTCTTCAACTCTATATTTTGGAGCAATATTGTTCAACACATCTCTAGCATGTTCATCATTTTCTCTCTGGAACTTAAATTCCATTCTTATCTTTTCATAGATCCCCTCCCATACTTCAAATTCCATCTACTTTCTCCTCTGAAAATATGTATCCCACCATGGCCGCATCCCGAGTTTCTGAAATATCATGTGTCCTTATCACCCTAGCCCCCATTCCAACTGCCATAGCAGTTGCAGCAAGGCTCGCTGGAAGCGCATCTTCAGTGGATTTGTTAACTATTTCTTTAATAAAATTTTTCCTATTCACCGATATTAAAACAGGAGGGCCCAATCCACAAAAACTTCTCAATCTCTGAAATGTTTCTCTGTCCAATTCTAATGTTTTTCCCTCACTCCATCCACCAAATGCTGGATCTATTATTGTTTTATTTGTTAAATCACGATCCAATTCTGCATAAATGTCCTCTATATTTTCTAGCGCACCCGGACGTCCCAAATCTTGTGCACCTGCCATCTTCACGACCGCAGCATCATATTTTATACAAATCTTTGGCATTTCTGTGTCTGCAAACCCACAAATATCATTTACCATGTCCCACCCTCCCTTCAATGCCTTCTCTGCAACACTTGCATACCGAGTCTCAATTGAAAAAATAATTTCCTTACGAACGCCACTTCTGATATCCATTGCTAGTCCCAACCTTTCCATTTCCTCTTCTTCTGTCAATGGACTAATCTTGCGATTTGCAGATGATAATCCCACATCTATTATGTCCGCTCCCATCTCTGTCATATTTTCAATCCTCTCTATTGCTTTTTCTGGATCAACATATATGCTCGGCCCATACGGTGATTCTGGACTCAAATTCAGTATTCCCATTATTCGTGGTGGGTGTAATCTACCAATTGACAATCCCTTCACATCAACCGTTTGAAATCTACTATTTTGACTTTTTTCCATGTGAAATTCCTTATTTTTCTACTAGTATCTCCTTTCTTTCTATTTAGATTATTTTTCCTATACCCTTTTAGAGATACCTTTCCAATTTAACACAATGGTTCTTGACATATCCATCGTCCTTGTAGGTGCACAAACTCCTGGAAATATAGGTACTGCTGCAAGGGCAATGAAAAATTTTGGATTTTCAAAACTTCTTTTAGTCGATCCCCCTCCTCTTTCTCGAGATGGTGATGCATATGGATTCGCTGGACAAGCTCGAGATGATATTCTCCCCAACCACAAAATAGTATCTTTTGATCATGTAGTGGAGAATTACCACACTATTGCTTTTACGGCAATAACAAACCAAAGTGGATCAAAACACATGCGATTCCCATTTCTCACTACCCGGGAAGTCCTGGACGAAGTTTCCCAATTATCCGGATCTGTCGCTTTAGTTTTCGGCCGAGAAAGAATTGGACTTACCAATGTAGAAATAGCAAAATTAGATCGGATCTGTTCTATACCCGCATCCCCTACTTATCCGACTCTCAACCTAGGACAAGCTGTAACTGTAGTGTTATATGAGTTAAGCCCCTTATCTCTTTCTGAATCTCAGCACCCCGATCTTGAATCCGATCTAGCGACCCCTTCTGAGTTGGAAGATTTCTATGCTCATTTCTCTTCTTTACTCTCCGCATTGGACTATCCCTCCCAAAAACATGAAAAGACTCTGAGATTAATTCGCCGCGTTTTCGGGCGAACCCATCCCACTTCCCGTGAACTCATCACCCTCCGTGGAGTATTCCGACGAACAATTAGGAATTCAAGCCATACCACCTCCCCTTCCCAAGAAGAGGATTCTCTCTAATCACAATATTTTTTCAATTTCTTGTTGTAGTATAGAACTCACTACGGATCCCTTCGTTTTCCCCCTCAATTCTGCCATGCATTCCCCCATAAGTGCGGAAAAAGATCCTTTTCCTTCTATTTTTATTTTTTCCTCATTATCTTTCACTATCTGTTCAATTATTTGCCTCACACCTTCTTCCTCCACAACCACCAATCCCATCTCTTCTAGCGCAGCATTAACAGTAGTAAACTTTTCTCCAGACATCAATTTTAGTACCTCTGCTATCCCTTCTCTCATAAGTTTTTTCTCCGTTATGAGTTGGAACATTTCCTCAAAATTCCCATCTGATATATTTTCCACTTGAACTCCTTCTCGGCGTAGTTCTGTATATTTATTTTCAAGAATATCTATTGCCAAAGTTGGCTTAACTCCAGTCTCTATTGCCTTTTCAAACAATAGCATTCTCTCTGAATAAGCAATTTGTCTCGAAAGATCTTCCCCAATTCCCAAATCCTTGTTATACCTTTCAGCCCTTTTTTCTAATGTTTCTATTACTCTTATTCCTGCAGTTTCAACTTCAACCGGAAACACATCCGTTTCTGGATACATTCTAGCTTCTCCTGGTAACGGACGCAAATATCTCGAGGTGCCATCTTCCTTTACTCCTCTAGTCTCTTCTGGAACTTTTTCTAAGCATCCCCTCGCCCTATCTGCAACTGAAAAAATAGCTTCATTTGCCACTTTTTTTTCTGCCGCAACAATGGCAAAAGCTGATTTATTTTTTATCCCTATTTTTCTTCTAATCTCTTCAACTTCTTCTTTCGTAATCCCATAATTAGGCAATTCATCAGTGTGGAATATTCCCCCTGCTCCATACTTTTTTGCATAGTCTGATAGTTCTGTACCAAGCCTTCTATCTGGTGCTATCATTTCTCCCAATACTCCTTGAAACCCCTCTATAGGAAGTGCAACTACAATCCCGCCACGATCCATTTCATTTCGAATTACCTCACTACTTGTTTCTTTGAATATCTCGGTGACCTCTATGGGGGATTTTATTTCCACTTTCTTTGAACCTAATGTTTCCTTAATCCCAATAAGATTTTTCTGACGACCAATTTCAATCTGTATAATTTTTTCAATATCATCTAGATTTTGGACACCTTTCAATTCGACGCGAGCACCCGAATTTATTGAGATATTGATATCCTGTCTTATCGTTCCAATTCCCCGTTTCACCTTCCCCGTAGATCGAAGTAACATCCCAATTTTAGCAGCTACATTTCGTGCTTGTTTTGGCGTCTTAATATCTGGAAGTGTACTAATCTCAACAAGTGGAATTCCAATTCTATCTAAACTATAAATTACTTCTCCATTCTGTTCTTCTACCCTTTTTGCACTTTCTTCTTCTAACATTAGTTCTCCCAATCGAACCACACCCTCTTCAGTTTCAATCTGCCCGCCTCTCGCAATCAAAGCAGTCCGCTGAAATCCAGAAGTATTCGACCCATCTATCACCAGTTTCCTCATTATTTGAATCTGATCTACCGGTTCCATTCCCAATAATAGTGCCACTTCTAACGCTATTTCTAATGCTTCCTGATTGAGATCTCCTGGTGGTTCCTCATCTTCTTCAACAAGACAGGTACTCCCGAATGAAAGATATCTAAATTTTTTCCCCGTCTGACTCTCTTCTAACGCAGCCTTATCTATTTCTCCCATCTCCGACATGGTGGCATGCAAACTCCGTGAAAATGATTTGACATGCTCTTCTGGATCTCGAAATACTGTTGGGCATTTACAAAATAGCTTATGTTTCGTGTTGAGTTGCTGGTGTATTTCTAAACCTGCTACCAATCCCAATTCCGCATACTCATGTTCCTCCATTGAACTGAATGGGTCTTGAACAGATAAAAAGAAATCCGTATAATGCCTATTTCCCGACTACTCTTCCGCCCCAAGTATCCCCGGTTTTGTCATTCTCCTAGCATCCAACATATCATCTGCATCTGCTTCAGAAATTTCCCCCATTTCAATCGCAACTTCCCTAACTGTCTTCTCATTCATGTATGCCTCTTTTGCGATTTTAGCAGCTTTATCATACCCAATATGGGGGCTTAGCGATGTGGCAAGAGCAATGCTCCATTCAACTTGATTTTCGCACTTTTCTTTATTTGCACTTAGCAGGTCGATGAATTTTTCTGCAAAAACCATTGCAACATTGGAAATTATTTTTGTTGAATTTAAGAAATCATTTGCTAGGACTGGTTTGTATAAGTTTAATTCCAACTGCCCCTCTGCCGCTCCATATGCTATTGTCATATCGTTCCCAATAACTCGTTTATGAACTTGGTTAACTGCTTCTGCCATAACCGGATTTATTTTGCCTGGCATTATTGAAGACCCTGGTTGATTCTCTGGCTGCTTGACTTCGCCCAACCCATTTCTAGGTCCCGACGCCAATAATCTCAAATCATTTGCTATTTTGTTCATTGATCCTGCCACAACTCTTAGGGCTGCATGCGCCTCCGACATGGCATCATGTGCGGCTTGAGCTTCAAAATGATCTGCAGCTTCTCTAAATGCAATCCCTGTTTCTTCTGATATGTACTTACTAGCTACCTTTGGAAAATCGGGATGCATGTTCAGTCCAGTTCCAACAGCAGTCCCTCCAATTGGGAGTTCAGCAAGACTACTTCTCACATTTTCTATTCTTTTAATTCCCTTTTCTATTTGTGTTTTGTATCCTCCAAACTCTTGCCCCAATGTTATTGGAGTTGCATCCTGCAAATGAGTTCTTCCTGTCTTTACAACCTCTGAAAATTCCTTTTCTTTTTTCTCCAATGCACTTTTCAATACTTCCAATGATGGTACTACTTCTTTGTCAATTGACTCTAGAGCAGAAACATGCATCGCCGTAGGAATTATATCATTCGACGATTGCCCAAAGTTAACATGATCATTGGGGTGTATAACTTTTGATCCAATATCTTCTCCTACAATCTCACAAGCACGGTTTGCTATCACCTCATTTGCATTCATATTCGAAGACGTTCCCGATCCTGTCTGGAATACATCCACTTGAAATTGATCTATAAGTTCTCCTGAAATAACCTCATCAGCAGCCAAAACAATTGCGTCCACTACTTTTTGTTCTAGAAATCCTAGTTCCCCATTTGCTTTTGCTGCAGACTTTTTAATAATCCCTAGCGCTCTTATAAATCCTGGCTCAAATACCTCTCCACTAATTGGAAAGTTCTCAATCGCCCGCTGGGTCTGTGCTCCCCAGTATACATCTTTTGGAACTTTTACTTCCCCAAGACTATCTTTTTCAATGCGATAATCTGTCATTGCAATTCATTCTTTGCGAGCAATGGCCTAAAATACTTGGGTCTGCACACAACTGCCTCCCGCGTTTAAAACCACCTATTTAATCCCGTTTGTTTGGTGAATTCTTCAATTCGATTCAAACCACGATCTACCTTTTCTTTCGGAATGCCCCATTCCTTTACTATGTAATTTCTTGCCTCTTCTATGTCTGGATTCATAGAAATATCCAATTCATATTTATCTGTAACTGCCGGCTGTAGGAATATTTCTCTAATCCGGTCCACATATTCTATGGACTCTGATCTCACATTGAGCACTTCCCATATATCTCCATATTTTATTATTTCTTTAAGGGCCGTTTTGGGTCCAACTCCCATCAGCCCCTCATTGAAATCTGTCCCCGAAAGAATCCCAATATCAACCAATTGTTCCCATGTAATATTATTGCGATCTAGAGTCTCTTGTAATTTCATTATCTCTACGTCTCCAGACCCTGTGAGCCTTCTCAAAGTTATTGGAGATCCAAACAAAAGAGTATCATAATCATCGCTACCCGCGCAATCTATCCTTTCATCATGCCGGGCCATATATGAACATTGACCCTCCCCTTCTGCCGGAGCTTCTACGTATGAAATATCCAATAACTCAAATAATTCCCTTGTGGTTTTGTGTATTGTTGAAGTCAATCTCTGAGTTTGAGATTCTAACCGAGAAATCTCTGCCTGGTCTTCCGATTTTATAGCCTCTTCAAGTCGAATTTCTCTCATCTCTCTTCCCCTCCTTCTTTCTTCAATTACCTCATTTTTTAATTCCGTTGGAATTCCATCAAAAACCATCACGGGTTGGATTTTTGATTCGAGTAGTTTTGATATCCCTCTCACAATCCCTATTAAGTTTGCAACTTCTACTCCATCTTCTGTTGTGTATGCTCCCCTTTCTGTAAATCTAACTGTCGTAGTTAGGTATTTATACAACCAATTGTGAGCATCTATCGCCACCGTTCTGCCCATGAAGTCCCCTGGTTTTGCCGATTGTAAAGCAGCCAAAGAACGTAGTGCAGCGTTTCCCATTATCTAATCTTAAACCTCTCCAAATTTGAAGTCTACCTTCTCATTCTCACATCGGTGGGTATTTCTACCTTCCCTCTTTATCTGACTTGAGCTGTTATGCCGACTGGTACAATTGTATTCTTTCATTCGAGAAAAGGCTATGGATTCATAAAACAAGAGGACTCCTCTACTGACGTTTTCGTTCACATGGACGATGTAGAAGGACCCGATCTAACCGAAGGAGAAGCAGTAGAGTTTGAGATCGAAACTGCCCCAAAGGGCCCCCGCGCAACTAATGTAAAACGCATTGCGGGCGACTCTGGGGACGCGACAGATGCGGACGCTTCCGACGAACCATCAGAAACTGAATAAAGTCTTAGTAGGCATATTTTTTATATCCTCTTTAGACACGAATTCAACTTCTTCATCCGTGAGAGATTTCACCGATCGAAATATCTCTATTCCCTCTAGATATCTCTCCTGCGTCTGAGCTCTTGGACACTCCAACACCAATTCTAATATACCTGTTTTCTTCCCTGTGTACTCAAAACCAGATTTATACAAAGCCCTATATGCAAAAATATTATTCGTTGCTATTTTAACCAACCTCACCCGTCCCACAAAACTCTCCACGGCATATGATAATAATTTTGGGCCAATTCCTCTGCCTCTAAGATTTTTTTCTACCACTACGTATCTGATCCAAATAACCTCTTTATCATTTCTATCTCCACTAAATGAAAGAGCTGCAATTATTTTTTCTCCATTTTTCGCTAAAATTTTACCCGTGCCCTTCCCAACGAATTTCCCTGCATAACTAAATTTATCCCTCTCAAGAAACACCGACGGTCCTCCTTCTATATCTCCCAGAGTACTATATCTAATTTTTTCATCCAATATCTTTCACCATTCCAACCCCATCATTTTTATCATAATCGCCCCTGAATATAATCTATGGTGGCTACACTATTGCTCACTAGCGAAGACATCTCCGGTCTAGCTTCACCCAAAGAATATGTAGACGCGGTGAAGAAAGGATATCAACAACATGGGAGTGGGGCCCCCCTTGTCCCCCGGGCATCTCTATTCTGTAAAGATCCTCCTGGAAAACTCACCGGGTACTCTACCATCCTCCCTGAAGATGGTGTAATGGGGGGCTACCTCTATTCTGCAGGTTTCACTTCCCAAGATGCTTGGTTTGTCACAACAATTTTCGACGCAAAAACTGGGGCACCACTAGCTATACTAGACGGGGCTTCATTCAATCCCTACAAAACAGGAGCAGTAGGTGCATTAGGCATCGAAACACTAGCTCGAAAAAATGCATCAACTTTGGCAGTTATCGGATCTGGACCTCAGGCAAAAGGCCAACTACGAGCAGCAGTAACTGTCCGAAACTTCGATAGCATAAATGTCTATTCTTCTACCAAACGCCACAGAGAATCGTTTGCAAAAGAACTCACTGAAGAACTTGACATTCCCATCAAACCTGTTAGTTCAAGTAAACTAGCCATATCTAGTGCAGATGTCATAATAACCGCAACCAATTCTAGTATTCCTGTTTTTGATGGCCGCAACGTCTCTACTGGGGCTCACATAACCGCAATCGGACAATACCATCCCCGAAAGAGAGAATTGGATGAACATATTGTGCAAAAATCTCTCTATGTCCCTGACTTACGCTCCAGAGTTTTCACCGATGCTGGATCTTTTTTAGCCGCATTCAACATGGGCCTCGTAGATGAAACTCATATACACGCAGAACTCAGCGAAGTTATTAATGGAGTTTCACCTGGGAGAACTACCGATTCTGAAATCACAATTTTCGACAGTGGGGGAACTGCAATAGAAACCATTTCTTCTGCTTATATGCTGTATCAAAAAGCTTTACAATCGGGACTAGGGACCACTTTACAAATTGAACCTTCTAGCACTGCGATGAACTAATTCCCACTTCACAATCCTATTGCGGATGTCAACGAAATGCCAGCTACGATCGACCCTATTAGATATCCTACGATTGCACCGCCATTAAGGAATGGAAGCCCTGCGTGAGCTCGTCCCTTATTCACTAACCATAGTAGTATAATTAACCCCCCCATCGTTCCAACCATGCTTCCCACCACTGGCACATTTATTGGTATCTTCGAAAAGATGTAAGGTGCTTCTGAAAAGCACGCCGCGCTTGCTACCATTATCGTAGGCAGTATCAAATCTCCCAAGCCTATGTAAAAAGCATCTCTTTCTTCTCTCCTATTCTCTCCCATACCATCTTTGAAAAATGAATACTCAAGTGACAACGGCACTATTAATATTAATGGTAATCTCAATCTGCCAATCTCGTCTGCCAACGTTAACATATGCTTAGTCTTGTACACACTTATAACATCATAAATAATCAAAAATATCAATAAAATCAACGCAGGAAATGGACCAAAACTAATTCCAAATAAACCTGCTGCACTGGCACTTACTATTATTCCTGCCCCATCGATGACATACCATTCTGGATATGCAAACAACGCAACACAGAGTCCCCCTGCTAGTACCAACGCAATCATTTCTGTGGGTCCTTTCGGTACTATCCACTCCGCCACGACCACAAAGGCATACCACGATATAAACCCACACATCGATACTATCACAAGACGAATCAGGAGATCCATTTCTTGCCTCATTGTGTATAATAAAATCCCAGTAGCCACAAGAACCACTGCTAAGTAGAGTACTCCATTCAGAGGATCATCTGGATTCTCAACCGACTGATAACCTTCTTCTAAAAATGGATTAATAAGTGCTATTGCCCCTATCTGAACTATTAATGCAAAAGCTAGTATCACGCCCACTGCAATTATTTTCTTGTGTTCTATTTTCATTTTTCCTCGATTTCTGGATGCACCCTTCAGCGAGAATACAAACGTTTTTTCAGTATGTCCTTCGCACCATCTTTGATTTTAACAACCATGTATGGTCTAGAAACCGGCCCAATCACATCAACAATGCGTCCTACATTCTCTAATTTTTCATCAATCACTTTCGTCCCTATTTTTGGACGTGTTTGATCCTCCCCTTGTACTATTGCTATCGTACCTGTAATTGTTTTTACCTCACCTATTCTCTTCATTTCTAATCGCCTTTACGTATGCAGCAACAGCTTGAATTATGTCATTCTTCGCCGAATCACTTGAGTTCTTTACCCTTACTCTTCCTGTCATTATCCACGGTTGTCGTGAATATGATTTCCTCTGTTCGATCTCCGAAGAATACCCTATCTTTTTCAATGCCCGCTCTATCTCCTCCACTGTTGGACTTTCCACTGCAAGATTCTCTGGAACACGCCTACCTCCTGCTCTAGTCTTTTGAGAATCCAAATATGCTGGGTAGATGAGCTTGTCCACCATACTTTGATTTGGTTTCCCTCCGAATTTATACTTCTTCTTTTCCCAACTATCTTAATTTTATAGCCGCTAATACAACACTTATTTATTTAATCCAAATTTAATTGTGTATCAATGCGTTACATTCGCCGCGTAACTGTTTGGTGCTTAACTCTTTCCACTCTACTGATTCTGGTCTCTTTAGTTAGTTCTGGAATTGGGCCCGTCAAGCTATCTTCCAATTTATTTCTCAAAGTCATACTCACTATTTTCTTCGGCGAAACCAATCTCCTCACTCCTACTGACGTGACCATTTTGGTCACTCTGAGATTGCCCCGTATAATTCTCGCTGCTATAGTGGGATTCGCACTAGCAGCAGCCGGAACCGTTATGCAAGGGTTTTTTAGAAATCCCATGGCTGACCCTTCTATTATTGGTGTGTCTGCAGGAGCTGCAACTGGGGCAGTAGCAGTGATAGCCTTTGGACTTTCTATTCCATTTGGCATTGAAATTGCAGCTATTCTTGGAGCACTTGTAGCTGCGTTTTTTGTTTTCTACGTTTCCACAGAAAAAGGACATACCCCCGTTGCAACTCTTCTACTTGCTGGAATTGCAGTCCAAACCTTTCTCGGAGCTATGGTATCTCTTTTACTCCTTCTTAGTGGAGAAAATCTTCGGCAAGCAATCTTCTGGTTGATGGGGCATCTCCACACTGCAAATTGGATTGATATTTCTTTCACTTTACCCCTCGTCTTACTTGGATTTTCATTCTTATTTTTCTTCACCCGTGATTTGAATGCCCTCTACCTCGGGGAAGAGAGTGCCCATAGTTTAGGCATAAACGTCGAACAAACAAAGAGACTACTCTTAGGAGTGGCCAGTATCCTAACCGCGGTCGCGGTTTCCGTATCTGGAATAATTGGATTCGTTGGTCTCATCATTCCTCACATCATGCGTATTATAGTCGGGCCAGATCATCGTATACTACTCCCCACGAGCGCGTTATCTGGAGCCATATTTTTAGTTGTAGCCGACACTGTAGCTAGATCCGGTGTCGCAGAAGTGCCAGTTGGAGTTGTCACAGCACTAGTCGGGGCTCCATTTTTTATCTATTTATTGCGTAACAGAGGGGGTTCTGTGTGATGACTTCCATCAAAGTGGAAAATGTTTCTGTTCAAATTGATGATATGCCAATCTTAAAAAATGTAAGTGCAAACTTTTCCGAATCTAAATTCATTGGAATCGTGGGTCCTAATGGGTCTGGAAAAACCACACTTTTGAGAGTATTAAATGGACATATCACCCCTGCCCAGGGAGATGTCTATGTGGGGTCTAAACCGATAACCCAACTTTCCGCACATCAGATAAGTAAAAAAATTGCTGTAGTTCCTCAAAACACGATGGTTTCTTTCGATTTCACTGTACGAGAAATTGTAGAAATGGGTCGTTATCCTCATAGTCCACGTTTCGGAGGATTCGATTCTCACATTGATATAGTTACTTGGGCACTCAAACAAACTGACCTATCAACTCTTTCTGAACGAACTATAAATTCATTAAGCGGTGGCGAAAAAGCACGTGTTTTCATCGCTAGAACACTCGCCCAAGAAACTCCAATTCTCTTACTTGACGAACCAATAGCAAGTCTTGATTTTCGCCATACTGCGCGTATTCTTTCTCTCATTAAAGACCAAGTTGATACTTTTAAAAAAACTGCCATCGTAGTTTTGCATGATTTGGAATTGGCAGCTAATTTTTGTGACCAACTCCTCTTATTATCTGATGGTGAAGTTTTATCCATGGGGACTCCAAAATCTGTTTTAACTCGTAGAAATATTCAGAAGGCATTTGATACAAATGTCTCTATCGATACACATCCACTCACAGGTCTATTAACTATCAATGTGATTGACTAAATCCCGCCCATTGACACTACGTTTAACCACCGATGGTTGTTATAATCCTTCCAACCAGGAAAATATACTAATACCTTTCCCTCTTCTCTCCATACAATAAAATGAATTCAATTCTTCCCGCTAACGCACTCAAATTTTTAGATTTGATATCTCCAGAACCTACTGAAATTTTACTAGAAATGGAACTCCTAGCACAAGAGAGAAATTTCCCCACTGTTGGTCTCCAAGCTGGAAGGGCAATAGAACACATCACCACTATGTCTGGTGCAACAAGGGCGTTCGAATTTGGTTCGGGTTTCGGTTACTCCGCATATTGGATTGCACGTGGACTCCCCTCCAACGGATCTGTTGTACTAACCGACCGAAATCAAGCTGAATTAGATCTAGCCCAGGATTTCCTCACCCGGGCAAATCTCTCTGACAAAGCAATATTTAAAATAGGCGAAGCCCGAGAAATTTTTGATAACTATTCTGGACAATTTGATCTAATTTTATTTGATCATTATAATCAAGATTACTTACCAGATTTCCATGTTGTAAAGCATAAAATTCTTCCTGGAGGTGTTATAATCGCCGACAATGCTATGTCAGGATTGACGGTGAATTTCGAAGGTCTGGTCTCCTTTTTCGACCCAAATTCTGATGATATACCACTCAACGAAAATACCCTTGGAACTGCAAATTATCTACTTGAATTGAAAAAAGATCCTTCTTTTAAAACATTCGTCATACCTCTTGGAGATGGACTAGTTGTAAGCGTACGCACCTAATTTTCACACACCATTCTCATTTCAACGTACACGCCCCTGTATATTCTACATCTTTAATATTTTTTATAATTGGACTCTTTCCACAAATAGGACAATTTGGATTCTTCTTAATGTTCGTTTCTTCAAACTTCATATTCAACGCATTGTATTCTATAATCCGTCCTTCCACCAATTCTCCTATCCTTGCAACATTTTTTATGGCCTCTGTCGCTTGTATACTCCCTATCACACCTGCAACACTACCCAAAACCCCTGCAGTTGCACAATCAAGAACAGTCCCCGGAGGTGGGGCAGTCTTAAACAGGCATCTATAACATGGAGAACTATCCATTGCTGGAAATGTCATTACCCTCCCTGAAAACCTAAGAACTGCCCCATAACTATATGGTTTTTTAGATAAAGTACAAGCGTCATTTATTAGAAAACAACTCTCAAAATTATCAGTACCATCAACTATGAAATCATACCCATCAACCAAATCTAGAATATTGTTGGGATTTACTTCTGTATGGTGAACTTCTACCTTTACATCTGGATTTATGTCATTTATAAATCTACTTGCACATTCGACTTTTGGCTTCCCTATATCTTCCACCCCGTAGATAATTTGCCTATGGAGATTGGAAATTTCCACGGAATCTCCATCTGCTATTCCCATGGTCCCAATACCTGCGGCAGCTAGATATTGGATCACCGGCGACCCAAGTCCTCCTGCACCTATAACTAATATCTTACTTCTTAATATGGCATCCTGCCCTTCTGGCCCGATCTCTTCCATTATAATCTGCCTAGAATATCTCTCTAGCCCTTCTCGATCGAGGTTTGGACCATTCATATAGTCACTTAGATCGCTTTTGAGATAAATACACAGCTAATTTTATCTAATTTTTATACCCTCAATAAATGCTTTTAAGTCCCCCTCTCTGTTACCCTCTATCATGTCAAAGACTGGGAGTATCACTTCCATAGAGCTAAATGACAAAATAGAAGCAGGGGAAAATGTTCAAATAATCGACGTTCGACCCAAACAAGATTATCTATTAGGTCATATACCTGGATCAATCAATCTGCCCCTTTCTCATTTTGCAAGAGACATTTCTACTATAACTTTTGAACCTAGTATAGTAGTTGTTTGTGCAATAGGCGAAAGTTCTCTACAAGCTATACGTTTATTAAATTCTTATAGCGCTGTTCCTCAAGAAACTGAAATTTTGAATCTTATAGGTGGATACCATCATTGGATTTTTTCCATCTCCCCCAACTAAATTCTAAACTCCCCATCGAAATTGATATATCACTTCTGTCTGGTATTGCGAGTATATGGCAATTGAATTCGACATAGATGGAGATATTTTCACAGCCCAACTCCTTGAAAAAGACGCTCCAGAGTCTACCAAAGCATTCCGTTCTCTCCTCCCCTTGGAATCAAAACTTTTCCACGTTAGGTGGAGTGGATTTGCAGTTTGGATTGACATAGACGATATAGAGCTTCCCAATTTACCTCGTGAAAATCATACAGTTTATCCCTCCATTGGGGATGTATTGCTGTACCCCGGATTTCGTAGTGTAAAAGAAATACTGATATCTTGTGGACCGACGTGTTTCAAAAGTACCGCAGGAGAATTAGCAGGCAACCACATAGCCACTCTCGACGCCTCCCGAAAAGAACTAATAGAATTAGAGCTCTCATCACTTGAGCATGGATCAAAACCCGTGACCATTAGGGAAATCTAAATTTCTCTTAGAAGCATTTTCACATCTGATATAAGTGTTTCCGAGTCTACAAATACTAACTTTAACATCGGTTCTTTTCCATTAGCACCTCTGTCAATTACCTTCGCCACGAGTGCCCCCTGATCACTAAAAACCTCTCTCGCACCCCATTCCATGGTGTTGCCTTCATTTTCTCTGATAGATTTTTCTTGATTCATTCGACTATATTCCCTTGTTTCCCACCCAATTCTTTTAATTCCCAATTCAATTTCTTCATCAAATTTACAATTCATAGCAAATCTCAAATAAGGGTGATATTCTCTAGCTTCCTTTAGAAATCTCGCGACATGACTAGACGCTCCAAACACAATACCTTCTCCTATATTTACCCCCCTAGATGTTTTTGTAATTCTCCCTTCCACTCCTGCCATTTCTTCGATACTTTCTGCATATGGAGTCGATCCCACAATATTCATTCCAACCTCAGGAACCAATGGTCGTATCTCCATTCGAACCAATTCCGACACGATAGACCTAATAGCCTTTATCGTCGCTTGTCTCTCCCCCTTCTCCCTTAACTCAACAAGATGGTGAATAGCTCCTGGTCCTCTTCCCACATCTATAGGGTACCGCAGCGCACGTTCGACAAACGCTATGCTTTCATAGACCGCATCTTCGATAGTTTCTCCTTTTGCTACATTCGCAGTAATCGCACTTGACAAAGTGCATCCCGACCCATGCGTTATATCTGAATCTATCCATTTGTGTTCCATCTGGATATTCCCCTCTTTTGTCACCAAAATATCTACCACCGTATCTCCTTTGATATGTCCTCCTTTTACCAACACATTTTCAGTACCCATCCTGAGTATCTTCTCTCCTGCATCAATAGCATCCGATATGTTCCGTATCTCCATCGCTGCCAATACCCCTGCTTCATCAGCATTTGGAGTTACAATTTGAGAATTTTTAATTAACTCTTTATACGCCTCTTCTGCCCCATTTTCTAGCAATGCATCCCCAGAAGTAGCCACCATGACAGGGTCTACTATAAGTGGAAATTCAAAACTTTCCGAACGTCTTGCAATCATCTCTATATTTTGAGTGTTAGCTAGCATACCCGTCTTCGCCGCACTCACTTCAAAATCCGATAAAATAGAATCTATTTGAGCTTCCACTTCTACAACCGGTATTGCCATAACAGAATCCACTCTACTTGTATTTTGTGCCGTAATTGAAGTAATGGCACAAGTTCCAAAGACTCCTAATGATTCCATAGTTTTAAGATCTGCCTGAATGCCCGCACCGCCACCTGAATCACTCCCTGCTATGCTCAAAACTACAGGTGGATAAATAGGGGCAATTTTTCTTTTATTGGATTTTTTATCCATAATTCTTTTGTCTATTGATTTTCTGCCCGATCCCATATACTTTTGTACTACTATCTCTTGATGGGATACTATGCAATCTGTAGTTTTCCTCTCAATTTTATTTTTACTACTAGCAAGTTTCACCGCACTTGGATTCTGGCACTCCCGGGGGCGAGTCAAATCAGTTGAAGATCTGATCACTGCAAGAAATTCCATTGGTAGGGGTGCAATTACTGCAACACTCATTTCTTCTGTTATGGGTGTGTGGATCCTATTCATTCCCGCAGAAGCAGGAGCAGTTTTTGGAGGCGTTTCTGCAATAATTGGTTATGGTATAGGCGAAGCACTGCCTCTCTTAACTTATGCAAAACTTGGCCCCAGAATTCGGAAACTCATTCCAAATGGACACAGTCTCACCGAATACGCATATGTTCGATATGGTCCAGCTGCGTACTTCTTAGTCTTAGTCGTTAGCATTTGTTATATGCTCCTCTTCCTCTCCGCAGAACTCACTGGAATGACTGGAGTTCTAGAATTAATTATGGAAATACCACGATGGCAATCCGCTCTTATGATTATCTTTTTTGTGCTCTTATATACGGGGTACGGTGGAATCCGAGCTAGTATCTTCACCGACACAATCCAGACGCTTTTAATTTTACCTTTGATGATTGCATTTGCCCTTTTTATCGTCTACACTCTGGGTGGGGCCACCACCATCTATACAAACGTCTTTTCTGTCGACCCCAATCTGCTCAATCCTGGATTTAAGACCGGGCTCTTTTTCGGATTCTGGGTGGCGATCGCAATATTGTCTGCAGAATTAATGAACCAAACTTGGTGGCAAAGAATCTATGCGTCCCGGGACGACTCGAATCTTCAAACTTCTTTCATCGCAGCAGCATTGATCAACATGTTCATCGTCATACTCGCAGGTTTATTCGGAGTTATAGCACGAGGCCATGTGGATCTCATAACTGACCCATCTAACCCCGGCTACAACGCTAGTTCTTCTCTCTTCCTACTATTCCAAACTGTTTCTCCAGAACCAATACTAGTGGGTGTTCTCATCTTAGCAATCCTATTGACAATCGGATCTGCAGATTCCTTATTAAATGCTCTTTCGAGCCTCATCACGGCAGATCTTCCTAAATATTTCAATACACCTTCGGACAATTCTTTACGCTTCGGCGCTCGACTTCTCACGGTTATAGTGGCCTTCGTCGCAATTTATATTAGTCTTCAAGCACGAAGCGTTCTTGGATTATTCTTACTAGCAGATTTACTTTGTGCCGCGGTAGCAGGTCCATTCTTATATGGACTTTACTCAAAAAAGACGACAGGATCTGGATTTTTAATTTCTTCTCTAAGTGGTTTGGTGGTTGGAATTATTTACTTCCCAAACCAAACCATTTCTTCTTTCCTTGGTTCTCTTCCCTACTATGGATCCATACATCCAACTCCAAATTTCCTCTTCGCCTTTTTCGGAGCTGCATTCATTTCAACTTCTCTGACAGTCATCCTTTCTCACGGAAAATACTATCTCCCCCAAAAGATATTTTCGCATGAGGATTTTGATTTCGATCGATTAACCACAGAGATTAAAGACCTACATGACCCCACCACTACTAAAAAGAAATAGACCATATCTCCAATTTCACGTAAAATTATGTTACTAAATTTATCATTTGTTAACTCATGGAAATCCCACATCTCCCAAATAGGACCTTCCTGGATAGTAGGTGCAATTGCCGCGGGACCTGCGACCATGGCTGCAGTCATAACAGCTGGAGCAACATTCGGTCATGTTTTTCTTTGGATAGTAATTTTATCTGCAGTTCTAGGTTCTCTGGCACAATATCTTTCCATGCGTCTGGGGTTATTAACCGAAGCCGGTATAATCCAAACGGTTGAAAAAAATTTAGGTGGAAATTGGGCCTGGCTCCTCGTAATCGATGTAGTAATCTGCGCAGGTCTAGCGCAACTTATCATTATGAAAGGTGTCGCTGACATCAGCGAAATAATCACCGGTGTCGACTCTCGATTATGGGGCATTATGTGGGCAATTATACTTGCAATTGGACTCGCAGGAAAAGGATACCGTTTCATAGAATTAGTGGCGAAAATTCTCGTCTGTACTATTGTACTAATTTTTATATTTTCTCTCTTCATCGTACCTATCAACCTATCGGATGCGGCGAGTGGTATCATTCCCTCTTTCCCAACTGGAGTTAGCGGAGCTTTAGTGGCTGCTGGAATCTTGGGCGGTGCCGTCCATGTCTCTCTGATCACTGTTCATTCCTATGTGATGATGGCTAGAAACTGGACCAAAAATGATTACTCTCTAGCCTCTTTCGATATTGGGGCATCCATGTTGGTTGCATTTGGTATCTACAGTGTGGCAATTTTTCTTGTTGCGGCCAGTGTTCTTCATTCCCCTGCAATTGATCCAAGCAACCTTACCGCTGTGAAAGCAGCTCAGATATTGGGTCCCATCGCAGGCCCACACGCAACCTGGCTGTTTTTATTTGGACTTTGGGGTGCGGGAATTTCTACTCTAGGTGGGAACACACTCGTTCCTCTTTATCCACTCGCAGATAAATTGGGATGGTCATTTGATGGATCTAATGACTCTTCACTCCCCCTTGCGTTCAACAAACTTATAGGCCGGTCTCTTGACCAACCGATAGCAATATCCAGACACAGACTCTTACTTGTATTCTTTGCTCTTTTTTCTGCTAGTGGTGCATTCATATCTGGTTCATTTTTCCCATTACTGGTGGTAGTATTGGCACTCGGGCTTGTCGGAACTCCCTTTGCATTACTCATTGTTCTATATCTCTTGAATAGCTCCGCAGTCTCTGAAAGAAATCATCCTATTATTAATCTTGGAGGAATCGCTTTGATTATTATTACTTCTTCTGTCGCCGCAGCTTACATATTAAATAATCATCTCGAATCTGCAATTTCCGATCCAATCTCTCTATCTGGCGTGGCGGTGATATTTTCGACTATTCTTTTCTTCTCAATGCTACTCTTGATTCTCCAATTTATTCTCACCGAATCTCCTCTCGCCCCGAATAGTATCAATGAATGATTTACCATTTCCTCTCGATGGATCTACTCTGATCACCGGCCCCTCAAACACCGGAAAAACAATACTCACTTCCCAGGCCCTATCCAATTGGATCTTCAAAAACGGATCTGAAAATATTATCATTTTGGAGTTTGGCCCCGAATATTCTCACAATGGAAAAATACTAGGGAGACACCTCTCCCGTTTCATAGATTTTCCCCCTGATATTTGGTATGGATATTTAGAAACATATGCCCCTCGCGCAGAAGGCAGGAATCTTGCCGAATCCATGGAACTAGCGGCTATAAATGTCGAAAGAGCTTCGTTTTTATTGGACACCCTCCCCCCACATCCTGCAGCTGTTTTTGTAAACGACGCAACAATTCCTCTCCAATCCCCTTCCTCCAATTTTGAAACTTTGGTTGACTACTGCGACAAGGCGGATTGTGCAGTCTTGAATGCATTTACAGGAAACGAATTAGGATATGAAGATCCCATTTCTCAGTCTGAAATATCTTCTATAAGTGCCTTGGAAAATTGGGCAGATCGTTGCGTAACTCTCCCTCTTTGATTCTTCCATTTAATATGGAAATTCTGAAACCCTAGTTTCTCAAATCTTCTAGTAGTTTTTTAGAGTGGTCTGCCACCTTGACCTTGAAATATGTCTGAATAATTTTCCCCTTTGAATCCACTACGTATGTATTTCTTTTAACTCCCATATATGTTTTCCCGTACATTTTTTTCTCCCCATACGAATCATACATCTCACCGACTTTCCCTCCCTCATCACTCAAGAGATCAAATGGAAGATTATATTTAGCGTGGAACTTCGCCACCTTTGCGACCGGATCGTCACTTATTCCCACAACTCCTATATTCCCCTCTTCAAATTCAGCCCAATCATCTCTAAAACCACATGCCTCTGTAGTGCAACCCGGAGTATCTGCTCTTGGGTAGAAATATATTATCAACTTTCTGCCTTTGAAGTCTTTCAATTCGACCCTTTCCCCCTTTTGATTCAACAAACTAAACGACGGTGCGGATTCTCCTACATCTGGCATTATGTATATTTTTGTTCACCAAGAACGGAGATAATAGTTGCTCTTTTCACTTTTACACCTCTAAAAACTTTCTTCAGAACCTATAAGTCTGCATGTCATTAATTTATACGAGTATGCCGAAAAGTTTGCAAGGATTTATCCAAGAAGTCAGCGATGAAGTTCTCACCGTTGACCGTGAGATCCGACCGGACCTGTTTGAAGCAAGTGCAGTATTAGCTTATCTAGAAAAACGCAGTGAATGGCCATTAGTCCATTTCACAAATCCACTCGGTATTAACGGTGTGGACACAGCGCCTGGAAAAGTAACACTAGCAAGCAATGTTTTCGCGGACCGAAAACGTCTAGCTAGGGCACTTGGTATGCCACGTAGCCAATACCGTATGGAGTTGGCGCTTGAAATGGCACGAAGAGAGCGGGAGGCAATCGCCCCCGAAATAATAAAAGCAAAAGACGCTCCTGTAAAGGAAGTCAGCCAAGTCAAAGAATATGGTGAAGTCCGAATCGATAAATTGCCTATGATGCGCATAAACGAAATGGACCCTGCTCCTTACTTTGACATGGCAAATGTCATGCGCGGTCCAGAGGACCAAGAAGACGATTTGAACGAAGGAAATCCCTTCTACAACAGTGCGTTTTTACGCACGCAATATAAGGGACCTGATAAACTCGGGATCCACATGTCACCTCGACACAATCACCGAATCGTTGCAGAAAGCTGGAAGAACGATGAACCCACTCCTGTGGCTATCGTTCTTGGCCACCACCCTGCATATTATCTAGGATCTTTGACCCTTGCAGCATATGGTACCGATGAATATGGTGTTATGGGTGCTGTTATGGACGAGCCACTTCGCCTCGTTCCCTCAGAAACGTGGGGAGATGATTTCATGGTACCTGCAGATGCTGAGATAGTTTTAGAAGGTGAGATTCCGCCTCACGAACTTGAAGCAGAAGCACCATTTGGTGAGTACCCTGGCTACTATGGTCCTATGAGAATGCGACCTGTAATCAATGTCACAAACATAACTCGACGTGAAAACGCAGTGTTGCAGACAGTCTTCGCTGGATACCGTGACCATTGGCTCGCAGGAACTTTATCGAAAGAAGCGGGAATGTACAACGCTCTCAAGCACTACGGTAGGATCCCTTACCTCACAGCTTGCCACCAACCACCTAGTGGTTGTGGTCGATTCCGAGCGTATGTATCCATAGCAAAACAGTCAGAAGGAGAAGGTAAAATGGCAGGACTCGCAGCGATAGCACAAACCGACCAAATCCTCAAAGAAGTCGTCGTTGTCGACGATGATATTGATGTATTTAATGAAGCCCAAGTTCAATGGGCCATTTCAACAAGGTGCAGGTTCGACCAAGATATTGATATCATACCTGGGGCAAAGAACAACACATTAGATCCAACAATAGCACCCGGATACGATGTAAAGGGGCCAAAAATGATCATCGACGCAACTCAGCCACTCGAATACGCTTATGCAGCTAGAGTGAATGTCCCCGACGACATCAAAGCCGTTGTAGAAGAAAATGCTGCAGAATGGATTAATGAATCTGATCTACAGAGTTATCGTGCCCTAGGTGGGGACGGTGAGTTGGGAGATTTCAAAACGTCTATCGTAAAAAAAGGAGGTAAATAATAATGGTAGGTATATTCTGGGTAACATGTCCTAAGTGCGGCGGTGAATTCATGGCCCAAACTGCAGATTTCAGAGGCACTGGAAATCAAATGATGTGTCCATTCTGTGGCCATTGGTTCACAGACGACGAAGCGGCCAAAATCGTAAGCCATGGGGAACGCGGTTCCACTGGCGGACATCTCTAGTCACCTCAAATTTCTTCTTTTTTCTTTCTAATGTTTGCTGTTACTCTTATTCCTCAATCTACATTTTTGAGTGTATATTTATACGTTCCAATATATTATTTTATAATCGACTAATATTAATATTAGGTATGACTAAATATAAGTTGGAGTGAATCAAAATCTAAACCAAAATAATCGAAATCATCGCGAGAAGAATCTTCTTTCGTTACCTCGAGAGCGTTTACTAGGGGGCTACCATGGCAGACTTCTCCTAATCCTCACCCTAGGTGCGGCATTAGCTAAATTTGCCAAATTGGTGTTGCCTCCGTTGTTACCTGTAATCGCGATTGATTTATCTATTACTCCAGTTTTAGCAGGTGGTGCGCTTTCACTCCTTACATTGACATCTGCATTTCTCCAGTACCCTGGAGGAAAGTTTTCGGACCATCTGTCAAGAAAAACAGTGCTCGTCGTCAGTATTTTTTTCTTGATAACTGGAAGTATATTACTCTTATCCGCCCCCTCGTATTGGGTATTCGTCGTGGGCGTTATTATTATTGGAGCATGCGATGGGCTATTTCATATACCTGCGCGCTCCCTGCTTTCTGATTTTTATGTAACTAAACGCAATCGTGCATTCGGGATTCACTTAATTGCCATCGATATAGCTGGTATCCTTGCAGCTTTGGTTGCGATAGTAGCAGTAGCGACTTGGCGCGTTGTTTTTATTCCTGTACTTTTTGCAGCGATAGGGGTGTTGATTCTATACCACACTTCTAGCCGTGGCCACTATGTATTCCATTCAGTATCTCTCGAGTTCACCTCGACAATGAAGAGACTTTTCCATTCACGTTCTATCCGAAAATTAATCTATGTTAATGGGCTGTTCTCCTTCGTATTCCAAGGATTCATAGGATTTCTCCCCCTCTTTTTGATGGCCTACCATGGATTTTCCCCCGCATTTGCAGCTGGAGGATTTGCACTATTATTCGCCATTGGATTATTCGTCAAACCCCTGTCCGGTGAATTGGCCGATCGTTTCGGAGGGGCCCTGGTTACAATGGTATCTTTATTTCTGATAGCAGCAGGCATTTTGTCTCTACTAGTATTCTCCAACTTCCTCATTCTATTCGGTGGAATAGCCCTTGTAGCAGTGGGTCAAAAAGCTTTCACACCACCTATGCAATCAATACTTCTAGACGCCGTTTCACAGGAAAGCAGTGCCGGAGATTATGGTGCAGTACGAACTATATTCTTTGGAATTGGAAGTATGGGGCCTTTATACATAGGAATCGTGGCAAGCATACTTGGATATGAATTCGCATTTGCAGGATTTATACTCTGTATGCTCCTCGGTGCTTTTATGTTGCTCAAGCTAGGTACAAAATACAACCATAATTCTGCCAACGCCACACCCTGATCATTTTTATTCTCTTCGGACTTATGTTCTCTCATGAACACTCTAGTCACCGGCGGAACTGGAAGCATTGGTGCATGGGTGGCCCATGAATTACTGGATCGCGGCCACACTCCTATAA
>Ga0114932_10000799_pt1 | contig 37029 bp, 42 predicted proteins | sample 2SBtaG_2_FD_87286 | JGI IMG/M metagenome (GOLD analysis project Ga0114932, IMG submission 87286) | Deep subsurface microbial communities from Kolumbo volcano to uncover new lineages of life (NeLLi) - 2SBTROV12_ACTIVE470 metaG | ecosystem: Environmental > Aquatic > Marine > Volcanic ...
ATTCCAAGGCATAGGCTTGTTCAGTATTAAAAATGAAAGGAATGAGCCGTGGAACAGCTGTCCCATCCTTGACTTCTTTTATAAATTCAAACCCGGAACGATTAACCACGGGACCATGTGGCAAAGGATAGAAATTTGAACAGGTTTCCAGTCCTGTTTGGTAATGGTTGAGATCTATTCTCCCGAGCATTTCCGGGGTAATTTCACCCCCGCCAAATGACCTTTGGTACATTCTAGCCATTAGTTCCTCGCTTTAATGCCACTTGGCTCAAATGTCTTTTGGTTTAAATCAACTTTGCCTTGCTTCCCGGCATTGGCATCGATTGAAGATGCTTTCCCCAAAGTCCATGTATATTGTTCATATGCTGTCTTTTTTATTGCCGGGGTCCTTGTAATCGGGAGGGCTAGATAAGATGCCAAAAGCCATGACAAGGCATGCACAAATTCAGCCGGGTATTTGGTTGTATCGGTAACACGCGTCGTGTACCAAAGCTCTGCATCTTCCGTATCACAAAGAACAATAGTCCCATGCGTATCATGCCCTTCTATTTCAAACCTAATTGGGGTGTCGTAGTCTTCCGCGACAACTTGCCTGGCTACAAGATACGGATTTGGAATAGTAAACCAATATTCCCAACCCGAAGGAGCATCCCCAGATATAGCAGCTAATAACTGCCGGCGTTTAGCAAAACCCCAATTATGATCTGAAAGGCATTCATCCCTTGCTATCGGGTAATATTTGGCACATTGTGCCGCTTGGGATGAACCATCAGGGGGTGAGATGGCGGTTATTTCCGCGGCATCTCCTATGTGGCCTAAAGCCAGATTACAAATGTCAATTACGGAAGCCATCTACTTCTCCTGTTTATTTACTTTTTGTTTTGCTGCGAGACTTATTTTTTACTACAGGCGGATCTGCATCAGATGATTTTGCCCTAGATTCCCCTACTGGTTCTTCCCAGGCTTCTTTACCCGCAACAAGTATGTTGCCTGCGGCTTTGGTTCCTTTAACCTGAGACGTAAATGGCATTGCATCCTTTTCAACAATAGGATCATTTTCACCCCCCATCCAGGAACCCCTTTCGGATTCATCTTTAATTTCAAAAACTTCCCCCGCTCGCCGCCGTCGCGCATCGTAATACCCGACTTTCATGGCTTTGACTGTGATACCCATAAGTATCCCTCATATAAAAGGTGTAGCTCAAGGGGAAAGAAAGTCGGACACAACCCACTTAATGCCCACACTTTCAATCCCCATGAACCAGGAGGACCAACGCTTAAATAGCGTCGGCGTAAGATTGCCAGCTATATACTTCTTGATCTGATAAATAAGCATCTACCGTGATCGTTGGAGATGTACCTGCCAGAACGTATTCAGCGCCAATGTAACGAAGCACCCCAGTACTTGGGACGGCTATCGAAAAATTGTAGCCAGCTACCAGCGTACCCGCGACAATAGCGCGAGATGCCAGGACCGTACCTAAAGAAGTAGCGGCTCCAGTAGCTACGCCAAAGCTATACGTTTCATCGGCAGATGTAAAATCTGCTGCTACGACAACATTAAAGTGCATGTATAAAGGCCGACCGGCACCTACCTGCAAAGCAGTACCAGTCAAATCAATAACATTTGTTGAATCTGCAGAAGCAGTTAATGCTTGTGCGTTGGAACATTCCAACCGTGCGTCTACTAAGCTCATAGTATTTCCCCTAAAGAGAAGTTATTGTTTTCATTTTAGTTAATCTAAAGACCATCGCTAAGAAATGGTTGCTTCTGTAGCTGTCAGACTATCACACCGGCGAACAGGGATGCCATCAAATGACATAACGTGCTTGCCACCCACTTGCTCCATCATAAGATGAACATTTGTGGTATTTGCAATTTGCCGACGCAATATAGAACGAACTCCCCGGTTCATGTAAAAAGCCGGTTTGCCTTTAGATGCATTTGGTAACAACTCAATAGCTTGAGCCATCAAGTCAGTAACGTCAGCAGATGACCCAGATTTGTCAGCGGTCAAAGCAGACTGATCGATGTTGCAGATACGAACTACATATCTCCAGTCACGAACCGAAAGACCACAATCCCATCTGTAATGAGACCGATAGGCTTCCATTCGCCCAGAATTCGATCCTTCTGAAGCATCTTCAATAGTAACTTGCCCTTTATCACTAAATTGCAAGCCAGCCTTGGAACCTTTTGGATAAATGCCGTGGACGGTATCTTCGCCCCAACATATCAACCAAATGGAATTGTTATCTGATCCAGAACCACCACCTAAGATGATATTGTCAGCATTAGCTGGGCCAGAATTGTCATTAAAACGAGGGGCTAGGCCGGTAAATTCTTCCGGGGCGGTTCCTTCGTTTCCATAAAACAAGGTATCACTGAACTCTTGGCTCATTCCTTCCATATGGGCCCGATCTTCGGTCATTCTAAACGCCGCGGTATTTCCATTTAGATCCGCCAACGCCTTGTCAATTTCTGCATAGGCTTCCAGCATGCCAGTCGTATCTGTGACTTGCACGTTGGTTGCTTTGTTTGGCTGGACGCCCCCATACAATTTGCGCCATGTTGGTGCCGGGAGTCCCGCTCTAATCGTCGTACGGTGACCAGTAGGGAGATTTCCTTCTTTCCATACCATGTCATCCAATACTTCATTTGTTTCATTCAATATTTCTACAATCGTTGCGATTTTCCCATCTGGGTCAGTTGCCTTCGCAACATCCGCCAGGGTTGGGTTAATTACCGATAAAGTTGCCATTTTATTATCCCTTAAAAAGTTTTAATAGATATTATTTCATATCTGGATACATCGTTTTAGCCGCGGTTTTCTTTTGTTCCCTTGGCTTCATATCACCTTGCACAAAGTGATCCTCACTCATAGCCTGGTGTATACGATGAAAAACCCGAATCATAGCAGGATGGTTGCCCCACCCGGATTCATTCATAAGCACTTCAACCTCAGACATTTGCTGCCCCTTTAAAGGTCCGTCTGGATGAAGGATAGCTTTCCCACCCGTATCTACAGCCGGCTGCGAAAAACTATTCATAGCTTTCCTTGCACCCGCCATATTTTCAGATAGATCTGCTCCCCCAAATTCCTTATCTGCCATGGCCTGACTCGCCCATTCTTTTAAACGGCTTTCTTGTGCCGACTGAACCGAGTCATTATTCTTGGAGATAATATCAAAATGCTTATCTACCATTTTCTGTGCTTGGGATTGATCTAGATTAAACTCTTTCGCGAAGTCTTTGACCTCTGATAGTTGAGTGTCATCCATTACAAACCCATCTGGTATAGTAAAAGGTTCATATCCAGACTGTTCCGTTCCTTCTTCCGTCTCCGCCTGTGGCTTTGCCTGTTCCGGGCTTTCTTGGGGTTCGGTTTGTTCTGTCGCCTTGGATTCTTCCGTTGCGACTACTTCATCTTCTGCCATTACTGTCTCCTTATTCACTCAATTTTAATTTTAAAAGATCTGGTCTTGCTTCTGCTATTTCAGACATAATGCGCAAGCCAGCTTCCCGCATACCAAGTCTTTTATCCCGTTCAGAATTGTTAGTACCAGGAATGCTTAAAAAAACACAATGAAATTCTAATAATCCATCCATATATCTACGACCGTAAGCTGTTGCTAATATTTGGCGCAAGTCATCGAGTCGTTGATCTTTCTTTGACTTGCCTTCTTCTAACCTTTGTTCTCTCCTATCGCTCATAATTGCGTAAATTGGTTAGCTACTTCTTCCAAAGCGTTTCCTTCTCCAACATCAGTTTCACTTAATGTTTTAGCGGTTTTCGCGGCTTCTGGAATATTCGCCATCTGCTGCATCTGTGCTTGCTGTTCTGCTCGATCTTGTCGTATTAAAGCCACTTGTTCATTTGCTACGATTAAATCAGGGCGTATGCCCAGAATATTGCTATATTCATCTATCATTTTATCGGAATCTAATTTATCAAGCGCTTCTGGTTTTACAGCTGCTATCTGCCCCACCGTCCCAACCATTCTATCCAGCGAACCAATACCGACCGCTTTCTGCGCCTGCGCCAGCATTGAAACATATTCAATGTTAAGTTCCTGTCCTTCTAGCTCTTGCGGAGGGGTAGGCAGTAGCCCTTCTTCCAATGCCATCTGGAAGGTATTGTCAATTAGCGGGTCAAGCAACTCATTTTGATTGCGCTCCAATACAGGCCCCAAGACAAGTAGTTTTTCTTCGTGTCTTTCCTCTATTTCTCTTGCAGTAATCTGCCTTCTATCTGACAAGGCAATCATCTGGAAAAGGTCAACATGAAAGGATGAATTGATCCTGGCCCGTACATCCATTATGTCTTCCAATAAATGCTGTAGATTCAACTGGACTTCATACGCGGTACGAATTCCGCCCGTTGGGGCAGCAGGATCATAATAGCTAATTCCCCCAGGCAATACATCTTCGCTCCCCCTTAATGCTGTTGGAACTTGCAAAGGCGGGTCCGTTTGGTAATCAATGCACTTGGCTTTCTGTTTTTGGTTGTCTTGTAATTGCTTAATATCTCCCAGGCTAGTCATCCCAGGGCAATCAGAGCCATACACATCGCCTCCCCTAACATTCCATCGAGGAACCAATGCCGGGAACATATTAAACCCGGATTCCCTTAAAAAGTTTTCATCATCCGCATCTCTTTCTAAAAACGTAGACTCCCATGGCATGTTAATGTTATCCCTTTTGCCTACATCCCTTTCCATTCTTGGCTGTATGGCATGAACAATCGTAACCCATTCATCCAAAACGCCACGATCATAAAGGTTTTGTGTAGCTAAACTTACATTTTTCCGCCCAAACTCCTGAACTATCGGGCCTATCTGCATTTGGAATTCTCTATATATCGTATCTATTTTGTAGCGATTGTCCTGTGCTGCATAAAATTCCCCTACGGTCTGGGGGTAAAGCCGAACTAAATCTTCCCTATCACGAAACAACATTGCACAGCCAGTCCCAAATGTAGCCATTTCTTCATATAGCCCATGCAAAACCCTATAAACATTTGACCTTGAAAATATTTCCCTAATAACTTCAACTACATCATCAAGCCATACCTTTACAGGTTGGTATTGCATCATTTCCCTATCCGCCAATGCCAAGGTAAACCATTTCCTAGCCGGGGAGCTCATTCCAGCCATCATCCCGGCTGCCAACACCCCTAAAGCCCTGGTCCCGGTAGAATCATAAATATCCAGGTTTCTACGTTCACCCTTGTTACGATCCTCAAGAAAGTATCTGCCGCTTCTTGGTAAAATGTTATCAGTCAAATCTTTCCAATGAGAAACGTAACTTTCTCTTTCTAACTTCAAACGCCCAAGACGACGCGTATATTTCGCTTTCCTTCTAACATCTGTTAATGTTTCTATCATTTTATCCCCATTTACTTAGGCTAATAGCGAACCACCTAGATTAAGGTTTTCATCTCCAACGCCTTGGCTACCAGTTAATAGCGTTGGAGGAGTTGCCGCCCCGCTTCGCAACTTTGCGGATTTGACCATATTCGCCGTTTCCTTGTCAGCTTGCTTGGATACCTGTTGTACTTTTGATTTTGGCAAAGCAGCCATTTTTGGAGGCTTTGGAGCCATTGCCGCGGTTGCAAATGATGTAGCTGCCCCAATCGCACTACTAATCAACATTGCCGTGCCAACTTCTACACCCATATCAACCCCCTAAAATTGACTTGCCGGTTGTTAAAGAAGTGTCTCCAATGCCTTGGATGCCTGTTAATAAGGTGCCACCCGTACCGCCACCTACAGATCCAGATGCAGCCTGCGATGCCCCTCTTGTTTGACCTTGCTTTTGCCTGGCCGCCCGCATTGGTTGCTTGACGGGAGCTGGCATTGGAGCAGGCGCAGGGGCAGGGCTTGGCCCCCCCCCACACATTAAGACTGATAATAATTCAAGCATGTAATTAACCCCCTAATAATGTTTTTCTTCCCAGATTGCCTTCGTTAGTACTACCTATAAAATCCCTACGCGTGCTTTCTCCACCTAGCAAATCCGCCCTAGTATCTCTGCCTTTGTTTGATGAATCACTAGTTTGTCTTCTTCCGGGTAGTTTGCTAAATTTTTCCCCTCTTCTAGCCCTCATATTTTCTTCCCCAAATCCTTGAGGGTCATCTGCGGTAATGGGATATTTTCCTGCCCAAGTACACATATTTAGTCTACTCCTTATCGTTTTCCAGCCAAAGGGTTGTATGATCTTCTTTTTTTAGCCATTTCCCCCCGATGCGCAGCCATTCCTTTTGGAGCTACTGGATAGGCGAAAGTAAGGGCCAGGGCATCAGCAAGATCAGGAGAAGCCAATCCCCTTTTTTTCATGTCTTCTTTCTTTTCCAGTTGTATTTTGTTTGTTGGAGTAAACCCATATTCAACCCCAATCAAGTCATCAATCAATTCCTGGTCCCTTGGGATAGAGCCTCTTTGCAGCCATTCCCTCATATTGCCCCACATTTCAGCTCTCTTATTTTGGTATCTACCATCTTCAGCCTTGCCCCCAAAGTTGACTTCAATAACCGGGACATGGAGTTGATGCAGTCTATCTACAACACCTCCTCCCACACCACCGCCATCTACAAATACCGCGTCAGCCTGATGGGTTTTAACCGCTTCCGATACATAAGAAGCTAACTGCATGGTATCAACACCCCGGTAAGTCTGCCACTCAATAGTTTTTGCATCCCGCCCACGCCTATAACAAATAACGCTTTGATCGTCACCAAATCGGGCAACGTCCACGGCAATAATTAATGGTTCTTCCAGATAACATTTCGCTTCCCGCCTATATGCATCATCAACTAAATCCCCGGATATAAACTGCATGGAAGAAGCGGATGGGAACAATCCCCGGACCCTCACTTTACAAAAGTCAGAATCTTCCCCATAATCCGCCACCCACTCTTCCAGTTTGCGCTTGTCGGTCATCTTGCAGGTACGGGAATCTATCTGTCTTGTTACCCATCGATGCTTGAACTTGCCAAAGGATTCTCTAAATCTCCCTGTATTACGCGTTGGGTTCCCAAAGGTAAACCACATAGCACCGGGAGTCGTCATAGCCCCTTCTGAAACCTCATAAATACAATCAGGTATGGAACTTGCTTCATCATAGATTACCAATACTTCCCCATGCTGCCCCGCGAAGGCTTCTGAATTTCTTTCACTCCATGGAATTGCTGAGACGTACCAGGTTTCCGGCGATGAAACGTGATAGAACTTGGTAGCCGTCCATTCAAACCAGGGCTTAATGATGGATCTGGAATGCCACAAAGCGAGTTCCCTCCAGGTTTTGGTTTCAAGCTGCTGTTTCGTATTGGCAGTTACTACTCCGTTCAAATTCTTTCTACAGGCCATTTGATGTAGGATTAGCCATGCTGTTACAGCCCCTTTCCCAATTCCATGGCCTGATGCACAGGCGTGTTGGTAGCTTTTCCCTTCCCCTTCCCGAATATGCCGCCCAACATCTTTTAGCAAATCTTCTTGCCATGTATCCGGGCCTGTATGCCCTTCTAAATCCCCTTCCCCCCACGGGAAAACGTATTTAACGAAACCCAAAGGATCATCATGGAAGGATGCAATGTCCTCAACAAGATGATCCGCTGCTGTTTTTGTGGTCGCTACTGTCATTCTTTATCCCCCACTGGGAAACCACTAAATAGGCTACACGCCTCCGTAACATTTTGTTTGGCCTCTTCCTCTGTTAATTCTTCATCAGTCGCATTGGTAGGGGCCTCTAAACATTCCTTTTTCATTCGGAAGGTTTTACCAGACTCTAGCTTAATGCTTATATCTCCACCCTTATCTATAATATTCTTCAACTCCGCTATTCTTGTTAAATGGGATCTATTCATAAATCAATACCCTTTGGCTTAACATCTTCAATTTCTTTCTTGCCAGCGCGTCTTCTAGCGTTATTTATTTCTAAAATATTGACATGCATGTTCGCTATATTGTTCGTAGTCGTTTCTGGCTGACTTAACTTATGCCGATCATATTCCATCTTTAAGGCCTGCAGCTTTGGATGCATTTTCACCTTATACACAGTACCACTCCCATCCGCGGTATGCATAACGGTTATTTCCTGAGCTGCTTTCCAAAACTCTGTTGGAACCTGGTCGGGGGCTTTAAAAGAAAACTCCCTGGTATTAGGATCGTATTGCATCCCATCCATTACATTGGATGTTGCGATCGCTTTGACTTCGCGCATAGCCATTTCAGCTGTAAGTCCAATCTTTTCTTCTAGTTTGGCTGTCTTTTTATCTACTAACTCTTTAACCTTATCTTTACTTAACAGCCTAGAACCTTGCACTTCCGCTGTCCTTACACTATAACCCGCTCTAATCGCTGCCTGTTTCGCGTTCCTATCTATCAAATATTCGCTAACAAATAGTTTCTGCTTGCTTGTTAAGGTTTGCTTCTTCATTTCATCTTAGGTTTTTTGGGTTTTCTAGGTTTTCGTTTAATAGGAGGCCTGCCTTTCCTACTCCCATATGTTCCTGGACCTTGTGGCATCTTATTTCTCCTTATAAGTTTTCTTGCCTACCCAATGCCAAAGTTTATCCCCGGCGACTTGATAGGCTACTGGTTTATCTTTGGTTATATATTCATGCGAAAAAAACCCTACATGTGTAATCCATTTTAATTCATTATGTTTAGCTCGTACCACCGTTTTGCAGTTTTTGCTTTCACTCCAATCCAAAATTTCATACTTAAACCGTATACCAGGAAACGTAACCACCATAGACCTATCACGTTCTGGACCCCACGCCAGCATATTTTCAAATTTCGGGACGATTGGACTTTCTTGTGCCATCACGGTTATACTTAGAACCATCACCATAAGAAAGCCTCCGACCAAAAAACCCTTCTTGTGTTTCCAAGACATCATAATGTGGAGGCCTTAATTCTATTTTAATCAATTTTCCATTCTTGTCATAAGTCCGGCATTCATAATATTTGGGGTAATCGCCCTGCATGACTAATCATTGATAACTTTGATCTGGTTCTGATATTTGATCCGGGTTCTCTTTTCCAACACCCAGGCCTTCCCAATAGAATCTAGATCACAGCTGCGATAATCATATAGTCCATGATTCCCAAGAGGGGCAACGCATTTCGGGGTAGCCGGTTCCGCATAAATCTTACCGATCCCTGTCTTGCTTCCCGCGCAGGATACTAGGAGGCCCATTAGAATTGCCCAATTCATCCAAAATGCTATCCGTTTCAAGATCATGCTTTTCATCACTTTCATTGATTTTCTTTAATTTACTTAAATCATTTCTAACATTCGTTAAAGCCTCTGATCCTTTGCCTTGGCGATAGCACCAGTACCCGGCGCCAATTAACAGCCCCAACAAAATCAAAGTAGTAGTCATTACTTGTCATCCATGTTCTTATTTTTAAATACATTCATGCTTAAAAAATTCAATGCCTTTGAAACCATATCCATAAACTGGTTATTCTTCCAACGCGTTGGCATAGCCATGGTCACAGTATTGGCAAACATCACTATTTCACCTGCCTGTGCAACCATGTTTTGACTCATAAAAGCCGCTAATAGTTCCATTAGTTGTACTCCTCGATTATTTGAAGTATAAAATGCTCATTTCCTTTCAATCTTTCCATGAATTCAGTAAAACCCTGGGCGCTTCTTTCTACGCCACTAAAGCCGAATCCTTCTGCTACCAATATACACCCTTTTGTATCTTTTTTCGCGCTATTTCCTTTGTGGAATAGGATATGAGTTCTGTGGCCACTTTCAACATCTTTGACTTCGTACGTTTTGCCAAATCTAGGAGAATCAACACGGCTGGAAACATATATGCCTGGGGGGATACAACTTATATTAGGAGTGGTTTTGCCATCCTCTTGGAGAATGAGCGGAGGTTCGAGAGTTACGCAAAACGGTTCTTGGTCATCGAGTAAAACGCCGAAAGTGCCACGTTCCTCAGAAGTCGCTATTCGTTTTAGTTTTACAATCCTAGCTGGATCATTCATAACGATAATATCTTACCGTTACATTTCATGCTTTGACAACTATTCAGTCATACTTTTTCGTTTTGTATAAGCTGGTTTGTATTCTTCAAATGGGACACTATGAAAAATTGCCCTATGATTTACCCATCTTTGAAAGGCATTCTGGTAATAATCACTCTTGTCATATGCCATAACGAACGGATCTACCTCCCAAGACTTTAATGTTTCTACCCTTTCCCTATCTTCTTCCGGGGTTGAATTGAAGCCTATTAAAACAAAAAACTGCATCTGCCATGGCTTAATGCCAACATCAATACATCTTTTAAACCCGCGTTCTATTAACTTTTTATCTTTGAAAATGTCCCATGCGAACGTTACCTGCGGATATTTGAATTGAAGATTAAAAAATTTAACCTTTGCCAATGCATTAGCTTGGGTTTCAGTAATTGTCCTTATGTTCAAACCCTGGCTAAAACATACTTTAATCTTGCGATCCGCTAATTCAGAAAATACGTCAAGGCAATCTGGATGCCCTAGAAAATCATCATCAAGCAATACCAATCTATCTTCCCCTTTGGGGTTACTAAGCAACTCCCTAATACTTAGATTGACTCTTGGCTTCCCATCCTTTTGAGGCACGACGCAAAACTCACAAGAAAGCCTACAACCTCTTTCACTAAAGCCTATATGGTTCTTGTAATCTGGATACAAAAACCACGCCTGATTGTAATTTGCACTATTCATTTCTTCTGGCAATTTGCTATCCCAGGCAAACCCAGTTCCCCCTCGTATTACATAATCTGGCAGATCATAACAATCAGTAAATCCAAATATCTTGCTTGCATAAACTTTGTCATATGGGAACAAAGGACCTGTCCAATGCTCTACATCATCCCCAAGCGCCTTGTGATAAGCGGCAATCTGCATCAAAGCGAGGTTGGGCAGTTTGCCATCCATATGTACTAAGCCTATTTTTTTCATTCCTGTTTGCCCCTCTTTTGCCCTAACCACTTATCACAGGTTTCACAAAAATACATTACCCTTCTGCGAGTTTTAACCTTTTTTACTTCATGTCCCTTGTGTTCTTTTTTTAATATGACTTTAATTGGTTTATTTGGTGTGTAAACTAAAGGGTGATTGCCTAAAATGTTTTCTTTCATTTTCCTTCTACCATCCTTTCCCACAAGACCCGGAAAGCAATAGCTCCAGTAAGCGGGACGACTCCGTTACCCAGGCATTGTAATCTTTCATTTCTATCTTCTTGACACTCGACCAACCAATCGGATGCCCCATCAACCACTCGACGAATCTGGGGTTCAGCCGTTTCTTTTCCTTTGGCGTTTCCCCCATCATTTTCCTGCTGAGATCCGCATTCGTTAGCGTTGATCTGATTTTCTCTTGGTTCGCTACATCCCTCCCCGCTACCTGATCTAATGTTACCGGGGTAGCCCACCGCTGGGGCAAGGTCGGGTCGTTCGGTAAGGATTGTTTCCCAATGCTTTCTTTCATTTGGTCCTGGGGGCCAATAGGGGATTCGCATGATTCAAACTCCTTTGCTTGATGGGTTAGCATTCTTTGTGATTGTGGACAGGCGGCATCTTCCCTAGCCGCCGGGGTAAGCCATTTTGCTCCTGGCCCAGTAGGCCAGGCATCTACAACGCTTGGCAGATCACTACCATTCCAGTTTTCTGATGCCCTGCGTTCTTGGAAATCTGACTTTACAGGGGTAGGCCATTTTTTGGTAGTTAGTGATAGATTTTCGCTTACTAATTCCTTCCCCTCAGATTTCCGCTTTTCCATTCGCGCGTTATGGGATTCCACACTTTCATCCATCTCTAATGCCCGTGGAGTAGGCCAATTATTTGCTTCCGCTCTAGCAAGGGCAGCCCACTCCCCTGTCTTGTCTTCCAAGTTAAGCCCATGCGACCCCTTGCCATCATTTGAAATCCGTCTCCCAGTATCAGACATTCTAGCATTAGGATGTGGGGATTCCTGGGTTGTCGGGGTAGGCCAAGAGGAAAACTCTTTGGCGCTGATGGGAACTTCCCACTCCTGACGCTGAAAACATTCCCCATTGACAAGACAGCCCGATTTTGGAAAATTCTCCGAGAACAATGCCCATTGCCCCGTTATCCAGCAAGCCTGAGACGTTCTCCACGAAGACGTATCGGGGTCGTATTTCGCCAATAAGGCGGACGTATTCGTAGAAAAGCCCGGATCTGTTTCCTTTGACGATTCCTTCTTTTTTGCCTGCGACGGACAAGTCAGTACATGGAAATCCTCCAATGATTGTCGATACCTTTCCACGCCAAGGCTTGCCATCGAAGGATGTAATGTCGTCCCAAATAGGAGCTTCATCCAGGATCTTGTCTTCCATCTTTTTGCAGAGAGTGGCGACTGCATAGCTTTCCCGCTCGACATAAACCACAGTTTTACTGCCTGGGGCTGCCAATCTAACTGATTCGTCGAGTCCTCCAATTCCGCTAAAGAGGGAACAAATTGTTTGGGCAGGTATAACCACATTCTTAGTCTCCTATTTCAAGTTGAAGATATTTTTCTATGGCAGATTTTGCCTGTTCAAAACCATAACAAACGCAAGTTTCATAACCTTCCACCTTTAAACTAGCTAGCCACCAGTTTTGACTTGCTGTTGGCTTGTTCTTCCCATGTTTAAGTTCCAGAAACAAACCATGTTTGCCATTTTTCGGAACCGCAAGGAAACAATCCGGCACCCCGGCTTTGACTCCGCCGGATTTAAGTTTAGCCCCAACTGCCTTATGCCTATGACCCCCATTAGGTATTGCAAACAAAAGACTTAAATGTAAGTGCAGACGTTCCTTTTCTTTCGCCCAGTTGAACAATTTTACCTGTTCAATATGTTCGTAATCATTCCTTTGCCTTCGCATTTAAATCCCCTTTCCCTTGATTTTCTATGATGCACTTTTCGCTTATTGAAATATAATTGCGAGCATCACAATAATTATCTAAGTGGTTTGGGTCCCAAGCTGATCGTAAAACCTTCAACAATACTTGCTTTAACGCAGCTAGATGCCCCTCATTTATACTTTCCTGACCACTAGCTTCTGCAAATATATCTAAAAGTTGACACATTTGCCCGTAGGTTTGAAAAAAAAGCCTTGGGGGGCCATATTTTTCCATCCGATCTTCCATTATTTCTTCATCTTTCTTCATTATTTGCTTTCCTCCCTTTTTTGTTTTCACGAACTGAATTTCTACATACTTCCCCGCAATATCTTGCCTTACTTCCTTCTTCTATTTTTTTATGACACCATTCACAAAACCTTTCTTCTTTTGGAATCGTGCATAATCTCACCTGTAATTCCCTTAAACAGAACTTTTTGCCTTCAGTTATTCCAACATTTGTAGCTTGTGTTATCTTTTCCCCTGATGGAATATGGTGCAGGCATACCAACATTTTATAAATTGAATGTTCCTTTGTTTCCCACTTCAAGTCATCTTCTAAAACAGTTAATTCACCTTGAAGCTCTGTTTTCTTTAGTTTTATAGACCCCATGCTATTGTCCTATTTTAGCGACTAGGGCTTTAATTTTTCGCTGATTCTGATAGGCTTCTGGATCTGCCTCATATTCATCTCTTATTTTTTTTCTTTCCTTTTCTTCCAACAATTTCTTTTTCCCTTCTATTTCCTTTAATTTATTGGTTTTCTTGATCTTTCTGTTTTCTTCTACCCTTTCTCTAATCAATGCCGGAACATTGGTTCCAGGATAAAACTGGGTAACCCGGTTGCATATCTGCATGATAGCTTCTTCCAATTCACCAGTCTTCAGATCCCGAAGTAGACGGAACCATACTTCTAGCTGTTCTTCCGTTACATTTGGAAGCCCCGTCATTGATAACATTTGCATCCCCATCTTGAATTCCTTTCTTTCCATCCTTCGCCTCCCAGTTTTCTATGGTTTTTAGGTTTTTCCCCGCCAAGACTTCTTTCTTACCTCCTACTTTTTTTGCCGCGATCTTATCCCAATGCTTTCTTAAATTGTCTGGGGATAAGCATACCCTATGCCAAAATTCATCCTTGGCTACCCAGGAATACAATTCACGGATTTCCTTATCTGAATGCTTGTCCACTTCCCGCATCAACCGAATAGTATTAGCCCAATTTTTAAGGTTGGGATCTTTATGGTTAGGATGGAGGGACTTTCTCCAATTCAAAATATACCGGGCTGTTTCATAATCCGTAGAAGTATCTACTTCTTTATTCTTATTCTTATTCTTATTCTTATTCTTGCTTGTAAGTTGCTTGCTGGCTACTTGCAAGTTCTTTGTGTGATTATCCCTTATTTCCAACAACTTAGGGCATGAGATTTTTAAAAGATTATCAGAAGATTCTAAGTTTATTTTGAGTTTGTTTTCAGAATATTCTAAGAATGTTTCTAGTTTCTTTCGCTTTGCTTTTAAGAATGTTTGCCATTTGTTCCAAGAATATTCTGCATAACAGCGATCTGTTTTGTCCATTTGCTTTGCTATTGTTTCTAATAATTTCCACCATCTAGCATAGCCAATTAAGCCAAATTTTTCTTCCAACCCGGCAATAAATTCATCGTCTGACGAATCGGTATAGTGCTTGAACCATTTCATACTGTTCCCCTTTTTTTTGGGTATTTATATTCATACCGAGTACATGGGTTATTGCAAAATTTGCCACGGTTGGAATTCGGTTGGAAATTTTTACCACACATCACACAGTCTTTTCTTGGGATTGGGGTATTTATATATTCCCCATAAGGGCCATAGCCCTTGCAAGGGTTATTGCAATAAACCCTTCCAGGCGTACCCATATATATGGTCCCACATTCTCTACATTCTTTTTCTATCTTATTGTCTTTTTTCTTTTTTTTCTTCTTTTTTGCTACTGGTTTGTAACCGGGTCTTAATGGGTTTACCCCTATATCTTCCCAAATTTTTTTAGAAATTTCCAATTCTGATACCGTATATTTAAAAAATTCCATGCCACATTCACACTTTTTTACCACCCTAACTTCATGCATGGCTATTCCCTTAATAATTTATATTCAAACATTTGTCTTAACTGGGATTACGCATCTTCCAGTTACCGTGCAAACACGCTTTTCTGCTTCAACCAAGTAACCCTTTTTCTTCATCCCATTTACCCTGCCACTAACCGCATTAATCTGTATTTCCGCTTCCCTACTAATTTCCTGCAGTGTCATTGAAGGTTTCCCTATAAGAATCTTGTAAATTGCCAATTCCTGGTTCCCCAATACCCCGGATTCTTGCAAATCCCGGTAGGCATCAAGACTCGTTGCCCTAACCCCATTGACAAAGCCAACCATATCCCGCACTTGTTCTTCCCTGGTCCCCCCTTCTTTAAAAAGAGGGAGTTCGGGAAGGCTTGGGTCATCAATATAATGTCTGTTCTTCATGGCATAACCTCAGTTAAAATGGAATATCATCCTGTTCTTTCGTTTCGATCCCTTTTGGCATAAATGTAACACTTCCCGCAACAACCTGTATTTTGGTTTGTTTTTGTCCGGATTTGTTTTCCCATTCGCGTTGATTCAAATGTCCTTCTACCAGGCAAAGCGCCCCCTTTTTTAAGTATTGGTAGCAATTATCAGCCAATGTATTCCAACAAGTAATGTCCAAAAAACATACTTCATCTTCACCTTTTTTTCTATTTCTATTCACAGCTAAACCAAATTCACATAGGTTTGCCCCACTAGGGATTTCCTTTTTTTCCGGGTCACGCGTTAATCGACCCATCAATATTACCTTATTAAAGTTAGACATTTTTGCTCCTTTGAATGCTTGAGTTAATTGGGATAATTCGTATTCCTTTTATTTCTATCCGCCCATACTTGGCGATCACTACCTTCTTGATATTTGCAGCTACAGCCTTCCGCATTGTTTCATTCACCGGGATCAAATATTCATATGGAATTTGATCTTCTTTCCCCTTGATAATTTCAACATCCCAAGATGGCTTGATTGTGTTCTTGCCTTTAAGGGTAGGAATGGCTAATGGGGCTTCTGGCTGATCGATTAGTTCTTTTGCTGAATCAATAGCTACTTGCGGAACCCCTTGTTCTTCCATCTCAAAAATCATACGCTCATTTGCTTCTTTGTTTTTTTCTCTATTTTTCTTAATTTCTACTTCTAGAATTTCATCACGTTCCATTTCATAAGCGGCTATTTTATCGACAAGATGTTGGCAACCTTCATTAACTGGATCTAAGATTAATTTTTCCGCCTGTTGTATCTTTTCACGAAGATCCTTTACTTGTTGTTTGTAAGGTTCCAAACGTCTTTTAGCTTCTTTTCTAACAGCTGCCCCTTGCGAAATCTTTTCATGGGCCTGGCTCCAAGACGCGTCATCCTTGACATTCAAAGCAATACATTGAGCCTTCAATCTATCCCCTTGCATTTTTAATATTTCAGTATCTTCAACAATGTCTAATTCCATTAATTGTCCTCCATTTCTTCCAGTTCTTGCATTCCTTTGCGTTTAATTTCATTAGTAATAAATTGTTTTACGTCTTCTAATTCATATAATTTGATCTTGTGAGAACTTTCTATCCCCAATTCCCCCAACAGTTCTTTTGCTTGCTTCCCATTTAAACCCTTTTCCTTAGTTGCCCAGGTAATGAAATTCTGTCTATCTTCTTCAGAAAGATATATTGTATTTTCTGTTTTTTTAGGTTCTTCAGAGTCGGGCATAGGAGGGGTATTTATTTTGTTTTCCCCATCATCGTCAATTCTTGGAATAGCCAACAAGGATTCAATCCCGCCCCGTCTTGCATAAGTCTGCCCGGCAAGTGCTTTTTGAGGGCTCATGTTTTTTTCAACAACAATTTCAGTAAACGATCGCATAAACTCACCACTGGCATGCGTTACCTGGGTCACGACCCAATTTTTACCTTCCAATGGCATTGTCCCTTGCGTCAATATAATATCCTGGTCAAGCAAGGGTTCATTGCATGCTTCAATAAGATCTTCTGCCGTCGCATATGCACCCCAATTCCCCTTACCTTTTTTCTTAGCCCCTTCCATGTTTTTCCTAGCCTTAATCAGAGCTGAAGCAATCTTGCTACGCGTTTCACTATGAATGTCCATCTATTGATCCTCCCTTAAAAAGTTAATCATCATTAACTACTGAGCCTATCAAGGCAATTATTAAAGCCAAATTCCATCCACAATATGCCATCCAAAAAAAATCTACCCAGGTCATAGCCATCTCTCCCATCTAATTTTTGGGCTAGGCTTGGACTTTGCATTAATGGCAGCTTGATTCTTTGATTTCCAAACCCTCGCGCGTTTTTGTCTTAAAGTAATTTTAAAATTCGCAGCCTTATAATAAATTCCGCTTTCATCAGCCCTAGTATATGTAATAATCCTTTTATATCCCATTTCCCGCGCCTTCTTGCAAACCGCCCCTACCAACATTGAAGGAATGGGGGAAGCATGTATTGGGTTTTTCGTTGCCAATTCATAGTCGAATTCATCAAAATCTTCTTCACCAACAAAGCAAATCCGAGTGATTTCTAGCGTCTTGCCATCGTCTAAATGTCGGTTGATTGGTCGCCCGCATACAGCTATACCATTCAATACCCTATCTGGTTTGACTTCTACGATAAGCTGTCTAAGATCACCATTGATATGGACGTCTAGAACGCGTTGATCTAATTTTGCACTATAAAAAAGGTTATGGATGCCAGATTCCCAATCTTCATAGAATTCATCTTCATCCCAATCCCCTTCATAATCTCCCTTAATTGCAAAACGCCCCCGTATTTCATCTTCATTGTCAAAATCCCAATGATCCAATGATTCGTCTCTAAAAACAGCCAAGGTAAACTTGTGACCTTGTGGTTTGATATTGTGCTTGTGAAACTTATCTACAAGTTCCTGCGCTTTTCTTAATGGGTATTCTACTATTTCTATATTATTTGTAAGTAAAGTCATATTACCCGCCTTAAATTTTTCCTAAATTCAACTGGCAATAGCTTTCGTACCTTTGTCTGTATAGATACTATATCTTCAACAAGTACATCTAAACGCGTTGCTAGTTCATCTGCGTCCATGGATTCCGTTTTCACCAACTCAACCAACTGGTAAGTAATATCACGATTCGTTGGATGTGGATTGTATAAGGGTTGAAGGATTGACTGAATTTCATCTTCAAGCCCAGGTCCTTCTATTTGTTCATCATCTTCAGACAAAAGAAAATTTTTAACATAGCTCATTATCTATCTCCTTCTTTAGACCAATAACCATATACACATCGTTTTTATTATTCATTGTTAATTTTTATATTTATTGCTATAGATCCATCCATCCAGTTTTTGATTAATAATTTTATAGCTGCATTCATAGTTAAATCGTTTTCTATACATTTTATTTTAAATTCTTTTTGTACCCCTTCATTAAGTTTAACTGCTATTACTTTTAAATCTTTGTTTCGTTCTTTACTTCTTTCCCGATCCCACTTTCGGTATTCGTCTGTTTGATATGGTGTTTTCATTATCTATCTCCCAAGTTTTTATTACAATAATCACACGAACTTCCTTCATAATTGATTACTGAATGATGTAAATGTTTTGGCATACATGCTTTTTCCGCACACGCAGAATCACAAAAAATCTTCCAACCATCACGTCTTTTATTCTTCCATGGATTTGCAGCAACCCTTCCATTAATGGCTTGTGTTTTCATTATCTATCTCCCAAGTTTTAAGGGGGCAGCCAAGGCTCACCGATTAAGAACCTTGGCAACTAGAGAGGAGTCTAGTTTTGGATACCCCCCATGTTTATATTGAAACAGCCTTTTTGAATTGAACAAATGCTTCTGAAAAATCCAACTCATTCAAAATTACTTTTACTTCTTTGCAATCCCTCTTAACAACATCAATATGCTTTTGGGTAATAGCCTTGCAACCCTTCCAAGAAAACTCACCACATTTGCCATCATCTTTATTGATGACCAATACCTTGTTTTTCAAAAGTCGTTTTAATTGCTTAATCATTCTTTGATCTTCATAAATTTCCATGACAAGAATTTCATCATCATAATCATTTAGTGAATTATCAAATGAAGAATGCCATTGCCCCATTTGCTTAACCAAGGCATCAAAATCCTTACTTGCCCCTTTGATGTATTCCTTCATGGATTCTGTTTTTTGGTCATAATAAACCCAAGAAATTTCAATCATGCCACCATTGCCATCATCATAAACTTCGGCAACTTTTTTACCTTTGTAGCAAAGATCAAATCGAATTACATAACCATCATGCCCTTCCATTTCTTGACATTTCTTTGCTGAATAATCAGTTTTTAAAATTGTTTTTGCCATTTTGTTTCTCCCAAGTTTTAGTTAAAAAAAAAGGACCCGTCAGAAAAGGCTACTTGGGAGAAGGCGAGCCTGACGGGTCCTAAACTGTTGGGCGTAATCCAACAGGGTTGTCCTAAAATAGTTATTGTGATATTCCCAAGTAGCACTAAAACTAACTTTTATGGTTATATCACAAATATCAAAATTATGTCAAATTTATTTTTTATCTAGCAAATGGTTGAGAATTAAAGAGATATTATCATTAATATTATGAATATCATCTTTTGTAGCTATCCTTTCTTCTAACTGTGATAGGCGATCATTTAATACATCCTGGTTCCTAAATACCCTTTTTGTAATAAAGCCTCCTACTAAAGCCAAAGTCCCTATAAGCATTTCATTCAGTCGATCCATTGTCCTTGCCTTCAATCCTAATAGTTTTGATCTTATCTTGTTTTTGGTCTGCCAGGGAGTTTACTCTTAGGTGAACCCCGTTTAGTTTTTCAACTGTTTTGTCTAGATCCACTTTATATTCAGATCGTCCAATGGATGTTAGCCCTAATGTATCTACTTTTTTTTCTACATCATTAATCTTACTGCCTAGCTGTCTAACCGCTTCATTAATCTGGTCAGAATTGCATTTTTCCTTATCTAGAGCATCCAGTTTCCCTGAAAACTGCTTAAAAAAATATGCGAATATGGCTACAAAGATGGTCCAGGCGTCGTGTAAATAGTCATCCATTCATCATCAGCTGATTAGCCCGTTGGTTTTTGGAACCCAACACGCTGTGAGTAAAAGTAAGGTTAAAAATAAAACGATTATCTTTTGCATGAATCCCTCTAGGCCATAGCGTTAAAAAGTGTACCCTTGCCTGATTCTACCGAACCAATAGGAGCTAAACTTTCAGGCTCAGCTATTGATACATTACCCATGTCCGCAGGAGTTGTCGTTCCAGTAGATCCAGCAGGGGTAATTGCAGACTGGTTTAAATCCTGGAACGCAGGGGTGTCTAAAACATTTTGAACATCCATTTTTGAATTTACCTTGATAATTTCCATTATTGATATAAAGTTTTATTTAAACTACTCGCCACCCAATAAAATACACCCAACCAAAATAATATTGATAGAATGACTGACCACCTAATCATCTTTTACTGACGCTTTGCAGCTGCGTCTATGCAAGCCTGTCTCTTATCAGATGCAGTTTTTAAAACTACTTTCTTTTCATCTGCTGTACAACAATCATCAATTTGTGCTTCGATAGAACAGCACATACGGTGAGACTTATTCATTTCACAATTTTCTGTACGAATAAGAATTGTTAGACGATCCCTAAGTTGATAATCATTAACTTGTTTAATAACACTAATATCAACATCCAAACTAATTTTATCTGGTTGAGTATGACGATACGGCTCCAACTCGGCAGGCCATGCACCAGATGGAAGTGTTTTCAACATATTTGTATACATATCTATATTGTGTTGATATGAACAACACTCATGCTCTCTCAGAATAACTCCATCAGCTAGCATTTCAATTTTTTTATCTTTACTGATTGTTTCAGACATTTATTGTATCTCCTATAAGAATGATGTTATTGCCCCGTGATGAATACCACCGCTGGGGATTGTTCCGGGATTAGAATATTTACTACCCCAACCGTTTGAATAAGCATAAGCAAAAATATATGGGTTGCCTTGAGAACCAACTCAAACAAGTTCCCCGTCATCACTAAACCTTAACCAATTTCCCGTGTTTGCTGGAGGCGATGCTGGTGCAGACCTTTTTGTTCCGAATCCACTTGAATAAGGATAAGCAGCTACTCTAGGACTTGCATCCTCACCAAACGCGCATTCTGTTCCGTCATCATTAAAGTCACAAGATTGCATAGGCGATGAAGTTGGCGTTGAACTAGGCGCAGACCTTGCTGTACCCATACCTGATGCAGAAAAAGCCCAAGCATGAACTAAAGGAGTACTATCCGAACCCGCAATAACTTCAGTGTCATTATTATTAAAAGAACAACTTTGAGATGTATCACTTGCAGTAGAACTAGGATCACTATGTTTAGTTCCAAATGCCGAGCCAGTCCAAGGATATGTAGCTGCATAAGGAGTACCAGTACCAGTAAACATCAGGTAACCGTTAGTATTACCAAAAGCACAACCCCTTCCAGCAGTAAAACTTGGTGCTGATGCGGGATAAGATACCTGAGAACCCCAACCACTTGATGAAACAGCCCATACATCTGTACGCTCAGCAGTATCATATGCGTTTGTTGTAACCATATAATCATCATTAGGGCCAACCTCACCATCATACCCTTGAGTATGGTCCGATGTGGCACCAGTAAATCTAGTACCCCAACCACTAGTGCTTAAAGGAAAACCACCCCGCTCACTAAACATCGCGCTACTATCTGACAAGGCTGACGTATCTCTAGAAGCACCGTGTGCGCCAGTAGCACTTGAGTATACAGTTCCAAAACCCACACCTTTCTCCCACGGAACACCATATGGTGACGAAGAACCATTATCAGCGTCTGTGATAATTGTAATCATGCCTCCAGCAGCAACAGATCCACCCAAAATTAGTTGATGTATGCCCATTAGCTAATCCCCACTCCTGTTAAGACCCACTCCGTTGCAGCCACTTTCAATAAGTTGACAAGAGCAGGTGCTGTTATAGTGCGTGAACCTGTACTGTTATCAGGATACCAACGCAGTTCATCGCTTGTTATAGCTAAAGTAATTACACCAGCCCCATCCTGATTGACAATAGTTATTGCGGTTCCAACTTCATAAGCAACAGAACTATTGGCGGGAATAGTGAATGTCCTTGCCGAGGTATCAGCAGACGGATGCAAAATATGTTTTCCAGCATCGGCAATCACAAACGCCTCTGCTGCTGATAAACTGCGTTGAGGTATCTTACTAACGATCTCGCTCACACCAAGTACAGATGGGAACTTATCATCAGCGGTTCGTGTGACGTTCTCAGCACTAGTGGATTGTTCTACAAGACCAGCAGCAGAAGTTGTTGCTGCTGTAGCAGTTCCCACCAAAGCCTTGCCTGATGCCCTTGAGTAATTTACGCAAGTTACTACGTTGGATGCAGTTGAAACAAACTCAGCTACATCACCGGCAGCGGTAGTTATGTTTGCCCCACTAGGTAAATCAAGCGTACCCGCACCATGCGTCATAATTAATGCGCCAGCAAACTCTAAAAAGAAATGTCGATCTGCCGCTACCGTCATAGCAGAGAATCCAGTAGTTCCAGTACATATAAAATAATCACCTGTAGTTAAAATTACCGTTGGTGAAGCCGAGGCAATATCAGGCCCCTTTTGCATTTGAATATAATTTCCATTTGCATCTAAAAAACCTCCCAATGCCGGTGAACTATCTGCCGCTACTGAGGCGATACCTGTGTCAACATCTGTTGCCCAACCTAGATTTAAACTCCCATCTGTTTTTAAAAGCTGTCCAGCGGAGCCATCTGCCGCAGGCAACACGAAAGCTACACCGCCGGTTTTTTGAATTTTATCTACAACGATTGTAGAAGCCATGCCCTTTTACTCCTTTAAATAATTGTTAAAACGCCATTACCAGCGATTGTCCATACTGCCGTGCTTGTTACCGATATTGTTCCCATTAAAAACATATTTTTAGTTGATGCTGTAGTTGTTGTCGCATTACCAGAAATAGTGTTGTAATTAGCAAATGTTACGCCAGCCGTTGTAATATCTGATGCTTCAATTGAATCTACATAAGCCTTAATACTTTCAGAAGTTGCTAATTTAGTAGCACTAGCAGTTCCAAATGTATCGTCATCAATACAATCTGAAATATTAGCCGTAGTTGGGAAATCTATATTATTGCCATTTAAATCCAAATCACCGCCAAGTTGAGGAGTACTATCGTCTGCTACATTCATTATTCCTGCGGTTGCAGAAGTTACCGCTACAAATGTAGTTCCGTTATGTACTTTTAAAACATTATTTGTGGAATCGTACCAGAGGTCTCCTTCATTTGGAGAGCCAGGGGCGGAAGAAGCAATAGAATATGTATCTCCATAACTATTTATTGAAGATAAATTTGCAGCGCAAGTCGCCATATTCGTAACATTTGCGCTGGTTCCCAACGTGTTCATGTCTGAAACTACGTCCGCGGTCCCCAGGGTATTTAGGTCGCTAACTACATCAGCTGTGCCAAGGGTATTTAAATCAGTTACGACATCTGCCGTGCCTAAAATTGATAAATCCGTAACAACTGCCGAGGTTCCTAATAACCCCATAGCAGTCACATTTGCCGAAGTTCCTAGCAATCCCATAGCAGTCACATTAGCACTCGTCGCCAAGGTATTCATATCAGAAACCACGTCGGAAGTTGCAAGGGTGTTTAGGTCTGAAACCACGTCCGAGGTCGCCAACGTATTCATATCGCTCACCACATCAGCGGTTCCTAAAATTCCCATGTCAGTTACAACAGCTGAGGTTCCAAGTAAACCCATAGCTGTTACGTTTGCTGAAGTTCCCAAATGACCCATAGCTGTTACATTCGCTGAAGTTCCAAGTAAATCCATGTCAGTTACAATAGCTGACGTACCCAGTATCGCCATATCAGCCACGGCGTCAGCAGTTCCTAAACGGCCTATTTCTGTAGCTTTGGCCGCAACCGCTCCAATGTCTGCCCCATCTGCCGCGACTACTCCAATATCTGAAGCATCTGCCGCGACTGCCGATATATCGCTCGATATTCCGGCACAAGTCGTGACATTGCTGGCTATTCCAGCCACTGTCGTGACATTTGCTTGGATGCCAGAAACGGTATTAATATGTGTTTGGTCTGAACTTGTTGGCGTGGTTCTCACCCAGGCAGAGCCCGTATAGACCATCATTACATTATTGCTACTATTAAAATAAAGCGCTCCCGTAATAAGAGCGTCTCCATCATTATCGACACTAGGATCTCTTGACTTAGCCCCCAAAAACCTGTCATCAAAATTATCATAACTGGTCGCGGCTGCTGTAGCACTTGACGCACTCGCTGTTGCTGAAGATGCACTTGCAGTCGCGGAAGATGCACTTGCAGTCGCGGAAGATGCAGCAGCGGTCGCGGAAGCGGCTACCGTTGCAACCTGGTCAACATAATTATCCGTAGAAACGCCGACATTGCCATTTGCATCAAAAACAACTGCCTTGCTTGCTCTAAGGGTTTCTGTTGGGAGTTCAACCGTAGTCCCGGTTGAGTCTGATATGGGAATTTGAATGGATCTAGAAGTTTGTTCTTGAGCGCGTCTAGAAAGAATAGTATTACGATCTACCATGTCTTCAATGACATTTGGGAAGAAACCCCCGCCATTGACTATATCTGACGACTGCGTATACTCAGGTTCATTAACAATAACCAGCTTTTCCCCATTAGCTGGAGGCGTCCCCATAGTAACCGTACCGCCAGGATTATTGTCCTGGTTTGCATTGAGGCTAACCGTGTAATGAGTAGTCAAACTTTTAACCGATTCAACACCAGATGAATTGGTAAGAGTGACGGTTAAGTCATTCTGGCTAAATGTTTTAAATGTTATGGCAAATCCCGTAGTTGAGCCATTTCCTGCAAAAACCGAAGATTTGATTGCTTCTGTTGATATGGTCACCTTAAATCTCCATGCTTGAGGTTATATCTCCCTTCAATGATATACATTATCTTGAAAAGTGTCAATTTACTACTTATTCCTTAGAATACCCAAAAAGTGGGGCTGTTGGAATGTCTGTCTTCCCCGCCTGTAAATCCATAAAACCCGTTAGCGTTTTATCAATTTGCCCCGCGGGATAGTGAAATAGAATCCCCCCGGTTCGATTTAATGCCCTTATTGTTTTTTTAACATCTATATCTTCTTTCTGTAATTGCTGTGATAATCTCGCGGCATCTGAAAAAAACCGCGTTCCTGCTGGCCCTTGGTAGCCAAAGAAACCTTGCCCAAGTGAACTCAATTCACGGACTCCATATAACCCTCCAACAAGATAGCTCCAATGTTCTTTCGCTAACTTCCCGCCTACGCATGCCATATCTGTCCCAAAATCACACTCCCCTTTTAAAAAGGCCTCTCTCGCATACCAAGTTAATACTATTGGTATTGTATAAAGCATTAGCAGATCTACCCCTAACCGCCCTACGGCAAAGGGGTCTCGAACTACTTGAGTAGCTAATGAAACAGGGCCGGTTACCTTGGCTTTTTTTAATGAATCTAGGGTTAAATTATAGGTAACCTGGAAATAAGACATGAAATTAGTAAATAACTTTTTGATAGGACTGCCCCGCTGTACTTGTGCTAAATCCTTTATATGCCCAGAACCCTGGGAATCAATGACAGCTTGATCTGCCAATGCAATCGCCGTTTCATAGTCTAGGCCACTAGCTAATGCCTTTTCTTTTGCGCCAAACCATACCGGGGTATCTGCCATCAACTGGGCTTTAGCCATTACATAAAAATATGTTTCTGACATACTTTCTATAGGGAGCCCTATTTTTTTAAATAATTGCCTCTGCCCCTGGGACCAGAAGCCTTGCTTGAGAACCTTGTTTCTAATTTCACTAACTTCCCTGTTTAAGGTTTTAGCCCGGAGCCTCATAAATGAACTATCTGCATACATTTCCTTGACAGCGCTTTCCATCCCTACAGCCCCTCTGCCATAACGAAGTAGCCCTTTCATTACCCATAACGGGCCCACCTTCGCAATCCCCTGGGTAATACCAAATGGTTGAAGTAACGCAGTTCCAAGGTTCCACCCCATAGCAGAAATAGAAACCCCCGTTCTAAGATAATTGAACGCCTTTTCATGCCATTGAACGCCCTGGGTTTCCCCTACGGCTATATCTCTTAATGTATTTTTTATTACCCCTAGCCTTTCCCCACCCATATATTTTTGGATTACAGCAGGTAGTGAAAAGTTAGGACCTAAATCTGATTTGTGGTTTATTAGTTTATTTGTATTTACGAGAAATTCATGCCATGCGAGATCATGGACAACCTGCTCAACATGCTCAAAAATAACGCCAAAATCCAAGCGAATCGGCTTTTGCCCAGCAGCATCCATCCTGGCCTTGGTATGCCCTCTCTTGGTAGTTGCTCTGCCAATCGCCCCTTTTCTTGCCAAATCATAAAGTTCCGCTTCTTGTTGAGCGCCTGCTTCTTGGCTCAAGTCCTTGTCAAAAGTTATAGGGAAATAGCCTCCGCGCAGCTGACCGAATGGGGTCATTACTGGCAAGGCTTCAACTTTTTCCGGGGCTACACCAGTAATTCGCTTTTCCTTCGCTTCAATTTCGTCCCAATAGCTATCTATAAAATCCCATACCCCTTGCACAAATTTCCAATCACGAGCATCTAGCCCTTCCAAAACAATATCTACATGTTCATCTTTCCATCCAAACCCATCACGGACCCGGTTCCTATTATCCGCATTCCCCCAATTTAGGGCTACCATGATTCGTTCCATTTTGCTTATATCTACCCCCATGCCACCTTCTAAATCTGGGATGTTTGGAATATGCTTTCTTGCATAAAGCCTTTGGTTCGGGAGCATATTGTCCAGGGTTTCCGATGTAAGATAAGCAAATTCCGTAGCCTTGTATGCATTAAACAATTCCCCAAGGGTCACGGTCGCCTCTTCTTTTCTGTTGGCTTCCCAATCAGCACGATCATTCATCGGCCTAGTAATATATTTGAAGAAAGGCCCATTTTGCTCAAAACCATCTATTTCATGCCCGGTATTTGCCATCTTGCGATGTTCTGAAAAATATCCTAACTTTACTTTCCCCGGCTGATCTTGTGGTAAATTCCTAGATAGCTTTTTGATTTCTTTCTTGCTTTTCCTTTTCTGGTTATGCTTTTTGACTGAATCCCCAATTTCAATAGCCGCCGTTTCTACGCTTGCTTTTTCTTCTGCTAAAATTAGCCTGGTTTCATTTGATCCTAGATGATCTATGTTCTGGATAGCATCATTTAAACCACGGAGTTCTTCCATTGCAATAGTTCTATAATGCACTCGCTTTGTTTCATCTTGAAGGTTCGCTGGTATAACCGGGGTATTCCCCTTCGCTTCTTCTGCGGCTATCCACTTGGAAAGAATTTGCTGTTGTTCTATTTCCTTGTTAGTAGCACTTTTTCTAAGATCATACCGATTCAGCATTCGATCTATTTGGGCAGACGCATCAAACCCAATGCGTTTTCTCGCGGATTTACCATCCAGCCTATCAAAATACCTTAGAACACGATCTACTTCGCTAAGTGCCTGGGTTGCTTCCCTAGCAAAATAAAAATTTAAAATAGCCGCTCTTTTGTGATCGGCTGCTAAATTAAGATCCCCTTTGCCTATAGCCCTTTCCGCATTGCGGTTAGCCCGTCGTTCCGCCGCCATATAGTCATTTGGGCGAATGTCCATAATTCTCGTGCCGGCAATCTTGTCTTTTGCGTATTTTCTAGCAGATGCTGCTAAAACATTTCTAGCACCTACTTTTTTAGCCAAGACCTTCATTTCGGTATGCAGGACTCTAGCCCTCTGTTCCCCATGTAGGGCTTCTGTGATTGCGCGTGTCTTGGCTTCTTGGGAATTCATATCCCCAAATACTTCCAACATTTTCGCATCTGTTTCTTCTTCTACTACAACTCTCATATCCGGGGCGGCTACCAACTCCTGTATCATTTGGTCCCCCGAACTATACCCCAGGCCTCGCGCTATATGATCTGGGTTCCCGCCATGATCTTGGTCTGTCACCATTGCATACCTGCCTTTAAGCGGCAGTTGCTTCCATAATGCATCCTCCCCATTCCCATATTCTTCAATCAACGCCTGAAGTGATAATTTCCCCCCGGATTCGTTGTCAATATGAACAAGCCCTTCTTCTTCTGCCAAGAAGTTTTCATATGCTTCCGCAACATCCCATTCATCATTTTTAATAGAAACGCGCTTATTACCATTCAATTCATCTAGGAACCTATCTTCTAGATCCGTTGGGTCATATTTATCATTTTCATCTAACGGGAGATAACCATATCCCTCTTGAGACAACAAGACCCCCATATCATCAATGCTTTTGGGTCTCTTTTCTTTAGGCTTGCTAGGATCATCTTTCTTCCATACTGGGCGAGCAGCCCCAACCCCGGAACTTAACTTTGTCTGCGGGTCAATGCCCCAGGTGGCCACTACTTCATCCTTATTTAGCCCCCCTAGTTTGGCAATCGCCGTAAACAATGAATCTCGGGTCGGGTCTACAACATTAGGATTAATCTTTACCTTTGGACGTTTTTGTACCGGGGTACGCAAAAACTGCTTTGCCTTGTAAACTCTACGGTTAGCAACTTCCAACGTCGCTTCTTTTTTTAGTTCCGCCCTTCTTTCCCTTTGCGTTCTTTGGATATTTCTCAATACCCGCCCGCGTGCGCCTTCCATATATTTCATATCACGGAGCGCCCTGGCCTGCAGCATTTCGTCAGCTTCTTCTTCTTCGTCTACAATTTTAGCCTTATAGTCCACCCATTCTTCTTGGGTCATCCCGGCAGATTCCCTAGATTCCCATAATGGCTTAAAGCCTTCCGATTCTCTTGTTAATCTAATTTCTTCATCACTGGCAAGCATGCGATCAAATACGCCACGAACATCATCGCTTAGATCAACTTGGAGGCTTGTTAAGTTTTTATATAAAGCAACAAGCCAGCTTTTAAAGCGGCGGAACATATTTGTCAGATCCGCTGATGGAGCTCTGCCTTCAAAAAGATATGCTTCAAACGCCCTTGCAACGCGTTCATGCCCTTCCCGGCGGGCTTCCAGGCTCATAGAATTCCATTTATTAATATCTTCTACGCCAACAAACTTTAACAGCGTATTCATGTCATCCTTGATTTCCTGTGGGGAATCAGCCTGGTTTGCTAAATGCCGGGTTACTTCAAAAAAGAAATGCCCTGATTCATGGAGAAATGTTGATAAATCAGCACTTTTAAATAAATTAATCGCGCTTTCTGTTTTAGTAATATCTTCCGCGAATTGAAAAGAACCCCTTGCTTCCCTTTGTTTTTTCTGGAAAACGGCTAAACTGGGGCGGGTTTTATTAAATGCTCTTTTCAATGGGGCAACATCAAACCCTGGTTGTCTCCCTGCATCATATGAGTCCGGGGCAGGATCTTCATATTCCATGGTTATCTTTTCCCCGGTAATACTCTTAACCATCTTGGCCGCTACATCAGGAACTAGGCGGTCATAGAAATCGACCATGCCCTTATCACTAATCTCTACATTGCCAGTATCAATAGAATGAGTCCCGTCTTTAATAGGTTCTTCAAGTAAAGTTCGTGCTACGTCTTTACCTACCATGGCGGGCAGATTCTTTTGTTCTACCTTGCCCACATCTGTCCAATGATCGCCAAGCCTGTTTGTACCCACGAAATGTTCCGCTCTTACAACAGAAAGTTGCTTGATCGCAGGGTTGTATTTTATCCTTGCGACGGTACTGACAAGTGAAGATTTATACCGTTCTGACTGCTGTGATCCTGAAGTCCACTCTACCCGGTCAAAGTCATTCTCTACTGCGTAGGTAATAATCTTTTTCATAGCCAGCCCAACGTATGCGCTTTGGCTGTCAGTAAACGGAACCTGTACTGGTGTTGTTTTTCCACGGACAGCACTTTCTAGATCCGATTGTATTTCATCTATAAATAGGATTTTCTTGCCATCTACTTCCCTAGTCTGTTTTCTTATCCATGTAATAATATTTGCATGCCCAGGGAAAACATGGGACTCAAATGCTCTTGTAGGGCGTGGCCCATTCTTGTAAATCTGCTGGATTCTTAGTCTATTTTTATCAAAATACCTTTCTTCTTCTTTCGTAAAAACATCCTTTGCATCTTTATGTCCCGGTAGAAATTTAAGATTTTTGTCTTGGACGTATGACTGCCATGTAGGAAAACGCAAAAGATCATTGTATCCAGGTTGGTAATCTCGCGTTCCATAAATATGAATTGCATGGTTCCATAACTTTTGTACTACATTAGTTTCCAATTCTAATTTTGGGGCAGCCCTTGGCGGAAACTTGAGCAAAATACTACTTTCATCTTCTCCACCGGGAAATGTGTAGTCAGTAAGGTCAGTGCCGATTTCAGAAAATGATTCAGGGGTTTGCAGGTCTTCAAGTTCAGCCCGGGCGTTTTCCCATGCCCTATTGCTTAGTATTTCATTCATTGGATCATTTGAATCATAAACTTTTTTTTCTATTTCTTCCCGATGTTTGTCTTCTATGCGCTTTCTAGTAACTTCTACTGGTTCCCCTGTGATGCTATTCCCATCCGCATCCTTCTTTGCTAAACGGAATATTTCATCCTGAACCAACATATCAAGACCTGCCTCTACCTCTCGTTTTAATAAATCATCAAAATACTGTTCTGCCCGGTCATGGAGTTCATTTTCATAGTCCTGGTTATTTAATTCAACAAAGTCATCATTGGCCCCTATCATGCTACCAATTTCTACGGTTTCGATGCTTATGCCATTATTGAAAAGGAAATTGCTAATTTCGGATTTGGTGATCTTGTATCCTTTGCCAGCTTTAACCTGGGCTAATTGATCTTGAAGTCTAGAAATATCAGCATCTACCAAATTATAAGAATCGTCCCCTTTTATATAGGCATCTCGTTTCTTAACCCGCCTTTCAATCGCATCTTCTAAATCTAGGATTTGTGCTTCTTGCGTTTTCGTATCCAGCCATTCAAATATGCCAGTCCATTCTAATTCCTGTTGTTTAACCCCAAGTTTCTTGATGACTTGCTTCCAGCCCTTGGATGTTTTAGGTTGGGCTTTGCTATCTGGGAGTGCATCAAAGGATTCTGCCAATTTAGAATAATACCAGTCTGGCTTGGCATTCGCCTGGTCCACCCTATCTTGGAATAAAGTAAATCCTTCTTTTTGGACCCTTTCTCTTAGTTCCTGGGTAATGGGGATGATATGGTAACCTTCATCCTCAAAGCCCCCTTCTTCCTTCATTGGGTAGCCATCAATATGCATATGAGTTGCTACTTGCTTAGTTAGCTTCTTCATAATTGAAGGCATTTTTTTATCGTACTGGTTTTGATATAAGGTTCGGTATCTATCACTCCATCTATCAACCAATGTCTCAGAGTTAGACCAGGCTATAGACCCATACCCACCATCTACCGCATCAACGATTGCCCTTTTCAAACCAAGCGAAAGCCAAGAATCTCCCTTGAATGGAACATCAGGAACGCCCTTTTCTTCGGCAGCTATTTGTCTTTTTAGCGTTTCTTCTTCGGCGATGTAATTTTGCAGTTGTTCAATTTCTTCTTCACTAAATTGATCTTTAATTATCTTTTCAGTAATATCCCATTTCCTTTTATAAACCGCACTTGAACCTACAAACCGCCCTGAATTTGTTAGCTTTGTATATCTATCCATCCATCTTTCAGGGAAATCTTCTTTTATCTGGAATGAAGCTATTTCCGAAAAATCCCCAAAATCAAGTCCATACTTTTCCAGACCAACATCAAATATGATTTGCCCTTTAAATCGTTTTTCATCATATATTTGCTCTGTTTCAAACGCGCGTTGCAAGCGAGTAGTAATTTCCGTGCTTGCCAATAATTCCTGTGCTTTGGCTTCTTCTATTTCTTCCCTAGTCTTCCCGGTTCTATATCCTTTCTGCCGGCCATCTTGATGCCAATCAGATTGAAATTCTTCGATAAAGTAGGTTTTATCTAAATGAAAATATGTAACATCTTTAGGTTCTACTGGAACAACTCCAGAAGCTGGAACCTGTAAATAGGAGCGGAAATTTTGGCCCGCAGGGAGCAACATTCCTATTTTCCCAGACTTCCCAACAACTTTGCCTTGGGGAACATTGCGAAGGTGATACCCATATTCCGCTCTGGCTATCTTTCTTCCATATTCCATTTTTGCTTTCATTGAATTATCAGCACTAACCCCAATGCCTTTGGCTGTAGCTTCTAACTGCCCCTCATAATCATCAGAATAATCTTTGCCATCCTCATAAACGATAAATGGTTTTTCATACCGCCGTCTCAAATCCCCAAAAGTTTCTTCTTTAATTTCAAAGCCAGGGGGGTAAGGCAAACTACTCTTGTCCCCCTTATCTGCCTTAATTGCTACAGCATCATCAGGGGGCGGTTTTAAGATCTTACCTTTGCCCATAGAAGAACTTGGAGGTATTGTATAGATAGATTTCATCTGTGGAGAAATATCATCCGTGCCTTCCCCGGATAACATCTCTCTATCATCAACTCTTAGGAACGCAACAATATTCCTATCTGGAAAGTGGGCTTCTTCATAAAAATCTTCTTCTATATCTGGTAGGGTTAGCTTGACTTCACGGTAATTTTCCTTATCCCCATCCATGGTATAATCTTCCCACTTTTTGATCGTTTCATCTCCCGTCGGGGATATTAGATCTTGTTCTACGGCATAGTCCATTGCCTGAATTTTTGCTTCAGAAAGGGAATAGATTAAGTCACCTTCAACTATATTTGCAGGATTCTGCCAGCCCCCTCTACGAATATCCCAACCCTGGGCATCATTGCCCATAAGGGATAACCCAATCGTATCGTCCATGGTTTCTACAATATAAACAGGATCTTGCATATACAATTCTCTTGCTCTAGCTTCTACCCCTTCTTCTATTTCTGACTCATAGTTTTCTACCATATATTCCCATATCTGCGCCTGGTCCTTATCCCTTTCTATATTTTCTGGGATGTTACGATCTTCTTCTTTCGCGAGATCCCATACAACCTTATCCATAATCCCGTTATAGTCTGCATCGTCAACCAAGTATTTCCATGCTTCCGGGTCATCCCATATTCTTTCAGAAGTCCATGCAATTTCAGCATCTCCTTCTAAATTTTCATCTTCTGCTACAACTACTTCCAACTTGATTCCATTGTTCCTTGCGAAAGCAACAACCCTTTCTCTGCTAAACTTGGCTTTTGGGTTGCCAGTTAGGAATTCTTCAATCCCTGAAAAGTTGAGTTCTTCTTTCTTGATTCCTGGCATGGTTTTTAGCTTCGCCCAAATATCTTTCCCGTTTGCCTGACCTACCTTCGGGTAAGTATCCGGGTCTTTTTTCCATGCCGGGAGGTTCATATCTTCCAGTGCTTGCTCTAATGCGCTATATAACCCATCACGACGGGCAGCCTGTTCTAGAATGTTAGGACTATCAGTAGGGCTTACATTGAAGATAGATTTGCTTTGGTTCGGCTCAAAGGTAATAAACTGGTCTTCAATAAAGTAATCAGTCATTGCCTGGGTTTCACCAGGTTCCGGCTTTCTTAAAAAGGCTTCCCTCGCACCCTTAACAATAATACCGTCATGGCCTAGCCGTTTTGCTACTTCTACAACATTGGCTATGTTCTTGTTAGACAAAGTATTGTCCTTGACATCTGCCATGGCTACACTAATAGGATTATCAAAGTCTAGTATGAATGGGTTTTTAATATCTAGGAATACAGGAAGAACATTTTGCCCACTAGTCTTTTCTTCTACTGCGGCAAATTCTGAAAACCTAGAAGCTAGATCAGGAGTGCTTGCAAAGAAGAACCCAAGTTCTTTCCCCCCTTGCTTGCCTGTTATCTTGCCTTGTGTTGACTTGTCAAAGGATTCAATGTTAGCCGTCGTCCCATGATAAACAACTCTTGGCTCCCCTTTTTCATCTGTGATTTTAGAATCTTTAAAGAATGCTTCAAACTCTGGAGTGCGTTTGACCGCTTCGGCAGCCTGTTCTAAAGTCTGGACTTCATCTGATATTTGGGATTCCCCGCGAATTCTTAGCGGGAATTTCTTGTAAACTTCTTCTGGGGTTTTCCCTAATTTCTTGGCGAGACTAGCAAACATAGCCTTATGCAGAGAGGCATAAGTGTCCGCGGTTTCATCATTAAACCTACCAGTTTCAATAAGTTGTTTCCTTACCCCATCAAAAACCTTTTCAGATGAAGCAATAAATTCCGTATTCTGTGCCTGTTCCCGCAGGATGCGTTCACCTTTTTCAGCTAGTTCTTCAAAGGCTTTTTTTTCTTCTTCTGCTAGAAATGCCGTCGTCCCATTTGGATCAAATTTTACATGAGGGCTAATCTTGCTATTGGCTACCACGTCCCCGGCGATTTTGTCCGTATAAACGGAAAGAGGGATAACAATATCCCCTTCCCCTTCAAGGGCATCTTTAAACTGTTCTGTCGCCCCTATTTCTTCAACTAGCAGATCCACATCATCCTGGTAGACTTCTTGCAGCTGTTTTGCATCAATATATACATTGTCAATGCTTGTCCCTTCGTGGACGCGTTTGACGAATTCCTTGTGCGTTTCTCCATCCCGCTGTTTGAGTTTTGACCCTTGGACATTTTCACTCAAACTATTCAAATATTCCTGGTTAGCCGTAGCCTGGTCTGCATCCCTTTTTTGGTTATACATGGAAATAGTTGCCCCAGGAATAGCCAGAATAGTCATAGCTTTTAGGGTTTCTTTAAAGACTTCCCCAACCTGATGCTGTATTTCTGCCCCAGTAATGCTTTCAAATTCTTTGTCTGATAAGGCTTTTCCTGTTTCTACCCCAGTTATAGCGATTAGTTCCTGCCCGACTTCCGTTGCCGTTTCCCCGGCTATAGTCTTGCCAAAAGTCTTAACCCCGGCTGCTATCTTACTTTTCTTCGCGGTTTCCTGTAATATTTTGCGTTTGACCCCGCTAAGAAATCTTTTTTTAATGAGATCTTTAAAAGGGGAAGCGATTATCTTGGCCCCAGTAACTTCTAATAACCCGGCAAAATCCCCGGCAACCTCCCCTACATTGTTGGCTATATTCTTTTCAACCCCCGCATCAACTAAATCCTGGGCGATAAGCCCTCCTTCTACCTGCGAAGATTGGCGATAAAGTTCTACCGCTGCCCCAACAGAAGCCGCTGTAGCAACAACAGCCGGTGCCGCCGGGCCCGTGAGCGCAGCCCCAGTTGCCGCCGCCCCACCTGACAAGGCTCCCGCTGCTATAACTTGTGGGACCCCTTCTATAAATGTGCCAATAGCCTTGGCGGCCGCTTCCACAAAACCCCCAGAGCCTCCATCTAGTTGCCTTAATTGATCTTGTATTTCCTTGATTCTATTTCTTAGTTCTTGTTTTTCGGGTTCCGTCAATTCATCTTCAAATATTTCCCCCATTAGCCTACGCCTAGCAAGACCGAGCTCTCTGGTTTTCATCCCCCTTTCTAGTCCGACAGAAGCATCTCGATGCAATCCTTCAAAGTAGCCAAGGTTTTCAAAGTCATCATTCGCAAACATGGAAAGATTGGTTTCTAACGTCATTTCTTTCAGCTTGGGAGATTTATCCAGTATTTCCTTGTTTTTGTCTATCTCAACTGAACGCTCAATACCATCAACATCTTCTTCAACCAATTCTTCCATTAAACCCGTTGTTTCTGATAATTTGCGAACCTTGACCGCTTTATCCGGGTTTATAGTTTTAGCTTCTTCAAGAATATCCAGCAGCATCGCATCATCTTTTTTTTGATCAATTTCCGCTTGTTTCGCCGCGCCATTATCATCTGGGATTTCTATTTCAGTATCTTCTAAGGCTTTCCCCGCTTCTTCTAAAAGCGGACTCTGTAGTTGCTCTCTGCGTTTTTCAAATTCTAGGAAAGAATCAAGGCTATTCATCGAGCAGCCCTTTCTTTCACGCGAATCACATAATTAAGTATCGGAACTATTTCTTTGCCATATCTACTAACCAGCGTATCTACATCTTTTGCTTTTAGTGTTGTCAAATCATTTCTCATTAACGAATCAATAATCCCATCCCTTGTCATGGTAGTCCCGTCCGGAGTTCTAATTTTCCCGGTAGTAAGCGCCCTTCTGCGTTTTTCAATCTTTTCCTTCTTCTTTAATGCTTCTAATGCCCCAGCGCGATCTTTGTATCTCCAGGTAAGACCCTTTTCTATAATATATGCTTGCAGAGACTTGAGATCTTCCCCTTCTGTGTTGTCAATTTCCCTTATCAAAACTTCTTCGCCATTCGGCGTTAAAACATAGGCTGTTTCAGATTCTTCTTCATTGAGCAAAATAGCCGACACTTCATTGTCCGGGGAAAAGGTATTCTCCCTCATAACCTTATCACCCATACTAAATTTTATTAAACTTTCCCTTTGCCTGTATGTTGGCTCGCTTGGCAACCCGGCTGCTATGTTGCTTGTGCGAATACTGTCAAATGCCTCCATAATTTTTGTCTTGAACCTAAATCCTCGCTGTTCCTTATCTTCGCCACCCCCCTCTGCGGCCTTAAACTCCGCATCATAAAATTCAATAGAACTTTTAACATGAGACTCAATCGGCTGAACTTGCTTGCCAGGCTTTGGCAGAGTTGGGGCAAAGTTTTTCTTCATTAACCTTTGAACCTTTGACGGCTTGTAAACCATTTTCACTATTTCCGTATATTCATCAATACTTGCCTTTCTAGGGTCTCCCTTCTTTCGCAGTTCTTCTTCTTTTTGCAAAACCATGGAATTGACTTCATCTTGCAATGCAAACCGGGTTCTTTCATTGCCATCATCTGAAAGTTTAAAAAACCCTTCATGCGTTCCTAGAATATCTGATTTCGCAAGAAGACTGCCTGATGTCTTGCCTAGTATTTCCGCCTGCAGATCAATAAAG
>Ga0114932_10000800_pt1 | contig 37013 bp, 28 predicted proteins | sample 2SBtaG_2_FD_87286 | JGI IMG/M metagenome (GOLD analysis project Ga0114932, IMG submission 87286) | Deep subsurface microbial communities from Kolumbo volcano to uncover new lineages of life (NeLLi) - 2SBTROV12_ACTIVE470 metaG | ecosystem: Environmental > Aquatic > Marine > Volcanic ...
ACTACTAAAAAAATACGCATTGATTTCTGGTTAATAAGGAACACAGATGAAAAGAACGCTGGCTATAGCAAGTTCAGTAGCGATGGTTGCACTTGCAGGTTGTTCAAGCCAAATAGATAGAAAAACCGCGTCTGGCAGCTACGAATACTTAAAAACTAAAGAACAAGAATCGCTAAAAGTACCTTCTGACTTAGATGCACCTGCTTTTTCTCGTGATTTTGTATTACCTGAGTTAGGTCAAGAGGCCGATTCAAATTTGGTGGGCAAGTCGTTGATGGTTCGCTCTCCAGCATTAGTTTTACCGTTAGTTACAGGTTCTCACATTGAGGAAGGTAAGAGTTCAGCAACCATTTGGTTTGACCAGGTTGACGATAGTCAGCCGCTAAGCCAAGCAATTTGGAACTCGCTTTTAAGTTTCTTAGATGAACAAGGTATTGGTGTAGATAGCTTTAGTCCAGAAGAGAAAGTGCTGGTTACTGACTGGATGGTGATAACTAAAGAAGTCGAAGGTCCTTGGTATAGCTTTACAGATGAAGAAAGCGAAATCGGTCGACGTTTTGAATTCAGCTTAGACGTTAAACCTCACGGCCGTAGTGCTGCGCTTACTGTTGAATTAAAGGACTATATGCAAACATTGGGCAACGACGTGGTTGCAGAAGTCTCTTCAATGGAAGAACGTCGCGAAGAAGTTGAGGTGTTGAACCAAGTTGTTGGTCACTATGAGTACCAAATTCAGCTAGCAGAGACACGAAGAATTGCTCGTATCCGTCAGGGTATCAATACCGAGATGGGCTTTAATGCCGATGGTGATGCGGCGTATATCGTAGAAGCTAAGTATGATGTAGCGTGGCCAAGAATGCTGTTAGTACTGCGTAAGCTTGGTTTTGACGTTAAAGATTTAGATAAATCAAACGGCCTATTATTTGTCACTTACAATGGTGATCAAGGTAGTTGGTGGGATGGTTTATTCTCAAGCGATAAAGAGTTACTAAAGAAAGGTGACTATCGTTTGAAAGTTGCAAGAGCGGGTGCAGATCGCACGTCAGTTACCTTCATGAATAATGAAAGTGTACCGTTTGAAGCAAATCAGGTTTCCGACCTTTACAGTGCATTTGCTGAGGTCATGTCAGAAGATAACCTTGATATATAACTGAGACTGAGAATGGAAAAACGCGACGAGCTTTACCGCGGTAAAGCAAAAACTGTTTATTACACTGATGATAGCGATAAACTTATTCTTCACTTTAGAAACGACACTTCGGCGTTTGATGGTGAGAAGATTGAACAGCTAGAACGCAAAGGTGAAGTAAACAACAAGTTTAATCACTTTATTATGACAAAGCTTGAAGAAGCAGGCATTGCAACGCAAGTTGAGGCGCTGGTTTCTGACACTGAGTCTTTGGTTAAGAAGCTCGACATGATCCCTGTTGAGTGTGTGGTGAGAAACTTGTCTGCTGGCTCTTTAGTTCGCAGACTGGGTGTGGAAGAGGGCAAAGAGCTTAACCCACCTATTTTCGAGTTTTTCTTAAAGAATGATGCACTTCACGACCCAATGGTAAATGACTACCATATTTTATCATTTGGTTGGGCAACCGAAGCGCAAATTGCTGAAATGAAAGCATTGACCTTCAAGGTTAACAGTGTTTTGAAAGCACTCTTTGATGACGCGGGTATGTTGCTTGTAGACTATAAACTAGAGTTTGGTGTCGACAAAGATGGCAATATCGTACTAGGTGATGAGTTCACACCAGATGGCTGTCGCTTGTGGGATAAAGAAACCCGTAAAAAGATGGACAAAGACCGCTTTAGACAAGGTTTGGGCTCTGTAGTCGAGACCTATATTGAAGTGGCTGAGCGCTTAGGCTTATCGCTTTAAAACTCTCATCAAGTAATAACTAATTTAAAGAGGACCTTTCGGTCCTCTTTTTCGTTTTAGGCAGTTTGACCTGTCTACGTCGTTGTAAAATATTGTCTCTTGCGTTTAAGCATTTACTTTTCGATGCATTACGGGATAAGTTAGTGTACTGCTAAGCATTTTTGCGTTTAAAACTAGGGAGATTCGGTTTGTTGAAAACCTTTGTATTGGTCGCTATTGCCATGATTGCATTCGCTGCTAATTCGCTACTTTGCCGCATGGCTCTTGCTAACACCGATATAGATCCAGCTAGTTTTACTATTTTACGCTTAGCGAGCGGGGCGATAGCGCTGTTACTTTTGTCTTCTTATTTCAAAAGTGAGAGCGTGCCTTCTCAAGGCCTTTTTCATGGCCTAAAAACCAACGCCAGCGTACTCGGTGGCATTTCGTTGTTCGTTTACGCTATCTGCTTTTCATATGCCTATATCTCAATGTCCACGGGTACGGGGGCACTTTTATTATTTGGTGCCGTGCAACTCACTATGATTTCCGTAGGGTTGTTCAATGGCGAGCGATTTAAAAAATGGCAGTGGTTGGGGTTTGTGTTGGCATTTTTAGGCCTTGTTATCTTACTGTTGCCTAGCGCGGCAGCACCGCCTCTTTTAACTGGCGCGGTTATGGTTTTGGCGGGTATGGCTTGGGGCGTCTATTCGCTTTTGGGTAAAAAAAGTAGCTCAGCCCTTTTATCTACATCGGGTAATTTTGTCTATGCCGCGTTTTTCTGTGTTCCTTTGGTTGGTGTGGTTTGCTTCGTGGGCGCAGATAATTTTGTCTTAGATAGCGAGGGTGTTTATTACGCGCTTGCATCAGGGGTGTTTGCATCGGGTTGCGGATACGCTATTTGGTACAGCGCGCTTCCCCTTATCAAATCAACCACCGCCGCGACAGTGCAACTGAGCGTGCCTGTCATAGCATCGCTGATGGGGTGGATAGCGCTTGGTGAGCCACTCACAATGCAGATCCTGGTTGCTTCAATAGCTACGTTGGGTGGCATCTACTTGGTTATAAAAAAATAGCGTTTTATACGCTACGTTTAAAACAGAAAAAGCGTTATTTTCCGCCGTGGCGAAATAGTTCTATAAAGTTTAATGGGGGAGCGTTAACGCATATTTCCAGACTAAAGAGCAATATTTGAATTTTCCAACAGTGCTAACGTAGTAGATCACTAAATAATGGGAACGCAGTTATGAACGCAGAAGATCCAATAACGATAAGAAATCCAGGCAGATTGTTAACGCTAACTTATGTTATTTCGCTTTCAGTGATTGCGGTACTGTCTCTGGTTGTTCACTTCATGTTAGATGAAGTCATTTCAGAGCAGAACAATACTGGCAAAATTGTTAACGTAAGTGGTCAGCAACGCATGCTTTCGCAAAGAGCCAGTATGTTTGCGGTCGATTACTTGCAAACTGGCGCTCAAAAATCAAAAAGACTCTCTATAGCTGCGATTGAGAAAATGAAGCAAAACCATCAGTTTCTGCTAGCACCACATTTTGAAGCATTATCAAAAGGTCAACCCAGCCCACTTTCTGAAGAACTGTATAACCTCTATTTTATGCCTCCCTCTGATGTAGATAAGAAAATAAAGTTATTTGAAGGCGAGATAAGGGCCGCACTTTCAGAAAATGGTAATGTTGGCGCTGTCCAGTTTTCTAACGGAAGTTTGATGTTTTTACAACTCGCAGAAAGCGACCTGCTAACACCGTTACACAACATAGTTGGGCAATATGAAAAAGAGAGTTTGGAAAAAGTAAACGACCTTAGAAATGCACAAAACGTAGTGTTGGGCATCATTATTCTCACCATATTAGTTGAAGCGTTTTTCATATTTCGTCCAATGGTGGCAAAGGTAAGTCGTTTTGCCACTAAGCTCCAGCGAGACGCTAATTTTGATTACCTATCTGGTTTACTAAATCGACGGGCATTTCAGATTGTTTCCCAACAAGCAATAGCGGCTAGTCACCGCTACAAGCGATCGCTGTCAGTGGTGATGATCGACATCGATTTTTTTAAACGTATCAACGACACTCACGGCCACGACATGGGTGATAAAGCGATTAAACACGTAGCAAAAATTTTAAAAATGTCTTCGCGTAATGCAGATTGCGTAGCGCGCATTGGCGGTGAGGAATTCGTACTTTTATTGCCTGATACCGACCGCGCAGGCGCCTTCAAGTTAGCTGAAAAGTTAAGAGATCGAATAAGTAAAAACCCTCTAGATGTGAACGGGAAGTTTATTGATATCACTGTTAGTGCGGGTGTATCTTATGTAAAAGAACATCATGACACTATTGAGTCAGCACTATCGGAAGCCGATGACGCATTATATAAAGCCAAAGAGAGCGGCAGAAATAATGTCCAACTGGCTTAACCTCGCTATTGAAAGCGTGTTGCACAATGTGCGCAATTCGACCGTGTTGGATTTAGGAGTGAGTTGTGCGCACACCCCCGACTATTGTAAATGAACATGAGAGGCTAGCTGCACTCAACAAACTGAGAGTGCTCGATACCCCACCAGAAGAGCGCTTTGACCGTATTACTCGACTAGCGAGTAGCATTTTTGATTGTAGATTCGCATCGGTCACATTTGTCGACGACAGTAGGCAGTGGTTTAAGTCGGCTATTAATCTCGATATGACTGAAACAGAAAGGGATGTCGCCTTTTGTGCCCATGCTATAGCGCAGGACAAAACCTTAGTCGTTCCAGATACTCAAGAGGACCCTCGCTTCAAAAGTAATCCTTTTGTGGTTGGTCATCCTCACATTCGCTTTTACGCGGGTGTTAGGCTGATGGTAGAGGGGTTTGCGGTGGGAACGCTATGTGTGTCGGATAATAATCCAAAAATATTCAATTGCGTTCAAATACAGCAATTAGAGCAGCTTGCAAAACTTGTAGAGTCGGAACTACAGCGACAAGAATTCAATGACCTCTCAACTCAGTTGGAAGAGTACCAATTTAAGCTAGCTCAAACACAAAAAATCACCCGTGTGAGGAGCGCTATTTTAGAGAAAGTGGTAAATGCAGAGTCATTGCATACCGTGCTCCACGACATTGTGAATGCTATAGAGGCCGAATACACAGATCAAATTTGCAGTATCCTGCTATTAGAAGATGGCAAGCTGAAAAAGGGTGCTGCGCCTTCTTTACCCGACTTTTATAACGACGCTATCGATGGCGTTGAGTTTGGTGTAGGCAGGGGATCATGTGGAAATACAGCCGCGACGAACTTACCGACCATTGTTGAAGATATCAGTACGCACCCGTTTTGGACCGATTGGAAAGATTTAGCATTGCGCGCTGGTGTATGTTCTTGTTGGTCACAGCCAATACAAGGAGCTAATGGTGACGCTATTGGTACTTTTGCAATTTATCATAGAGAAAGAGCAGTACCGACAGCGGACGAAATGCGCTTAATCGAACAGTTCGCGCATATCGCTAGCATCGCTATTGAAAGAGAGCTGGCGAATCAACTTATATGGAAGCAAGCCAACTTTGATTCTTTGACAGGACTTCCTAACCGAAACCTTATGTTGGATCACTTACAGTTAGCCATTAAGGCTGCCGATAGAGAGAGCGATAAGGTAGCGGTGATATTCTTGGACCTTGATAATTTCAAAGATATTAATGACACGCTTGGTCACGATATAGGTGATAAGCTTTTAATTGAGTGCGCCAGAAGAATAAAGCAGTGTTTGCGTTCAGATGACACCGTTTCCCGATTAGGCGGTGACGAATTTGTCATTATCCTAAACGGCATTAAAGGCCTAAGTTCTATAGAACTGGTCGTACAAAAGCTACTTGGCGAGATCGTAAAACCTTATAGTTTAGAGCTGGAACGTGTGCATACTAGCGCGAGCCTAGGTGTCACCTTATACCCGGACGACGCAAAAGATGTCAAAGGCCTGTTAAAGAATGCCGACCAAGCGATGTACGGTGCTAAAGATCTCGGTAAAAACAACTATCAGTATTATACCCACGACATGCAAACTGCAGCAATCAAGAGAATGACCTTGTTGAATGATTTGCGCTATGCAGTTAAGAACAAAGAATTGTTTATTGAGTACCAGCCAATTGCATGTTTCAGTAGCCAGAAAGTGATGAAAGCTGAAGCGTTACTTCGATGGCAGCATCCCACGAAGGGGAGAATTACACCTGATGAATTTATTCCACTTGCTGAAGAATCTGGACTCATCATTGATATCAGTAATTGGGTATTTAATGAAGTCTGTGCCAATATCAAACAATGGAAAGCCCAAAACCGTCAAGAGCTGCAGGTGAGTATTAATACGTCACCTAGCCACTACTTCAATTTAGAATCTAATATAACTCAATGGTTAAACCTGCTTTTAGACCAGAAGATCTCTGCGCGTTCTATACTTCTTGAAGTCACGGAAAACTTATTAATGGAAGCCAATGAGATGGTGTCCAAGAAGCTTTTCCAGTTTAGGCAAGCAGGCGTTGATATCGCGTTGGATGATTTTGGTACAGGTTACAGCTCTATTTCTTATTTAAAGCGCTTTCCTACAGACTTTATCAAGATTGACAGGAGCTTTGTGAAGTCGATGACTGACGTTAGCAATGATAAGGTGCTGTGCGAAGCCATTATTGTGATGGCGAATAAACTCGGAATAAAGGTAGTAGCGGAAGGTGTCGAGACACAAGAACAATACGATATTCTAAAAAGCATGGGCTGTGATTATGCGCAGGGTTATTTCATTGCAAAACCGCTCAGCAAATCAGACTTTGAGTCCTTTTGGGAGAGGCACTAGCGCAACTTTGCCGCGCTAGTGCTTAATTTAATAGGGCTTAAGACAGCGTTGCTAACGCTTTACCAGAGTATTGCTCTAGTTCGTTGGTGCGGTTTTCTTTTATTTTGTTTGCCCAGTTCGGATCTTGTAGTAGCGCTCTTCCTACAGCAACCAGATCAAATTCGCCAGCGTCTAAACGTTCAAGTAAATCATCGACTGAGCGAGTGCTGGAATCTTGCCCTTTGAATGCGCCGAAGAAGTCGTCATTGAGCCCAACTGACCCTACCGTTATGGTGGGCTTGCCAGTTAATTTTTTCGTCCAGCCTGCAAGGTTTAAATCACTGCCTTCAAATTCGTTTTCCCAATAGCGGCGCTGAGAACAATGAAAAACATCTACTCCAGCTTCACTTAGCGGCAGAAGAAACTGTTCTAGTTCTTGGGGCGTGTGCGCTAAACGAGCGGTGTAATCTTGTTGTTTCCACTGCGAATAGCGCAGTACGATCGGAAAATCGGGACCGGTTGCATCACGTATGGCTTTAATTATTTCAACCGCAAATCGTCCACGATTTTCCATGTTACCGCCCCAACTGTCAGTTCGCTGGTTTGTGCCTTCCCAGAAGAACTGGTCGATTAGATAACCATGAGCACCGTGAATCTCAATTCCATCCATACCAATAGTTTTGGCATCTGCTGCTGCTTGTGCAAAGGCAGTAATCACGGATTCAATGTGTTCAACGGTCATAGGTTCAGCGCCCTGTTTTCCTGGTTTGAATAAACCTGAAGGCCCTGCACTTGGAAGTTCAGGATAAGGCGCTTTTTCCGCTACCCTCGCCATACCCACGTGCCATAGTTGAGGCATAATTTTCCCACCGACACTGTGAACTTCATCTACCACATTTTTCCAACCGGCTAGCGCTTCATCGCCATGGAATTGAGGGATATTTGCATCCATCGTAGCTACTTTATCGTTTACTGTAGTGCCCTCGGTGATAATCAAACCTGTGCCACCTTGAGCTCGGCGTTTATAGTAACCAGCTACATCGTTGGTAGGTACGCCGTTAGGCGAAAATTGACGAGTCATGGGGGCCATAACGATTCGGTTGGTTAACGATAGGTTGCCCTGTGAGTAAGGCTTAAACAGTGCGTTAGCTGCCATTTTTTGTTCCTGATTTCTTTATTGCAATTGGGGCCGTTTGTACTTTCATCATAGAAAATGAAACGCCGCCATTATTATAGAAGTGTTAAACAAGTCATTAAGTTGGGGATTGTTGAGTCTTGATGTTACAACAAAGAATAACTGGCTCTAGTATATCCTGCGTGATGTGTTGCAGGAATAACATGATGGCTATCCAACTAAAAAACTATGGTTGATTCCAGATACTACTGTCGAGTGAGGGCAAGTCAATTTTCAAATGTTGATAGTAAGCCATAAGTAAAAGTGAGCTAAGAGCTCCATATCAGAAGCTCTCTTTCAGATATGAGCAGGCTTAATCTAAAATCTCTACAATTTCCCTTGTGGCTTGAATAAGGCGTACCACTTTGTTTTCAATGCGAACTGTTACTAACCCGTCTCCTCCCAAAGGCACAATGATGCGGGCATGGTTGTAAATATCACGATCTAAACGATTTCCAACGGCTAGCTTTTTTTCCCAACCCGGCGGTAATTCACCTGTTCGTTCATACTTCTTCTCTATACCCGGAGGGAGTGATTTATCTTTATGAGGGTTAGGGTTGGCGCAAGCAGGTAAACTATTTGCTGCTAGTACGGTTGTTATTCCGATAATAGGTAGAACTTTCATTGTTAACCTCGCAAATTACGTGAAAGCGATGCCCCATTTTGATGTAATTATCTACGCAAACTATTGCGATAGTGCTTTGAACAAAAGGGCATGTAGACTCTGCATTAAAATAACTGTTTTTAGACAATCAGCAATTAAAAATAGAGAAGTCTACAAGGTGTATACGAAAATCATACCAGGCCGAGTCTACATGCTAAAAAAATCTAAAATTAGGCGTGCGGTGTGTTAACGTTAAAACGTTTATAATTGCTAACGAGCAAGAAAAACGATAGTTGAGTCTAAAACAAAGAACGTGACATTTTATAAGTGACGAATGAAGGATGACAATGAGTGATATTGCATTTACCCGTGAGGAAAAAGACGCGCTAGTCGCTAAACTGCAACGATATTTTGATGATGAATTAAGCGTGGAACTTGGTCAATTTGACGGAGAATTTCTTCTGGACTTCATTAGTAAAGAAATGGGCGCATCGTTTTATAATAAAGGCGTAAACGACGCGAGAGCCGTTGTAGCATCTCGCTTACAGGTCATTGATGAAGAATTGTATGCCATCGAAAAAGTACTTTAAATTCAGAAATAAATTAAGCCTGCATTTGCAGGCTTAGTCATTAGATGGCCAATCAATACCATTACGTTAGAAATGAGCTGTATTAGAGTTCCTGACGGGTAGGTCTGATGATCATTTCGTTTATGTCTACGTCGCCAGGCTGCTCTATGGCAAACGTTACTGCACGTGCAATAGCATCTGCATCGATAGCATCGTCATACATATCATCTGCCATTTGCTTTGAGTCTTTGTGAGAAATGTGGTCAGTAAGATCTGTCGCCACTGCACCAGGTGAGATGTTGGTAGAGCGAATTTCACCATTTGACTCCCTGCGAATGCCTTCACTTATTGCTTTAACAGCGAATTTAGTTGCGCAATAAACCGTTGCTCCAGGGAACACAACATGACCTGCCACAGAGGAAAGATTGATAATATGCCCGCTTTTTTGCTCTCGCATTTGTCCTAATACCGCTGCTACTCCATACATAACGCCTTTTATATTTACATCTATCATCTGATCCCACTCGTCAACTTTCATCTCGTCAAGCGGAGCGAGTGGCATAAGACCAGCATTGTTGACGAGCACGTCAATACGCCCATAGGCATCTATGGCCGCTTTCGCAAGCGCCTTGACTTCATCCTTTTTCGTGACATCTACCGTTTGATAAGTAGCTTGGCCACCTGAAGATTCAATTTCATCTACAAGTTTTTTAAGACGATCTTCACGGCGGGCGCCCAACACTAATTTAGCACCTTTATCCGCAAGCATTTTCGCCGTTGCTTCTCCAAGCCCGCTACTTGCACCTGTAATGATGACAACTTTTCCAGAAACTTCGCTCATAACATTTTCCTTACGTTTGATTAGTGTTAAGTTGCTACGTAAAACTATTGAAGTGGATTACTCTAACGCGCAGAAACACTGTGAGAGTGATAGTGAGAACGATGAATGAAGATTTTACAGCGTTACTTTTATTTTTAGCGGGCATTTAGCCACGCAACAACAAGGAAGAATTTCATCGTCGTCAATGAAGGCGAGGGGATCTGTGGTGTACTCAACTTCGCCTTCAATTAGCTTTGTGCGGCATGCACCACAAAAGCCTTCACGACAATGGTAGTGAATATGAACGTCCGCTGCTTCAAGGGCGTTTAAGATAGTGGAATCAGAAGGGGAAATAATCGCCCCCACATCGACAACGTCGATGCGGAGTGATTTATCGTTGCTGCTCATTAAGCTGTAGTTTTACAGCTCAAAATCAGCAAAGTCGTCTTCGCTCACGGCAGAGTCGATTTGACCAACAAGATAAGAGCTGATTTCAGACTCTTGAGGTGCCACTTGCACGTTGTCTGAATTCAAATAGTTATTCATCCATGGAAGTGGATTACTGCTTATCTCGAACGGGGTGTCTAGACCAATAGCAGACATACGTTGATTCGCAATGTACTCAACGTACTGGCAAAGAATTTCTTTATTCAAACCAATCATTGAGCCGTTTTGGAACAAGTAGTCAGCCCACTGCTTTTCTTGCTCAACAGCGTTCATGAAGATAGCACGCGCTTCTTCTTTACATTCTTCTGCAATTTGCGCCATTTCAGGGTCATCTTTACCCTTAGCCCACAAATTAAGGATATGCTGTGTTGAAGATAAGTGCAGATTCTCGTCACGGGCAATCAAACGAATAATCTTAGAATTACCTTCCATCAGCTTCCGCTCAGCGAAAGCGAACGTGCAGGCAAAAGACACGTAGAAACGGATTGCTTCCAGTGCGTTCACCGAGTTCATGCATAGGTAAAGCTTCTTCTTAAGCTCATACATGTTGATAGTGTGTGCAACACCATTCACTGTATGTACGCCTTCACCCTGTGTCTGCCAAAGCTGAGTGGCGAAAATGAGATCATCGTAATATTTAGAAATATCAGCAGCACGTCGCTTAATTTCGTCATTCACTACGATATCTTCGAATATTTCGCTTGGGTCTGAGAACAAGTTTCTCAAAATATGGGTATACGAACGTGAGTGAATAGTCTCGAAGAAAGACCATGTTTCAACCCAAGTTTCTAACTCTGGTAGTGAAATAATAGGCAAGAACGCGATGTTCGGGCTACGGCCTTGCACCGAATCTAACAGGGTTTGGTACTTAAGGTTTGAAATAAAGATGTGCTTTTCTGGGTCGGTCAATTTTTGGAAATCAACACGGTCGCGAGAAACGTCAACTTCTTCAGGGCGCCAAAAAAAGCTAATTTGCTTCTCAATAAGCTTTTCGAATATGGCATGCTTTTGCTGGTCGTAGCGTGCAACGTTTACGGGGTTACCGAAAAACATCGGCTCGATCAATGGATTAGTACTTTGCTGATTAAACGTAGTGTATTTCATGATGGCCTAACTAAAAACTTAATGATTAACGCGTATTATTGTTTGTGTTCTTGCTGCGAAATGTTAATGGCAAATGCAGTTAACTCCTTTTATGCATTTGCCATTTAAACAGGGGGCGTGTTCTAAATCCTGTTATGTCCTGTCTAAAAAGTAACATAGGAGTGGGTGGGTCGGTAAAAAAAACTCTCACCCGTTTAATTTTGTAGCCCACAGCAATACTAACTTCTCGATGTATATTAAGAGCTAGTAACATTCTCTAAATGTAACACAAGATATAGTGCTTTTACACTCAATTAAGACCTAAAACACACCATATATTTTACTTGAGATGTTACAAATATTTTATGGTTTTACAGACTGTGAATTACCGATTTATTGCTTTTTTATCCGTCCGATACAACTAAACAACTCTCTGACGGATGGAGGGGGATACGATAAAGCATTCACTAAAAAGGCATGATATGTAAAACGATGGGAGTTATGAAGACATTGATACCCCCAACTACTTGTTATAGCCAGAGATATAACCATGCTATTTAGCACCACGTACCTAAAAATAAAATAGGTGCATAAATTACTTTTAACTTGACTGTTTCAACGAGTTTAGGCGTTTACCGAAATATACTCGCAACTGAACCCAATGCCGCATATCCCGTCGAACCTCCGCTCGCTCTAGTTCTCTTTGCTGCATAGTCCGGTTAATTGAACCATCAGATCCTCTCTATTTGGAACTGTGAACCGTTTTAGTAGGAACACTCAAACTAAAATAGTTGGAACATTGATTGAGAATGAAATCAAAAAAAGACAATTAAATTAACACTTTAGATCACTTAAAAAGTATCTAATTACAGGTAATAACTTGTGGTAAAGAATCCAAAAACAGTGACTAGCTTTTAATAATGCAAGAAAGATCCTCAATTTTTCAGCAGCATTCCATAGTCAATATTAGACATTTAGTTATAGATGAAACGTCTTCTATCACCATAAGGGCGCAACGTGTTGAGTCTTTTCACTAACCAGAACAAATTTCTTACCTTTTCACCTCTATTTATCAGTGCGTTTCCAGGTAACTTGAGTTCACGTTTGATGAGCTGGCAGTCACCGGAAAACATTAGGTTTAAGAATCGACAACGCTCCTCAAAAAACATAATGTGACCTTTGTTTGTTGCTAAAGTTAGTAGCTTGTTCTTTTGAGCAACTTTGAACTTAAACTCATCGAAAGTTAGCTCCTTGCGAGAAGTTCTACGAGGTAGATAGGGGAAGTAGCACTGGTAGATATTCCAAATTACCTCAGTTGGATATTCAGCAGCTGCAATGTTAACTAGCATTTCAAAAAGACGTTTTTCAACTGACAATCGAGATGGCTTTAAAAGCGTTCTGTCAGTTCCAAAAAGCAAGATAAGCAACCCACATAAACCATGCAAATCACCAGCTTTCATAAGATTCTCAAGGCTTGTCGTAGAGATTGATTTTCTAACGTAATGGTTGGTGGAGTCGCGTTTACTTTTTAACAACTCTTGCTGAACCACAAGATGTAATTCTTCGATACTGGAATTAAGCTCATTGCCACTTACAATGCAATCTAGAACTCGCCAAATTGGGCTGTAAAGCAGTTCAATAGAGCCACTTGTTTTGGACTCTATAAGCATTGCAGTATCGTGATTAGGACACACTGACTTATAGATATAGCGGTCATACTTACAACTGCGCTTTACAGCCTTAGTTGCTTCATCACGGATTACTTTCTCCGGCTCAAAGTAACGCTCAAACTGATACCCCGTCAGCTCTATTCCAGCCCTGTTACAGACGAAATTGAGATAGCTTGAAATCCTTAGCGTTTTTATTTCATCCGTTTTGAACATCGAGTGGGACATGCCGTCCTCCGTCACGTTCTGTCACGAAAACATCCGTAAATTATAGCCCATGAATTAGAGGATCGTTTGTTTTAACCATCCTCATGGCAACCCTCTGTACGGGCATCTATGTTCCAAGTAATAAGTAACCGTGACAGACCGTGATGAACAAATATACCGATGAACTTGAACAGCTAAGACTACAAATAGAAGCAGAGTTATATATGCATATCGGCCCGCTACTGTTTGGTGAAAGACTCTATTCGGCGCTTGGTTACCCCAGTGCCGATGCATTCAGGCAGGCAATATTTCGCAACTCGGTGCCTGTCGAAATCTTTTCGCTACCGAATCGACGCGGCAGGTTTGCGCTTAGCCGAGATGTCGCCAGATGGTTAGCACAAGAACGAATAAAGGCCAAATCAAAGGAAGGAGGTTCATAAGGTAGCGAATACCCCAACGTATTAGTGGTATTAGATAACGGACGTTGGAACCAATATAACTTTAAATACTTATTTGAAAAAACAGGAAATGAAAGTGTAAAACAGCGCACCCAGAAACTGTTTTATGTATGTTGTACTCGCGCAAAAGAAAAATTAGCGGTATTTTTCCCCAATCCAACGCAATTGGTTCTGCAAACTGCGAAGGAGTGGTTCGGAGAAGAGAATGTTATCAATCTCGATGGGTGAATAGGCTGCTACAGATTTTATTGGATCGTATATGTAACTAATGTATATGCAGTCACGATACTATGATCCAGTCATAGGTCGTTTTTATTCGAATGATCCGGTTGGTACGCTGGAACATTTAGGCGGAACTGGGGGAATACATGGCTTCAACCGATATGCATACGCTAATAACAATCCTTACAAATATACTGACCCCAATGGAGAGAATCCTGCTTTAGCTGTAAAAGGTGGGTGGCGAATTGGTCAGAGTATTGGAAACGGTATAAACTCTGCAACCAGAGCTTTGACTGGGAAAACACTGTCTGCTCATCTGGCTAATGCGGCATTTGCAGTGCTTCACAATGAATCGGCTGACCCAGTTGATGGAATTACAGATGGAAAGTCACCAGCCAAAGGTGAAGCAGGAGAGAAAGGGCAATTAGAAGGAGTTGGAGGTGCTGAAGGCGCACTTGGAGACCTAGGGAGTTTGCCGATTGCAGAAGGTACGGAATGGTCATCACCAGATGGTAGCCGCCAAGGAGGCGAACTTGGAGACGGCAGTGGAAGAAAAGTGAATGTTCATCCTAGTGGAGGTGGCGACTCTTATCCGCAAGGAACACCAACTTTAGAAGTACAAAAACCCAATGGTAAAACTGAAATTAAGATTAGATACCCAGAGGAAAAAAGTTCTTGACGCTAGATAAAATTAACAAACTGATAGAATCAATAAATGATGAGTTAATTCAACCTGCTAATTTTCCAGTGGTTCGTAGAGAAAGAAGTACAGTTGGTTTCATCAATCGTAAAGGTGACGAAAACTGGATGTCGGAAAGTGTGTTTGAAGAGACGCTTCTGAAATTGTCTAAGTGTTCTGAAAGTGATGAACTAATTGTTGCTGAGGATTTCGAAAGAGTTTATAAGTCTTCTGGAAAAACAGTCAGGCTCAATGAGAAAATACGCGCTACTTGGCAAGACTATTTACATTTTTGCTCAAGTAATGAGATGATCTCGTTTTACGTTTTTGATCATAGCTTAAGATGGTGTGGCTGGTTTAATGATGAATATTGGTGTTTAGTTTTTGAAAACTCTGTTAGAGAAGCGATTAAGGAATCGTACTTAGATGTCGAATTGGCTTACCAAGCATTTCCTGAGGCAGACTCACAATTTAAGTCTTTCATAGAAAATCTTTATAGTATTTCTTGAGATGGCATGATACTTCGTAGAGTAAATGCATTGATTTTTGAATCTAAAGCCCCGCCCTTCGATGGTGGGGCTTTTTTAATTTCGGAATGCTGGTTAAGGTTGTTACCAATGCTCATTGACCATCCACCATGGCTCTAATTCTGGGAAACTTAGCCAGATCTGCTTTTCCTGGTTTTGGCCTGTTGAGCGCTAAGTTCTTTGTCTGTCAAAGGTTTTTTTTCGACGGGGACTCCGCCAACTTCAACTACAATAGAGGTATTGTGTCTGCGGGCAACTTTATGAATCTCGAATATCGCATCGAAACACGCTTCCTCTGCGGCTTTCAGTATTTTTTCAGCCTCTTCTTCTTGCATGTCGGGAATATCTTTGTAATGGAAGTAAAGTTAGTATAGAAGCGTAATCGCGAGGCGGCCAATACATTAGAAAAAACGCATAATGAAAGTGTCATTATGACTTTATCAATATGAAACTTTCATTATGACTAATTAAGCGGCTTTTTAAGCCCAGAGAACAAGTTGGCAAAATTATGAAAGAGTACCAGTATAGTGACCTGACACAACGTGAGCAGGAGCGTGCTCAGGTGCGTAAAAATATGCGAAGGTGGGTAAAGCTGCGTGAGCATTTCGATAAAAGGCCACGCGAAGAGGAAAAACCGTAGTAAGCATTATTTGTTGAGGTTTTACGCAATGAAATAGATGGCGCTAAGCACCAGGACGATAACGGCGACTTTCGCGATGAATGGGGATAACGGCTGCATCCTAATATCTTCTAAATGCTTTCTGTGAATGAGGGGGGTTAATGAATACGTCCCCCCTTATCAGTTTGTCTGTCGCCATCGGCGTTATCTGAGTGCTAGCGCTTTTAATCCGTCGCGTTAGGAGCCAGTGAACTACCCTTTACCTCGCTTCTTGTATTTTATGACATACATCGTGGCACCTACCATCACCGCTAAAGGCAATAAAAAAATGGCTTCTTCGAGCATTGTATTCTTCCGTTAGGGTGTGCAGCGAGTTGTTGCATAAAATACAACATCTCAACCTGCGCTAAGAAGGAATATGCACTTATTGCATATTCCTTCTTAGCAGTATTAATCATCACATCGACAAGCTTGGGCCAAAGTTACCCCGCTTGGGTAACAACAATAAGCAATACAAGCAGCGTAACCTAGTACGCACTCATAATTTCTCAGGGTGACGCAAGATGTACATCGCGCCTGCGACGATCACGGCAAATATAACTATCAGTGGTATCAGCGAGGAAAAACTTTCCCAAAATTCTTGGAAGCTAATCACCGATTCTGGCCTGCTGCTTTGCAAATTGGAGCTTGCTGATGAAACCGACAAATGTCGCTACTGTGCCGCTGAGGACAAAGACTTGAATGTTATCCATTCACTTCTCTTTGGGATGCCTTTGATTTTAATTATAGCGAATTCTAATATATAGTGCATAAAACTATGTATATTGTGTTTAGGAGCAGAGAAATCTGCTTTTTTATTGACTTTAAACTTGTCAGCATTATAGTGTATTTTGTGTTTAAAGTGTATAAGTAAATAAAAATTGTCGTCAGTAAAAGTCAAAGCAACCATAGTAGAAGATAATACTGGCATTAAAAGCCAGCTCCCTATCTTGATCACCGAGCAAGGTGAAGTTGGTTCAGTTACCGATTACCTGCTAAAGATGGAAGCTGATGGAGCTAGTAATGCTTTAATGAATGGTTTTATACAAGCCACCTCGCTGCTTTTAGATTATATGGAAGCCAATAAGGGCTTATTTAAAGATCCTAAATTACTATTTCAGACCTTTGCGAAGCGTCTCTACACAGGAACCATCGGTGAAGATGGATTAGATCCTTCTGGTTTATATTGGGTGCCCAGCTCCACCGAAAACGTTAATAAACACATTTATCGATTAACGGCATTCACTGATTGGCTTGCTAACAAGCAAGGTGCAGAGTCAATGAACCCATTGCGTGACGCCACCCCCCATGAGCAGCGTCTTAATTACGCCGCCTGGTATCGTAAAAACCAAAATGACTTCCTAAGTCATATCGAAGATAAGGCAGTCAACAACACGATACGCAAGGCTCGCACAATCAAAGGACGCACCCCCTCAATAAAAGCCGATGATGATGCAATCGCTTTCCCTGATAAACATTGGGAGTCATTTTTTAAAGATGGTATCGGCGGAGCAAAAGATCCACGAGTAGCGCTTAGAGATAAGCTCATGCTGCTTCTGATGCACGGAGGTGGTTTGCGTGAAAGCGAAGCAGTATTGTTATGGGTGACTGACGTATTTGAAGATCCGTATGACCCCGAAAAAGCAGTTGTTAGAATTTACAACGAAGTTGATGGAAAAGCGCCTGAAGGTTGGCACAGCCGCACTGGTACACAGACTAGAGATGCTTATTTAAAAGAGCAATATGCTCGCATTCCGCGCAAGCGCATGAAAGGTACTGCACATGTTGGGTGGAAGAATAAGATCGTGGATCATCGTGATAACTTCATTCAGGTTCAGTGGTTCCCAACGGACTATGCCAAAGTATTTATGTCTTTGTGGAAAAACTATCAGAGGTATCGAGCCAGCATAGACTGCCATCACCCGTATGCATTCATTTCATTCCATCACAGCGCACTAGGAAACCCTTATACCTTAAATGCGTTTCACCAAAGCTATGCATCTGGTTTAAATCGCATAGGTCTAGCCCCCAATAAGGCTGAAGGCTTAGATCCCCATGGTCATCGTCATAGTTATGGAAGACGTTTGGAGCGTTCAGGGCTTAACCCATTGGTTATACGTCGCTGTATGCACCACAAGTCATTGGAGTCTCAAGTTCCCTATACAGGCAAAGGTCAACAAGAAATCTCCGATGAACTCAACAAGGCAACACTAAAACTGACAAATCCCGAATCAAATAATAAAGCTCTTAATTGGAAAGAACTTGTCGAACACGGCTTTGATGACATTGACCCACAGGGGTATTTCACGGGCAAACATCCAAAATTAGGAAGAAAATAATGACAAGAAGAGGTATCGAACATGATGGGAGATCATCAGATTTAGATTGCCGATGGATGGTTGAAACACTAGGGCCTGAGTGGGAGGAATGGAGAAAACTTGCTTCGGAGTGGTTGGCTTCAGACGGTAAAAGCTATTCAGACAGAATCGCTGCACTAATATTCTTTTTCAGCAAATACCTAAACATAAACGTAAAGTACGCCTCCGATGTGCCTCTATTTTTCTCAGGATATAGAGGACACCGATGTTCCAGCGATGAAATGATTAAGGCAGCAAAAGTCACAATAACTGCTGAAGATATAATTGCGAAACGCGTCAATAAGGCATGTGATTTTATAGATTTCGTCATTAGCCGACTCTTTATGGAGCCGAATGATGATGGCACCCTTGTCGCTACAATGGCAAACCCTCTTTCAAGAGTGAAGAGTAGATACACTCGTACAGAGACGGTTCGAAACCCTTTACCATACAGATATATTCAAGAGCTGCGTCAAATCATATGCCCCCTGCCGAATACGTCAGAAACTGAAGAACTAAAGGCATCGTTAGCTCCAGGAGAAGAATTGCTACCTTCATACCAATATCGCCACTTCAAGGATTGGACTTGGGCACAAAAGCAAACAGGAGATGGAAGCGATTCTAGGGGTGGGACTGGCGATTGGTTTGATGTGTCACTTAGCTCAATAGACAAATCAGATAATGATTGTGTATGGAGAGCCGTAAAGCGAAATGTAAATGGAACTAACAAAAAGGTTTATCAAATCTGGTCGCCTGTTAGATCAGTCCTGATCTTTTTGAAGCTGCACCTTCCATTACGTACATATCAAGTTCGTATGCTGGATAGCGGTGAAGCCGATACCTGGCGCTATGAACAAGGACAATGGGTACTGAATACGAAGCATGACTTTGCCTTAGGCAGTAAAAACCGTCCATTCGGAAAAGGTGTCTTTCGTAGAATTCACGACACCATGACAAGCCAATATTCGACAGGCCTACATATCAACACTAATAAGACTGCCGACCAAAACAAAGGCGAACTGGAACGGGGATATGTCATTCCTTGGCAAAACGAAGAGGTTTTGTATTGGATGGAAAAGCTCAGGGATTGGCAGGAGAAATACAACCCAATATCAAAGCCTACAGATTGCTTAACTTTGCTGCCCAAGCATACAGGTGCTAAAAAATCCAATCAGCAACTCAGCAGCATGGGTGAAGTATCCTTTTTATTCCGCGATGCCTCGGCTACAGGTGATGATAAGCATAAACCCATTTGTGACAATAATGGCATAGGCCGCATTTGGTATGCGTTATTATCAACTTTAGAAGACAAGTTATTCAAGCAGGGGGTAACGCTGGATAACAAAGAAAGGCTAAAGCTCGTTTACGATTACCCAGAAGGCACCGCGCCTTCCAGCAAAATTACAACTCACTTTCCATTGCATAGCCTCAGAGTCTCACTGATTACTGCATATACGATGGATACCAAATTACCTCTACCTGTTATCTCTAAGCTGTTGGCGGGTCACTCACGGCTACTTATGACCATTTATTACAATAAAATTACGCCTTCTGCTATGGCTGAAAAAATGGATGAAGCTGAAACTCAGTTAGACAACACGTCAAGACAATCTGTGCGCAATTTCCTCAAAAATGAATCGATGGAGCAAATTCAATGCAAAATGGTATACAACCATGAGGAAGGGCTTAAAGCAGCTTTAGCAAGTCGAAACCCAATAGGCTGGGAAGAAAGGGCTACAGGGCTGTGCTTGGTAGGCGGAAATACTGTTGAATCTGATAGTGTGAGCGGCGTTGGAGGATGCTGGAATGGCGGCCCTTTAGTCGCAAACAACACCAATGTGAGCAAAAGAAAATACGGTAGCGTTCCTCATGGCCCCGAAAACTGTGTCCGCTGTCGTTGGTTTGTTACAGAGGCTCGATATCTGCCAGCACTAAATGCGCACTTCAATCAACTGAGCTATAAAGCACATCAAGCAGCCAACCTATCGGTTGAGATTGAAGGTGATTTGGAAGCCCTCAAAGACAAACAGTTTTTCTTTGAAGAGGAAGGTAAGCCCTTTACTGAGCATGGTGAGTTACAAGCCTTACAACGCCGCTATGAGAAGCAGCAAGTTGAGACTGATGAATACGCAAAAGACTGGATAGCGTGCTTTGAACTTATTCAGAAAATCATCCGTGTAGAAGAACTGCGCACCGATGATGATACTAAAGATAAACTGATTGCTGTCGGTGCTGAACAAGATGTTAGTTACGCTTTGAAGTTCGTAGAGACTGAGTCAGAGTTACTGCATCTGTCATTGCTCTGCGACGATGCCGAATTCTTCCCTGACTTACAGGACGAAATTCGCAAAACCCCCGCCATTCAAAAGCGCTCCATGCAACTCAGCCGTGTGCTAATGAAGCGAGGTTTTGAGCCTATTTTCCTTGGAATGGACGAAAAAACGCAGCTCATCACTGCCAACGCCATGTTGCGGCATATGGCAAAAATTGCCGACCCTGACGATAAGCTGGAAGGCTACCGTAAAGTCGCCAATTACATTGAAGCAGGTGACTACCTCAAAGAACACAAATTATTTAATGCAGGTATGAGTGCGCTCACAGATAAAGCGTTAAATCTAGAAGGCCTCACTCAACGTGCGCTATTGGAGAGCTAATGGATATTAATATCGAAGCGATCTTGGCCGACTTAAAAGATGGCAAAGTACCCAGAACCCAAAAGAACCTGGATAAGCTCAACGACATCCTGAAAGCATACACAGAATCGGGGCAGCGTGACTTTTCCATTACGCAAATGGGTCGAGTATCGACGGCTGAAGGTGGCCCTGGTTATGAAGCGTTAAGAGCGACTAAAAACAAGCACTACCGCACCTTGATAGAAGCATGGGCAGCAAAGTGCAAAACAACCACCAAAAAGCCTTTGTCGCCAACTTCACGTTCTAAGTCTGTCCCACAAGACAATAAACTGTTAGAACGCATTCCAGACCCTGCTGTGAGGGCTTTGTTTGGTCAAATCATTGCCGAGCGTAATCGCTACCGCAACGAGGTCAATCTTCTTAAACAACATGCGAACATTACCATTGATAAGCGCCCTGTTCGCCAGTTTGAAACTAGTTCAGAGCCGAGTGTTGAAGTGTTACCTGCTTTATCTGGCATCTTGACTGAGTCTGAGAAGAAAGCTTTGGTCTACGCCGTTTCTGATGAATGCATGGAGAACAATAACTGGCAAACAACTCAAGCTGGACAAGTGAAGGATTTGGACTACAACGCAGAGGTATTGCCCCGTGGGTTTGTAACAGGGCTTAAAAAACTAATTACAAATATGGGTTAGTAATATGTTAAACGATGCCCAAATTATCACACACCTGTTAAAGAATCCGTTGGTTGAAGCTTTTACTGCGGTGTTTGAATCAAACAATTCTTTTGACTATAAGATGCTATCTAAGTCTGTAGGTATAGATCTTTATGACCATATTACGGTGTGGTTAAGTCAAAAAGATACTTTGTGCTATATCGCACTGCTAGAAAGGGAGTCTAACCCTCACTTCAATTGCTCGGCGTTCAACGGATTCTATGAAGCCGCAGGCGCTGAAAGTTATTCGTTGCCAGTTAGTAAAGCGATTGAAGAAGCAAACCTTAGAAGCGTCTGGATAGAGGGTGAAAGCCTTTACTTATCCAAACATCTCGCGCTCGACTTTGCCTGTTGGTTTTCTCCAGAATTCAAACTTTATTTCTTAAAATCAGTGACTGGTAAGGCGGTTAGTTAAAATGGCAAGTGGGCAGCAAAGGGCGCAGCAAAACCTTGAGGCATTTGAGGTATGGGAAGCCACTCAAACTGATGATGACTTTAAACAAATAGCATTTAAAGGCAATCTCAATCGCACCGAAGTCGCAAAAGGTGTGGGTTGCGGTAAGTCTGCCCTCACTCAAAATCCAGCGCTTAGAAAGGCTCTCAAGGCACTGGAAAATAGATTGCGTAAAAAAGGGGTGCTCCCGCTACTGACCGAATCAGCAAAGAAAGATTCCGAAAAGCCAAAGGAATACGACAACACAGCGAATCGTAAGCTGCTCGACTCTAAGCGTGTGTCTACCTTAGAAGCTGAGAACATCGAATTGAAAGCCAAGATTAAAGAGCTAGAGAGCAAGCTAGAGCGATTTGGCGAACTGAATGAAACCTTATCAGAAATGGGATTCATGCCTCGATGAATGTTGCTTTGCATGAAGACCAAATGCGCGTCACCAGCATTCCCTACACTTCAACAAGCATGGTGATATTCACTGGTGTGCCGCTGGCAAAAAACTCATACAAGACCAACAGCGGTAAGTATTACGTTACCATTAAAGCTGACCCCGATACCATCCCTGCACAACCTGCCCTAGGTCAGCATTGGGCAGTGAAAGGCACTCGTTTAGTTGAGGAAATGGAAACAGGTGATTTCATGATGCAGCAGCACACTTATGAATCTCCTGAGCATATCGAATGTAGACTACCAGAAACGGGCGAACAATTGATTCGCTTTATCGCAAGAGAAACTGACTTCAAAGGTATCGGCGAAAGTAAAGCCAGGGCGCTATGGCAGATATTAGGTAAGGATTTTCACTCTACAGTTAGCAAAGATACTCCTAAATCAAGAGAGCGGCTTAGAAGTGTCCTGAGTGAAGATTCCATTGACGCGCTATTTGTTGGCTATGCCAAATACAAAAACTTGGCGCATTGCAACTGGATGACCAAACACAAAATTCCTGCGTCTGTTCAACAACGATTGTTGAAGCATCATGGGGAGGAATCAATCGAGGCTATCAAGAATAATCCTTACCTCCTCATTGGCTTTGGCATGTCATTCACGGATTTAGACAAGCTGGTCGAATTCGACCAGTCAACATTTGAAATAGATAATTCTGACCCACGCAGGCTCAGTGCAGCCTTGGAATTTGCTCTGCGCAAGGAAATAGAAAAGGGACATACTTACACAACCCAGGTGGAACTCAGGCCGTTGCTGAGAAAGCTTTTTAAAGATAGTGAATTAGTCTCAGCCGCTATTATGGCAGGCCATAGCAATGCTCAGTATATCCTTAACTCTGAAACGGGAACGTATCACCCGACTGCGCAGTTACTCATGGAAAACGTGGTGGCTAAGCGACTTATGTTGCTTGCAAGTCAGACTAATCTCTTTGACGAAAATGCAAATTCTGCATATTGCAATGCTGCTGATGAATTACCCTATCCATTGCTTGAAAAGCAGGTTGAAGCGGTGTTGACCTGTCTAAATAATGCAGTGAGTTGCATCACAGGTGGTGCCGGAACGGGTAAAACTACGGTACTTCGAACAGCTCTGAAATCCTACGCAAACCTAGGATTTCAAATTCACGCAGTCGCACTAAGCGGCAGGGCTGCTATGCGGCTGCATGAATCGATTGGATTCTCAACATCAACAATTGCGAAGTTGTTACGTGAAGGGCCAATAGAGCCATCTCACGAGCAGGCTAAACACCTGTTGGTGATCGATGAGGCCAGCATGATTGATCTTCCAACGATGTATCGAATCGTCAATCACATTCATCCGTCAGTGCGGATCGTACTAACTGGCGATCCTGATCAACTGCCACCCATTGGCTGCGGTAAAGTGCTTGCTGATGTTGTTCTATCTAAGGGCATTGCCAATACTAAACTTGATATCGTCAAGCGCCAAGAGGGTTCTTCTGGCATCCCTGAGTATTCTAAGCTTATCAATGCTGGCATTGTCCCAGATAGTCTAAGCACGGGAGCCATCACCTTCCACGAAACCAACAAGTCTGAAATCGCGCAAGTATCCAGTGAACTTTATCAGCAAGCAGCGGATAGAAGTCGTGTTCTGGCACCTACGAAATCTCTCGTTGCTGATATCAACAAGTTGGTTCAGGACAGGGTTAACCCAGATGGGTGCAGGTTAGAGTTCGAGTTGCATGGAGAAATGTTTTTCCAGAATCTTAGGCTTGGTGATGCCATCCTGTTCACCCAGAACCATTACGATAGGGGCATCCAGAACGGGTCTTTGGGTACTTTGGCAAGTGTGACCTCTGATGAGGGTAGTCTGGGACTCGTGACGCTGGATACGGGTTCCAGTATTGAGATTACACAGTCTGTTCTCGATTGCATGGAGTTAGGCTATGCAATCACTCTTCACAAAGCCCAAGGGTCTCAATTTCCGAGGATTATTATTGCACTGCAAAACGGTAAGATAGTAGACAGAGCTTGGTTATATACCGCGATCACCAGAGCAGAAGCAGAAATTCACATTGTCGGGAGCGTTGAGGATTTCAGAGCCATCACACATGCGGCAAGTAACTCTCATCGCCGAAATAGTTATCTCGCTGAACTATTGAAGTGAATTCATTATGCTTGAAGTATTATGAGACTGCATATGAAAGCGCCCCTGGCGCTTTCATGGAGTGAGGAACGACTGGAAGGAGTCCCCGCAGCGGTAACCATGCCTCGATGTTTAGACATCTAAGAATGCTAATGCGGCTTCAGGTAATGTTGAAAATTCCACAAACGCAACAGCCCTCCCTGCTAAACGCTTTTTATAAATAACGTACATGCTATTATACATAGTGTGTACGAACAAGATTTGCAATTTAAGTCATATATGATGCTTGTTACCACTCACTCACTCACGAATGAACATGGGTTTTACTATATACTCGAATTCGCTATAATTAGACAGACCATGCAGCCAGATGCGCTTAGTATCATCTCGTCTTGTCGCGCTTTCGCATTAAGCTTATTACTGGCGGACGGGCAATTCCAGAGAAGGTATAACAGCGTGGTATGTTCGAAAATGGAACCAACCACGGGTTTCCGGCAATGAGCTAACGCATTATGAGGCTAATCGGGGGAGAAAAGGTATTTACCATAAAAGCCGTTGTTCGACATTGGGAGCTTCATGGTTTTGCAGGCCGACTACGTTGCGAAAGACTTGCTAAACACTGTTTGCAAAGTTTAGCTACTTCTCCAAAGACCGAAGTAACCTAAAATTCGTTATATCTTATCCTGGCTCGACTGGCTCCTCCTCAGGGCTAGAAGACATCTGCTCACAATGACGACTCTTCGTTAGCAGGAAACAACAAAAGATATAACCTAAATTGTATATTTACGAAGCCTTAGATGAGAAGTTGCACAGAACTTATATTATTGGAGCCAAAAGAAGGGGTGACTATGAAAACCTATGATGATTACCTGAGTGAAGTAAAAATACTCATAGCCGCTGGTCATAATCGTTTCGATGTCCTGAAAGCTCTCCATACGCTATATCTGCTGAATGATGGTGACGAAAGTGATGATGATGATGAACTTCGTAATCTTATTATGGATATCGAGAATAAAAAGCATGAGGCACTGTTCAGGTAAAAGGCAGTTATAAATGCATTGTAGGTGTTCTTTATTAAGTGTCCGTAAAAACGGGGTAAATCCGCTAAATTCTCGTCATGCATAGGATGGATAACCACTCGGACGCTGCTGGGCTTTGGTTAAGTCTAGCGGACAACGAACGATAGCAGCTCCGTCAATCCAATCGAAATGAGAGAAAATATCCCTTTAATGACTTCTCGCTCTCTCTTGATACTCATTCGAACTCACTAATAATCAATTATTTCGAGAGATGCTCTCAGACTTTTTGAGAATGAGTCGTCAGAATGTCTGAGAGGGATCGTCAACTTGGGGGATAAATTGCAGCGAAACCATCATTTGGCCTAAGATTTAGGTGATGATTTAACATTTAAGTCTCGCAGTTGCGGGGCTTTTTTATGCTTCGATCTGAAGGTAGTGAATTATTTTTTCTTTTGATACGGACGTACTCATAGGGGGAAGATATGCTGTCGGAAAATCAAAATGAAGGAAACATAGAAATGACATTACCAAAAAGTACCCCGACAGAATTCTGCAAAGCTTTCATTCAACGAGAGCTGGAAAGTTACCAAGGTGATCAACAAATTTGGATGAGTTACTGGCCTATCTTGGAGCGAATGATTGAACGTACAGAAGAGTTAAAACGTCCTTTTAGCGAGTTAATTGATAGATTTGGTTACGCTGATAAATTTGAAGGTTATCCTCCTGAGAATTCTTACATTTGGTTGATACTTGAACATATTTGGTTTAGTGCAGATTTCAGTAAAAATGATGTGATGAAAGCACGAAGTGACTTTAAGGAGTTAAATGAGCTTGGGGAAGATATCGTTGAATTGGCATCTGAGCTTGCATCTAAACTCCGTAAACGAGCAGAGCTTTTCGAAACTAGTGGCTTTTCTAAGCCAGAGTATCAGTTTATTGACGGCTTATTTGATATGGCTAGCGAGGGCAATTATTTATATGAATCTCACGTATCAGAAAAACTAAAATCACTGACTTATCAATACGACCTGCAATACTGGCCGTGCCTTGCCGACTTGGTATCAGCCATAGGACAGTTCGAAGAAGCGCAACCTTATCCCACGCATTGTCAATTTCCAGAGCATGTAATTAATGGGCGGCAATCTAACTTTAAAGACTATGTAATTGCTTTTGACGAAAAATTTGATGAGATAAATGGTTTACCAACTGACTTTCGATTTAGTAATGAAGCAATGGCCGACATCATCAACGTCGTCCTTGATTTACCAGACACCAAAATTGCAACAGGTGAAGCAATCAGAGTTATAAGAAATCGCTTCAGCAACAAAGCCAGATGAAAAAAGCAAAGAAATATGTTTTTGGCGGTAGCTAAACAATAGCCCTACTGCCTTAACTCCAGAATTACTGCTCTATTATGGCGAGGCAGTACAAATAAAACTCTTTATGTTTATCCGCAAAAAATACGCATGTGCAATGCGATAATGGTTTATTTTCTTCTCTTTTTACCTAGATAATAAACCACTACAAAATCTTTTCCTTTAATATTAGTTGGTTACACGTCCCATTTTTACGCTCAGAGCAGCCCAGCTTCAAGGGTTGTTCCATTCTCACCATGAACTTGTTCCAGAATAAATTTATGTGTGTTCCAGCTAAAAATGCGCAGTGGTTCCGCTAGACCGGAATATGCACTTTGCGTAACAGCACCGTTACTTTTATTCTCTATCACAATATCTTCACCATAAACTTTACACGGTGATACTAATCTTTCGTCATAATGACTTTATCACTATGCGATAAAGCTTATGTTAGAGTTGACAACATTTTTAGGATTACATCAACTGAACAACAGCTAGCCGAGACCTTGAGAGTAAAGCTTAGCAAAAACGTATATCATTGTATGGACTAGATATGTCGGTTAAGCTATCCAGCCTGACTATAAAATTCATTTTTTAGAGCGACTTACATGGCGGATCAATATGACTTCGGTAATCTTTCACCTATAGAGTTTGAGGCTCTCGTGTCCGATCTATTAAGTTCTGAATGTGGGGTACGATTTGAAACTTTCTCGGAAGGGGCTGATGAAGGTATCGATGCTCGTTATAGTAATGCAGGTGACACTTTTATTCTTCAGGCCAAGCACTACAAGAATAGCTCTTGGAGCGATTTGCAGACAGCTGCAAAAACTGAATCCCCAAAAATTCATAAGCTTAATCCTACTAAATATTTCTTCTTGACATCTCAAAGCTTAACACCTGCTAAAAAAGATAAACTTAAACAGAAACTTAACCATCCATCTGTAACGGTTTCAACCATTATGGGTAAGGCTGAAATAAATGACCTACTAAGGAAGCATAGTGATGTAGAAAAGAGACACATCAAGCTATGGTTATCAAGTTCGGCAGTGTTAGAGCGTTTACTTACCAATGATATAGCGGTTTATACAGAAGCCACTAAGGAAGGACTTGAACGCTCATTCAAAGTTTTTGTTGCAAATCCAAGCCTAGCAAGGGCCGCCGAAGTCCTAAAGAAACATCATTGTTTGATTGTTTCAGGCCCTCCTGGCGTAGGTAAAACGACACTAGCGCAAATTTTGGCAGCGGAATACTGTGAAGACAATTGGGGTCTTCTAGCTATTAGCAGTATTGAAGAAGCATACAAGAGTTTTCAAAAAGAAAAAAAGCAAGTGTTTATTTTTGACGACTTCCTCGGGAAAATAAAACTGGACACCAGATCGTTAGCAAAAGACGAGAGTAAGATCGCTCAGTTTATGCAATTAGTAGCAAGTCGTCGGGATAAGCGATTTATACTTACGACTCGTAAGTACATTTTGGAAAAAGCACGGACGACTTCTGAAGCGATAGATAACAATCATACCGATCTAACTGAGATTGAGCTTGATCTTGAAGTTTACACTAGAGAGATAAAAGCTCGAATTTTGTACAATCATTTGTATCATTCAAGTCTCAAAGAGAATGCTATCAAGGCGCTTCTAGAAGGCGGAACTATCGCTCGTATAGTAGACCATCCGAATTATATGCCACGAATTATTGATTGGATGACAGATCATGTTCGGTTTATAGATATAGCCCCTGAAAAATATCCACAATCGTTTATCCAAGCACTAGCTAAACCAGACAAAATATGGGAAAAACCTTTTCAAGAACATATTAGTAGCGAGGCACGCATTCTACTTTACTGTATGTATTTTTCGAGACGCGAGGGCTTCTTTGACAGAGGCATCAATGTTGAAAAGCTGAAAGATTTTTGTGTTAGAGCTTTAACAGTTTTCGGTATAAAGAACGACTGGAATGGTTCTAAGAGTAGATTTGAGAATACCCTACGAGAAGTCAAATCATCATTTATTGTAGTACAAGAAGGAAAAGTAAATTTCATTAACCCTTCAGTTCAGGATTTTCTTGCGCGGAAAGTACGTGATATAGATATTATGGTGGGATTAGCTAATTCAACAACAACCTTTGATATCGCCGAAGATATATGGAAAGCATCATCTGAATATTTTGAACCAAAGCCTGCAAAAGTGACTAAGATTGCAAATGCAATATTGACTCAGATTCTATCGGGTGAAGTCGAAGGATTGCTGAGCTTAGAAAAACTGGGGCCTTTACTCGGTGACTTACTCATTGCATCTGACAAATCTGACGTTGCCGATTTTTTACGCGCTGGAGGTGTGGCCTCTAACTATTGTATTATCGAAGAGGAGTTGCCTCATCTCTTGTATGAGCTAATGGTGGGGAAGTATGTAAATTTACAATATGCCAAATTATGTGGCAGATGGCTTCGACTACGTCTATTTAAATTTCTGTCACAGAGAGATTCTGTATTGCCGATTGATGAATTAGGAGTGCTTGCTGAAAACCTTTCAACATACGGTGAAACGATGTGTGAGAGATTCCGTGAGCATTTTATTGAAGCGGCAAGCGAATGTATTGACAGTTTGGAAGTTACAGAGATTGATGACGGCGATAGATCAGAAGAGGTCGTTAATGAATGTTTAATGCACATGGAGCGAATTGATAATTATATTGGGCAGCATCTAAACTACTCGAAACGCGTTGAACTTGAGAGACATATTGATGCAATTCATCAATATAATGAGTATATGGAGGAAATGTGGCACGAAGAAGAAAGTTTGTATCGGTCTTCAGCTAGCTCAGGGAACTTTAATTCCCAAGGATTATTGAGTAGATTAGACGCGGCTAGTGTAGCTTTCTCTAATGAAGATTTGAGCAACATGTTTTCATCTCTTAAGAAGTGAACATGTACATTTACTTAATTTGTAACATTCACATTTAAATAAAGTGAGTACGCAGTTAAACTCCAAAGAGTTGTATTGCAACTTTGGGGTGAGGCTTACGATAGCCACAGTGAACTAGGGCGAAAATACTCAAATCACCGTATATGTGTCCTAAAGATGACCAAAGGTAGATTAAGCTTCAGATACACATTTTTGACACTGGCAGTAAAAGCAAAATAATTCCCATATATAAGTTTTTCTAGTTTCTACCCCATTTAGTCTCAGTAATAAGCTGTTATACGTAAAAGGAGTTTGACAACTTGGCAAAGTATCTAAGAGACGAACATCTTAAGAACATTACTATAAATGAACAGTCTTTAGAGCTTGTAAATAGCTTTCTTATCGAGCGCGGTATTTCAATCAACAGAGAGATTGAGCAGGCCAATGGCAGTAAAGATGACATTTTGCTCCTTACTTATGTCATTAGATTCGATAATCGTGGCTATAAGTTGACTGACTTCAATGATGTAAAAAAATATTTCTCTCAAGCAAATAAAGTAGAGCGTATCATTTTTACTCTTGACTCAAATACTAGTGAACGTACAAACAGAATGTACGGCACTCACTATGAGATTAGGTTTGATTCAATAGATCCAAACAATACTTATATTCAAGTTGCTTCCGATGATGGCGATGCAGTTGATGCTGTATTCAGTGGACTCAAAGAGATTATAAACAAGGGTAAAAATAAGAATGGCCATATACGTAATACTTGGAGCCAACTCTTAGTTCAAATATTCGGTGTAGCTGTTGGTTTTCTGATAAGCCTTATCGCTGGTTTAGAGGCGTCTCCGCACCTCAATATCGAAAATTCATTTGTAATTACCTTTCTTTTTGCATTTCTAGTTTTCTCAAATGCTTGGGGTTTTATTAATCAGCAACTACTTCGCTTTTTAGATTTTGCTTTTCCAAATGTTAGGTTTGTGCAACCAAATAAAAACTCATTACATTGGCTAGCTCAGGCCCTGGTTGGGGGCTTAGTCGTAGCGTTTACATTGTTGATTATTAGTGGAATTTTCGAGTGGGTAGGTAAAATACTAGGGCAGTTCGTTGCAAATTGAGCGTATAATAAATCAATCAAGTACGCTCACTACGATCGCAGGACGTCATTTTATGCCTCCGCTTATTAGGGGCGTTTGATTTATTCGGAGAATATATGCTCGCGTATCTTAAATATCGAAAAGCGCTACATTCTTTAAAGAAGGAGGTGGCAAAACTTGAGAATGAATACGTTAAAATTGAAAAGAGCTATGAGGGGATCGATGATCAAGGTCATTTATCTTTTTTAGCTTCTCAACAACATGATTTAGACATGTGGATAGAGTATAGAAAAACTTCATATTTAAAGTCTAAAGCCGACTCACTACTTGTTCCAATGCCAGATGAAAGTGAAGCACATATGTATACTTCATATGATTTTGGGGACGAAAGTGGTTCTGTGAGAATCTTAACATTAGAAGGTATTCACCATTTAAGATCTAAGATAAGAGAAGAACAAAAAGCTAAACGTGATGTAATCGCTTTTTATTTCACTTTATGTACGGGTTTGATTGGTGCTGTAATAGGTCTCGTTTCAGTGCTTAAAAAATAAATCTCACAAGACGTTTAAAAAGGCAAAAAACAGTTAGCATTTCCTCCTTCATCGCTTATTTTATCTCCCAAAATCAGCGAGGCTGTATACCCTAATCCGCTTAAGATATGTTGATTTTGCCTTTAATAAGTAATGATAGGATAGCGGACTGATCTTTCGCGCTATTCCCAATACTTTCGAACCTGCTCCTAAATTAAAGTGGGGTTGGGATAACCCTAGCCCAAGTATACAGATCAAATTCTATAAATTTCTTTTCTTGTTGAGAATGCTCTTCTACCACCCTCAAGTATTTCACAGCATTGATCTTGAGTTTCTCTGTTGTCTATCGATCCCATGCCAACGATAGATGATTTTTCATTAGACGCAACAAGTGGTATCACTAATTCTGCGTCACCAAGAACTCCTATGTTTGAGTTATGTGTTACAACGATAATCTGCCTTTTCTCTTTACAACGACGAAGATTAGAGACCACACTATTGAAGATGAACTCTGAATCTAGGTTATCCTCTGGTTGATCGATGATTAAAGGGAGATTACTGTTTGATTGGATTAGGATAGACAACATAATTGATTGTTGCTGTCCCAAGCTCAACTCACTGATATCTTTAACATCTGCGTCTCGTTGAGATTTGTTATGGCGTGTAACAGTCAGTTTAGGTCTTTCTCTGAATGGGATAGATAGAACTTTCTCCAGTATTAAGCCGCAAATTTTCGTCTTAACATCTTCAATCTCAACTTCGCTCAACCCCAACGTAGATAAGAAATCATATCTCTTGAATTTCATATTCTTGTAAAACTCAAGAGGTGATATTGAATTGGAAATTTTGTCACTATTTGCCCATCTATACCAACCAGTAGCATCTTTGATGAATTTTGAGAACTCTTTGGAAAGATATCCTACACCAACTTTGGCTTGTACAAACAACCCATCAACAGAACCAGATAAATCTTGGTTAACTCGTGTGCAAAATTCCAGTCTGTGTTTCTGTATTTCTTTGCTAATTCTATCTCGTTCTTTATAAAGGTTTGATCTCTCAGCTTTGGTTTCTGTTAGCTTATTGGCTGACTTTTGAATGTCTTTTTGTCGTTGTTGAAGCCTAGTAATGTCATTGGATAGAGTGACAAATTTGCCTTCATCATAGGGGATTTTCTTATCGTCTAATTCTTTCTTTTTGACTTCAATTTGTTGCTTCGCTGTTCCTTCTTTGCCACGCCAAGCAATAACTTCACTTCTGAGCGCGGTCAATTTTTGTTCTAGCTCTTCACTTAACTCTTTTTGGTGTCTGTCAACGATATCAGAGAACTCTTGGACGATACCCAGTACATTATCGACATAATCTTTACCGACATGAACTTTGGTTCTATCTATGTTGAGTAATTCGGTAATTTCACCTTTATCAGATAAGACTTGCTTATATTTTCTGCTCAAGGCACCGAGTGATTCCTCTAACTCTTTTCGTAGTGCCTCTTCTTCGATCAAACTAGAATGAAGCCTCATCAACTCACCAACGTTCTGTTTTTCGTATGCGAGTTTCTTGCTCAGTAATTCTTGTAGTTCTTTGTCTACATTGGATTTTTCGGCAACTTCATTAGTTAAATTCTGTAACTGCTCGAAATTTGTTGTTAGCTGTACGATTTTTGAACGGTCTTCGTCTTTTAGGTGCTTAACATTTGTGAACCCATCGAAGAATTTCAGAAGCTTTTTGTCTTTATCGTCCTCATCACCATTACTTGAAAATGTAGTAAATCCCTGAGAGTAAGCTTCCAACGGAACTTGTGCGTTAATGTTATTAGAATCTCCATCTATGCATGTCAAGTTGCCGTGTTCAAGAACGTATTTGAACTCTTGCCCAGCTTCGTTTTCGTATGTTAGTTCAATTCTTGAAGGCCATGCATTACTTCCTTGGACTGCGGTGGTATCGACAGGGTTGTTTGATGCTTCTTGGATAGCGGTCACAAGAGTGGATTTGCCTGTTCCACGACCACCAATAATACAGTTCATATTATTACTAAGTTCGATAGTCATCCCATCAAGTATCCCGCCTGATGCTTTGATTTCTTTGAATCTTGGTAGGGCAATAGGAACGTCATCCTCAAGCCTAACCCGAGAGTCATGACTCATCAGGGCTATTCGTAACCCATCGAAACTTAATTCATCTAACTTGAAACGGGTTAGACGATCAGCACCAGACGCATTTTTACCAAATGCATTCATAGAATGGGCATCAGAAGACATCACTTTGGCTAACTTATAACTGTCAGGTAAGCCAAGGCTTTGATTTCTTTTCTTCATGGCATGTTTTCTATCTGGATTATTATCTTCCTGTGTATAGAAATCCACCGATTCATGGTTTTTGATTTCCAATGCAAATATTGAAGGGTGTTGAAATGCCAGATCAAAGTTTTCGTTGAACTTACCAATGGTGTGCTCGAACCCAGAATCAACCTCAATATGAGCTAAGATACCAAAACCATTATATTTTTTGACATACTCTAAACACTCGTAGATCCCTTGCGTTGAGAATGTTTTATCTGGATTGAAGTTAAGTTTGCCGTAGAAATCTTCTAGATCTTGAGTTGTTGGGAAGTAGGAGAGTAGATGCCCTTGAGTTGTGGATATTTCTATTCCAGGAACAACGAGCAGGTCTTCTTTGCCTTCAGCTATATTTACCGCATCAATAGAATTGCGAATTTTGTTATGATCAGTGATGCTTATGATTGATAGGTTTTTCTCTATTGCCTTTGCAATAATGTTTTCTGGCGTCATCTGACTATCGGTGACATCATAAGAACCGTCAGAACCATAACTGTGAATGTGGAGATCTCCACGATGAAACCTTGCTCCAAAAGTCATACGAAATCCAACCTTTCAATTAAAACAGAGACTTAATCCATCTTAACGAAACTGATTGATAATGTCATATTGCACTGTGATTGATTGCGTTTAGTCCTCCTGTTCTGCATCAACCTCACTCCCTGTTGCTCATCATATCCTTTTCTATAGCCCTCGGACTTAGTGTTCCAACTTTTAATTAAAGAGGCGGAGCGAATGAATTAAACAGATCGCTTTCGACCTACTTTACATCCATCAAAATGCTCGCGAAGCTTTACCCAACGCCGCATGACACGTCGAACTTCAGCTCGCTCATGTTCCCGTGGCGTAGGGGTTTTTTTATGTTCTTTAATCATTTCGCAATACAATTCTTTTCGTCAGTCACGATTTCTTTTTTTGGCATTATGATACTTTCATTATGATACTTTCATTATGCGATTTACCTAATGTTTAACAACCAGTAATAACCGCGTCACACTACAATATGGTGGTATGTGAGAGCAACTATCAGATCTTTAAAGACTCTAGAGTTTCAGATTGACTCTGGACTCTACTCTGGAACACTCGCATTTGCTCGACTGTCTTTACTCCAATACCGTGTCGCTTGCCGAACTCATCGAGATCTAGCGAGAGGTAGTCGTTCGGCTGCTTGTAGCCTTGGAGATACAGCTCTTCGTCCGTCGGGCAATCCATCCGAAGTAGCTCCGCAATGTAGAAAGCATCTCCAGGAGTTATTTCTTTCTCTAAATCTTCAGTGTCATACCACAAGTCTATAACTTCCCAATGAGAAGTACCGCTATGTTCTTCGACCCAATTGTTTATATTCTTCACCTTTGTCTCATGCTTCGCTTTACCCTCGACGATAGTTCGAAGCTTTATCAAGGCATTGTTTGCTTCGGCCTCATCCTCACCAGATACAGCCTCTACAGGATTTTCGTCTTCCAGTTCATAGTATCCAAGCGCTTCGAAGTACCCCTTTCCAGGGAAGTTTCTTTCGATTTCTTCTTTCTTGTCGCGGCTTATTACTCTGTAGCCTTCTTTGAGAACGACTTTAGACTCGAAAGGGTCACTGTCTGGAATGTAAACATACTTGAGAGGCATGTCTTCCGCGATGCTGAAGGCCATCTCTAAAATCTGCAATTTTTGGATGGCTTTGTTGTAGCTTTGAGGTGAGCCGCCGTCCAACTCGGCGACTCTCTCTGAAGCTTTTTCGACTCTCTCTTCGAGCCTTAATACACCGCTAGGTGTTGTGATTTTTTTTACAATCTCCTCGGCTTCTGACTGAATTTCCTGGTCGGTCAATAGCTGATAGGTGCTGGTCTTTTTGCTGCCTTTTTGGACTCTACCAGGCTTCCCCTTGTTCGATGAACCAAAGAGGAAGAATAGTACGACTAGAATTACGATAATGACTATCGTTTCCACGTTTAATTTCCTTTTTAATGTGGGTGTTTGACCACTATACCGAAATCATGCAATCTGTCGAAGGTTGCTTAAGGCAACTCATACGGTGATTGGTTATCCAAATCAATAGCGCATTGACCATTTGTAGGCTTCTTACCTATGTGGGTAGGGCATTTATCTTCGACATCTCAGACTCACACTTGCTACATGAACATGCAAAGTCATAGCACTCTGAAATCTCATTCTGCCTGGAGTGCACATCTTCAACCAGAAATTTCGGATGAATATATGAATAGGTTATTTCATCACCAACCTCTATATCTCTGATGGCCCTTACATAGGCAATAGGCTCGTTGAAGGTACGGTAACTGCTGAAGTAACAAACGCCATAGGAATTGGGAGAGCAGTGATGATTGACCCGATTTAATAACGCAGACAGCTGTAATCGCACTTTTAAATCATTGCTTTCTGAAGGTATGAGGTAATTTCTAACATGATAAGTACATACATTGCGCCATGTATTTAATACGTGCAGATATGGCTTGTTATACTTTCTGGAAAGCTTTTGAAGATATCTTTTATCGTGGGCTGGGGGTACTTCAAACACTCCATTAATAGCTTCCAGGCCGAACGACATGAATTCTCTGCCTAATGTTTCTGGCGACCGATAAATTGCTGCAACAAATGCACACGCATCGCTCTGATTCCCACCGAAATCTTTCGGACTCATTACATAAGAGCATCTAACTGGTTCAAGTAAAACTAGGTCGTCCTTCTTAAACTTTCTCAGACTGTAAACCCCGTACTGTTCTTTTTCTTTCCTTATCTCGACAGCATGAGTGTAATACAGTTTATCTTTTCGTTGCGGCATCATATTCATCCTATTTTTCAATAGCTTGAGATTTGCAATTTCATTTCAAAGAAATTGCGGGTTACAATGCCGCTATTTTATCTTACTTAAAATTTTAGGCTTGTAAATAGGTGAACTTCTATAAATGTATATTCGACATTTCTTAGAGCGGGATTAAGTGAGGCATTCGTTACAACTGAAAAACCTTACTCCATATTTTATGCCAATTATTGAAAAATCTGCTTTATATTGTAGATCCATATGATGAATCCAACACATAGGTTAAATCGTTGAGTTTGTGTTCAAGCTCCGGCGAAAATGGCACAGAGCCGTCTGTCAGGTCTGATAAGGCTCAATCTTTATAAGTGTCCGATTGAGATTAATCTAATCCAATTTAATCTGTTAACACCAAGCGATTCTGTCGGTCTTTAATTACCACGCGATTTTGTCGCACTCACTAATTACCAAGGGAATTTGACGGTTATCTTTTAACCGTGTTTCTTCTTTGCTTTTTGCATAGGAG
>Ga0114932_10000804_pt1 | contig 36938 bp, 41 predicted proteins | sample 2SBtaG_2_FD_87286 | JGI IMG/M metagenome (GOLD analysis project Ga0114932, IMG submission 87286) | Deep subsurface microbial communities from Kolumbo volcano to uncover new lineages of life (NeLLi) - 2SBTROV12_ACTIVE470 metaG | ecosystem: Environmental > Aquatic > Marine > Volcanic ...
ATTAATTAAGTTATCAACTGCATAAAACGCACCGGAAGTATTAGTAAACGCCTCACCACGCCTTGTTAAATTATGGTCAAACCATAACAAGAAACTCGACATTAATCTATTGTCAAACTGTGGCAGCATTATGTTTTATTGCTTATATTTCGTTCAAAATTTCTTAATATAGCGGTAAGGTATCTTGTTGGCTTATATCCTCCGCTTCTTATTCTTCTGCTCGCTTGTACAGCCGTTCCAGATCTACTATTTCCACTTAGGTAGTCTTGATTTTCAAAATATAGATAGTTTCCTAAGCCTGACATACCGCTTTCGATGGCTTGAAGCCAACTTTTACCTATCCAAGATAATCTGGTTTTTGCAAAAATTTCGCCCCTTGTCATCCCTGTAGTCCTATAAGAAAAAGAAATCATTTTTCTTTTCGCAGTTATTCTAGGAGTCCCTAAAGTAAACTGCATTAATAATTGCCTAACTAACTCTACCGGATCCTCTTCTTCGTGAAAGCCTATAAATGAAAATAAGTTCCCGTAGCCACTTAAAGTTCCCGAAATGTTATCCGCCTCTGGCCCAGCTTCTAATTCCATAGTTATAGGGTGCTCGTTAAATTCCCTTATCATTTCTTGCATTGCTAAATCTAATTTTCTTTTAGCTACTACCTCTATATTTTTTCTTGCATCTCTGTTTTTAGCAACGCCTTTTAAAGCCTCCCTTTCAAGGATCAAAGGCTTCATTCTAAATCTTTTTACCTTTAATTTCATTTTAGTTCGTATACTGTAGATGAAATACGTAAAGCTTGATGCCAAAAAAGTATTTAACAGACTCTTCTGTCATGACTTGAAAATCTTTTCCATCAATTACGATTTTCTCGGTTTTGCCGTTTTTTATGTAATCTCTTGCTTCTTCTTGGACTTTGATCCTGCAATCTCCAGCAAAATATCTAATCTCTTGAACCTCAGAAAGAGGATCTGAATCTTGTTCATCTTTATACTTAATCATTCCGCTAAAACTTTGCGAAACGGGCTCGTAAGTATAATTAGCTTGCTGGGCAGATGTGCCATAACCATACAAGAAATCTGTATTGATTTGAGATATTACTTTCTTAGGCTCTTTGTGTACCACAAAATCTCTTTTAAAAGTATCGAACAAATTTATAAAATCGCCAGTAAAGGCCGCTATCTCTGTTGCTGATACTAAGCTGGCCATAATTAAATCCTGTTGTAATCTCTGTTCGGTCTGTAAACCGCTGCAACTGTATCATCTCCAGCAACTTGAAGCGGGGCAGATCCTCTAGTTTTATAAGCGGTGATCAAAGACTCTAACTCGTCGTACTGCCCCTGCCTGATTTGCAAGAAAGTTTTCGATTGCTCGTTTTTATTTATTTTTCTAATTGATGAACCATCCGAAGAAAGTGCTATAACGGCATCGCTGGTTGCAGCATTTATAGTGTCTCTAATCTTCCCGTCGTAATAATGAACCAAATACATTTTTTTCATTATCGCTACTTCTTCAGGAGTGATTGCAGTACCCGATTCTTCTATCTCAAAGCTCGTAGAGTCTACGTCAAAGCTAGTATTTAAATGATTATTTAGTGCTCCTATATTGGTTCTCACGTAGAAAGCAATAGCAGGAATACTAAGATCTGAGGGAGATCCTAACTCTCTATGAATTTCATCTGCTATATCTACAATCTTCATAATTATATTTACACAAATATCTAAGAGATTTGAGTATAATATGGATATTTTCCATCAGAGGTTTTTACTCCAATTACCCCTAAGTCAATTTGCTGCGCTAATTCTTGCTCTATCTGTAGTCTTCTCTTGCGTTTCCTGCCATCTGGCCCTAAAGGATAACCCGGATCTGGTAAATTACCTAAAGAATTAATATCATTAATCCTTGGATAATCACTAATGTCTACAAATGGGCCAGTGTTAGTTCCTATCATGAATGTTTTTACACTAGTCTTTTAGTTCTGAGGGCAGTTTTTCTTTTATTAAGTCAATTGGGCATTTATACGCCATACTTAGATACGCATAAATAAACTTTTTTATTTTAAGTTCGTCTACGGGGCTATTTATGAATTGCACTGATTTCTTTATGTCTTCAATATTCCGACACTCGTAAGTGGCAGCGGAATAGTCTACTTTTCCTAGGGTGACAACTGGCTTAAGGTGAATTAGAGCCTCGAATCCCGCCCCCGAATTTATTGTTACGACACCTTTAGCTAAATGTATCAAATCATGGATAGACACATCGGAAACAATAGATACATTATTAAGAGCAGGAAGATCGATTAAGTTGTTGATTACTGCATTTGCATCTTGGTTTTCGAATGGGTGAGGTTTATAAATAATAGGGATATTAAATTTATCCAAGACAGAAAGAGCCGTAATCAGAGTGTTAACATATGCTGTTGGAACATCTCTCTTTACGCTAGGAGGCCTCATCGAACCTCTAATTTTGTGCTTTGGGGCAGGAAAATTTGTAAAATTAATAACTGAATCTCCCGCAACTTGACCGAGCACTAAAATAAAAGGCTGAGAGCCACAAACTTTCGTGAGATATCCAAGCCCTGCAAATTCTGGCTGTTCATATTTACTTGAATTTGATTCTACGATTTTCTCAAATAGGCGCTTGTGCATAGCCAAGGCATCGTCTTCGGAAACTTCATCAATTTTTAACAAGCTGTGGTCTTTAGCTATAAAACTTGCACCTGAATATCCGTTTCTATCGCAAAGCGTCCAACCTCTAATTGGCGCACCCATAACACACCATACGTTATCACAAATTCCATCAAGAAATTCGAATCTAGAATGCATGACTGGAACATCACGATTCCCATGCATAACGAGGCATAAAACGTTATCTGGCGAAGGTTCCGTTCTGCCAAAGTTTACCCCATATTCTTTTATTATATTGTAGTCTCCAAACGCTTTTTTAGCTCGTGAGTAAAGCGCTTTTGCCTGACTGGAGTTTCTTTGATCTACAGCGGCCAGTATGATGTTCTTCTTGTCCACATTTTTCATATAAACGTGGAATATTTTTTAAAGTCTGGATCATTAAATAATCTTTCCTCCGTTTTTTCATGTATCTTGCCATTTTCCCTAAACCACTTGAAGCCTTTGTTATTGCTTACATTTTGTTTTTCTATTGGGGTATATTGAATTTCTAATTCAGTATTTATAAAATCTTGAAGATTTGAATGTTTAAATTCTTTAACGATTTTAACGTCACTAATATAGTCAGGTAAGATCCATAAATCTCTTAACGCTGTGTCTATGCATCTATGTATAAAAACATCCATATCCCACTCATGAGAATCCACATTCAATGGGTTTTTGCCTTTCTCTAGGTAAACCTGTTTTGACCAACAATATAATGAAGTTATTAAATCTTCAGGTCTTCTTATGAAAGTAAAAGTAACCCAGCCTTTTTTATTAAATTCTAATATACTGTCTTTTGACCAAGCTATATGGTGATTATGTACGTAAGCTGGGCCTTCGTCATTAGAAATTTCTGACAGTTCTTCTTTAGTCCAATCTCTACCTTTATAAGTTTCAGGGATTCTTTTTATCCAAGAGTTGTATACTTTATAATTTGAGTCTACGAAAGCTTTGGTCTCTAGCCAACGAGTCACATACGAACCAGCGCATTTGCCAAAATGTACAAAAGCTATTCTATTGTCTTTCATTTTAAAATTAATTTTATTTTATCTTGTAAAATTTTCATGTTTTCAAATTCGCTATTCAAATCTAAGTACCTGTAAAAACTCATTTTTATTTGCTCATTTAACTTAGATAATGCGGTGCAGTCTGAGCCGTATATCCCATTTGTTAAGTGTAAATGAAAACTGCGTATGGAATATGGAATTTTAAATTCGCTTCTCCAAAAGCCCCAATTATGGTTCTTGTCAAAAATGCCTATATCATAATTCTCTGCGATGTAGTTCATACATTCTTGTTCGTAGAACTTAGATCTAGTTAAGTATAAATCTTTCCAATAATCTGGGAAATTTTTTTCTGCACAAAAAACATAGCCAGCATTAAAAAAACCAAATCTTAGACTGTTATTTATATTTTTAATCCCGTGATAATGAGGAGATAAAATTAAGCTCCGGTTTAAATTTTCGTCTATTTTGTTTACTAAAACAATGTCGCTATCCAAGAAAAAGGTGTTGTCTTGCTCGCTTAAAGCGAAATTCATAGCTGCCATTTTTTGAAAAATACACTCTACCCTATGGGGCGATTTGATTTCCGAATAAAGAGTCTCGAAATGCTTAGATTTTATCTCTTTTAAGATTTCACCTTCTGCATCTAATTTAAAAATTAAATTTTTAAAATCAAAAGAATCAAAGTAACTTTTGGTTTCTAAATCGCATATTATGTAAATTGGTTGATCGTAAAAAAGTCTTACGCTTTCAATAAAGATAGCGCCTTCCTTCATTAGCTCTTTAGTGCATACAAAACAAAAGCTTTTTAATTCGTGCTGTTCATCGAGTTGATTTTCTCCATGAATATAGCTAATTTCGCTTTTAAATACGTTATCATATTGCGCTGAAAGCTTTCTTAAATAATCGAAGGTTAAAGCTTCTTCAAACGACTCGGATAATTTGAGAGGGGCAAATACTGAAGACGAGCTATATACTTGATGATGATCTAGTATCATGGATACTCTATCACCACCACTTGTATCACCTATCCAAAAAGCCCAATTTTTCCCCTCCATCTCAGCTTCGATACTGTTTAATTTATCTATTAGTCCATCGCTAGACTTTACAAGTAGCAAGACAGATAAATTATTTGATGAATCTACAACAGGCTTATTTGATAAAGCGTTTTCAAAAACAGAATTATTTTTAGGCTCAAACGTGTTATTTCCTAAGCCCCTTAATCCAATTTGCTTCCCATTAAAATTTAAGATTCCGTCTTCCATTCTGGCGTATTTATAATCTCTATTATTTCGTGCTTAGTGTACTCTTTTAAGCCTATGTCATTACCCGCAATTTCAAATAAAAATTCAGGCTGATCACCTTTATATTTTATAATAAACTTCTCCTTGTCAGGAGAAAATCTCAAAGAGGCGTAGCTTGTTTGCATAATCTTATCGTAATCTACAAAATGCAAATCATCCGTGTTTAATATGCAATATTTAGTTTCCATTTTACTAACTACATGTCGCTTGTGTACTATTAGCTGCTTGGTTTCCAACGTATTCAGTATCTCCAATCATTGGTATAAAGGCAATATGAAAAGTTCTTGCGTCACAATTAGACGTAGTCGCAAGCTGTAAATTATCAGCACCACAAGCACCTTGGGAAAAATCACTGCTTTTAAATAAACCTTCAGCGTTCAAAAAAATGAAGCCATGAGTATTAATCGAAGGAGTCCCTCCGGTTGTAGCTATAGTTACTTTTAGTTTGTCGTATGCAATATGATCAGTTTCTCCAAAAACGCCTCTAGCCTTATAAAGCCAAGCTGTGTCCACACTAGCGCAAACTGCTGCCAAGCTTGCACTAGCCGATGCGCTTGCAGCGCCCATTACATGAACTATTTCATAACTAGCTGGATCTAATACGTAAAATTCCCTAAGTAGTTCAAAGTTTCTTCTGATTTCAGACAGTTTAAGAGCTCGCTCATATACTATTAAATGCCCAACCTTAACGTTCGAATCTGTCGCGGTTGCAGCTATACTTTTGCCTAGTGTTATGGCGCAACTTTTTACACCTGCGTCATTACCATCCACGTAATACATTTGACTAACAAGACTTTGATTTATTGAGTATGAGGAAGAATCCACAGTATCACCAGAATTAGTGAATCTAAATCCATCGTATTGTTTATTTGTATATGCGTTTATATGAGAGCCAAAAACACCTAACTTAGGGTGAATTGTCATAGAAAACATATTCCAATGGTCAGTTTCCAATTCAACATTAAGAGCTATTTTACCAGTTTTACCCGGAACCAAAACGTAAAAACGAGAAGCGTCATTTTCAACTATAACACCAAACTCTATGTAAAATCTTTCTGATAACCCCTCTCCGGGTGGTTTTATATTTCCTATGGGATAAGAAGTATTGCCCGTTTTTTTAGGAACATAAACCCATTGAGATACGGTAGTTGGCTTTTGCATGTTGATCGTAAAAGCAGACCCACCATAACCAGCACTTTGAGCCCCTATTTCGTCATCAACCCCGTCAAAACCAAAACACCTAACTGCTCTTCCGTACAGATTAACTGGACTTGCCATCCCAGTATAGTTGTCTTCTATGCCATTATTGAGAGAAAGGTCTTTTGTATTTCCAACATTTGTATCGTTTTCCCATTTTAAATTTCCAGTAGTTGTATCAACAGCGTCTATATCGTCTGGATCAAACAGCCCTATCATACTAGCTGTATCTCCAGAGCCAAAGGTTAAAGACCCAGCAGAAGAAGGTGTTGAGGCAGAACCACTATAAATAACTTGCCCATCAGTAAAGTAAGTAGATTGACCAGCAGAAAAACTATATATGGTTGAACCATCTGTATTTTTAAAGGTGAGACCTATATCGCTTTCAACGCCTACGTCTGTACCGTCGTCTCCTCTAACATATTTGAGCGAGATTGACCCTGTGGCTTCTGTAGATATAGTATAAGTTTCGCTAAAGTGATCGTTATCAAATTCACTCCAAGTAACCCATACTTTGTCAGAAGCACCTTGGACAGTCATTAAATTGTCGCCTTCGTAAACCTCTATGTAAGGATGATTATAATACTCATCTCCCCAACCATCACCCCCCGTATCAGTAACCTCTATGGTCATTTCAGCGGTGGAAGTAGGATAAGGGTAAGACACTAGGCCACTGGTAGGGTGTTGACCAGTGCCATTTTCATCTCTAAAATACTTATGCTGGCTAGAGATTGTTTTGCCTATTGCAGCAGTAGTATTAGAGCTATGTATCCCAGCGAAGTCCATTAATTTTCCGCAGCATATCCAGCGGTAACTTGCCCTGTGAGTTGACCATCAACTCCAGTATCGTAAGAAACTAAAGACAGTAATCCTTGACTGCCAGACTCAATTCCTCCCGGAGCACCACCAATAAATTTTATTCCAGTATCGAAAAATAAATTAAAACCAGTGTTTGGGTTGTTGTTGACTAGCTTTATTGTAGATGTTTTACCTGTTCCTAAATTAGAGAAAGTAAAACCAGATATATTGCCTGTTACTTCCATTACGCAAAAGGTTTGACCTAAATTACCAGTAAAGGGACCGCCCGTAGGATTGGAGCCACTAATTAATGGCGCTTGGCCATAATCATGCATCCCAGTGAAACCACCAGCGCCGACTACATTTCCATATTGTAGGCCATTTCCATCATCACTTACTATAATTGCCTGTCCAGCGCTTGCACCTGAAACGCTAATTCTATCAATTATAATTTGCTTTAATTTATCATCCATTCTTAATTCCTATTTAAATTTAAGTATTGTCAGAGTAGCCCGTAAATAAAAATTGATCTTTTGTGGCTAAAAAATTTTGTCTTATTTCTGAGTTTTTAAGGTGTTTATTGTATACTAAAACTCTGCCTAACTTAAAGTTTTGTCCAGCGTAGAAAGATCCCATGTTGTCTTTATACCAATTTGTTCCTTCTTGGTCTAAGTTTTTTATGGTTTTCCCTACATTCAATAGAGCGCCCGTTTCCCCCCAAGTCGGATAGTATACGTCATCAGATTCGCCTTCTAAATTGTTAGATATAAGAGTGTGAGTAATTGGTTGGAAGTCGTCATCTACATACAAATCAAATCTTCCACCGTAATCTATATCGGCTGTTTGATCTGGAAATTTTCCAGAGTTTTTAGTGAGGGATATCATATGCCAAGTGCTTGGCTCTCCTGTAAGTACTGAGGCTCTGTTAGGGTCAAGGTCTGTATTGTTACGGAACCCCCAAGCGTTTTCCCCGCCTAAAACATTAAGTGATCCATATTTTTTATATTCGCTAGTGCCAACACCATAACGTCCTGATACGTTGCTCGTGTACTCAAGACCCATCCCTCTTCCACTCCAGTAATCATCTGCGCCAGCTAATGCATTCCAATGGGCTCCTGTATTACCACTCAATTCCCACCACATGCAAATAGTGAAGCCACCACTTAAATTTATAGTAAATGAATTATTATAAATATCATCATATGAGCCTATGTGGTCATCAACACCATCAAATTCGTAATGACTTGCATTTCCACTTACTCCGCTTTTCCAAATAGTTCCATTTTTTATTTCCAAGTCAGATTCACCAGCAATTGAATTAGACCATCTTGAAAGACCTGAAGCATTTCCTGTAGTAGGATCAAAATTACCAATTAGCCCTTCCGTAACAACTCCTGTTCCGGAAGGGATTAAGCTGCCCATTCGGGCCGTGTTATGGATTCCTCCAAACATACCTTAATCCTGCACGGCAAACGCTCCAATACATTCTCCAGTTGACGCACCAAAACTCTTAACGGTAAGAATACCTATTTTACCAGATGGTATAGTACTTGGTGCTTGGCCTACAAAGTGTATATCATGACCAGTGCAGAAAGTATAATCTGAAGTCCCTGCTCCAGAAACCATTAAGCTAACTTCTCTTCCCTCTTCTATATTCAATAACTGAACTCCAGTAGCATTACCGCTAAGGATCATTTTTTGGGAGGACTTGCCATTTAAATCTAAAAACAAAGTGCCATTTGAATCTACAAAACTTCCGCTATTATGAATAGAATCTTTATAATTACCATTCAAGGAAAGAGTAGTGCCATCAAATGTTAATGCGGATTCAGCATCTAGTTCTGTTACAGTAGAGGAAACTGTAACGACTCTATTTTCGGTTGCTCCATTTATACTGGCTGTAGCTCCGGTAGGTCCGGTGGCTCCGGTAGGTCCGGTGGCTCCGGTAGGTCCGGTGGCTCCGGTAGGTCCGGTGGCTCCTGTAGGTCCGGTGGCTCCGGTAGCTCCAACCGCTCCGTCAGATCCATCTGAGCCAGCGGCCCCAGTCGCTCCGGTAGGCCCAGTAGGACCAGTGGGGCCAGTGGGGCCAGCTTGAGTTGAGCTTACTCCAGTTACAACGAAAGCATTATTGAATTTTAAGTTGTCGTCGCTATCTGAATAAATATAATTATCACCAAAGTATCCAGTGTTTGCGTAAATATTAGTTCCACTTATTGCCGTGCCTGTGACGCTGCCGCTTACATAAACGTCCCCGCGAACATCTAATTTACCAGATGGGTTTAAATTACCTTGTCCAATTCCTAAAGCATCAGTTGTGGCATTATAGAAAACTTGACTTGCTGCGGCAAAATTACCCGTATCCAAATTGTATTGAAGTTGACCAGTTGACCCTACAGCATTTGCAGCACCACCAGCTTCACCTTGAGGCCCAGTAGGCCCAGTAGGTCCAGTTACCCCAGATCCTCCTGCTGTTCCTGTTGCTCCTGTAGGTCCAGTAGGCCCAGTAGGCCCAGTTACTCCAGAGCCCGTAGGTCCAGTTACTCCTGTAGGTCCAGTTGGCCCAGTAACTCCTGTGGCTCCTGTAGGTCCAGTTGGTCCCGCTGCTCCTGCTTCTCCATCTGAACCAGAAGGTCCAGTTGCCCCAGTAACTCCGCTAGGTCCAGTTGGACCAGTTGGGCCAGTAACACCGCTTAATCCACTTGCACCTGTTGCTCCGCTTGGCCCTGTTGAGCCAGTAGGGCCAGTTGGACCAGTGGGTCCAGTTACCCCAGAACCTGTTGCACCGCTTGGTCCGGTAGGTCCAGTCGGGCCAGTTATCCCAGATCCTGTTGCTCCGCTTGGCCCCGTAGGTCCAGTAGGCCCAGCTATTCCACTTAAACCACTAACGCCAGTAGCACCAGTAGCGCCAGTCGGCCCTGTAGGACCAGTGGGTCCAGTGACTCCAGATCCTCCTGTTGCTCCAGTGGGTCCAGTTGGCCCAGTTGGCCCTCCTGCTGGTCCCGTAGCTCCGCTAGGTCCAGTTGGACCTGTGTCTCCACGAGCTCCGCTTTGAGCGAAACCAGTTACAAGAAAGCCTGATTCTAATATAGTTCCATCACCGCTTTGTCTTATTACTTTTAATTCTCCAGTGGTGTTAATAAATTTAAATTGCTCTCCAGTACCTCCAGTATCTCCAGTCGTAATATTTTGTATTAAGAAATTTTTAGTTGAAAAGTCGCCTGTAAGTTCAAGGTCGTCATCACTTCCTAATAACGTAGCCACTCTCTCCCCGGAAAGTTGAATTCCCCCGCCTGAAGCGAACGACATTCTTAATGGTTCTCTAAAGCCTGAGCCAGAAATGATAATAGAAGAACTAGTAAGATATAAATCTCTCCATTGTTTAGAAGATGACCCTAAGTCATATTGATCGTCGAAAGCAGGTACTAAACCACAATTTACTTCTATAGGCTCAGTAGCATATGGATTCTGCAATCCTGTAGTGCTAAGTATTTGAGTGAAAATTTCGGCATAAGAATTACTGCCACTACCTAAAGTATATGTATTGTCTTGCGCGGGTACTATTGGCCCATCATGAAAAGTATCACCTTCTACGTAAAGTATTCCGCTGCCAAGAGTGTTTGCTTTTGCATTATTATATAAATCTGTTCTGGTAACTCCTCCGGGTGCGTAATCTCCAATTGCAATTCTTGGATATTGCTGAATGCCAGCATCATTGGCGTACACATTAAACACATAACTAGATCCAGTCTGAACAGGAGTACCTCCATTAAAATAACCGTGATCTAATACTTGTAATGCCCCAACAGGAATTTCAGGATCATTAGCGCTTCCACCTCCGCCTCCGCCACCACCAGAAGGATCAACAGTGGCCCAATCTATACTTACGTATACTTCTCCACCAGAAGGCAATTGAGTATTAAGGTAGTCATAACCATTAATTGTGAAACCAAAACCACTAACAGGAAAAACCATGTATTCAGAACTATAACTTCCTCTAGGATCTTGAGGGTTATTTATTGAAGCATCGCTGTTTATATTAGTTAAATAATCATGGCCACCGTGATGTGTTATAAGGTACGCATTGATGTTGATCCCAGTGCTATCTTGTATGCGTACAACATTTCCGCTATAAAAGGGTTGATAAAATTGAGCTAACTGAGCATCACGGGAATAGCCATTGGCATCGGTAGTAGATATGGCTAAACCTGTAATTACATCAAATTCATCGCCATAATCACTGGTTGTACCCCATAACTCTTTTATGTATCCTGTGGAGTCTATGTTTGTTCCACCGGGAGTTTTTGGCCAGTTGTGACAAGTGAATCCTTCTTCGTTTCTTACTCCAGTTCCGGGCCAGAATTTATACTTCATTCCCCCTAAAGGCTTACCTGCTGGGCCAGTTTCTCCATCTTGTCCATTTTGTCCGGATAATCCAGATAAGCCAAGTCTCCCAACAGAGAAACTAACTTCATCAAGATCCAAGAAACTCCCACCATCTCCCGGAGCCAGCCAAGAACTATTTCCGTCTTCATTTCGGTACACGGGAATAACAAAAGATTTAGTCTGGCCCTGATTAGTGGTAACGGCATTTGAACTGTTTAAAGCAAAAATATCTCCTGTTTGAAGATAGCTTTGAAACTCAACAGCAGTTGGCGTTCTTTTATCTAATATAAAATAATTGCCTGTTGGATTTGGAGTTCCAAGATTTTTTATCCAATAGTATTTATCTCCAGTCAATGAATCGTATCTACCGATTGAAAGACCAGTGATGACCATATTGTAGGTGGTATAATCGAAATAACCTAAGTCTACTATGCCATCAAATGGACCAGAGCTAAATTGCGTTATGTAAAGGTCACTGCTGGATTCATTGACGTCACCAGAGTAGCGATACACAAATTCATACCCATCTCCCCCCATTGCGCCAGTTGCGCCTACAGGGCCACCCGCTGGACCAGTAGGGCCAGTAGGCCCAGTGACACCAGTTGCGCCTGTGGCTCCTGATGGTCCTTGTATATTTACAGGTCCAACTTCTGATGAGTCAGACAATTGAAAGAAGACTCCTGTTCCAGCGCCTGTAGCGCCAGTTACACGCGCACCTGTTGGGCCTGTGGGTCCAGTGACGCCAGTAGCTCCAGTAACTCCGGTTGGGCCTGTGGGTCCAGTTGGCCCTGTTGCTCCGGTTTGACCTGCTAGATTAAAGTACTCCGTAAAAGTTCCATCGCTAAGACCAAAACGAACATGAGCAGTTAATCCGGGGTCAGCTTCGGCTCCAGTTATCGAAGTTCCTGTCGCACCAGAAGGGCCAGTTACCCCCGTAGGTCCAGTGACTCCAGTGGGTCCAGTTATTCCAGAGCCTGTTGCTCCAGTCGGTCCAGTGGGTCCAGTAGGCCCAGCGGGGCCAGTTCCTCCAGTCGGACCAGTGGGTCCAGCATCACCCGCTGCCCCTGTTGGGCCTTCTGCTGCTGGAGCTATGCTGATGTATATTTCTTCATCGTCAGAAAACGAATCGTCATGATTTAGATAAAAAACAGAAAGCCTTGTATACCCCATCTCGGATATGTTGGTTCCATTTATTTTGAAAACTACAAATTTACTATTATCACTTTTTGAAAATATTTTTATTCTAGTGCCAAGTACATCATCTAAAGTATCAAAATAAGTAGAAAGAGAACTGCCAGCTTGATCTAAAGTATCTATTCTTATTTCCGTTATGCTAGAATATGTAGAATTATTAAAAGCTAATTTTCCATCTCCCGGATCTGTAAGAAGTGTAGTGGAATTAAATTTATAAGTATAGGTATCACCTCCTGCTGGGCCTGTAGTTCCAGTTCCTCCAGTCGGGCCTGTGACTCCTGTAACGCCAGTAGGCCCAGTAACTCCGGTAGGGCCAGTAGGACCAGTGGGTCCAGTCGGACCTGTAACTCCTGTAACTCCTGTGGCTCCACTTGGTCCCGTAGGTCCAGTAGGGCCAGTCACTCCAGACCCCGTTGGCCCAGTGACCCCTGTAGCGCCACTAGGACCAGTGGCTCCGCTTGGTCCAGTTGGTCCTGTATTTCCAGTGGCTCCTGTTACCCCGCTTGGTCCAGTTGGACCAGTCGGTCCTGTTACGCCAGAACCCGTTGGCCCAGTGGGTCCGGTAGCTCCTGTAACTCCAGTGGCTCCTGAAGGGCCAGTAGGCCCAGCGGGGCCAACTCCACCACGCCTACCTTGAAAAACAACATCTATGTTTGCTTTATCTGGAGCTTCAATTGAAGAAGTAGAGCTTTTAGAAGTGACTTCAACAGTAGAAGAACCGCCAACTTCCACACTTGAAGTTGATCCTCCTGAAATAGTTACTTCTACATCAGCCATTTTACGATAATGAGATTGTGACTTCAGGTATTACATTTATATAACCTTTAGACACTTTCTGAACGTTCCAATCACCAGAAGCGGCTGGAACAGTTTCATACTTCTCAATATCGTATACACCTTGAACAATTGGAAGTCCTGAAGTGCCAGAGGGTCTTATATAAACATCAATAAAACCACTAGCCCCCAATGTAGGGTCGCTAGAGTTTCCAGATACTACTTTAGGTTCAAGATTTAAGAGGACACTTCCAGTACCGTACCTAAACTTTGCTACGCCACGAGCAGAAAAACCACTTAAATTTATAGGATCTCCATCATCGTCCTTAACCTTAAACCTTAAATCAAGCGTAGAGCCTTGATTTATATCAATGTTGTAAGTGGTCGCCATACTAATAAGTATTACACGGCGAAAAACTTAAAAATATGGTAAATTATCTACCTTCTTCTAAAATTTTTCTTACATGGTCTGGAATGTCACCATTATTGGCGGCAGGAGCATCATTCATGGGTTTTTGATATTGATTAAAATGCCTTTTAAATTCGTAAACCAATCTCTCCTCAAGACGGGTTCTGTCTCCTGCTGGCAAAATACCTAAATTAGACGCATGAGCCTCAATGTCGGTTCTATTCATTTCATCTAACTGTCTTTTATACTCTTCTTCATTAGTTGTAGAGTATTTGCCGATTCCATCATCACCCCAAATTTGGTCTAGCGTAGAAGGCTGAAATTTTTCCTCTTTCCCATGAGACTGATCCAATTCAGTAATCTTGGGTTTTCTTGGCCTTTTTGCTGCTTTGGCTGTTTTTTTGTTAGGTTTATTTTTCATGTCATCAAAATATTTAACGTCCATCGATTTCAACTATAGCTTAAAAAACTAAAAAACCCAAGGGGAAAATCCCCTTGGGCTTGAATTGGTTAATTAAGATTAACCAAGAATTAGACCGCAAACTGCGCGACCATCGAGGCAGAGGCGACCCTCTTCGAGAGAGCCATAGAAGCCAGCCTTGTCGGAACGAGCAGCATACCACTGATCATCAGGAACGGCGGTGAAAGTACCACCAGTGTCAGCGTCACGGGCTACGGGGCGTACAAACGCCTCACGGCCCAAGTCAACACCAACAAGAATTTGATGACTCGCGGTTGCGAAGTTAGAGATGCTGTTAGTAGATCCGTCGATTTGCGTGGCAGCAGTGCCAACGGCATCGAAGAATGTCTCAAACAACGCATTGTAACGTTGGCTCTTGCCAAGCTCAACCAACTCGTGGATGGCTACGCCGTAAATGCTCTCCATGCCAGCGGCATTGTAGATAGCCATACGAGCGTCATCCGGTAAGCTCTGAGCGTTAGCAGCAGTAGCTGCACTGTCAGTACGAATAGCGTTGTAAGCGAACTTACGAATCTGACCCTTAACTTCAGGAGACACGAACAAGTCGGTCATACCTTTAGCATTGTAGTCAGCGGGAGTACCACCAGCCCAAGAAGTGTTAACTCTTCTCATTCTGGTCATCAAGTCATTCAAGTCTTGAAGAACAAACTCGGCGGAAGCGCCAGTGTTGTTCGAAGTCAATACGTGACGAAGAGCACCAGAAGTGCTGGCAGCGTCAGAACGACCTTCCTTGGTTGCAGCTTCGGCAACAGCCTTCATAACTACAGACCAAGCATTTCTTTCTTGCTTGATGAGAACCTCTTGAGCCATGCGCTCAACAGCTTTGCTAACTACGTCAAGACGAGCCTTACGAGCGTACTTCTTGTGAAGATGAACGGCGCTATCTAAACGATAGGTCATTACCTTCATTTCTTGTACGGGAACGTGAGCGTCTGAGCTAGGTAAGCCACCAGCCATGTTCTGAGACCACACACTGACATGTCCTTTATCAGTGTTGTAATAAAGGTCGAGAGGGTAACTAGGGTTATCGTCCTGATCGAATTCAGAATCAGTGTAAAGTGCGGCGGAAGTACCAGCCTCATTTACAACCTTCTGAACGACAGGGCCAATAAAAGCAGCGAAAGCTTCGCTGGCCTCACGAGACACATTTAAGTCTCTCGAACCCAAAGCCTTTACCAACTCCACCTGTTCGGGGGTATTTTTAAGCTTCAATTTCATATAATAATCCTTTTATAAATAAATGATTAAAGGTTTACAGCGAAAGCTTGATGAGAGCGTAACCATCGGTGTCACTCGAACCAAGAACAGTGCCAACTTGGAAGCCAGCGCTGTCGTCGTTATATTGAACGATTTCACCACTATCTCCAGCGTAAAGCTTAGTTCCGGGAGTGACAGCGCCAATCGAGTCGCCCGAATACAAAAGGATACCCTTCGTAAGTACGGGAACTGTTTGACCGCTGATAGCAACTTCCATTTCGGCTGCTTTTCTGGGGTTGAACTTCAGTAGCTCACCGTTCTCATCGACTTCAGCAACGTCATGGAGAGTTACTCCAAGTGCTACATTACCAGAACTAGTCTGACAAATCTTAGCAGTAGTGCCATATCTTTGAGAAACAGTGCCGTTGTAAGAAGCACCGGGATTGCCCAACATTTCTGTTGGTTCATCGGTGTTCTTCCAACCATCGCCCTGAACCTTTACAAGTGTTCCTTTCGGAATATTGTCGCCAGCACTGACGCCAATCGCTCCGCTATAAGCGTAGAGATTGACCACATCGTGCTCATCGTATACTCTAAATGGTTTTAAGTTAATAGCCATATTTTTTTACTCCTTAATAATTAATATAATAAATTAAGTGTTTATTTGATCCAATTTTCTACCGAGAAAGCATTCTTGTATTTATCATACGTAGTTTGCTCTTCAGTGTCCGAAGATACAGGAATTTCAGAAGCTTCGGCCTCAGAATTGTCTACTGCTTCTTCTACAACATCTGTAGAAGCAACAGGTTCTTCTTCAGTTTCAACCTCTTCTGAAGCTTTGGCTTCCTGTATCACCTCGGCTTCTACTGTTTCTAAACTTTCTCTATTTTTAGTGCTCAAAAGAACACCCATTTTTTTAGAGTAAGTTTCGAAATTGTCATCGTCCATATCTTTAATGTCGAAAGCGATAATTTCGCGGTCTCCATCTTCAAGGACGTACTCTTTATCGAAGTAGGTCATGCGAGCAACGAAACGCTCTTCGGCTTCCTTTGCTGCGACCTCTTCTTTGATTTTTTCAAGTTCAGCTTGAACAGACTCAAAGGTTTTTTGAGTATCCTCAGAATTTTTCTGAAGATTCTCAATCTGCTCTTGAGCGGCTTTCAAGTTGTTCTCTACTTCCGTTTTTTGGGCGACGTATTCCTCGGAAGCCTTCTGCAACTCATCCTCAATGAAATCAGAGATGGATGAGGCAGAAAGCTCTTTAAGATTCTCGTCGTTAATATCTTTTAAGCTTTCAATTTTCATGATAACTCTCTTTTTATTCTTTACATTAATTTCCTCTGATTGTGAAATAATATTTACTGTTTTTTCTGTTTTTTCCTCTGAGATCTCCTTTTCAGAAACAGTCGCTTCAGAGTTGGATTCAGGATCTTTAGAGGATTTTGGAGACACAATGACACCTTTAACGTCAGCAGCAGGGGTTTCGGTAAGTCCAATTCCCAATGGGACAACTTGACCAACTACCTTCCTATATATGCTCCTTCCATCTTGGGTTTCGCCTGTGCCACCAAAAGCTTTTAAATTCGGTTTTAAAGATTCGATTTCTGCTTGATCAGAAATAATAGTTGAAGATTCAAGATTTTTATCGCCGCCTTCGGTTAATACTAAGTTATATTGACTAAATCCAAGTTCCCAACTCGCGCTGATAGACATGTATTTATCACTAGTTGGATCATTAGACTCTTCAATTACGTCGGCTAATTGATTATTGACGACTTTCCATACTACACCGCCTAAAGTAATATTAAAAGGAGATAAAGACTCTTTTGATAAAGATTCGTTATTTAAAACTTGGTCTGTCCCAAATTCACTAAAACCAGCAGAAAGAATAACTCCAATGACTTTCTGTCTATTATGCTCAATGTTTATGGGCTTATTAATGAAAGATTTAAAAATATCAAGGGCTGTTTCGGTATCAATAACATCACCGTTTCTATTGACCCTATTAGCTACACAGGCATTAAAAGCTATAGGAAGTAGGTCTATTTCTTTTTCAGTGTCGATTCCCGGAACGAAACTTTCGATATCTAACTGACTAGCCAAAGATAGATATTTATCTTTATCCTCAGAAACCATCGGTTTTATAACCGAACTAAATATTGTAGTATATTCAAAGTTCTTTTTCATTATAAAATATTCCTTAAATGACTATAATCCTCTGGTTTATGTTGTAAAAATAAATCAGACAGGTCGAAATCAGTTTCTAGTCCATATTCTTTACACTCTGTTGAGGCATTTGAAAAATCTTTTACCTTAAAATTGAAATCTATCTGTTTGCAATCATTATCTAAAAAACGATTTATGTAAGCTACGCACCAATGATTTATATTATTAGAATTTTGAAATTCAAATTCTGAAGCCGCTAGACAAAAGGCATCCTTGAATCTTGCAACTGGAATGCGCTTTTTATTTTCTTTATTGTAAGTTTTCATCTTTGACTCTAAGAAGGATAAAACCCTCAAAGAGTAAGATATAGCTTGCGATTGAGTTGCTATTTTACAAGTTGATTTAGCTTCCGTAGAAGCAGAAGGCGCATCATTTTCTTCGTTAGTCTCTTCTTGCTCGGCTTGCTGCTCTTCTTTTACTTCTTCAGGTGCTTCAGCGCTAGTCTCAGGCTCTATATCTACCTTACGATTGACCTTTTCCCAAAGATCTTTGTAGTCAGAGTTAGCCTGATTTTTTTTCATAATAATATCTAATTTTATATTACACTAAAATTAAATAAAAACAATCAATTTTAAATAAAAAAGCCCCCGTAATTAAACGAGGGCTTAAAGAAGGTGATTTAATTTAGTTTTACTTCTTCTTTTCTTCGGTAGCTGCTACCCCAGCCTGAACAAAAGGAAGGGTAACGCTCACCCCCTCTCCATTGGCTGATGCGGAAAGGTATCCATCATCGTTAGCCTTTGGTCCAAGGGTAACAGTGCTTGAGCAGCCAACGCCAAAAAAGGCGACTGCTGCAATTAACAATAGTGTCGGTTTATTTTTCATATGATTAAATAAGCTAACTTAGCTCGCGGTCAACGTAACAAACGTATAAAATGAAATCAAGAAAAAAACTAAAGAGTTTTTCTTTTGCGTGAAGTCTTCTTCTTAGCGGTCTTTTTAACAGCTTTTTTGGCTGCTTTTTTGGGCACAGATTTCTTCGCCGCCTTTTTAGGGGCTGCTTTTTTCACTGTCTTTTTAGGGGCAGCTTTCTTTTTAGGCCTAATTTTTTTAGCAGGTTTTTTGGCAAATGGGTTACGCTCTTCATTTTTAAGCCTCATTTGCTTTAGAATGTCATAGGTTATGTAAGCTATAATTATAATCAGCAAAGCTAAAAAGTAATACAGGAATAACTCTGTCCAATTAATCTTCATGTTTTTATCTTGTTGCTGCTTGAGTAGCTTTTTAGACTCTTCTTCTTTTTTTTCTACAGAATCTTTTTTAGATTGATCTTCTGGATCTTCTTCAAAATCTGGAGCAGGAACCAAATTAATTAAGTCATCAACCTTATCTTTATTTTCTATAGATGGCAAGAGTGGAATCTTGGCCTTAGAAAAGTCTAATTGTGATAATTCCAGATTAGCTTTCTCCAACTCTAATTTAAAATTATCAGTTTTTGGTTCTGCAATTTTTATATCGGGTAAATCTGGTTTAGACTTATGGGCCGGAATTTTTATCTTATCGTAAGGCTGGGGCAACGCTTCTTCCCAAGATGTGACGTTGTCTTTTTCTGGTGCAATGTTACCATTAGATATATTTTCGGTAGATTTAATTTCAGGCTTTTTAGGGCTAGGATTACCTTTTGGTATCAAAGCGCCGCCTTTTTTTATTTCTTCAATTGTTTTAGGCTTAATTATTTTACCAGCAGAGTCTTCCCCTACCCTAACGCCGCCAGTCTTACAACCGATTAGGAAAAATACAAAAGTGCAAATAAATAAAATGTTAGGCTTCAAGACCCCTCCTACTTTCTTCTTCTATTTTTTTTAATACTTCTAAGAGTTTTTCATATGACTTATAAAGTTTTGTTGCTTCATAAGTTATAATGGTATTAACCGCTTCTAAATGTTTTTTCTCCTCTTTCAACAAAGAGTTAGCCTGATAGCTTAAAATGTTGATAAAAATAGAGATAGCTAAAGAAAAAGATAAAACCATCTTTATCGTAAAGTCTCTCATATTTTTTTTAGATTGATCTGTCATCAGGTAGATCCTTTCGCTGCCGCATTACCAAAGTAGAAGCCAACTATCGCACTTAAAGTTTGCCTTACTTCTGGAATCATTAAGTATCCATCTAACTCAACAAAAGTTATTTCTTTGCCTCCACCGAACAAGCCAAAGAACCAAGTAGGGTTTTCAGTCTCTACCTCTACTATGGTAGAATATCCAAGTATAGATAAAATAAACGGCGCTGCTATAACGCCAAATAATATAGAACAAACAATCAATCTCCTCACCCATTTACCTACATCAATGGGCACTCTCTTAGCGGCTCTATCAGCACTATCATCTTGAGCCTCCTTCATCTTAAGGGCGTTTTGGAACATCTCATGACGCTCTTTAGCTCTTTCAGCCATATAACGAAATATAAAGCCTACGATGCTTCCCCCAATCATGGTTATTAATTCCATAGACAACATTCTATATAAAATTACACTAAAAAAGCCGCACAGTGAAAACTGTACGGCCTTGGAGAAACAAAGCAGAGTCCTACTTTATCGAAATATCTCCTAATTTTGCCAGTTCTTGCAGCTTATCTTTCGGACGACCTAATCCGCCAATAGAAGTATAAACAATTAAATTAGGCTTATCGCCAATATAAATACCTCTATGAACTACATTTCCGGGCCTGAGCATTCTGCAAAGCTGATCAAACGCTTGATCTAAGGCGGATTGCGGAATATTATCCAATTGCTCTTTACCACCCACAACAACGGCCCCAGCATGACTGCCAGAAGACAAATCAATTCCTCCAGATAAGAGTCCACTCTTGAAGTTATCTCTTACTGCTCTTGAAATGCTAACTGGGTCTTGCCATTCTTTTACGGGCGCTGCTCCAAACACCATTAAACCGGAGTCTAGGATAGTTTTGTAGTCGTTTGCGTCAAATGAAGTAAACGAACTATCCCTCGCAGCGGTAAGATTAAACAAGTGAAAGAGACCAGCCATACTTGCATTGGCAGTTTGCCAAAAATTGGATACAACTAAGTTAGGGTAAACCTTCCCAATTCTTTCATTATCGATTACAACTAAAGGAGAAACTTTGCCTTCCTCAACTAAGTTGTAAACTTCGTTTAAGCACTTGTGTGCATTAGCGTTAACTTTTTTTCCTTCGGAGGCTTTAGGAAGAGCTAAGATAACACCAACTTTATCAGTTGGAGCTTTTATTGTTTCTTGAAGCTCTCTTGCTGCGTCAACCAAACTTGTGACAGTACCAGATCCAGTTCCGCCGCCAGCACCAGCACAAACAAAGATTCTATCAAGGGTTTCGCCAAACGAATACCTCATAAAATCTACAACGTCTTCTTTTTTACCAGCGAAAACTTTTTTAGCAAATGATGGATCTTTACCTGCGCCACCTTCACCAATGCAAAGTTTGTGAGGCACTTTCTTGATGGTGTTTAAGTCTTGCTGCGCTGTATTTAGTACAGCTACTTTTCTGTAACCAAAATCATAAAAAGTTTCAGCTATCCTTGAACCACCTTGCCCAGCGCCAATAAACGCGAACTTAAAAGCAGTCTCAACTTCGTCCTTGATTTCTTTTTCGGCAACCTGCTCCTCTTCTGGTTCTGGAATGGGAATATCAGGCATAGAAATATCAAAGCCGCCGGGATTCATATATTCACTAGCGGTTTGGCCCACTGGATTTTCTTGATTTTCTTCACTCATAATATTTTCTTAAATTACACATTTAAAAGTTAAAACCTGAGAAAGCAGTGCCCGTTTCAGTGATTTTACCACTAATGAACAATCCTTTGCCAGATACGTTATCCGCAACGTCAGTCACGAAACTCATGCCCAAAAAAGCCCTATCATTAACTTGGTTTGAGAAATCGATTGAGTCAACATTAGATTGAACCAAATCGTACTGCAATACTGTATATGGCTCAGTTTCTCCAGAGCAAGCGACTTGCCTATTTCTAGCTTTTATAGTTACGTCGTATTTATGATCTTTATTAAATATGTTTCTTAATTCACCTGTTTTAGATGTGGAAACTAAAGCCGATATTGTAGAATTTACTATTATCGGATAGCGCACAGGTCGATCAATTGGAATAGCGTACCCCAAGCCTATGTACTCTCGCCTTTCGAAAGATACATCGAATGTCGCTTCCTGAAGATGAAATGTTCCGAAGTCAAATCCTATATCTTCTACATCTTTTTGATTATCTCCATATCCAGTAGCTTTTATCTCCATTATTAGGTCAGAGCATAAAAGAGGTGTGCTTGGATTTTCTTGGTTTTCAAATAATCCGATTTTGCTTTTGCCATGAACCTCATCTTCCATTACTGGAATCTTGAATATGTTTTGATTTACATTTGTATATCCAGTGGGTTCTATGGCGGGTATATTTCCAGATCCGCTAGTGTGATAACTAACATTGTCGGCTGTATAAGAAATTGAACTTCTTATCAAATCATTTACAGCAAGCGTGGTTGAGTAAGAGTTTAAGTAGCAGTCTCCAAAAGCTAAAACTGAATACTCTTCTAAATCTGATTCTTTACCGCTTACTAAATCTATACCTTTTTTACCGTTAACAAAAAATAAATTTCTTTTGTCTCTCTTTTTATAAGGCCAATTAGATTCGGAATACGCAGCGGATTCTCCCGTCGAGGTAAAACCTTCAAATACAAAAACGCCCGTATTATAATCATAATAAGGTGAACCTTCGGAGCCCGTTTGGAAATTAGGGTTAAAACCCATCCTTACCTCGTTCCTTAAATCATATACATAGTAATCAAAATTTAACTCGACACTTGGCGGAGTTATTTGAACAAAGTCTACAAGCTCTCTTCTTCCTAGCTCTGAAACTTGCTCTCTGTTCGAGGATATAGAATAGCTAAAAGACTGAAGACCATTTAATTGTTTCAGCGCGTTTGTCTGTGAAGAATCGCCCGTTAAATAACCATCACTATTAATAAAGTGATATCCGGACGATGGCGCTGGGCCAACATACAGTCCTTGCTCGTTAGACTTGATTGTATATTTAGGCATCCTTTACCTCTACCTCACTAGCATAAAGAATACTTGCAAGGTAAGAGTCAACTTGATGCTCACAAGCTATGTCGTGAATTCTATTGACTGCTTGAGGATTAGTATCTACAGGAGACTTTAGATACTTCCTAATGACACCTACCTTATTCCAATTTTCAGACTTTTCATTAGCGATAATGATTTCGCAGATTTCCTCTGCCACCTCATTTTGTTTCTCGTCTAGCTTTTCGATCTTGTGAAGTTTCTTAACTTGATCTTTCACTTTCTCTACAAGTCTAGAAGCAAGAACCATATTATCTTTTATATTTTTCAGGCTGTAATTTGCGCGAGATTGTCTTTCTCCAATTTTACCCTGTTGCCTATTTGGCTGCTCAGTGCTTATGTCTGGAGGTCTGCCATTCTTATCTTCACCTTTGGAAGCTCCAGCGCCTTTGCCTCCAATTAGAGGCTCGTAATAACCTTTATTCCTTAACTCTTTGAATTTTTTCTGAGACTCTAAGGAGGATTCATTATCGGGCAATTTATTATTTTGGATAGCCTCAAACCCCTCTTCTGGAGTCAGAATACCAAGTTCCATGAGTCTGCTATAGATTCTGTGAGTATTATAATTATTCTTTAACGGGATGTCTTCGAATACTGGATTTGGGTAAGACTTAAACCCTAAAGATTTAGAAATCCTTTTGACTTCAGGCTTCAGGAACTTATTAACAAAAGCCTCACGAGCTTGTTTTAATCTAGCCATGAAGACCTCCACCTTTGTTTGTTGATTGGCGAATTTTTCACCACCCACTAAAACATTGTTAAGACCCTCGTTTATGTCTCTGTCTATTACTTCGTACTTTCTAGGATCTAAAAGACTAGCAATATCAGGAATTACAAATTTTGCATCAGTAGTATAGTCAGAAATAAGAACCCTGCCTACAGATTCATTCTCGAAAAGCTTTTGCATAGCTTCCAAGTTCTTTTGATTTACTCCGCCTTTTTCAGGCTCTGCACCCATCGTAACTAATAAAATAGCTTGATGTGTAGTTCTGGATATAGCCATATCCATCTTACGCATCTCAGCCTTTGCGTTTATAGATTCTAAAACCGGGAAGCCCATCGGAACCGCTAGTGGTTCGTAGTCTTGCTTCTTGTAAAAAACGGCTGATGTTTTTTCTGGATTAAGTTCTATTTGGACATGATTATTTTTCTTGTCTAAAACCTCTTTGCGCTTGTCTGCTGGAAGAGCTCTTAAAACCTCCTCATCTTCCGCTGTCTTTGGATGCCTTAATCTTTCAAGCTCGTAGTCGCTTAAGTTCTTGTAAAATTTAGCTTTTGCGAAAGATATATTTCCCCCTGCTTGAATATCTGCTGGGTTTAAAATAATGTATCGAGACGGTAAGATTACGCTCCCATCTTCAGCCAGCGAAGTGGCAAATCCTTTGTTTAAGCCAAAAGATCTAGCGATTTTAATTACGTCGGCTTTTCTTATTTTATTGTCAAATCTATGTATGAATACATTCCCAGATCTAAAATATTCTCTGAAAAATTTATCTTGTAGATCTTCTATATCAAACTTCTCAAACAGGGCGCTAAAGAAATCTCTAGACTTTTTTGTTCCTCCAGATAAGTAAATGTCCGAGATTGAGAACTCGGTCATTAGGTCAATAACATTCCTAAAAACAGCGAAATTATAATAAGCCTTTTGACATAGTATAACTACGTCTCTAACATTAATATTTCTCGTGCTGCCATAATCGCCAGACTGACTGTACCTAAATGGAGTTAGACCCTCATCTATATTCCTGAACCTGTCAGTTCTCTCTATGTACGAAGAAGCGTTTCTGCGGGTTCTGGTAGTTTTTGCCGCTTTAGAATAGGCAAGGGACTCTTCCATTCCCGCCATTAAAGGCTCCGTATCAGGATTTTCAGGTTTTTTGCGTGGTCTTGGCATGATTTCTATTAGAATTACACATTATTTTATGACAATTGGAGTAAAAGTTGATTGAACTTGTTCTTCTTTTACGGTTTTCGAGTCATAATAACATTTGGTCGCCCAATTAGCGAGCATAAGTGTCGTGTAATTATCCTTTCTCGCCCTGAGAGCAGATGTACTTCTTTTTAAATGTTGGGGCAAGTCAAAAGTTTGATTGCCTTTAGCGGTGGATTTAACTTCAACTAAGGCGCATTGCTTTTTTGTTTGATGTATTAAAGAATCCTGAGTCTCAATAAAATCTAAAATGTTATTTTCGTTAACTAATTTCAAATCTACGCCAGCCGAAGAATACTTGTTGAATGCTGTAGTGTTTGCGACGGTTTTAGAGCCAAACCATATTCTTTTGTGATCTATATTGCTTTGTAGATACTCGTTAGCTTTTCTCAACCACTCGCTTGTAAAGACCTGCTTAAAGCAAATATATCCTGAATCTTGGTTGTGCTCTCTTTTAAATTTGCGTATTTCTTTTTGATAGTCAACTCCCTCCTTATTACTGTCAAAATTCATAAAGTTTATTTTGATGCCGTCTTTCCTAAAATGCTCTGATTCATTTGCGCCGTCTATAAATTGATACCCTGCATTATCAATGCATATTAATTGTATGTTAAAGTTAGACATCAAATGGTAAAGATACTTAATATGATCTTTAAGATTTCCACCCGCCACGGCGTAGCTATGCACTAAAGTGCCAGAACTTGTTTCGTCATCTAGCTCTAAAAGAGACATGGCAAAATAGTCAGAGCTAGGGCTATTTGAAAATGATGGGTCAATCCCTAGAATATACTTCTTGTCTTTGTCTCCAACTATTTTTGTCGTCGGGCTTTCACCATCGGGTATGGTACACAGATGCATTTTTTTCGCACTGTAATAAGAATCTGACCCATCAGTAAATTGAGCGCAATACTCCCTCAAGAATGATGAATGAGAAGCTCCTCCATTTTGAGCCTCGTCAATAATTGTTCTATCTATCATTTCTTCAGGAAGAGAATCATAAGCCATTTGAGATATGAAATATCTACCGTCAGTCTTTTCTTTCGAGGTAATTTTATCTGTCCACTCTTGATAAGTTTTATATAAATTTTCAAACGTGTACGACGCAGAGGAAAGAGCTATCATCTTGGAGGTGTTTTCAAAAACCATCCTATCCTCTTCTTTCATTCTGCCTTCTTTAATAAGTTTATCCTCTATCTCTTTTACCTCTAATCTTTCTTTCATGTTCTGAGGAGCAACCAAGAAAGGCATTAATACATTATTGATAATATCTTCCGGTATCAAAAGATACTCATCGAGTACTAGAATGTCGGCACGGAAACCACGAATCTTTTCACCGTTTAAGGGAATTGCGGTTATTGTTCCGTCATTGATTTTCCATTCGAACTGGTCATTGCGTTTTGATTTTGCTCCGAATGCTTGCGCTAATAATTCAGCGCCCTTGCTTTCAACAAGCTTTTCTAAATTATTAAAAATAAAACGCGCAGTACGGAAAGTCGGACCAGCTATAAGTATTTTTGTTCCGGGGTTAAATATGCATTGCAGAAAACAGAATACAGAGGCAATGAAAGTTTTCCCGCAACCACGACCCCAAACACACATTGAAAAATTGCTGTTCAACATTCCTTTAAGAGTTATCTCTTGGAATGGGGCAAGCTTTATCCCTGATATAAGTTCAGTGGTAATTCCTAAGTTACCTCTTAAGAACTTGGCTAGACTGATCTTAGCTTGCTTGTCGGTAAGTTCACCTTTTAAATTTAAAAGCTCCTGATTTAAATCTGGTAAACTATTTTGATATTTTTCTGGCGCGTACCACATTATAATTTTCCAAGGTCGTAAAATAATTGTAGGTCTATTTTCTTTACTCCTCCACCAGAGGTGAAAATTTTCTCTACGATTCTTGACGCTTCCTTTCTTCCTTCCACAAATAGAAATTGTATGTGCTCGTTTTCTTGAATTAGATTCCTTACATTGTGAAATATAAATTCGGGATTAATTCTTATCTTGCTATATAGTCTGGAGTTAGTCCCTTTTCTTCTTATCTGATCGAAATGGAGAGCGTCATTATATTTAGCCTCTACAAGAATCACTAAATAAGCCTCTGACTCTTTTGCTCTTTGTATTTCTTTTTTAAATCTATCCAGCCCCCCACTCATCGTTCCAACAAAATCAGTTAGAGATTTTCTTTCGACGTAGCAATTACCAGAAGCTTCCCTACTGCTAAAAGAGTAGTCTCCAAAATTTAATTTTTTGATTTCTATAGGTCTATCAAATCTTAACGACTTTTGCTCTCTGGTATCTATGTATATTTTGTGTTTTGGGTCAGCCCATTCTTCCCCCACTATCAATTCAAAAGCGTTGTAGTATTTGCTTTTGAGTCCGAGCTTTGAGCATAGATCATAATACGTATTAAATAATTCGTTGTAATACTGAACAGGAGGGAACATTAAAGATCTTAGCTCTACCTGACACGGCGAATATTTTAAATCTTTGTCTATTATCCTCTCTTGTAAAATTTCCTCGCAGAATTTTTTAGCTTCCTGCTCTGGCTGTTTTTTTAGCCACATTCTCAAGTTTGTTTTAGAATTAAACTTGGAGGAGAAATATTGAGTTTTATTTTTAAATTTTATTATTTCCCCTGTATGTAAATCGTAACGAGGGTAATATTGTTGGTAATACTCAGCTAATCTTAGCTTGTGAGCCTTCAAGTGGCCGTGAAGCTGTCTTTCTGAAGAGAAAGATAATCCGCAAACTTTACAAGTGTTAGCCATTTAAAACCTCGTCTTCTGTCAAACCCATTATCCTAGCTTTTATTTCGTCCATAGAAGCTAGTTTCTGCGTCTCTTCTTTCAGCGACTCTTTTCTTAACTCAGCTAAGTGGATCATTTTTTCTCTGCTTTCTTCCTCTTTCCACATTTGGACTAAATTTAAGATACTAGCGTTCTCTTTAACTTGTTTGCTCAGGCGGTCACTTCTTTTTACTTTTAAATCGTTAAGAAGCTTTTGCTGCCGAGTAACACATTGGTTATACTCTGTTCTCGCGGTGTTGTTAGCTTCGATCAAAGTCATCGGTATTCTATTGCCTTGCTCAACTTCTTGATCGATTTGCATTTGTATCATTTGAATAGTTTCTTGGATACTCGATGAAATAATTATTTCAGTACATAGGACTATATATTGATCAACCTCTTCTTGAGTTAGATCTGACTTATCATTCGTATAACGAATAAAACTAGACTCGAACAATTCTCTATCTGTTTCAGATTGATACGTATTGATTTGATGATTAAACCTATAAGTATTCATGTAACCGATAAGGGAAGTTACTTCTTTTTTCTGCGAAGGCTTAATTTTATCTTTGTTGATCTTTTCAGCTACATAAGTGTTTACTTTAAAAATCATAGAAGGAATTGTCTTAGGGGCTTTGTATTCTCCTACAGCAACGTCTTCGTGTTCTGGTTGAGCATAAACCAATTGAGGGTCTAAGGTTTTTATGTGATCTAAAACTGTCCTTGCTTCTTGAGATAAAGCAGTAAGCTTATCGTCATTAAAAAGAGCCCTAGTTATTTCTAGAGGCTTCATTGTTAATACGTTGTTTTGTATGAAATCTTTTTGGTCTTCGTTTAAGTCTTTAACGCCTTTGGCTTTGTATTCATGAGCGCCTCTGGCTTTTAGCGATCTTGACGCTAGAAACGCCTTTACAGCCTTCCCTTCCTTGCTTCTGCCGTCTGCATTCTCAACGTCAGGGAAAGCCTCTCTAACAAGCTCTAGGAGCGAAGGAGGGTCATTCTCTTGACTATTCCAAAGATCAATTATTTGTTTCTGTTGATCTTCTGTAAGTTCTAAAGCTTTCTTACTCATAGGATATCTATATCGTTTTCGGATAAAACTTTTTTAACTTTTTCTATAATTGTTTTTTTTATATTTTTAAGTTGTTTGTATCCGGGCGACCTATTTTTTTCATTTGTCTTATACCCCATTAATCTAGAGACCTCATTTTCTGTTTTAAATTCTATATATAATAACCTGTATACTTTCCACTCTATAGGTTTCAGAATGGTCTTCATCTTCTGATGCAAAGCTTCTGCATTCCTTTCTAAATTGCAAGAATCCGACTGCATGGTGTGGACTTCTTGCCTGTGATTTTCTAATGAAACTGGTAGTTTAGTATCGTGAGCTCTCTTTTTTGTTTTTTCCCAGTTAGCATATAAAGGACATTCGCTAGATTGCTTTCCGTATATGGAGCACATATCAAGCCCCTCAGAGGCATCGCACTTTAAACAAGGACGACTAAAACTTCCGTAGTTGTTCCTTATTAAATTTTTTATTTGATTTGATATAATCCTATTAAGCCAAGGAGCCAGAGGTTTTTCTGGGTCGTAAAGATGCCATTTTTTGTATATGTGAATTCTTAAAATTTGAGAGACATCATCAAAGTCCATCCAAGACAGGATGGTTAGATTCCACTTTCCTCTTCTTTTGAGGATTTCGGTATCTATTTTTTCTATAACGTCTTCAAATTTTGGTTTTGTTTTCTTGGATTTCTTTTTCTTACGAGGCACTATTCGCTGTCTGTTTCTCTAAGTGTCCCCGCCTCGGCTTTGAATTGCTCCATGTGCTGCTGTGCTGACATGCCACCTTCTGAAGAGAGGTTTTCTCTACTTGGGTCAATTTCTGGATTAGCACTTTTCATTATGGAGCCTAAAGTTTCAGAGTTCGGAGAATCTGGTTCAAAATCGAATTCCAAGCCTTTTATTCTAACTTGGAAATTTTCTGAATCGTCCATCTCAAATCCAATTTGGGATTCATCTGCTGTAGAGGCGGCTTCAGCCACTTTTTCACCTCCGTCTAAAGCATGACCACAATTACTGCAAAATTTGGGCTTTTTTAGAGAAAATTCTATTTTAACCCCACATTCTGTACAGTAAGTCTTCATAATCAAAAAAACGATAACACCTTAAAATTTAAAAGTCTAATAATTTGGTGTAAATATAGACGCTATGAGCAAGGACGAAGTTCTAAAAGATTTCGAAAAAATTTTAGACCTAAGTTACAAATATTGCGATAAAGACATGCAAGATAAAGAATTTGAAGATTTTATACAAAATTTAGCGCAACAGATAAACGCCAAAGCTTTTCTAGTTAAGAAGCGCGTCGAGCGAAACAGTGGTAAGGAAATCTAATGCGCGATTTGTTAAGATCGGCAGAAGTCAAGTAGTCTTTCATAGCATTGCCTAAAATCTAGAGGCATATAGCTAATATTTAGCTTGTCTTCGCACACCCTCTTACAAACATCTTTTTTCCCTGTCCAATAATTACTTAAAGCAAACTCTAACGGTATTTTATAATCCCTAGAAGCTTGATCTACGAATAGTATATCTTCTGTCGCAGGTTTTTTCATGTACTCTAGCGAAAGGGCGTAAGAAGCCGTATAAAGCTCTTTTCTTCTTATATAATTGATTACTCTGTATGCAGCCTCAAATCTAGAAGGGCGGTACTTCATCGCTTTTATATACAGACCTAGAGGAAAGTCCATGCTTTCTGGGTCTTTGCTAATACACTCTGCTTCCCTTAACATCGAGATATACGTTTCTTGGTCCCAGCCTTCCATCTGAGCGCGTTTTCCATACGTATCCCTAGCTTCGTCCCGTTGGCCATTACATTCGTAAGATTGAGCCAAATAAAACATATCTCTGGGGTTATTTGCATTGTCCATAATTGATTGCTCTAAAAGTCTTACGTCTTCTTGATTTTTATAGGAGTGCCTAGACCCATCTGCGAAATGAACTAAAGAAATTAAATCCGTCACCCCTTCTCCATTGTCTTGGTCGCTCACTATATATTCATGGGTTACTCCTTCGTACCTCCAATCAAGATCTCCTCTTACTAATAGTTTTTGCCTAAAATAGTTTACCCCTTCGTATTTTAGTAAATAAGAGGTGGGCTTCATTGAATCGTTCGAAAGAGAATCTCTAAAGTTTCCTTGGTTTACTTGCAGCGTCATATCTGCATCTAAAAGAATAATATAATCAGCCTTATTACGGCAAAGCTTCATTAGCTCGGATCGGTTATAGCCAAAGTTCTTCCACTCTCTATCGTGAAGCTCGCCGGGAATTCCTTGAAGTTTTTCGGTGATAATTTGCTTGGTATTATCAGTCGATCCAGTATCGCATATCACCCAGTAATCAATATGGTCCTTAAACGAATCAATGCATCTTGAGATGACACTTTCTTCGTTTTTAACTATTAATGCGGCACAAAGCGTACTCATTTAACCAACTGTACGCTCATGCGCTACTTTTTTCAATTATATGGTTAACAACCGTAGTCTTCCTCAGACCAAGCATTATCCTCAATCCCTTTTATCTTTTTTACCCACTCCCTCTTACTAGAATCTTCGTACCTACTAAGAAAAAGCTTTAGTTCCTCTTCTGCTTGCTTGTTGCTGATTCTAACTACGTCTTGTTCTCCATTTTCGTATTGTACATTTATTTTGACCATTTAAAATTTACCAAGGAGTTATTTCATAGCCTATTTGATTAAAAAACAAATTTAATAACCATAATATCAATATATAAATCGGGAGCTCTATTAAGAACTGCTTCCATACTGGTTGTTTTAACTTCCAAGTCTTAAATCTGTTTGGTTTACTGGCCCCTACCTTTTTATCTACTTTTTTAGTTAAGTAAGACACAGCGTTATCCTGAAAGTCTTTTATCCATATAAGAGGCTTAAGTAGGATCTTGAATATCTTCATCACTTGGTTTTTAAGGTTTTCAACTTTTTAGCCAAGAACTTAACTAGCTCAGATCTCATAATGTCATCCTCGTCGAAACAGAAGGTGTGAATTCCCATTTTCTCACTCTCTTGGTCAGTGAAAATTTTAGTCATTGCCTCAAATGCCCCACGCTGGTCATGATGCCTTAAATCTGTCTGCATAGGGTCAGCTAGAATAAAACATTTACTGTTATTACCCATTCTGGTTAAAACAGTAGTAATCTCTTTAGCAGTCGAATTTTGCGCCTCATCCAGAATTATACATTTAGCATCCCAATGGAGTCCTCTTGCAAAGTTAACAGGGAACATTGAGATTCTACCTTCCGACTCAAGCTTTTCTGCTCTGGTCGTGGCTAACAATTCGTCCAATTTATCTAAAAATGGTAAATTATAGAACCTTAATTTATCTTCTGCGCTTCCGGGCAGGAAGCCTAGTTTAGCTTCACTACTCTCTACAGCAGATCTTAAATACATGATGTCAGATATGACTTTCATGTTAAGAAGTTGCAAACCACAATAAACAGACAACAATGTCTTGCTTGTACCTGCTGGACCATTAACGAAGATTACTTTGGTGTCTGGATGCAGTGCGATTTTAAAGAAGTCTTTCTGCCTTTCTGTCCACGGAAAGGATTTTACCTTGATTTGCCTTTTTATAGGGTTTTCGGGTACGAAATTTGGACAAAGAGCTTCTTCGATTTCTTCGATCACTTCTTTTCTTTCTTGGGTCTTCGAATTTCTCTTCTTAGACGAGCTAGATTTTCTAGACATATGTATTTTTATTTACACTGATAAAAGTCTTTTTGACTTTTCTACTATTTTTTTATAAATCTCGGTTTTAAAATGATTTTTTATTTTTTCCTGATTTAATTTAGATATTTCTCCTGTCTCACAGTAATGTGAGTACCCCTTGTTCTCACTCGTGAGAAGTTTTTCTTTTTTCGAGTCTCGATATCCATCTACATTTGGTATTTTTCCTGAAAAATCAATATTTAAGTACTTTTTGAGAAAAAAACTAAAATTGTCATTTGAGTATTCGCAAATAAAATCTATGTCATTCCAAAAAGGAGGGTAAGTTTTAGACTTGTTTCTCAGCAAGGCAATAGAGATAAACTCATCAAGAGTAATTTTTAATATGACCGACCTTGGTATTCCCCAAAGAGTCAAGTTCCACTGATCTGTTATGCACATACTTGAATGGGAATAGCCGTCTGGAGTATAATTTTCATAATTTTTTAAATAAAAGTAATAAGAACAAAGAATTTCACCATATGGTCTCACAAAACTGAATGTTTTCCATCCTGCGTTTCTAAAATCGTAAAATGGCGTTGCTTTTGCTTCAGATCCAAAGCCGTCATACCAATTATTGATATGATTGTGTACAAAAGCGCTTCCTCCTCGGCCTTTTTCGTATTCCAAAATTTTTGATAGCTCTTCGGGCTTATAATCTCTTTTATCTTTTAATTTAAAATCCTGCTCACACAACTCTGTATGGTTATCATAGACTCTCCAACCCGAATGGTCATCGTAAAATTCATCAGATTTATTTAGATAAAAAGTATGAGTTAAATATATCCTTGCAAATGTGCCAGCGCATTTAGGGGTGTGGACAAATGCAAGTTTCATTACCTGAGAAGAATCTTCCTTACTATCAACAATACAATCAAGACTATAATGAAGATCACTATACAATTAAATGGCTTTATCACGCCACCTTTTTCCCACTCTTGGGGTAAAATTCGTATACCTTCGGGGCTTTTTTCTTTTTTTTCTATTTTTGGGCCAGATTTAGTGAGACCAATCCCATCGCTAACCTTTTTTAGCACAGAGCACGATGTGAATAGCACCAAAGATAAAATTAATGCCACGATTTTTCTCATGACCTATATTACACCTATGTTCGCTACGCGAAAGCTTGCTACGCAAGCCCAGATATCAAAATAATTAGTCTAAGCCCCGAATAATTATTAATAATAATTCTAAATAATTTAAATTAGAACATATTTAATGAAAAAACCCCTCTCTGGAGAATGATGAACGAATACCAAAGAGGAGCTTATGCAATTATACAATGACAATATAACTACATCTATCATTCAGCCCGAATGATGATAAAAACTAGCCTGTATATCACAAAGCGCAAATTAAAAAGCCCCAAATTTAAAAAGCCCCGCCGGGATTTTTTTAGTTGAGCGCTTCTTAGAATACATTTTAAATTTAAAATATTTTAAATCGGGGGTATATGAGAAACCCTATGTGGTAAAACGCCTGAGCTTCGGGGAGACTCGGATTTAACCCCGCCACCCTCAAACACATATATTTGATGCGTATTTATTTGAGTAACTGGTGGGGGTGGATCATAGTCGGCCCACCCTGTCAACTGAATTACGAAATTTATTTTACGAATTATGAAAAAAAATCTCGCCGGATTCGGGGTTTTTATAGTATAAATAATCACCGCGAGGATGCGGCCAACAAAGAACAAAGAACCAAATACGAAGATGGACAAAGACCAAAAGATGTTCGAGATGCTCCAAGACCTGAGCGCATACTGCACCCTATTCACGGGTGATGCTCACCTTGGCCGAGTGATCAACCACGACCACGCCGCGATTGTGGAGGTGCTCCACACCGGAGACACCGAGGTGCTACCCTACAGCCACGGAGCCAAGAAGAAGCTGGACGCGAAGTTCGCTGGCCAGATCAACGAATGGAATTAACCCCCACGGGAGGGGGTTCGGAGTGCCAACGGCCTCGCCCCCTCCCACCAGTTTTTGACCCTGAAAAGATACGAACCATGAAAAAACACATACAACACAACATCGCCAAGCACATCAGCACCGAGGACGTTTTACGATCCGTCAAGGGCTGCATGATCGCAACCATCACGACCTACACCAAGGCCAACTTGCCGAAGAGCAAGCCAGAGCACCTACCGAAGCGAGTGCCAACCGGATTCGGTGAGATCATGAAGCGCACGACCTCGCAAGTGATCCTCGGCTGGAACTACGCCAGCCGCATCGAACGCGCTGCGGATCGGCAGGAGATCGGCAACGAGTACGAAGGCGGCGAACTCGTTTGGGGTACGCACGACGAAGCCAACCCGATCTTGATCCACCACAAGGGCAAGCTGTACGTGCAGACCGCCTTCCTGAAAAATTTGACCCCGCCGACCTACTACAGCGAGGCAGGGAATCAGATCGCCAGCGACTCGCCCGAACTGATCGCGCTGATCGAGCACAAGGCGAACCAGAAGAAGAAGCCGAGCACCCAAGAGTTTCTCGGAGACGAAGAGCACGTAGACGTTCAAACCTACTCGCTCGACAGCATCGAGAAGATCGCCGTGAACGGGTACGCGCTCACGGTTGAGGATCGTGACAACGTGTACGCGATGCGCTAGACAATAACCGGAGGGGGGTGATCCCCCCCTCCAAAAATTTTTGACCCTGATATGAAACCGATCAAATTAACTAAAGACGAGACCAAGACCCTGATCAACCTGCTTCACCACGCTTTCAACCATCACAACGATGAGGCGCAGACGTTCGCAGAGAAGAAGGGGAACCAGAACCGAGTGAACATGATCCACCACGCGACCAAGGCGGGGATCGCCAGCACGATCCTCACCAAGGCTTGCGAATCGATGGGGGGCGACAAGTGATCGAGATGATGACCGCCGCGATGATCGTAATCATGGCCCTAGATATCGCCACGCAGTAGAGCAGCAAACGTGCCAAGCACAGGGTTATTCACAGGTTGTGAATAACTTTTTTTTTGACCCTAGATAGTACGTACACGTACTACTTTTGACCCCGAAGAATATAGTACGTACACGTATGAAGTTTGACCCTAGTTAATAGGCTTTTGACCCCAGTTGTTCACAATTATTTGGTTGATTGTGAATAAAGAGGGGATTTTTGTGAATAACTTCATCAAAGTTTTTCTTGTAGTGAAAACGTTTTTGCTTTAGTCTCATCTCCGTTATGAGAAAAGTACATCACAACAACAACGCAAGACTCGCCGCAGCAGTAACCAACGCCATTAAAATTGGCAAGCGTTACGGGTGGAATCACATGGAAGCAAAGTCATTTGCTTACCTGAAGTACAACATCAAAAACCGAAACAGCGCAGACGTAAACTACGCTTGGCTTGATCGCGCCAAGACTCTTTACGGTAGTTGGGAGGCATTTCAAGAAGCCTACGAACGGGCACGGGTAACGTGCAAGGGAGCAGCCAGATCAACCATCGGCATCTAACTAGGAGATCCATACAATGTACAAAGCAATCAAAATTGACGTAGACAATCAAACAATCTCGCAGGTCGAGATCAACGGGCTGGAAGATCTGCAAAAGATCGTGGAAGGCAGGATTGAGGTAGTCCACTACTTCGAAAACGGAGACGTTTGCTACGGCAACGAGGAAGGCCTTTTCTGCTTCGGAGACCAGCCCAAGGGATGGTTTCACATACAAGGAGCCTACCAACCAACCAAGGGTAATGGTGTGATCGTTGGAACCACAGAAGACGGTGACAGCGAAGATCCCAAGACGACCTTGGAACAAGTCAAATCGATCACGGAATTCAGGGATCTGATTCTAGTGTGATGTCATAACACCGGAGGCCTTCGGGCCTCCTTTTTTTTTGCTCCAATAAACATACGTATACGTACTAAAAAAATTTTTTGACCCTATTGACCCTGCGGTTTTTTATAGGGTTTTGACCCTGTGTGTGCGTAATTATTTGGCTTATTAACAAAAAAATGGCCCGATTGTGAATAACTTTTATTTGCAGTAAAAACGATTCCATGATGTAATCTCTCCAGATGAACGCAGTAAAATCAATTTATAAAGCAGACGTTAACGGCAAAACATTTACCTTTTTCCATGCGGATTACAATGTCGGATGCGATGGCTATGAGATCCCGATGCCGTGGGAAAATAAACATTATTTATATGTGTGGAATAAGATAACAAAGATCCACGAATATTACTGTTTTGAATCTGATTTATTCCTGCCCGAAGATCATGCCCCTTGGCTTGTGAATAACTTTTTCTTGAAGTAAAAACAATTTTCTGATTTAATAAACACGTTATGAGCAAATACACATTTCAAAAATTCATGAAAGACGTTGACGAAAACGTTTCGCACAAATCTGGCGTGGGCGTTCACTGTCTGCCCGACATAGACTTCCACGATTTTTGGTGGCAGGGAATTGATGAGGCAGACTGGTCTAATATGGTGAACGCTGCTGCCGATGAAGCTTTACAGGAGGCAGGTTTTCCTTGTGAATAACTTTACGAAAATAATTATTGCATAAACGAAAATAATCCATTATCTTTTAATCGTTATGAGCGAATACGAAAACAAAATCGAAGAGCAAAATGCAGCATGGAAAATCTGGGCTACCAATATGACCATGCTCAAAGAGATCAAAAAAGAATGTGGTTTAGAATCTGAACCCCAGCAGGAGGAAGTAGCAATGGATAATTCAAAATATCAGCACGAATACTCAATAGGAAAATGATTGAAATTCTG
>Ga0114932_10000806_pt1 | contig 36905 bp, 27 predicted proteins | sample 2SBtaG_2_FD_87286 | JGI IMG/M metagenome (GOLD analysis project Ga0114932, IMG submission 87286) | Deep subsurface microbial communities from Kolumbo volcano to uncover new lineages of life (NeLLi) - 2SBTROV12_ACTIVE470 metaG | ecosystem: Environmental > Aquatic > Marine > Volcanic ...
GTGAGGTGCGCATTATACGCTGGAAGTTTTCGTTGTCAACACTTTTTGAAAATTTATTTTCTGAAGCGTTTCTTCTAAACTCCCGTCTTTACTGGCCTATAAAGGTAGTAGAGACTTACTTCAAGAGGCTTGCTGTTTTGCTTTTCCCCCGAAGCGGATGCGCATTTTAGGGAAATGAGCGCTCACGTCAACACTTATTTTGAAAAAGTTGAAAAAACTGAACTAACCGTCTACTTTTCGCTCAAATGTGATAATTAGTAGACAATATGGACTAATTACTAATAGGATAGGAATTCAGATCCTATAAAGTAGTAGTTCTTAAAGTAGTATTTGATCCTGCCGTTATTATATTAATGCTTAATATTAGCGATAGATATTAAGGCTTGCGTAAAGGAATACGTATAAGAATGTATATAAGCGTAAATGACCTATGCTTTGTGTTCTTTATAAATGTATTAATACTGGTGGTGTCAGAAATTGACTACGCAATAATTATAAAGGTGGGTTTATGTTACGAACTCTTACACTGCTGTCTGCGGCAATACTAGCAACTCATGTTAGTCATACAGCAATGGCACAAGAAGTATCCTCAAATGATGTTGTTCAGCCACCCGCGTCAGCGAATGTAGAAAGCGCTGACGAGTCAAATCATTTTCAAACCGCCTTCTTAAGACGTCAAGTAAACCAAACTATGTCGGTTGGCAGAGCAATCAGTTCGATAGCAGGTCATTATCCGCAAGAGATCGTGTCTATTGTGGATATTGCTTTAGATACCTATCCAGACAAATACAGAGAGATCATCTTTGCTGCTATCTCTGCTCAACCTGCGTTTACTGAAGAGATTGTACAGCTGGCTATTGAGAAAGAAGTAAGTAGCTGCCCTAACATTGTTCAGTTAGCGATAAAAGCAGAGCCGACTTATGTCGACTTTGTTGTGCAGGCTGCTGCGGTTTCAACACCTGAAGAGCTAGATGAGATTGTACGTGTTGCCGTGCTTACTCAACCTGACGCAGCAGACAGTATTGTTCAGACATTGTCGCAAGAACATCCAAATAAGATTGTCGATATCATGACAAGTGCATTGAATGCTGTTCCTTTTGTTGGTGAGTATGTAGTGGATGCGCTTCTGGCCGTGTTTCCTAACGAAGCAGAAACGGTAGTTGAAACGGCGGTGAGAGAATCTGCCCAGCAGCGTGAACAAGTAATGCGTATTTTAAATACTGCGCAACACGCGGGTGTATCTCAGGATAAGTTAAAAGAATACGCTATGTCTGCCGGACTAAGCGAAGACGACTTTAATAGTGCACTGGGCAATTAACCCCCTACTAATTGATTTTTAAAAAAACGGCGTATTGATTTACTCAATACGCCGTTTTTGTTTATAGCTGTACTAGTATCTTCAACCCTTACCTGCTTTTTAACAACAAGCAGCAAGCGATAGCAATCAAGCCTACTTCACGATTAAACTTGATGTTTTTAAAAGAGCTCAGTTATTAAGGGAGTGCAACATAGCGGCTTCTTTATAAAGGGTTAGTTCTGCCTTTAGTAAATCCACTTTCGCTTTTATCTCTTTTATTTGGGCCTTAATTTCATTTTGTGCGCGGGCATTTAACACGAACATATCACTGTCACCTGCATCGAAACGTGTTTTTTCTACTTTAGAAAGGGTTTTCGCTAGCGCCGCATTTTCACTTTGAAGAGCAACAATGTCTTTCGCCTGCCCCCAATAAACCAGCGCTTGTTCAAAACGCTGAGTTATCGCTTGCTCAGTAGAGGTTAGCTTGTGCTCTAGCTCTCTTTGCTTTGACTGTAATTGGGCTTGTTCAGCTTTCGCCTTCCTGTTTCCTAAAGGGTAGGAAAACGACAGACCTACTTTTGTTTCGGTACCGTCTAAATTTGAAGGACCAGAACCTATATCTCTTGCAACCGATGCTTTTAAATCTAACTTCGGCAATAACGCGTTACTAGCCAGCGCAGCCTTGTTATTTACCACCTGCTGTTCTAATTTCATCACATCAAGTTCAGGGTGATTACGAAGGGCATTGCGAAGAGTCATAAGCTGACCGTTACCAACCCAGAAGGGCCAGTTGATATCTTTAGGCGGGTTCGCTTCATCTACTATCAACATATCACCCTTAGGTGAACGCCAATAAAAAGAAAGCATTTGAGCATGTGCGTCTCGCTTTTGCTTAAGCTCGGCAAGCAAAAGGCGCTGTTGCAAAATGTTGGCTTTAAATTCTGTCAGCACAACATTGGCTAAATCTCCTTTCTCTACGCGGGTCACCAACGCTCTTTCACGTTCGGTTGCGGTGTTTAGCAACTCTGTAACTGCATTGACCTGCAATGCGCTTTCGTACCACGCAACATATTCACTAACCCCTTTGTAAACAAAGTCATTAATTAAACTTGTCGCTAACGCTTGCCATTGTGAAGTCGCTAGCCCTGCATTGGCTAACTCCGTTCTACGCTTATCCAGTTCTCTATTTTTAAGTAGGGAGATGGCAATGCCCACACTAGCCTCGCCGCCAGACAAGGTTTCGTAATCGGCTTCGTACACCGGGAAATCACCGTCTGATATACGGTACTCGGTATAAACTGAGCCATTAAAGTCTTCGAACGGATTAGAAAAGCGCTGCGTTAAATTAGTACCGTCGTAATATCCGCTAACGCGGCTACTGGTTTTCTGCTCTATAAACGGATCAAAACTGCTTCTTGCTATTTCTAACTCGGCTGCAGCTTGATAGTTTCCTTCATTTATCGCCCTAACGTAGGGGTGATAGTTCACCATACTCTGGATAAGTGCATCGATTGATGGTGCTTGCCTAGTATTTTTGTTTTGCGCTGCTGCATCAGAAACATGAGTGCTAATAACCGCAACAGTTGCAAGCACTGCTAATGTAAACCTTCGAATTACCATATTGATGCCCCAGCCCCCTTGGCTCCACCGGTAGTAGGCTCTTGCGTTGGCAATGGCGGGAAGTTGTTCAACTGTCGCCACATCTCGTAACCTAGACGCACCTCTTCCAATAGCACCCACGCTTTAACCCGGCTTCCCAAACGCGCAGAACTTTCAGCTGGCCAAGGAATATCAGACTCGTCAGGTCTAATCCACACGTTAAAATCGCCAGTAGCATTAGCAACAGGCTCTACATACACCACTTCACCACCAAAGGTACCTATTGCACTACCCGGCCATCCGCTAAACTGAAAAACGGGCCAGCCATCAAATTGCAAACGCGCCTTTGCACCAGGCTTAACCAGCGGTGCGTCTAACCCTCTTACGGTGACTCGAACGCTGCGTTTCGCATCTGCTGGAATAAACTGCCCAAGAATATCGCCCGACTTTACGAACGTAGACACACCGCCTGATAGCAATCGAACAACCGTACCATCAACGGGTGCATATTTAGTTTGCGTCGATTGGCGAGATAAAATCATGCTTACTTCATTTATTTCCGAAACAGAGGCGGCAGCTTTTGCTCGCAGTTCCTGCACTTTTATCTCGGCCTGTTCTACTTCTTTACGTGAGACCAGCCCTTGCTCTTGCAGAGACTGTTGACGCGCCAGGTTGTTCTCAGCATTTCTTACTGCTGTTTCATTAGCTTGATTCTTTAAGTTCGCTGCTGAAAGCTGAGATCGCAGCTTCTCAAGTCGCTGCGCATCGATATCGATTAACGTAACGATAGGCTCGCCGGCTTTTATCTGTTGACCTTCCCTTACGTGCCACTGCTTTACTTGTCCATCAACTAACGCATTTATCGGTTGGGTTCTGTCTTTAGGATCGAGCGAATCGACCATACCGGTGCCGTAAGCCGTTTGGATCCATGGTGTGAAATACAAAATTAATCCAGCTGCTAACACCAAGAAGATGATAACTCCGGTAATTACACGATGAAGCTTTGGCACTTTCAATGAAGGCAATGAAGTGATGTTGTCTAAAAAGCGACGTTCTGCGTTATTCACTTACTCACCCTCCTTATTGTTCTTTGAAGCCGTGCTGCTCTCGCTTGTGTTAGCAGCACTAATCGGTGACTCACCATTTGAATACTCATTTAACATTGCCGTTGCGTTATCGTGCAGATGCAACACACCTTCGAAACAATCTGGCAGTGGCATATTGGTAAAATACATGACGGTAAAATCATATTTACTTAAGCGTCGCAGAAGTCGCGCCCTCAACTCTACCGGTATTGCGTCGAAGTGCTGATTCAAAATGAGCAGCTTAGGTTTACCGATGATTGCGGCGGCAAGTTTAAGCAACAAAAACTCCAATGGCTGCAGCGGTGCCCCTAATACGGATACTTTAGTCTGCAAACCCTCTGGTAAGCTATCTATCACTTTGGTCATTTCTACTTCCTCAAGCGCTGCGCGAATATCAGCGATGGTTGCCTGAGGATGTGCCAACTTTAAATAGCGCTCTACAGAAACTTCGATAATTAAAGAACGATCTAGAATGGTGACGGCCTGCCGTAACTCATGGGTATCGTAATCGTTTAGACTAAGCTCTCCTAACAAGATGTCGCCCGATTTAACGCGGTCATATTGCTTCAGCAATCCTAGCAGTTGCTTCTGCACCCAACTTTTATCAGTAGTAACAAAATACTTAGTGCCAGGTTCGAAGATAACATTGAGGTGGCACGCATCATTACCATGTTTAAGTTCAACATCGTTAAACACCAATTTAGAAGAAGCCGGTATGTGTTCCGATGTATTGAGCTCTTCCTGCGGCATGGCAAGAGCGCCACCCAGCTTCTCGGCAGCGCCATATAACTCATAGTAAAGTTTTAAATATTGGGTAAAGCGAGACAACCCAAAGAAAACAGCAGACATCACAAGCTCAGCAGCCACTAGCTGACCGATAGAAAGCTCGCCTTGTACAACCAGAACACCACCGATACCAAGTAGCGAAGCACTCGCCACGGCATACATCAATAGAAACATAACCACTTGCGAAAAGGTGTAGTGAAAGTGGCTTTTGTGCTTTTTCACATAGTTACTGATATAACCTTCGGTGCTACGCCCTGCGTATTCAACATGATCAGCTGACTTAAAGAATTCGTGAGCAATTGCAATATCGTGTAGCCACTTTGCAGAATCGTATTTTGCGTTAGACAATTCAATAGCCGTGCGCTTAGCACCACGCCCCCAAATTTTCCAAACAGCATACATGGTAAGTAAAAGCACCACATTAAACGCGAAAAGCGCTGGGTGGTAGAATGATACTAGAGTGAAACCTACCAGCATCTGTAGTACAAGCGCGAAACCATCAATCATTAAAGACGGCATATTCTTTTGAAAAGTCATTATGTCGAAGTAGCGCTGTGTAATACTAACGTTTTGTCGACCTTCAAAAAAACTGTGGGGCGCGAGAATAGTTTTTAACCCTAAGTCTGCGGTGAGGCGGGCGTAAACTTTACGCTCGTAGAACTCCATCACTCGCATACGAAGCGCGCTAAATACGCCAGATATAAATAAAGTAAGAAATAGAATGACGGCCAATATGATAACTGCCCGAGTTGAACCGATATTGGCGATACTGTTAATCAGCGTTTGAACCGCTATAGGTACCGCAAGGGTCATTAAACTAATTGCTACGCCGTATGCGATAGCAACCCAAAAAAAGCCAGCCTCTGGTTTCAATAGCGAAAATAAGGTCTTTCGCGTTTTACGTAAATCAATTGGTTTAGCCATAGTTATGTCTTCAATATACCGCTAGCTTAAAAATCAGTGACGCGCCGTTTTTAATCGTACAAAAACAACGCTAAATAGTGTATTGCAATAGTCAGTTAGAATAAATCTGTTATATTCTTAATAGTTCATCGAAAAAAATGGGGTCAGAGTACATTTCTTGCCCAAATACCTTAATAACCGAGTAGCTTGTTGAAGTATGCATCACCTAAACTACCATCATTTATATTATTTCTATCTTGTTGCCCGTGAGGGTAGCATTGCGAAAGCCGCTAAATTACTCCACGTTACCCCGCAAACCGTAAGCGGGCAACTAAGCACCTTCGAAAATCAGCTAGGTTATTCTCTCTTTGATAGAATAAATAAGCGCCTATACCTAAACGCGAGAGGTAAAGTAAGTTATCAGTATGCCAGCGAAATATTTCATAAAGGTAATCAACTAGCTGAAATACTTAACAATAGCGATGAAGTCAATACGAAAGAATTTGTGATAGGTATTACTAATGGTATTCCAAAAGTGCTTTTTTACGACTTTGTGCATGCCACCATGCGGAGGTATTCACAGGTTAAATACGTGATAAAAGAGGATAGCTTCGACGGTTTGTTGAAAGAGCTCGCCATTAATGCAATCGATTTTATTGTAGCAGACAGAGGCATAGCCCCTGGTACACAAATAAGCGCCAATAGTTTTTTCTTGGGCGAAAGTTCGTTGAGCTTCTTTGCTAAAGCACCGCTTACTGAAGAACAGACTTTTCCAGAGTGTTTAAATCAAATGCCGTTGCTAATTCAGGGTAATACTTCAGGAATACGGCAAGCACTTACAAGTTGGCTTGAGACAGAACAGCTGTACCCCAAAGTGGTAGCCGAATTTGACGATACTGCTTTGCTTAAACTTTTTGGCAGCGAAGACTTCGGTGTTTTCTGCGCACCATCGGCAATTTCAAAGCACGTAGAAGAGCAATATGGCGTGCACTGTATTGGTAACGCAAGCACACTAAATGAGAGATACTATGCCATTACTGGCAAAAGCCGTGCTGACTACACTATTAGTGAGGCAATCGTAGAAGCCGCTCGCGGAATTCTAGCGTAGTGCACTTAATGGTGGGGTCAGAGTACATTTTCTGCCCCCACTTAATTTAAGCAGCAACACCACCATCTATATCTTGAGCATAAAAACTCAGTGTTAGAATTTTTTCTAACACAAAACGTAGTGCGTCATTAATAGGCATGAGTCTTTCCCCCAATTCATAATCTAATTGAGCTAGTTTTTGTCTGCCTTCTGCGATCATTGGCGGCTTTGTCGATGTAACTCGAACCTCACTATTTGCGGCAATATCATCCACTAATCGCTTTTCAAAGATATCTAAATGCTGTGGCTGTATAGCAATCAGCGCGGCCGCATACTTCTCTGGTACAGCTTGCTTAATTGGTTTACACACCGAAAGTGTGGCTTCGCCAGATTTGGTTTTATAACCTGCTGCACCGAACATACGGCAAATGCCAGGTCGGTATTCGTAAATTCCGCAGTAGCCTTCTTTACCGTCCAAACTTAAGCGTTGATATTGTTTACAGGCGAAGCCGCTGTAGTTGTCTAGCTCGTCAAACTCCTGTTCAGCCCGTCCTGTATCAAACAGATGAAGTGCTAAAGGCAGCATCTCCAATGGCGACACTTCAATGTCGGGGTTATTGCAACATGCACCACATTTCTCAACACAGTTTAGTGACTGGCTAGATTGATATGCACTGAATTCTTGGGAAAGAGATTGGTAAACATCCATCACTTGGCTGGACAGCTCACGCAGCCTATTCATAACGACTCCGCTAATAAAAGCAAACTAAAACAAATACATGTTCATGCTGGTGTAATGTAATAGGTAGCATGAACTCAACATTCTGATTATTGATTTTGGTAACCAAATTGACAGATCGTACTGGAGAAAGAAATGTACTCTGACCCCAATATCTTAAAGCATGCTTCTTCCCCGCCGGATGTGCGTAAGCTTGAGGCTAATGGCAGGGGTTGAATTGGTGCGGATTCTATTTTGAATTTTGGGATTTGGGAAGTTTTTTGTGAAAGCTCTTTGATAATAAGCGCAATACAGCGATGTGGACACAGTAGGTATAACAGATATGTATGGCTTTTAGTGAAAAAATTTTGGTCGATACCCGTTTTTAATATGCTGGATGAACACTTTCCTGCGTACGGGATAAAATTAATTAACGCATTAACATAATGGTTCTGTGGGTATTTAGGTGATAAATATACGTTGGCGCTAGCTCTGATAAACTAGCGCCATAACTTTTTTGAACTATCGCGATATTAATTCCGAAGTATACGACAGTGAGATGTCAGGCGCATTTAAATTACCTAAATCTGTATTTTCCCAAAGTTCAGGGTATTGTTCTTCAAGGTTTATTGTAAATGTAAAACTTAAACGAGGAAGAATGTTAAACACAGTGTCTTCGTTAAAATCATCTGTGTAATCAACTTTGTTGGACTGCATTTCAAGTATTGTAACAACACCTTCTTGCTTTGAGCCCAGTAGTTTCCAAGTGTATTCTCTGTTGAAAGTAAACGCGCTATTTTCGCGTAACCCAATGATGTTGATTTCGTTGTCGTCTGCAGTCCATTGGAAGTTATAAAGTTCACGATCTCCTACAAAGTAAGACTCTTCACTAGGTGAATAGACTCTTCCTGCAGTACCGTCAGATTCAAAGTAATAAGCAAATAAGTCTTCAGGTAACGGTACACCGTCTACGAAACGTGCTTCATTGTAAGAAGACATCCAAACATTCGGTAATGAGCTCACTATGCTGAAGTCTTCGGTCAATTCATAGTCTATGGCGTGCATATCGCCAGTGTATTTAATCGCTACGCCATCATTGTCAAATTCATAAAGCGCCAGCACGAAATTATTCTGCGCTTTAAAGGGCGTAACTGTGAAAGACATATCTTCCAATTCAATGTCTATAACACCATCATTTAGCTGCCATGTTCCTTGCACATCAAAAACAAGAGACGTAAAGGTATTATCATCTTTAAATGTGAACTGGTCGTTCAAAATACCAACTTCAGTACGCTCATCTTCATTTAAGTAGTCTTTGTCATACGTATAACTTCCCTGATAAGCAAATACCCAAGGTGATGCAAGCAGGTCTTCCTCGGTTACGGTAAACGTAGATGCTGTGGTGTCGGTGTACTTAACGTCGCTGGTAGTTTCGTAGGTGGTAGTAAAAGTTGGTTTATCTTGTATGTCATCCATCGGTGTGATGGAAAGCTCAGTGGTAGTTGTTAACACAGCAAGTGCGTGACCGCCGGATTGTGTTAGCAATTCTATACGCTCGCCCACTGTGGTTCGCTCTGTTTTCCAATACTCAATGCCATATTCATGAACATAACTAAGAATCTCCGAAGCTGTTTCTTCATCAAATCGATCATAGATTTCTTCGTCAAGAAACACAAAATAAGCTATGAGTGATTCATCAAGCTCATCAATAACTAAGTTTCCGTCTACAGTGCTCCAGTTAAATTCATCTGAATAAATATTAAATGCATTTTCTGCAGACGTTTTTTCTCCGCTGCCATCTGCATTGAACGTGTAAGCTGTCATGCCTTTGCCAGCTTGCTGCTCAGAGTGGTAGTAAGTCGCAAAAACCGCACCAGCAATGTCGGTATCTACGTAATTTTGCTGTAACGATTCATCCTGAAGAGTTTCTGCTCGGGCAGCATTAATTGCTTCCACATAAGCCTCGTCATAAGTACCGTCTTCGTTTAACAGTCCCATGCTATCAACATACTTTCGGATGGTGCTTAGCGCATCGACTAGGCTTCCAGTAAAAAACGACAAGGTGCTCATACCTTCAGGAACCGAGAACTCGCTATTATCAGCAAGAACTTTTATGAAGCTGGCCAATCCTAAAACCTTTTCGAAGTCCACTTCACTTGCAAACGTATCGAAGCTTCCCTCGCCGCCGTTCTCTTTATACTCCGAATAGAGTACATCCAAAGCCGTACTTAAATGAGTTATTTTGCCTGCAGGAAGTAGTTCGCTGTTAAGTTCATCAGTATTATTTTCGATGCTAAGGTTACGCATCGTAGTGAAGTCACCGACTCGCGATGATAGCGTTACATGGGCTTGTTCTTCCGTGCCCACTGCATTAAGAATTAAATCGCCGGGCGCAGCACTTACAGTAATAGGAAGCGTGAATCGACCATCCGCGCCGGCCTGCACGGAAGCAATTACATTTCCACCTGCATCGAGCGCAGTCACCTCTGCACTCGCTAAAGGCGCATCGGTTGCAATACTAGAAATAGAAACAGACTGTTGATTCGTGACTGTAATCGTTGAACTTACTGTGTTTTCACCGTCAGTTACATCGTAAGAAAAACTGACTTCGCCCATCGCCAAGGCTGTAGGTGTGTACACTATCTCATTATTGATGATAGCGGCTTCACCAACATCTGGCACTCCGACTGCTGATATAGTTAGAGCATCACCGTCAGGATCGGTATCATTCGCAAGTACATCAATAGATACTTCGTCACCATTGAGTGTAATAGCGGAGTCTGCGACAAGCACTGGTACTTCGTTGTTGTCGTCGGAACCGCCACAGGCAGCAAGAAGAGTTGAACTAACGGCAATAGCAATAATGCTTTTGTTCATTTTGAACGTCCTTGTATTTCGAGTAATTTACTATGAGACTTCGAATTTATCTGGCTGAATATAACCTATTGTTAAGCAATAATTAAGATAACTACTAGAAAATTAAATGCACTTTTTTTTGGCTAACGATTAAAGCCACGTCGAAATATTTTTATCTCGCCCATAACTCAGTATACTGGATGCATAAAATGTATTTGAAAACTAGGGAATTCAAATGAAGCCAGTCATTCTTGCAGGTGGTACCGGAAGCCGCTTATGGCCAAAGTCTCGCGCCGCTTTACCAAAACAGTTCCTGTCTCTTACTTCTGACAAAACGATGATTCAAGACACTGTACTAAGACTCAATGGCATAGAGTCTTTGCCACCTTCTATTATCTGTAACGAAGAACATCGATTTCTTGTTGCCGAGCAAATGCGACAGATAGGTGTCGATAACAGCGACATTCTTTTAGAGCCAGTTGGTCGAAATACCGCTCCTGCTATTGCACTTGCTGCATTTCAAGCTAGCGAAAACGGGGAAGATCCTGTTCTTTTGGTATTAGCCGCCGATCACTTAATAAAAGATAGCGATACGTTTCGTACCAAAATTAAAGAAGCCCAGGCTCTAGCTGAACAAGGTAAGTTAGTTACTTTCGGTATTGTCCCCACTCAGCCTCATACTGGTTACGGCTATATAAAAGCCGGAAACAAACTGAATATTGGCTTCGATGTAAGTGAATTTGTTGAAAAGCCAGATATGCCTACCGCAACACAATACGTAAGTTCAGGTGAGTATTTTTGGAATAGCGGCATGTTTATGTTTAAAGCCAGTGCATTTTTAAAGGCGCTGGAAGTGCACGCACCTGACATATATTCGGTATGTAAAAAGGCGATTGAAAAAACCGAAAAAGATCTCGACTTTGTTCGTGTAGACAAAGACATATTTGCTTCATGCCCAAGTGATTCTATCGACTATGCAGTGATGGAAAAAACATCCGAAGCCGCGATGGTAACACTAGATGCAGGTTGGTCTGATGTAGGCAGTTGGTCGTCTCTCTGGGAGACGGGAGAGAAGGATGCAAATGGCAATGTAACTACTGGCGACACCTTATTAGAAGGCACCACCAACAGCTATGTGAATGCCGAGCACAGCCTAGTTGCAGTTATTGGATTGGAAGACGTGGTTGTAGTTGAGACCAAAGATGCTGTTATGGTGGCGAATAAGAAAAACGCAGAACACATCAAAACCGTTGTGAACCGTTTGAAAGCTGAAAAGCGCCCTGAATTTGAGTTTCACCGCGAAGTTTTCAGACCTTGGGGAAGTTACGATTCAATAGACAATGGTGGACGTTTTAAAGTTAAGCGTATTACCGTGAAGCCAGGCGAAAAACTATCAGTTCAAATGCATCATCATAGAGCTGAACACTGGGTTGTAGTATCGGGAACAGCTAATGTGACAATAGGCGATGAAACGCAAATGCTAACGGAAAATGAGTCTGTTTATATTCCTATTGGGGCAGTTCATGCATTAGAAAACCCAGGAAAGATTCCACTAGAACTAATTGAAGTACAATCTGGAGCTTATCTTGGGGAAGATGACATTGTTCGCTTTTCTGACAGGTATGGACGGTCTGATAAATAAACGCAGTGTAAGGTAGTTTGTCTAACTAAGAAAAGCCAGGTTATGAACCTGGCTTTTTTAATTTACACGGAAAATGTACTCTGACCCCGAACTTGGGTTAGTCAGCGTTGAACAAGTCCCGGCTGTATACTTTATCTAGTACATCTTCGATATCGCCCGTTACGCGATTGGCTACGATTACGTCAGAAATTTTCTTAAACTCTTCTAAGTCATTTACTACGCGTGAATTAAAGAAATCTTCTTCCTTAAGCACCGGCTCATAGACTACAACTTCAATACCTTTCGCTTTTATACGCTTCATGATGCCTTGAATAGCACTTGCTCGGAAGTTATCAGAACCAGACTTCATGATAAGACGATAAATGCCTACAATTTTAGGCTTACGGCTTACAATTGAATCGGCGATAAAATCTTTACGCGTACGGTTAGCATCTACAATTGCTTGGATCATGTTGTTAGGAACATCGCTGTAGTTAGCTAGAAGCTGCTTCGTATCCTTGGGCAAACAGTAACCGCCGTAGCCAAAGCTTGGATTGTTGTAATGATTTCCGATGCGTGGATCTAAGCTAACCCCTTCGATGATTTGCTTTGAATCTAAGCCATGGCTTTCTGCATAGCTGTCTAATTCGTTAAAGTAAGCTACACGCATTGCTAAATAGGTGTTGGCGAAAAGTTTAATCGCCTCGGCTTCAGTGCTATCGGTAAACAACACATCAATGTCTTCTTTAATTGCGCCTTGCTGAAGCAGTTTAGCGAAAACTTCTGCTCGCTCAGTTCGCTCTCCAACGATGATGCGGCTTGGGTAAAGGTTGTCGTAAAGGGCTTTGCCTTCACGCAAAAATTCAGGCGAAAAGATAATATTGTCAGAACCAAAACGGGCTTTTGCATCTTTAGTAAAGCCTACCGGTACGGTCGATTTTACAATCATCACAGCATTAGGGTTGATTTCCATCACGGTTTTGATTACTGCCTCTACACTACCTGTATTGAAATAGTTGGTTTGTGGGTCGTAATCCGTAGGTGTTGCAATGACAACGTAGTCGGCATCTTTATAAGCAACTTGTGCATCTAACGTGGCTTCAAGGTTAAGCTCTTTTGTTGTTAGGTATTCTAAAATTTCTTTGTCTTCAATTGGAGACTTTTTATTGTTAAGCATTTCGACTTTTTCTGGTACTAGGTCGACCGCTTTCACTTCATTGTGTTGTGCTAATAACACTGCATTAGAAAGCCCTACATAGCCTGTTCCGGCAACCGCTATTTTAAGCTTCTGCATCGTACTATCCATTTAACTTTTCTCCAATTTTATACAATTTAACCAAAGCGGCTATTCTCTCTAATATTACACATTAGTTTGAAACAATCATGAATAAGTTTGAGAGTAAACTAACCTTTCTAATCTTTATGACCTAAGTAATTTTCTATTTTCATGCATATTTCACACCTTTTAGAGAGCTCTAAGATCTTTTTTGTTTTTATGAGAACCTCTCTTGCGCTTTAACTTTATTTTTTCAATGTTCTCTGCATTTGGATTGGTAGACAGAACATTTATATTGGCTCGGTTAACTTAAAAATAATCTTGGTAGATTTGAAAGGCATACTTTGCAAACAGGCATTGCTCTCAGCGCGAGAAGAAAGGTGTGATGAGATGAGATTACTATGCATTGTAGTTAACACTGTCAAATATCCACTGAGTTTCTTTCCTTGTTTATTCTGCTTATTTAAAACATCCTCTTTTTGGCTACAAACTTTAATGAGCTGCCTATCCCTAGCTACTTCTAAGGGTAGGCAGCAACAAAACTGATTAGAGCTAACTTTTCCAGCAGTTATGATTTAATAAATAAGTATTTTTTAATACTTCTAATTTGTTCTGATAACTTCTGCCAATCGGTTTGCTAATGTTACGCTCGCACTTTTTTCTTTAGCTTCAACCATGACGCGAATTAAAGGCTCAGTTCCGGACTTTCGAAGTACTAACCTACCATCCTCTCCTAGCGTACTTTCTACGCGACTGACTTCATCTTTAACTACATCTAAATCAAGCACTGAATCTAAATCACTATTACGAACATTTACAATAGTCTGTGGAAGCTTTGTCATCCCTGCTTTTAGTTCACTTAAGGAGTATTCACTTTTTACTACTACGGTTAAAATTTGTAGCGCAGCGATAATGGCATCTCCAGTAAATGCATAATCTAGGTTAAGAATGTGTCCTGAAGTCTCCCCCCCAATTCGCCAACCAGTCTCTTTAAGCTTCTCGACGACATATCTATCCCCAACTTTTGTTCTAACGAACGGGATATCAAGTTCTTTTAATGCTATTTCAAGACCCAGGTTGCTCATTAGTGTGCCGACAACACCGCCTTTATAGCCAGCTTGCTTAGCTTCACGAGCCATTAAAAAGAGAATCTCATCTCCATCCACCACTTCACCTTGTGAGTCGACAAACATGATTCTATCGGCGTCGCCATCGACAGCGATCCCTAAATCAGCTTTATTTGTCGTCACAGCCTTACTCAACGAGTTGAGGGAAGTTGCACCGCAATCATTGTTAATATTTATGCCATTCGGCGTATTGGCTATATTAATTACTTTTGCGCCCAGTTCCTCAAATACACTAGGAGCGACTTTATAAGCAGCACCGTTGGCACTATCGACAACAATTGTTAGGCCTTCTAAGCTAAGCTCGCTCGAAAAGGTACCTTTACAAAACTCGATATAACGACCAGCGGCATCTTCAACTCTTCGAGCTTTGCCTAGACGTTCTGAGTCAACACAATCGATACCATTTTCCAGTGCATACTGGAGCTTTTCTTCAATTGCCTGCTGCTGTTCACTGCCTAGTTTAGCCCCGCTACGGCCAAAAAATTTAATCCCGTTGTCGTAATATGGGTTGTGAGATGCGCTTATGACTACGCCAGCATCAGCTCTAAAAGTCGAAGCTAAATAGGCTACTGCTGGAGTAGGAATAGGCCCAGCGAGTGCAATGTTTACACCGGCAGCCGACAAACCAGCTTCCAGTGCAGATTCCAGCATGTATCCACTGGCGCGTGTATCTTTTCCTACTAGTACCTCTTTTGTACCGTCTGCCGCCAAGACTACACCTGCAGCCCAGCCCAGCTTCATTACGAAATCTGGTGTCATTGGAAATTCGCCAACTTTTCCGCGAATTCCATCAGTGCCAAAATATTTTTGAGACATTCTTACTTCCTAAAAAACGAAAGGCCACAACTTAAAAAGTCATGGCCAAATATCAAGACTTTAGCGCTATTCTACTGTAACTGACTTGGCTAAGTTTCGTGGCTGGTCAACATCAGTCCCTTTGATCAGGGCGACATAGTAAGAGAGAAGCTGTAAAGGAATAGTGTAAACAATGGGGGCAATAATATCTTCACAATGTGGGATATCAATAACGCGCATTGTTTCATCACTTTCAAAGTGTGCGTCAGCGTCTGCAAACACGTACATAATACCGCCTCTTGCACGCACCTCTTCCACGTTAGACTTCAATTTTTCGAGCAACTCATCATTTGGGGCAACCACGATGACGGGCATTTCGTCGTCTATTAACGCTAATGGACCATGCTTGAGTTCACCTGAAGCGTATGCTTCGGCGTGAATATATGAAATCTCTTTGAGCTTAAGCGCGCCTTCCATAGCAATTGGGTATTGAGCGCCACGTCCTAAGAATAAGCTATGATGCTTATCTGCAAACTCTTCAGCCAACGATTCGATTGCGTCTGCAGTACTTAGCGCCTCTTCAATCTTACCGGGTAGTGTCTTAATAGCGGTGGTGATCGCTTGAGCTTTGTCATCAGACAAACCATTAAATTTACCTAACGCTAGTGTAAGCATTAAAAAGGCGGTAAGTTGGGTCGTAAACGCTTTAGTAGATGCAACGCCAATCTCAGCACCGGCAAGAGTCATAAAAGCAAGATCAGACTCACGCACTAACGATGACCCTGGCACATTACAAATTGTAAGTGCAGACATGTAACCTAATTCTTTAGCCAAGCGTAATGCTGCTAACGTATCTGCCGTCTCTCCACTTTGAGAAATCGTAACAAGCAAACTGTTTTGATGAACGGCTGACTTGCGATATCTGAATTCTGAAGCTATTTCTACTGAGCAAGAAACATTTGCATGCTCTTCAAGCCAATATCGCGCAGTCATTCCAGCATGATAACTCGTGCCACATGCGATAATTTGCACATGCTTAACTTGCTTCAAAATTTCTTCAGCACCTTCGCCAAACAAAGCGTCGATGTTGTGAATATTATCCACTCTATCCTGGAGAGCATTTCGAATAACCGCAGGCTGCTCATAAATTTCTTTTAGCATGTAGTGGCGGTAACCAGCTTTGTCACCAGCATCATGTTCAACCGTCGATTCGATAATTTCACGTTCTACCCGAACACCAGATTTATCAAAAATTGTTACTTCTCGACGGGTAATTTCCGCTACGTCACCTTCCTCTAAAAAGATAAAGCGGCGTGTTACAGGTAGTAATGCTAATTGATCTGAAGCAATGAAGTTTTCACCTAGACCCAGACCGATTACTAGAGGGCTACCTGAACGCGCTACAACCATTTTATTCGGGTCTTCTTTGTCGATAACTACTGTACCGTATGCCCCAGTAAAGTGCGTTACTGCACTCTGAACAGCTTCTAATAAAGATTTACCGTCGTTAAGCATTTCATGAACTACATGCGCAATGGTCTCGGTGTCGGTATCGCTTGAAAAGGTGTACCCTTTTTCAGTAAGGTTCTTACGCAGCGAAACGTAATTTTCGATAATACCATTATGTACTACCGCCACACGGCTTGATGAGAAGTGCGGGTGTGCATTATATTCCGTTACACCTCCATGCGTAGCCCATCGAGTATGGGCAATACCAGTGGTACCTAGAGCTGTTTCACTTTCAACAGCTTCAGCTAAATTTTTAACCTTACCAATTTTACGAATGCGCTTTAAGTTGCCATCCTTGTCTAACAGGGCTACACCAGCTGAATCATATCCTCTGTACTCTAGCCTTTTTAAGCCCTCTAGTAGTATTTCAACTACATTCCTTTCGGCGACTGCGCCTACTATTCCACACATCCTATTTACTCCGTACTTCTCGAGTTAGTTGTAGCTTTAATTCACGGGCGTTATTGTAATGAAACTAGGCTATAAGGCAATAAATGACTGCTTTTAGCTAAAAACGTTGCATATTAGAGAAAATTTGTAAAAACAGTATTGCCAAATCGTACAAAAAACATGTACAAAAGAGGTGTCGAGTTTTGATTCAAATGTAGAAAAATAACGGTGTGGTATGCTCTTTAAGGAAAAATTACTTCTCTCTAACTGCGATTCCGTAAGACAATTAGAATTAGGGAAAATACGGCAACGATTTCTTACTTGTCTAGCATTTGGCGATGGCGTGGTACTGACCCCTAACACTATTTTTGATAACAGTAACATTAATTCACTACTTGGACGAAAGAACGTTCACAAATACCTTAATGAAGAAGGCAAAGGAAAGTTTGTTGTTAGAGGTTTTGATGTACGGCCCGGTTTCTCGCTGGTCAGTTATTTTGAGGACCTCTCGCCAGATTATATACTATCAAGTCTGCCCGAATCGCCTCGCTTGGCAGATATTTCTCAAAAGCAACGTGATGAACTTTTATATCGCTGTGAAAATGTACAAGCCGCTTTGGATAGAATCGACCCAATATACGAAAATATAGAAATAAACGAAAACGCACTGAAAAATGAAATTTTTTCACTCATAGACAATGATAACACTCTTATTGATGACGATGTTTTTGAAAGTAGCGCTCAAAACCAATGCGCTGAGCAGTTAGGCTTTTTCTCAAGTATAGAAGCACGTGAGCATTTTAAAAGACAAGCTAGAGGTGCTGTATCGAGGTCTCACTGGTATACATTATGTGATAGCTACTTCGATAGTGATCTAAAAAGAGCCTCTAGATTCAAACTTGAAGTAATCGATCCCTCATACAATTCACTATTTGTATTTAAAGGTGAAGCCTTTCTTCAAGACAACATGGGCTTTATGGATAATATACCCGATATTATTCTCGATTCGGGCGTTACATTTAAAGCCGTGCGTAACGAACTTAAATTAATTGAATATCCTCTGAAGGCATTCGAGTTAATATCTAGCCTTGGGGCTGGAGAAATTGCTAAATTTCTTACTGACGAAGCTTTGAGCTATGTTGAAGACAAATTTGAAGATAGCGGCAAACAGTATCTGTCTCGTAAAAATTGGTTTGGTATGTACAATAGGCTAACGAAAAAAGTAGGGCTTGAAGTTAAGTGAGCATTGAGTACGAGAACCCTTGGTTTAGGATAGTTAAACAAGGGCAATACCACTTTGTAGAGGAAAATGGCGCTGATAATGGGGCGGTGATACTTCTACAGGCCGAAGAACATTTTGTGTTCGTTAAGGTTTTTAGAGAGGCGCATAACGCCTTTTTTATAGAAGCACCCAGAGGCTACGGCGAAAAAGGGGAAATTTCATCTGAGGCAGCGTCACGAGAGCTATTTGAAGAAACTGGCTACAAAATTGAAATCAGCAAATTAAGGCAACTAGGAACAGTCCAACCTAATTCAGCAATTTTATCCTCTTCCCTACCGATTTTTTTCGTAGAAGTTGATAAACGTATAAAAGAAACGATACTGGATAGTGAAGTTTCAGACATCGTTTATATCCATAAACGCCAGATATTAAACTCCATAGCAAGTGGCGAAATTACTGACGGTATAACCCTAGCTGCGTTGACATTATATCTCTCCCATTCATAAGCCTAACGCAGAAAATAACCAGTTGATAACCACGGAATCTTGGTTTATATGCGCTATAAACCTAAATAAAGCGAAATTCTATAAACTCTTTCCCCGACTGCGTCGATACCAGCAGAAGCCTCTATTCCCCAGTAGACGTTTTGAAAGCGAGACCGATAATCGGCACTGAAATTTAAGCTTGAATTAACGAGCTCGTTCGAGGATTCGTTGAGTAACACCACTTGAGACCAACCAAACGTGGTAGTTAAACTATTTTCAGCTCCCATAGACCAAAACCACTGAGCCGTTATACTCTTTGCTGACGTGTTTTGCGCTTGGCTTGAAACGAAATGCGCTAACGCTCTCTCATCATATTGATAACCATTACCGTAAATGTCGCTACTGTAAAAACCTCGATCGTAACGGGTTGCTTCTATTCTAAAAGAGCTTTCGTTAATTGCGGGGAAATATATACCTACGGTTGCAGCACTCGGTTGAGTGCTGTCGTCACCGAGCACTTTTTTAGTAACATGTTCACCGTAAATTGAATAATGAAAACCGACAACCTCGGTGCTGTATCTAGCTTGTATCGCATATCGCCTATCAGCTTGTGCATCGGCGTAAGAAGTATTTGATGCACTATCAAGGCGATTGATTGCTAAGGCGTCAAAAAATTCTTTGCTACCATTATCTCTTATATCGCCACCAAATACTGTGGTATGAGAAAGACCAAGGGTGATTTGGTCTACAGGTGAGAAACTTAGTGATGCGCCCGAAATATAAGGCTGGTCTCTCTCTATGGAGTCGCCTGAGTTAATGGTTGTATTGCTCAATTTACCAGCAAACACCTCGTAATTAATATCATATTCAGTTAATGGTATGACGTTGCTTGCAGATAAACTTGCGAAGGCCTCAGACTCATTAGAAAGTAGAAGAGAATCGATTCGGCCCACCGACCACCAGCGAGATTTATAACCTATATCGAGCTGCAAGATATCAATGCCAGTGTGCAACATCCCCTGTGCTCTGTTAACACCGTTTTCAGTTATAATTGCACTAGCGCTTGCCCCGAAATGGTCAGAATACATCGCATAGCCTGCGGCCTCTAAAAGTATATTACTTTTCCCATCAACACCAAAGTGATAGGGGGCGCCATAATTGCTATTGCTGGCAGCTAGAGACACTTGCATTAAGCTGGAGCTAGAACGCTCTTTATGATCCCGCAAATATGGCGCTATATCTCTAAACAGCAGTGGGTGAGACGTTTGAATTTTACGGGCCAACGCGGTAATTTGTGCCACTTTATAAGGTTTGTTTAACGATGTTTCTCCGGCTATAACAGCTATCTGCTCAATCTTTTGCGCAATATGATTAGGTAAGTTTAGTGGGAGATAGGGTGATACTCCCGTGCTGTTTGCTGGCTGTGAAAAGAAAGAACTGGCAGCAACAACTGTTGCCACCAGAAAACAAGAACTACGAAGGCGCATGAACAAATCCAATTTGCTAGTGAGTAAACACGAATTAATGTTTTAATTTAGCTATTTCAGCTTTCTCTGACGATTCAAGCTGTCGCTCAAGCCAAACTAAATCACAAATCTCATCAGTAGGGGCAAAACCTGTTGGAGCTTTCAATAACACTTCACGAATGCGCTCATGTTCAAAATTATGACAGGCTTCATCAAGAGCATTTAAAATTTTCTCTAATTCCGACCAGGTAAGTTTATTTTCATGTGCGGTCATAATGCGCTCGTGGGTTGTCCCCTCTACATTATTTCCAATAAGCAATTCTTCATATAACTTTTCACCAGGTCGTAGTCCTGTGCAAACCACTTCAATGTCACCCTCAGGAGATTTATCATCCTTTACGGAGTAACCAGACAAATGAATCATTTTAGTAGCCAAGTCTTTAATTCTAACTGGCTCACCCATGTCCAACACAAACACGTCTCCCCCCATTCCCATTGCGCCGGCTTGTATAACTAGCTGAGCAGCCTCAGGGATGGTCATAAAGTAACGAGTTATGTCGGGATGAGTAAGCGTAACTGGGCCCCCTTGCCTAATTTGCTTTCTAAACAAGGGGACAACAGAGCCCGAAGACCCCAAAACATTACCAAACCGAACCATGCAAAAACGTGTAGTAGACTGCTTGTCTGCCAGTGCTTGTAACACAAGCTCAGACATACGCTTTGTAGTGCCCATAATATTTGTTGGCCTTACGGCTTTATCTGTAGACACTAATACAAACGTCTCTACATTGCATTTGATAGCAGCCTGCGCCGTATATAAGGTTCCAAAGATATTATTTCTTACACCTTCTACCACGTTGTGTTCTACTAACGGTACATGCTTATAAGCGGCAGCATGATAAACGGTTTGCACCTTGAACGAGCTCATCACCGTTTCTAATCTATTCTGTTTTTGAACTGACCCCATTATAGGAACGATCTCCACACGCAGAGAACGCTCCTCAACGTACTGTGAAAGTTCTCTTTCAATAGAATATAAAGCGAACTCGGAAAGCTCAAACAAGACAAGTTTTAGTGGCTCGCTTTTTACTATTTGTCGACACAGCTCGGAGCCAATAGACCCCCCAGCACCGGTAACCATTACCACTTTGTCTTTAATATCAGCGTGCATCAGTGCTTTTTTCGGTGATACAGGGTCGCGGCCGAGTAAGTCCTCAACCTCTACATCTTTGACTTGGTCAACATTTACTGCACCACCAACAATATCAGCCATCCCAGGAATGGTTTGCACTTTTACAGCATACATTTCAAGCTTTTGTAAAATCTTCTTACGCCTTGCACGGGACGTACTGGGCAATGCAAGAAGCACTTTCTCAACATTTTCATGTCGAATTATGGACTCTAAATCTTCCACAGCATGAACCAGATGCCCTTCGATTTGTGACCCCTGCTTAGTTCTGTCATCATCGACAAAAGCGGCTACACGGTATTCTGGGCCATGCCTTAATGCTGTAGCTAACTGACGGCCTGCAGACCCAGCTCCGTAGATGATGACAGGGCGACGTTTAGACGCGCTGACTTTATTTACAAGAGCCCTAACTACTATTCGGCTACCGCCTATCATAAGTAGGGAGAATGATGCGAAAATTATTGGAACGGTTCTCGGAATACTAATACTAAAGAAAAACGATATTCCTATCAAACAAACACAGGAAGCTGCTACACCTCCAACAACTGCCCCGAGTGCATTTATCCCAACGTATCGAAGTACCGCACGATATAGGCCTAGCTTAACAAACACTAAGACACTAATTGGCGTCAAAAACGTCAATAGAACCCATAATTGATTATTAAAAATTGGGGCGAACGAATCTAGACGAATGAACATCGCTGACCAAAAAGATACAAATATGAAAAGGGTGTCAACGGCTAGTGTCAAAGCTCTTTTTTGAGCGCGAGGCAAACTAAAAAGCTTTTTCAATAAAGACTGCAAAACTTATCTCCTAAAACCTTATCGGCGCTCTTAACGTGGAGCTCTAATATTACTTAGATGCTTCACTAAGAACGAAATCTAACGCTTCGCACATTTTCTGCATCTCGAATAGACGCAGAGTAGGATGTACGAGCATCATTAGGGATGTCTCTCCCAATTCCATAGCGTTAGGTAATCGCGTTTCTGGCCTCCAAGGTGTATTGTCGAATGCCTTTTCTAAGTAGACTTCAGAACAACTTCCCTGCATGCAAGGAACGTTAAACTCAGACATTGCATCAACTATTTTGTCTCTCGACCAACCCTCATTTAATCTTTCGGGCTTGATAAAAAAGTAGTGTTTGTATTCAGCATGTTCCATATACTCAGGAACTTCGACAGTACGTATGCATGCATGCCGGTTTGCTACTTCGTCAAGCATTTTTCCATACGTTTGACGTATTTTGGTCCATTCAGCCATTCTTGTAATTTGAATGCGCCCAATAGCCGCTTGCATTTCGGTCATTCGCCAATTTGTACCGAAACTTTCATGTAGCCACCTAAATCCGGGGGGGTGCTGTGTGTTATAAACAGCGTCATAACTTTTTCCATGGTCTTTGTAACTCCACATGCGGCTCCAAAAATCTTTAGAGTTTGTTGTGACCATACCCCCTTCCCCACCAGTAGACATAATTTTATCTTGGCAAAAACTCCAAGCGCCTATATGGCCAATTGTTCCTACTGAACTTCCCTTGTAACGTGCACCATGAGCCTGTGCGCAGTCTTCAATCACATAAAAGCCATGTTTTTCACTTAATGCCATTATTGCATCCATTTCTGCAGGCATACCGGCTAAATGGACAACTATTACTGCCTTGGTCTTTTCCGTTAAGACAGCTTCGATACTCTCAGCTGTTATATTTTGACTATTTAAATCAACGTCAGCGAATATAGGGGACGCACCAGCAGTAACGATACTACTCGCAGAAGCTAAAAATGTACGTGGAGTTGTGATCACTTCATCACCTACACCTACCCCAACAGCCTTGAGTGCGACATCTAGTGCTAGTGTGCCATTTCCAAGAGCTATGGCATACTCACTGCCCACCCAAGCAGCAAATTCTTTTTCGAACTCACGACCTACTGTTCCAGTCCAGTAATTCACTTTATTTGATAAAAGTACGCGGCTTACCGCATCGGCCTCTTCTTGAGAAAATGAAGGCCATGAAGAAAACTGTGAATTTAGCATTATTTACCTTTCTTAATCTTGGCAGGAACGCCAACTGCGGTAGTTCGTTCTGGTATATCAGTAATAACAACGCTTCCTGCGCCAATTACTGCATGGTCATTAACGAACAAAAGTTGCCTAACAACCGAGCCAGCACCAATCCAGACACATTTACCTATCTTAACACCACCTGCCAGTGTGGCATTTGGTGAAACATGGCAGAATTCGCCTAATTTGCAATCGTGTTCAATCACCGCACATGTATTTACGATTACGCCACATTTTACTTCAGCAAATGCATTAATGGTAGCACAAGCCATAACAACGGAGCCTTCGGCTAAATTAGCATATGGACTAACTACCGCGCGAGGATGAACCAGAACTGGAAATCTGCCACCAGCTTGCATTAGCTGAATTTGTTTTTGTTGACGTATAGCATTGTTGCCAATTGCAATAAATATTTCATAGTCACGTGCACATTTAAGCAAATCATTTGAGCTACCAATAACTGGCCAGTGCTCGATTTTATTTTTTTCCGGAAATGCATCATCAAAAAAAACCACATCGTAACCGTTTAACTCGGCAATATCTGCAACTACCTTTCCGTGACCGCTTGCGCCAAGTATGGCAAGTTTAGGCATCGGGATTATTTCCTTTAAACGGCTCTATAGTTACGTGACCGTCTGCGGAAATTCCCTCCTTAACAAAAACTTTTTTAACAGTAAGAAATAGGATTTTCACATCAAGCCAAAAGGATCGATTGTCTACGTACCACACATCAAGCTTGAATTTTTCTTCCCAGCTAAGTGAGTTTCTGCCATTTATTTGCGCCCACCCCGTAACTCCGGGCCGAACTTCATGACGGCGCCTCTGCTCGTCGCTATATAAAGGAAGATATTGCATGAGTAGAGGCCTGGGGCCTACAAGGCTCATTTCACCTTTAAGTACATTCCAAAGTTCAGGTAACTCATCTAAACTAGAACTTCGGAGTTTATTGCCAAAGGGTGTCATTCTTTCCGCATCGGGTAGTGCATTGCCATTTGAATCTACGGCATCTTTCATAGTTCGAAACTTTATCATTTCAAACGGTTCACCTTTCAGGCCAGGTCTAAGCTGCTTGAAAAAAACAGGCGACCCTAGGTTTCTTTTTATTTTCCACGCAACCAAAGCAACTATAGGCGAAAGAATAACTAGTGCGACGAACGAAGTTATAATATCAAATAGTCTTTTCATCGGACGACTCGCATTTTGCGTTTTCATTCAAACCCATAATATCTAAAATTATTTTGTTTACTTCATTCACATCAAATTTTTCTCGGGCCATCCGATGACTTTTATTCCCCATTTCACCCCATTGTTCTGGGTGCTCTATAAACCAAGTCATTCGTTCGGCCAACATCTGAACGTTCGCTCTCGGTACAAGCCAGCCGTTCTTCCCATTTTCAACCGTTTCTCGACATCCTGAAACATCGGTAGTTAAAATTGGACGTCCCATTGCCATTGCTTCGAGTACGGTGCGCGGCATTCCTTCATGATAAGAGGGTAGAACATAAATAGCACACTTCTCTAAATACGGTCTTACATCGGTTGTTGCCCCATGGTAATTTATTATTCCCTCTTCGCTCCAACTTAGAACCTCAGACAAAGAGATCCCGTCAGGAGAAGGATCATCTGGACCGACAAGATTAAATACCGCCTGAGGGTATTTCTGCTTTACGAGGCGGGCTGCTTGAACATATTCACGTATTCCTTTGTCACCGAGCAACCGAGCGATCAACGTAAAATTTGGCTTGCTAGGTAAAGGAGTTGGCTTAAAATGCGATAAATCAACCCCCGAGCCATTTACAAGGAAGCACTTTTCGCTCGGTACCAATCCTTTTTCAATAAAGACCTGCATATTATCGCGGTTTTGAAAAATGACGGCTTTTGCATTCTTTAACGCCATTTTGTAAAGACTACTAACAAGACGAATTAGTAAGTTTTTTAGTAAACCTCCCGGCTGAAACGCAAATCCCAAGCCCGTAATCATGGCGTAGTGAGAGGTGTTAGTGCCCCTAGCAGCTAAACCGCTCCAAATAACTGGCTTTATTGTATAGCTCAATATTTTTTCCGGTGACTCAGAGCGTATAGCCTTACTCAAATCCAGAAAAGTACGAAGGTCTGAGAGTGGATTAAGGCCATTTCTCGCTACATTATAATTCAAGGTTCTACAACCAAGAGCTTCAATTCCTTCAATTTCCTCACGAGTAGCTGAATTAGATAAAGCAAATACTTTATCGGATCGTAAGGCCATCTCTTTGATTAACCCCCCTCGAAAGTTAATTAAAGAGGAGGGTAAAACCCCTATTACAAAGATTTTCATTTGATGCCACTTCTAATCATAAGTTGTTTTTTTTATAAAAAATCAAGTCACATAAGTCTGAAACTTGAGTTGTCTTGACAAGGAGTTTGCTCGACACTTTAACGCCTTTTGTTAACCATGCTATGCGCCTAGGCATTGGTCAACTTTGCTTGATCGAGATGACTAATGACGTCTTCCCAAAAAGTCGCTACATCTCTTTCCATTGAATGTATCCGGTATCGTTCTCTATTATCCGCACCAGATTCGATTGAATCTAATATCGCGGCTGCGAAGCTTTCCGCTGAAAATTGACGAACGATTTTTACACTAGGTAGATCGTGAAGGCCATCACAACAATCTGAGGAGATGATTTGCTTGGTGCCTGCAGCCATCATCTCGATAATTACATTAGGGAAACCTTCTTTTTTTGAACTCAGAATTCCTATATCAGCGATGGCCATATAACTATAAGGGTTAGAAGTTTGACCTACAAATGTAACAGAGCTTGTTAATTTTAGTTCATCAACTAGCTCTTTTAACGCCCCCTTCATTGGTCCATCACCAACTATTAATAGTTTAACTTTTCTCTTGGCTGCCACAAGCTTAAGAGCATTCAATGACAGTACGTGATTTTTTATATCAACTAATCTACCAACTTGAACGATCGTAGTTAAATTATCTGTCGATTCGATATCTGGGGCTTTTTCTTGACCTACTTTCGAAACGATGTATTTTAAATTTAGGGGGTTACTGAGCTGAATTACTCTAAACTTATCGACACTAGAGACCTCAGCTAAAAACCTCTTTCTCATATAATTTGTTTGACAAATGACCAAATCCACATTGCCGTAAAAACTATAGAGAACCTTCATCAAAATTCGTTTTAGACCGAAAAATCGGTCGAAAATTACTGTTGATTCTCTCGCAATATGATTCCTAATTTTCAGGAGTTTGATCCTTCTCAGTAATGCGACGAAGGCATTTACATGTGTGTGCGTAGAAAAAGCATAATCAAAACTAGATTTATTGTGCATCGCCCATTGAATTCCCATTAAGAAACCTTTCCTTTCTTTGATATTGGCAAAGAATTCAATTGTTAAATTGGGCGACCCTTCTAACATACTCCAAGGACCCAAACTTCCGCCGCCTAACAGTAATATAACTACAAAGTTCTTTTTATCTTCTAATAAATGTAAGACTAGATTCATAGCCACTCTTTCTGCCCCCCCGATGGAGGAGGTGGGCAACACGAAAAGGTAGCGATTATTTTTTTTCATCTTGCAGCCTTAATGCATCATTAACCTTTGCTTGATAGCTGGAGTAGTTTTGTTTTAATTCGCTATTATTGATACAAGTACGGCGAATTTTCTTTTCGTACTCACTGAAGGAACAGATATACCTTGCGGGAGACCCAGCATAAACTCCATAAGCGGGCAAGTCTTTTGTTACTGTGCTTCCAGCTCCAATTATAACATTGTCACCAACTGTTACCCCGGGCAAAAGTATCGAATTTACACCGATAAACACGTTATTTCCTATGCGGATGGGTGCATATTTTTGATAACGATTACCCTCTTCATCATGAAAAAGCCAAGTAGACCCGTCATGGGTCAAAAATTTAACACCACTAGTTACAGTGACCTTATCACCAATGCTTATCAAGAAGGGTTCACTCCCAAATTGGCGAGTATAAATTCTACAACCTGCCCCTATTTTAACGCCCAATTTTTTTGCATAGTATTCACCTCCATATATATAAAAGGCGAGGACTCTTGCCAAACTTCTAATTTTCTTAATCATTTCCTACCCAATATATCCATTGAAAATAATAGTATACAGAAGCGAAGCTAAATAAATAAGCTTGCTCATAAACCCTAACTCTCTTAATTGAAAAAAGTATTATACCCAATGAGACCGATACAAACCTCTGTCCATAAACGTTCAGAACCGAATTAAAGAAAAATATCGCCATCATAACTATTGAAAACGAAATAATTGTAGTTTCATACTCAGATTCGGCTTTAGCTCGAATGGCTAACCAAGTCGCAATAAAAAACCATATTGCCGCATAAAAAATTGAACTACCCCCCTCGAATCCCCCTTGCTCAGCTCTCCTATCTCCGACTAGTGATAAAAACCAGACAACACCGTATTCCATGAATAGGCTCACAAATAAGCCTAAAAAAACGGACATAATTAATAAGCTTCGCTTTGACAATTTTAATAACCTTAATAATCTAATTATTATGATTATTGATAAGAAAAGTAAAACTGCACTATGGATAAAAAATGCTGTGACTATAAGAAACGCTTTAGTTATCCCATTTTTGGAGTCCAAACAAAATAGGAAGACCGAAAACGCCAAAGCGATTCTCACCTGACTCATAATCAGATCGATAAACATTGGGTTTGTGGTAAAAAATAACACCAGTAACAATGATAGGTGTCTTGTAAAAAACATCAAATATAGGAAAAGCGATAAGAAAGACAAAACGAGCAAACCCATTTCAAGATCGCTAAAAATGATAGTTACTGAATAAAGAAGAAGCTTCCAGAGCCATTCACTGAATAGAAACCCAACACCAAATTCTAAATCAAAAACACTTCCTTGAGATAGATTTTGCATCCGCGCTAGATAGTTTGCTACATCAGTAAAATCAGTGCCTTTAATCTCTGCCCACGGAACGATAAAAACGTAGCAAAAAGAAAAGAGTAAACAGAGAGCGAGTTTATTTAATACTACCAGGGGGCTACGATAGCTTCTACCTATGAAAACTGGAGCCTGCGAAGACATTTACAAAACTCTTTTTTTTAAGTGAACAAACACAACAGCGTTTAACAGTGTTGAATTTACTACCGATAACAACATCGCAATACAAATTGAGAAAATCCCTTGCTCGAAATAAAGTAACAAAAAAAAGCTAATGACTTTAACAAGAAACGATAAAACCTCAATTGCAGTAAGATAATGAACTGTCAAAAAATGAAGGTTATAAGATTGAAATGGCAGTTGAACGAAATTAAAGAATATCCAAATCAAAAGAACTTTGATAATAGGGAGTGCCCCGTAATATTCTTCGTCAAAAAAGTAGATGAATAAGAAATCAATAATAAAGTAGGCGACACTCAATATCGAAAATGATATTAAAGCCAAAATTAGACAATATTTAAAAGCCTTTTCAACATTTTGTTTTTGCTGGTAATGTTTAGCAAATACAGGCCTTAAGTTGTTCGTTATCAAGTTTATTGGAGCCCTAACCAATTTCTCCGCAACCACAAATAACCCTGCACTAGACACGCCCAAAAAAACGGATACTAAAAGAACATTTGAATTATTATTGAGTGATGAAATACCGGCTTGGACGAAACCGCTTGCCATTTTGGATAAATTTTCTTTTTTATATACGAACTGTTTCGTTTGTTTAAAGTTTATTCGGTAATCTATCCCCTTCAATAGGTAAAACAAAGCAGATGTCGAAGAGAACACAGCTGATAAAATTAACGCTATTTTTTGTTCGAATAGAAAAAAAAAAGAAATTTGCCCGGCCACCAAAACGAAACTTCTCAAAACCGAAGACTTTGCAACTCTCACAAAATTTCCGCGGGATGATAGGTAAACTGAGAAAACTTGAGCTAGGCTTACACTAACAGCTGTCAAATAAAGAAGAATTACCTCTGCAAGCGAGATATCGATATATTTAAGACTAATAGCTATATAGAAAAAAAGCGAAATAAACGCTGCGGTGGTGACAGCTACAACCGTTGCTACATTAATAATATTACTTTGCTCGCTTTTGTCTGATAATCGGAAAAGTTCCCGTTCTAACCTCATCGAAGAAACCATGCCGATTATACTAACAATTGCCATAAATGAGCCCAAGTAACCTAAAGCGCTTGGCCCATACAGATATGAGATTATCGGTAAAGACAACAATGTAAGCAACTGGGATAAGGCTGAACCAGCAACCAACTTTTTAAAATTACCTAAAAGGCTCATTCTTTTACGAGCTCAATATTTATTAAACGCGAGAAAATTTGTATACCATGGCATCGCTTTTGATATGCCCATTATAATATTAAACTCAGGAGAATAACCAAGCTTATCTCTAGCCTTGCTTATATCTGCTTGCGAGTGGCGTACGTCGCCTGCCCTAAAATCGCGATATATTGCTTCTCTCTGATTTTTAATACCACATTGGTATAGCGCTGTTTGTATTGCCTCATACAATTCATTTAAAGTTGTGCGGTCGCCTACGGCTACATTATATACTTCATCTTTCACCTCATCTTTCGCAGTGGCAGCAAGAATATTCATCTGAACTGTATTTTCAATAAAACAGAAGTCACGACTTGTTTCACCATCGCCATTTATAAAAACTTCTTCGCCTTTAATCATGTTAGAAGTCCATTTAGGTATTACGGCCGCGTAAGCTCCATCTGGATCCTGCCGTTGTCCGAAAACATTAAAGTAACGTAACCCAATAGACTTAAAGCCATAAGTTTTTGCGTAAACACCGGCGTACAACTCGTTGACATATTTTGTTACAGCGTACGGAGAAAGTGGATTTCCTATATTTTCCTCTAGCTTCGGTAGTGCAGGATGATCGCCATAGGTCGAACTACTGGCTGCGTAGGTGAAGCTTTTCACTTTTGCCTCTTTTGAGGCATGCAGCATATTCAAAAAACCTGATATATTACAAGCGTTTGTAGTTACTGGGTCAGCTATAGAGCGCGGTACAGAACCTAGGGCAGCCTGATGCAATACGTAGTCTACTCCCTCATGATCATAACCTAAGGCGTTTTCACAATCTTGATAGTTGCGGATATCACCTTCGATGAAGCAAAAGTTTTCCCACTGTTCATCGCTAACTAGGCTTTTTACCTCGTCGATATTTCGCTGGTGACCAGTAGAAAAATTATCTAGACCTACTACTTTCTGATTAAGTTTTAACAAATGCTCTAAAAGGTTTGAGCCAATAAAACCAGCAACCCCTGTCACTAACCATGTTTTGGGGGAGGAAACCAGTTCGGCTCTAATTTGTTGATAGCGGTTCATAATACTCCTTGTTTGAGGTGGTAAAAGTTAATTTAGAGGTGCTTCGATTGTAAAGCGTCGTTCTAGGGCTGCACTTCCAACTTTTACAACCGCATATCTACGTTTTCTTTTGGTAAAACATACTTGAGGTCGTAAAGTACATGTTCCGCTTTGCCTAGGGCTCGGATTTGTTCTGCCCCCATTTCCTTAAATTGAGTATGACCAACAGCTAATACTAGAGCATCGTAACTATTTTTCTTATAGTTGGTGGTCATTACTAAACCATACTCTTTTTGTGCTTCATCGTTTGAGCACCATGGGTCGACTATATCAACATTGATATTATACTCTTTAAGTTCTCTCACTATATCAACCACTTTCGTATTCCGAAGGTCGGGACAATTTTCTTTAAAGGTTAACCCCATAATGAGAATATTTGCGCCATCTACATGTATACGTTTTTTGAGCATTTGTTTAACTAGCTCAGACACTACATATTTGCCCATGCCATCGTTTAACCTACGACCTGCTAAGATCATCTCTGGATGATAACCTACGCTTTGTGCTTTGTGTGTTAAGTAATATGGATCAACACCAATACAATGCCCACCAACTAAGCCTGGACGGAAAGGTAGAAAATTCCATTTAGTGCCAGCTGCTTCCAATACCTCAAGCGTATCGATATCTAGTTTATTGAAAATTATTGATAACTCATTGATCAAAGCTATATTCACATCACGTTGCGTATTTTCTATGACTTTTGCAGCTTCAGCCACTTTAATAGAGCTCGCTTTGTGTGTACCGGCCGTGATAATAGATTTATATAATTTATCAACTTTATCAGCTATTTCTGTGTTAGAACCACTCGTAACTTTAAGTATATTAGTTACACGATGCTGCTTATCACCTGGATTTATACGCTCAGGGGAGTAGCCAGCATAAAAGTCTTCATTGAACACAAGACCTGATACACGCTCAACTACTGGTAAGCAAACTTCTTCAGTCGCACCCGGATAAACAGTTGACTCATAGATAATTATGTCGTCTTTACTGACTACTTTACCAAGCATTTCACTCGCTTTAACAAGAGGAGTTAAGTCCGGCTGCTTATGTGCATCAATGGGGGTAGGGACAGTAACAATGTATATGTTACAACTGGCAATATCTTCAACTTTATAGGAAAAATTAAGTAGCGTAGATTGTTTAAGTTCCTCGTCACTAACTTCGAGTGTTGAATCGTGGCCCGCTCTTAATTCACCTATTCTATCTTGGTTAATATCAAAGCCCACTACTGGGAATTTTTTCCCGAATTCAACCGCTAACGGTAGTCCTACATAACCTAAACCTACAATAGCGATTCTTGCATCTGCCAGTATATCCTGCATATATGTGCTCTCTTTTAACATTTAAAGGGTTTAAAACCCTAAAGCTTAAATTTTTAGAATTTTTTGGTTACTTATATAAACTTGAAATAGGACTGAATGCCTGAATCTATGGTACCCAACAAAATCTTATGATCTATAAAGCAAAGTAAACGAGTAAATTAGTTTTTAATGTAAAATTCGCGAAAGAAAAATATCGAATTTCTACAGAACGCTTTCCTTGCTTTTACGGAATTATTAATTTGTATTCATTCAACGAGTCTAACGATGCTCCCTACGCGCGAAGTATTTAATCAACACCGCCATTGAACCCAACATTCCACCAAGCATCGTTGCCAAAATAACTATGATAGCTCTTTTGGGCCTAAATTTTTCTTCAGGTACTACTGCAGCGTCGATGGTTTTGAATACATATTCTTCACGCACTTTTGCGAACATTATTGTTTTTGTTTGTTCTTCGATAAGTCTGAATAGAACTTCTCGAATATCGGCAACTTCGGTATCCTTTAATTGCTCATACAAGAATTCAGTGCTTCTTTTAGCTTCCGTTACTTCCCGCTCTTTCATAGTTTGGTTAATATCTTCAACTAACCATTTTACCCACTGCTGAGCAATAAAAGGCGAAACATGTTGAACAGCCAAAGTTACAGCTCCTGATTTTTCATCTACCTGCACACTTAGGATTTTTTTAAATTCCTTATACGCCTCTTGCATTGAGGGCTTTGGTTCAAACGGTGCGCTCACTTCTCGAACCCATTTGTTATTTTGGTTATTATATAAATCTTCGTCGAAGACTATTTCGTTGTCGTTCATATTCCAAGACTTTGCTGCCATGAGCTGAGGCAAAATATTGTGTTTTTCAATAAACTCACTAGTAAATTGACGGGATTTTAATACCTCTATTGCCAACTGTATTTTATTAGTATTTCCACCACCGAGATTAACCCCTGCTAGACTAGCTAACCCACCGAATTGACTTGCCAACTTTGCTAGTCCACCAGCACCCTCGTTTTCAGTGGGCACTAGCAAAACTTCCGATTTATATATATTAGGCTGATTAACAGCATAAAATATTGCTGATATTCCGAATATAGCGGCAACTGTAACGATAATTACTTTAGCGTGCCATATGACTCTGAACAACTCATGCAAGCTGACCTCATCCTCTTGAGATGCCAAACGGTGGTAATGCTGACTTTCTCTAGTTAGGTTATTTTTGCTGATTTTATTAATCTCCATAAAACCTCTTTTTACCTCTCCTTTAAATAGAATCTTTCAAACATATATTTTGAATTCAATTCTTAAGAGGTGTTAATTTAGCGTTACAAGCCATTAATCGCAGCAATAGCAATCGCTGTATTGTAAAGAATCCCAGTCGCAGTGCTCCACAAGCTCAATGTATCTCGATACTCTGTATCTAATGGCACAACAATAGTATCGCCTGGCGCTAACCTGCTCTCTAGCGAGTACCAATTAAAAGTACTTGGTTTGTAAACAGAGCCATTCGCCCTAACAACATAAATACGCTCGTCGTCTGCTCTTACTTTCAAGCCACCTGAACGAGATATATAGTCACTTATGTCAACGCTCGGATCGTAAATATGAGATGTCGGATATTGAACTTCACCTAACACAGTCACCGATTGAGAAATTTTTGGAATATACAGCGCGTCGCCGTTGTTTAAGGCTAGGTCAAATTCCTCTGCGCCAGCTAACAATGCAGGTAGGTCAATTACAAGTCTTCCAACAGCACTTGTAGCTTTTAACCTATCTTTCAGCCTTTCTGCTTCTGCAGAACTCACGTTCTGTACATCTTCACTTTTATCGATGCTTAACGATGCAATTTCTGAGTCTAATTCTTTCGCTAAACGGTCAATTTGCTCTTGTTCTCTCAGCTTAAGCGCTTCTCGAGTGAACACTGCACCATCTGCGTATGCCAATTCAGTGAGCCCACCAGCACGATGAATGACTGAAGAAAGTGTCTCCCCCGCCTGTAATACGTATGTGCCAGGAAACCTAACCTCACCTGCAAGCTTTATTGTTCTTCGCTCACGCCACTCAGGTATACGTTTTATAAGTAAAGTGTCTAGAGGTTTAAGTACCAATTCATTGTCGAGAGACACTGTTTTATGAGATAACGTGGCCTTTGTAGCTCCATTGGTATCAAACCTAGTTAACTCTGCATCCAGCATATAGCTAGATTCGTTCAAGCCACCGGCTAGGTCCACCAACATTTCCTTTGTCATCCCTTTTACATATGGATAAACCCCTGGGAAACGTACGTCACCACTAATGGTAACTAATTGCTGAGAAAAGCCTTTAGTGGCTTGTTGACCAAGCTCTTCGATAAGGCCTTCTATCAGTGTTTTGCGTGGTTCGTTTTTGCTAAATACAAATAAGCGATCCAATGGCTTCAACGGAAATTCTTCAGTGACACTAAGGTCTATATATTGAAGCTCAGTTTTAAACGTTGATTGGTCGACTCGAGCTAACAGTACGAAGTCCAATTCAGCTTGTTGCGTATATCCCATAGCAGCGCGCAAAACACTCGTTACTGTCGCATTTTCACTAAGCGGAAATCTACCCGGGTTGCGAACCGCTCCTTCGATAGATACTACTTTAGGAGGTTGCGCTAATGTGGTTTGTTTCTGTAATTGCTCTATTACCGAGCGCAAACTCAGTGAACGCTCTTCCTCACGATTAAACACATATATCGTGTCTTTCGCTTTTAGTGTTAAGTTCGCGGAATCGCTTTTATTACGAAGATAGTCTGCATAATTTACGTCGTAAGCTGTAATAGCCCCCGTCAATGGGTCTTCGCGAGTAACAAGGACATAGTTCAAGTCTGGTTGTGGTTTAAAATCGTGAATGCTTCGTAATATTTCACTTAGCTTCATTCCCTTATGCCAACCATAAACACCTGGACGTGAGACGTGACCAAGCAGCGTTACACTCCCCTCTATAGTGTCTAGCGTTGATTGAACATCAATAACGTCCCCATTTTTTACTTGCTGGCTTCGTTTATCTTTTAGGTTTACATTTACGACCTGCTTCAAACCTTGAGCAGTAATGCGCTCTAGTTTAACGATATCTCTAAAAGCGGTAGGTAAAAGTCCTCCAGCTAGAGTTATAACATCTTCGACTGAATTTTCTTGTTTCAACTCGTAAATCGCAGGTCTAGTGACCGAACCTTTTACGGATACCGTGTTGCCCCGCGTTGGAATAAATACGACATCACCCGCCATTAAGCTAATATCACCACTGGTGTCGCCATTCAGGAGCAAGTTATAAAGATCCATAGACGCTATAACTTCGCCTCTTCTTTTTACTTGAATGTTCCTAAGAGAACCAATATCGCTAATGCCTCCTGCTGCGAAAATAGCTTGTGTGACCGTAGACAGCGAACTCAATGTATAGCTAGCAGGCTTGTATGCCTCCCCCAGCACGAATACGCGAATAGAACGAAGTTCGCCCATAGAGATGTTTGTTCGAACCCCAATGATACGATTACTAATTTCTTCGCTTAATTCTTGGCGGACTTCAGAAAAACTCTTGCCTACTACTGAAAATGGACCAAGCTTAGGAATTTCTATATCACCTTCACGGTTAACAACAAGCGAGTAATCTTGTGCTTCTTTACCGTACATTTTTACGCGAATAGTATCGCCTGGACCTAAGATGTATTCACTTGGGACCGGAACATCCGAAACAGGCGCAAAAGTACTCGGCTCTCCTGCAAATAAGTCATAGCCAAATGGCTTTAGCTCTTCTTTATCATTATTTTCTAATGAGAATTGCGTAAGTTTGCTTTCTTCCGTAAAACAATAATAATCTTCACTAAATACTGGTTCATTACTATTCTTTTTCTGTTTTTCCAAATTTCCTGAGTTGGAAGACATTTTAAAAGTAGGCTGTGTGACGCGTGGACCTAATTCTTCTTTTTGTTCTTCTGTAACTTGGTTACGAGGAACACAGCGAACCATCTGATTCTCTTCTAGAGTCAATTCAGAAGACTTTGATTCATTATCTTGAAAAGTTTGCTGCGATGTGTAGTTCTGTCCGTTGCTGATAGATTGATTTTGACGGCCAGACACTTTATCTCGTTCGCCTACAAGTTCATTTAGCGAAGGGGAAGTTTGCGTTTGTTGGGATGATTGTTTCAATGAATCTAGATCAACACCATATTGTGCAGCCAATGCTTCTTGTTGTGCCTTTGGCAACTGCATAAACATTTCTATTTGTTCTGGTGTTGGGGTAACGGCGGAGAGTTGCGAGGCCATCGTCATTGATACGAACGATACAATGAAAATACAGATTTTCTTCACATTGATTCCCTTAATTATGCGTGATTGTGCCACTGCGCCAGTCCAGATATTTAAACGCAGGCGCCGGATTCTACCCGTTTAGCTTAAAAATTTCCAATATGAAAGTATTAAATTTAACGAATTGGATCACAAACTAATATGAATTTTTTCTTTTGATGTTTCAATAAGAATTGGGAGCGCTAATAACTTTTAGAATAGGTGTCTAGGATGCGATGTGTTCTTAAATTTGACGGCGTGCACTATATGAACAAAAAACCCGGCCTAAGCCGGGTTTTTTAAACTCTGATTACTCAGAATTGAGAGTATTAATTACTCTTCAGTTGCTTCTACTGCTTCTTCTTCAGCTTCTACAACTGGACGGTCAACTAGCTCAACATATGCCATTGGGGCATTGTCGCCAGCA
>Ga0114932_10000808_pt1 | contig 36876 bp, 30 predicted proteins | sample 2SBtaG_2_FD_87286 | JGI IMG/M metagenome (GOLD analysis project Ga0114932, IMG submission 87286) | Deep subsurface microbial communities from Kolumbo volcano to uncover new lineages of life (NeLLi) - 2SBTROV12_ACTIVE470 metaG | ecosystem: Environmental > Aquatic > Marine > Volcanic ...
CAAACTTGGTAAGTCACCTTAATTTGCACATTACTTTTATACCATCTATCCTTATACTTTTTGCCTCCTGCTCTTCTCCTGGCTCGAAGCATTTGGTTGGTGCTTGAAAAAAACCGCTCTTACTAATTTTCTACGGGAAACAGGCATTCGTTTACTTACCACCCTGTTGATCCTCTTTTATGCATTTCATTGGATCAACCTGAAACAATTCATTCATTCTTTTAGTGCACTATACCTATTGCCAGCCTTAGTGTTGCTGGTGGTATTGATTCGTTCTGGTAAATGGCAACTGCACATACTGCCCATCAGCAGTGTTACCAGGCGATTAAAAAAGAAAATGATTGCTTTCAGCCTGTTCATTTTTGGCGCGCAGTTTCTGAATGTACTTGCCAAGACCAACGATACAATACTGGTAATCAGTTTACGCGGATTAGCCGATACCGGCATCTTTGCCATCGCTACTTACGTCAGCGCAGCGCTGGAAATACCGCAGCGCAGCATCACATCCATCAGCATACCTGTTTTATCGGAATCTTGGAAGAATAAGCAAATGGATAACATCAGGAATATTTACGCTAAAAGTGTTTCCAATTTATTAGTGATCGGGCTGGGCCTGTTCGGGCTCATCTGGCTGAATATACACAACCTGATACTCTTCCTTAATAAACTTTCATCAGGCAGCAAAGGCAATTACGAAATCATCGGCCCAGTGGTATTGGTGATGGGATTGGCCAAAGTGCTGGACCTTGCTACAGGCGTGAATGGGCAGATCATCGGCACATCCAATTATTGGCGTTTCGACTTCTTCACCAATGTGTTTTATACCATCCTTTCCATTCCTATGAATTTCATACTTATCAAATCATTCGGATTGATGGGCCTTGCTTATTCAAACCTCATAGCGTTAACTATTTACAACGGAGTACGATATGTATTTCTGTGGAGAAAATTTGGATTGCAGCCATACACGATTACACATTTATACATCCTGGCTGTAACTGTATTGCTTTATGGGTGCATCTACTATATCCCGCAAAGCAATAACCTTTACATGGATATACTGGTAAGATCTATCGCATTCCTGGCACTGTTCATTCCAATCATCTACTATACACGTGTTGCACCGGATTTAAGCGACTTCATCACTGCAAAATTGAAGACGCTCATACCTGGGAAGACAAGATACTAGCGGACTGCTGTATTTTCTCCAGGAACAAAGCCAACCCTTTTCTTTTTTCTGCATCAAGCCGGTAGCTTATGTTTTTTGTGTAATAGGTTTTCATGTCGTACCAGTTACAGTCAATATCCGCCACAACCTCATCAATGTGGTGCAACCCATATCCATTTGCACGATTGAATGCATCTTCAAAATCTTCTCCCAGCGGTTTATTGGCCACCCAGGCTGCAAAAACAAAAGGCAGCCCGGTATGTTTCTTCCAGGCAAGTCCCAGGTCATAAATATAGGCCGATTGGGTTCGCTGTTCCAAGGCCCTGTCGCCTATTACTACGCCGGCTGTAGTTCCCTTAATATGAGAACGGAAATCCTCACGGGCATCTTCAAGCACTACATCTTTTTTCCAGTATTCTTTCAACAATACTTTGGCCAGATTAACGGAAGTGCGACTCTGATAATCAAGCAATACCTTGGTGATCTGTTCCATCGGCACTTCGCTGAAGATAGCTACAGAAGCTACTTCCGCATCGGCACCAATGCAATGATCGGTAACGATATATGACTCTTTCAACTGGGGAATGATGGCTACCGGAACCAGTCCCACATCTATTTCATCATTTAGCAACATGCCAGCAATATGGGCGGGGTAATCTTCTACCAACTCAATCTTATCCATCAGCCCGGAACGCCTGATTCCATATAACAAAGGCCTGGTATTTAAATAACTAACAACGCCAACACGTATTCTCTTGTCCAATTAGGTTACTTTTGCATGCAAAGAACGGTTATTTAACCAAAACCCAAAACAAGTACCCTAAACCATGGAATTGCTCCCACTCACCGCTATTTCCCCTGTAGACGGACGTTACCGCAAACAAGTGCATCACCTCGATGAATATTTTTCTGAATACGGACTGATCAAATACAGGATATTGGTGGAGATCGAGTATTTCTTTTTCCTGGCCGATAAAAAATTCTTCAAACTGCCCGCCAAAGCAAGGCTTCACTTGAAGAAAGTGGCCGATGATTTCAGCATTGCCGATGCACAGCAGATCAAACAGATTGAGTCCATCACGAACCATGATGTAAAAGCGGTGGAATATTTTCTCAAAGAGCAACTCGATAAAGCCGGTATACCTGAACTGAAAGAGTGGATCCATTTCGGACTCACTTCACAGGACATCAACAATACTTCTATTCCCCTGAGCTGGAAACATTGCATGGAGCATGAATACATGCCTTCCATCATCAACCTGCAAAACAACCTTTACCAGTTGGCGACACAATGGAAAGATATTTCATTGCTGGCGCGCACACACGGACAACCTGCTTCGCCCACCCGGCTGGGTAAAGAGATCATGGTTTTTGTAGAAAGACTGCACAACCAGGTAGAGTTGTTTTCCAGCATACCATATGCCGCCAAGTTCGGGGGCGCCACCGGTAATTTCAACGCCCATCATATTGCTTTCCCTAAAAAGAACTGGATCGCATTGGGCAATGAATTTGTAGACCAGGTGTTGGGTCTGCAACGCATGCAGTACACATCGCAAATTGAACATTACGATAATCTCGCAGCACATTTTGATGCCATGAAGCGGATCAACAATATCCTCATAGACCTTTGCCGCGACTGCTGGACCTATATCAGCATGGATTATTTCAAACAAAAAACAAAAAAAGGAGAAGTTGGTTCCTCTGCCATGCCCCATAAGGTAAACCCCATCGATTTTGAAAACGCCGAAGGCAACCTGGGAGTAGCCAATGCCATCCTGGAACATTTATCGGCCAAATTGCCCATCAGCCGGCTCCAGCGCGACCTTACCGATTCTACCGTTTTACGGAACCTGGGCGTTCCGGTAGCGCATGTGATCATTGCACTTAAATCGCTGGAAAAAGGACTGAGCAAGCTGGTGCTGAATGAGGCCAAAATCAAAGAAGACCTGGAGAACAACTGGGCCGTAGTGGCCGAAGCCATACAGACCATCCTGCGTCGCGAAAATTACCCCAACCCTTATGAGGCGCTGAAAGACCTTACCAGGGGTAATAATACCATCGACAAAAAAGCCATCCACCAGTTCATCAGTACGTTGAAAATCAGCAGTGCACTGAAAAAAGAATTAAAATCCATCACCCCCTCCAATTATGTGGGTGTAAACCCGGTCTTCTGATAAGATTTTCCTAAAACTGACCCGGGTGCGTTATATTATCATTATCATTCTGCAAATTTGCGGGGATAAGTAATTTACACTGATGATGCATCGTGGGATTGTTTTAAGTGTTGTGGCGTTGCCACTCTTCTTCGTTTGCGGCCAGGCCCAGAATAGTATACCGAAGAACTGGTACCAGATGGACCATTCGCAGGATTCTTTTTACGGTATCAGCCTGAACAGAGCCTATGATTTCCTGAAAGACAAAAAGAGGAAGTCCACCCCCGTTGTGGTTGCCGTGCTGGATTCCGGCGTGGATACCACGCATGAAGACCTGAAAAATATGCTGTGGCATAACCCGAAAGAAATTCCGGGCAACGGTATCGACGACGACGGCAACGGTTATGTGGATGATGTGTACGGGTGGAATTTTCTCGGCGGTAAAGACGGCCGCAATCTCAAACGCGCGCCCGATGAACGCGCCCGTATCTTCCACAAATGGAAAAGCCGGTTCGAAGGCAAACCCGATACCAGCGCATTTTCTCCAGTCGATAAAGACCATTACCAGGCCTGGACCAAGGCGGTGAATGAATTGAACTTCTCTCCCGACGAACAGATGGAGCTGATGATCCTCGACATCACCTGCAAAGCCCTGAAACGGCACGATAAAGTATTGCGCCATGAAATGGGTTGCGATGAATATACCTGCGACAAACTTGAAAAGTTCGAACCCGTTTCCAGGCTGGGCAAAGAAGCCAAACTGGCTTATCTCACCAGCATGAAAATGATTGGTATACCGGATGAAGAAAGGAACAGCGAAACCAATGTGAGCATATTGGGCCAGTTGGAGGAATATGTAGAAGGCAAAAAAGCAGCTTTTGATTCGAAAGAATCAGTGAAAGACAACCGGGCAGAGATCGTACAGGATAATTACAACAGTCTTACCGATCGCTTCTATGGCAACAATGATGTGATGGGCCCATCGCCTATGCATGGCACCCATGTATGCGGACTCATCGGCGCCCAACGCGGCAACCATATTGGCATCGATGGCGTAGCAGATAATGTGAAACTGATGATGATAAGGGTGGTGCCGGATGGGGATGAATACGATAAAGACGTAGCGCTCGCTATCCGTTATGCGGTAGACAATGGCGCCAAAGTCATTAACATGAGTTTTGGCAAATATTATTCGCCCGAGAAAATGTGGGTAGACAGCGCTGTGCATTATGCAGAAATGAAAGATGTGCTCATCGTGCACTCATCGGGTAATGAATCTTACAACCTCGATACAACCGTAGGCTATCCCAATCCCTGGCTCAAAGAATGGAACACCAATGCCGGAAATTTTATTACGGTAGGCGCCAGCAGTGATCCCAGGATCAATGGCAGCATTGCCGCGGACTTCAGTAATTATGGCAAAACACATGTAGACGTGTTTGCACCGGGTGTAAAAATGTATTCTACCCTCCCCGGTACTCATACCTATGGCAACCAGCAGGGCACCAGTATGTCTGCACCTGTTGTTTCCGGCCTCGCCGCGCTGATCCGCTCTTATTATCCTGAACTCAGCGCCATACAAGTGAAAAAGATCATCGAGCAATCGGTATTGGTACCCGATGCATCGGTACCCAGTTTTAAGCCGGGTGATAAAAAATCTGTTGTATCTTTCAGTGATCTTTCCAAAAGCGGCGGTATTGTCAACGCATACAATGCAGTGAAGCTGGCTGAACAATACAAAGTCACGACCGATATTAAAAAAAATACCACCAAAGCCAATAGATAATGCCACGTCCACTTGCAAATGATTATGGCCCTTATTTTGAAACCTATATCAGTAAAGTAAAGAGCAACGATGTAAAGACCATCCTTGAACAGGAAGCTGCTCCCATCGAAACTTTTTACCTGAACCTTCCCGAAGCAAAAGCCGATTACCGGTATGCAGAAGGCAAATGGACGCTGAAGGATCTCCTGCAGCACCTGATAGATACAGAAAGAGTCATGGTCTATCGCTTGCTGCGTGCTGCCCGTAAAGATGCTACACCCAACGCTTCCTTTGACGAAAACAGTTTTGCCGCCAATGCTATGGCCGACAAAAGAAGTTTCCATTCACTGAAAGAAGAATTTCTGGCCCTGCGGAAGTCCACCAACCTGCTTCTGCAATCTTTAACGGAAGAGCAACTCTCTTCTGCCGGCATCTCCAGCAATCACCGCACAACAGCCAACGCACTTGCCTTCATTATCTTCGGCCACCTGAAGCACCATCAAAATATTGTTGAAGAACGGTATCTCTGATCCATAAAAAAGCCCCACGCAATGCATGGGGTTTTTCTCATGTTGTATCAATAGCCGGCAGTAAAACTTATTTGCTGGCAAAAAGGTGAACAGCTAACTGCACATCTTTGGCAGGTCCGTTGAAATTGATACCTATAGTGGTCCTGTCCAGACTGAAGAAAGCCTGTGCAAAGAAATTCTTCTCATCTACACCGCGGATATTAGCCGTTAGTTTAATAGGGAAGCTGGCTCCTTTCAAAGTAAGTGTGCCATTGATATCTGCCGTATTATCCGATGTATAATTTACTCCTGTGATCTCGTAAGTGGCTTCTCCAAATTTGGCCACATCAAAGAAGTCAGGGGTTTTCAAATGCCCTGTGAGCCTGTCACCACCACCGGCATCGGTCACTTTCAGATTGGCCAGATCGATCACGAATTTGCCGCCCTTCAGCTTATTGCCATCGAGCTGTACTTCCCCGCTTTTCAAAGGGAAAAAACCAGTATGATAAGCGGTTTTTTTAGCCGCCACCCAGTCGATACGGCTTTTCTCAGCGCTTACGCTGTAAGTAGCCACTTCTTTTTTAGCGGTATGGGGGATGAACGAATAGATACCTGCTAACAATGCAGTACCCAGCAATGCAAAAATTGTTTTTTTCATATACGTTCTCACGGTTTGGTTTATAAAAGCGTTACTCCTAAAAGTAAGGCAATTAAAGTTAGAACAATAAATAATTAATACGAATGGTATGAATGCCCGATTCGCTTATCTTCGCGAAAATTTTTCCACACATGAACCTCCACGAATATCAGGCCAAGGAATTACTGAAAAAGTACAATGTACCTGTGCAGGAAGGCATTGCGGTTGATACAGTAATGGCTGCAGAAGAAGCTTACCGTCAGATCAAAACCCAAACAGGCAACAACTTTGCCGTTATCAAAGCGCAGATACATGCCGGAGGCCGTGGTAAGGGTAAGGTTGCCGGTACCGAGCAACGTGGAGTAGCTGTTGCCAAAACCGTGGAAGACGTAGCTACTATTGCCAAAAATATTTTAGGGGGTACCCTCGTAACCATCCAGACTGGTCCCGCCGGTAAAAAAGTAAGTAAAATACTGGTAGCCCAGGATGTATATTATCCCGGTCCCCAGCCTGTTAAAGAATTCTACCTGTCTATCCTGCTCGATCGTGCCAAAGGCATGAACGTGATCATGTACAGCACCGAAGGCGGTATGGACATTGAAGAAGTAGCGCACAATACGCCAGACAAAATTTTCAAAGAATGGGTATATCCCGGCGGCGGACTGCAGGGATTCCAGGCACGTAAAATTGCGTTCAACCTGGGTCTGAGCGGCGAAGCTTTCAAGAGCTGCGTGAAGTTCGTTACCAATTTATACAATGCTTATGTGGGACTCGACTGCGGCATGCTCGAGATCAACCCGCTCTTCAAAACCAGCGACGACAAGATCATCGCAGTGGATTGTAAAATGAACATCGATGATAATGCCCTGATGCGTCATCCCGATACAGCTGCCCTGAGAGACATCACGGAAGAAGATCCTACCGAGGTGGAAGCAGGTCAGTATAATCTCAACTTTGTGAAGCTCGACGGAAACGTAGGTTGTATGGTAAACGGCGCCGGTCTGGCCATGGCTACCATGGATATGATCAAGCTCAGCGGCGGTGAACCAGCCAACTTCCTCGATGTAGGCGGTACCGCTAACGCACAAACCGTTGAAGCCGGCTTCCGCATCATCATGAAAGACCCCAATGTAAAAGCCATTCTCATCAATATATTCGGAGGTATCGTGCGTTGCGACCGCGTAGCTGCCGGCGTAATCGAAGCATACAATAAGTTGGGTAATATTACAATCCCCATCATTGTGCGCTTGCAGGGAACCAATGCAGTGGAAGCGAAAAAACTGATCGATGAAAGCGGACTCAAAGTGCAGTCAGCCATCGAACTCAGTGAAGCTGCATCGCTCGTGAAAAAGGCAGTGGCTTAATTACCCTTCTTTCATCATTTTAACTTCTATAACCGGACTCACAGAATAGTGCAGTCCGGTTTTTATTTCTTCGCAATCAAATCTTTTGCGACGGATGAGTCCCTTCCGGAATATTTTACCGTTATCCATCATAAACAATGCTCCTTCCGGCAGATCTGCCAGGTGCACATGATCTTCTTTTTGTATAGGGTTGTATTTCCTGAGCACCAGCAACAACGCCGTTTCCCCATTGGCAGTAGCAGCGGGATTGAGCACAGAAGCCTGCAAGGCTTTTTCTATATCGGCAGGAAATATTTTATGTTGTATGAAGGTCACAAGCAGGTGGCTGTACAAATGCTTCCATTCCCTCCCGTGCGACTCTACCTTGTTGCCATACTGCTCAAATGTAAGCAGGTGTGCCAGTTCGTGCAATAAAGTAATGAGGAATTCGAATTTGTTGAGGTTGCCGTTGATACTGATGCGGTGGTTGCGCCCCATTCCCGCGTGACGATAATCGCCCAGCACTGATTTCCGTTGTTTGGTAACGGTGAGGTGTACTTTGTAATGATGCAGGTATTCCACCACTTGTTCAAAACTACCCTCCGGCAAATAGGCTGCCAGCGCCTGCATGGGATGCTCAGTTACCGGCATTGGATTTTTTATTCAATTTCAGACTGGTGCGGACTTCTATCCAGGTATACAAAACATATAACCCCATAGATATGAAAATGGCGTATTTATTCTTGTGAACGCCTGCTTTTGTTATATAGACAACCACAGCAATTCCTAATACGATCAATTTGATGAAAGTAGATACCATCACCATCCGTATCCATGCATTGGGGTTATTACTGCGCAAAGAACGTTCCTGCAGGATAATACTGAACAACCCTATCACAAACAATAAAAGGTTAGAAACTATAACCACCTTACTATCAATTCCCCAATCATCCATATTTGATCTTAAAAACACTGCAACCCCACTAACGAAGAAAAATGTTGCCAGCAGGGGCCAAAATCTCATTTTATTTTCTTTTTCCATTCTTATCTGTTGAAGTATCCCGAATCAATTTTATCAACAACACCATCAATACCAACAAAGGTAACAGCCAAAGCCAAACGGGTTTTACAAGACCCATTTTTTTATCCAGCCATCCGCCCAGGTATACGCCAATGACCAGTCCGGCTATCAATTCAGTTGCCAATCCTGCATAACGCACCAGGATGTCAGCCTTTTTTTGCCCCATATTTATTCATTGGTGGTCTCGGTCCTGGGAATCACAGCCGGTATGGTATCGAGTTGGGAAGGTGTATTACCTGTGAGCACTTTCTTTACCCCATCGATGTACTGTTCTTTGTATTGAAGCGCCTGTTCCAGCGAATCGGTGCGTATCTTCAAAGCCTGCAACGCACTCCGGCTTTCACGGGTGCCGTAACCGGGTATATAATATTTAAGCGGGGAAAATGAGATCAGGGCAATGGTTAGTCCCACCAGCAAAACAAAAGCGGTACTCAACCCTACATACACGCTCAGGCGCGACAGCCTGAACGTTACCACTTCTTCATAGGTATCGTCGTTCATCACTACCAGGCGGTAACTGTTGCGCAGGCGCTTGAGACTATTGTTATTTTCCGGTTTCACGATGCTGTTAAATCAGGATAAAGGTATTCATAAATAGCTGTACTTTTAGACAGTTTTATGTATCCGATGTCGAAATTCCCAAAGTGGGTCACATTTGTTGGTTTTGTATTGGCGATATGCTATTCAGCCCAGGTAGTGCATGCACAACCCAATACCACTATTGAACTCACAAAACCAAAGCCGTACACCGAAAGAAGCCTCCCCGCCGAAAAAACGGGCAACAGGAAATTCACCATTCCCCGGCGCATCTTTACCAATGCCACCAGCCGGTTCAATTATTATTTCAATGCCAACAACCTGGTCAATGATATCATCAACAGGGCCAGGCAACAGCACAAAGACGATTACGGGCAACTGCTGTCATTCTATGATTACAGCCTGGATGTAACAGCCAAAGACCTGATCGATACCGTTATCTATAAATGCAATGCCGGGATACTGTTGCATGACCTGCGGAGCGACTGGGTAGATAACTTGTATGTGCTGATGGGAAAAGCTTACCTGCTCCGCAAAAATTTCGATTCAGCCACTGCCGTCTTCCAATACATCAATTATGTGTACGCTCCCAAAGATGACGGTTATGACATTCCCCTGGGAAGCAATGCCAGCAATACCGGGGGCGTATTCACCGTTGCCACCGACGAAAAAAGAACCCTGCTGAAAAAAATCTTCACCACACTGCCCAGCAGGAATGAGGCATTGACATGGCAGGTACGCACTTATCTCGAGCAACAGAAAATGGGCGACGCAGCAGGTTTACTCGAGATTCTGCGGCAGGACCCGCATTTTCCTTCGAGGCTTCAACCATCCTTGCATGAACTCAGCGCTTATTGGTTTTACAAGCAGGAAATGTACGACAGCGCTGCATCCCAGCTTTCCAAATCCCTGCCTGCTTCAGGCGCTGCGCGGGCAAGAGGAGAATACCTCGCCGGCCAACTTTATCAATTGGCCAAAAAAGATAATCAGGCAATGGAAATGTTCCAGCGCGCCATCCGCCACGCAATCGATCCTGTTATGGAAGTATATGCCCGTTTGAATATTGCCTCCCTGGCGAGCGGGAAAAAAGACAATGCCTTGCAGGAGAACCTGAATGAACTGTTGAAAATGGCGCGTCGCGACAAGTACATCATCTATCGTGACATTATTTATCACACAGCCGCTCAACTGGAACTGCAACGCCATCGCGATTCGGCCGCACAACAACTGCTGCTGAAAAGCATTCAATACAATACCGGCAATGCCGCACTAAAACAACAAAGCTTTCTACTGCTCGGAGACCTCAACTATAACCGTAAAGCCTATGCCAATGCATACAGGTTTTACGATAGTGTGGAGACTTCATTAGTAGACGAAGCGGCAAAGCAAAAGATCGCCAATCTCAAACCTGCCCTGCAACTCATTGCAGCAAATGAGTCTGTTGTCCGTCACCAGGATAGCCTGCAAAGCCTGGCAACGTTGCCGGCCGGTGAAAGGCTCACTGCCGCAAAAAAAATGATCCGCCGGTTGCGAAAAGAAAAAGGATTGAAAGAAACTGAAACAACAGAAACAGGCGGAGCTTCCGGTAACACAGCTACCATAGATTTATTCAATAGCAATACCGCCGGTTTCTATTTTCAGAATGCATCGTTGAAAACAAGAGGCGCGGCTGAATTCAAAACCCGCTGGGGTAACAGGCCCAACGTTGATAACTGGCGCAGGCAGGCTGCGGTAGACAAATCTTTCAGTACCGCCAATTCCCAGGCAGTCAACACACAGAAAACACAGTCCGAAACGAGCCCGGCACCAAAAGAAAAAGAACTCAGTCTCGAAACTTTGCTCGCAGAGATACCGCTTACCGAAGCACAGCTGGATGTATCCAATAAATTGATCAGTCAATCATTGCTTTCGAGTGCACTTACCTTCCAAAATCAATTGCGTGACTACCCTTCTGCCATCGCCACTTATGAAGCTTTTCTGAAACGTTTCCCTGAAAGCGCTTCCGCAGAGCAGGTGCTGTTCAACTTATCGCTTTGCTACCAGGAGAGCGATGCCGTTGCCAAAGCCGATTCGATGCGGACCGTTTTGAACAAATCTTATCCGGCCGGCTCCTATACCGCTTTATTACGTAAGGCACAATCGGCCAACCAACCCGATGCACCAACGCAAACATACGAATCGGTTTACCGCCTCTTTATTGAAGGACGTTTCAACGAAGCACGCCTTGCCAAGTTGAAAGCCGATCAACAGTTCGGTCATTCGCATTGGACGCCCCAGTTGTTGTTCATTGAGTCCATCAGCTATGTGCGGGAGCGGCAGGACAGTATTGCCATTAATCGCTTGCAAGAGATCATCCAACAATTCGGACAATCTCCCATGGCCGCGAAAGCTGCCACCATGATCGATGTATTGAAAAGAAGGAATGAAATAGAAGCTCATCTGACCAACCTGAATATCGAAAGAGGAGATGAATCTGTTTCGCGCCGGGTTGACCTGCAATCGCCACTTACTACCATTACGGCCGAAAAGAGAAAAGACAGCAGCAAACTGGCGCCGCCACCCACAGCAATCGTTTCCAAAGAATTAAAACAGGAAAACAAACCGGTGATCATCAGCAACGATGTGTACCGGTTCGTACCAACAGACTCGCAGTATGTAGTCATCATCATGAATAAAGTGGATCCTGTTTATGCAAGTGAAAGCCGTAACGCATTCAATATTTTCAACAGGGAACGTTATGCACGGCTGAAGATCGTCAGCAGCAGCATGCGGCTCACAAGCGATGTGCAGCTTTTATTACTCGGGCCATTCATGAACGCTGCTACAGCCGCTTCTTATATCGATGCGGTAAAGCCCCTTTCAAAAACAAATATCGTTCCCTGGCTACCGGCGGATAAATACAGTTTCAGCATCATCAGTCCGGCTAACCTGGCCATTTTACTTAACAACAAAGACATCAATGAGTTCAGGGCTTTTATGCAAAAATTGCTTCCCGAGTAATTTTAACGGAGAGATAAGGATCTTTGGCGAACTGTTGTTTAGTTTTACGTACCATTGCGAAACAATCATAGAACAGATTTACCATGTCTAAACCGGTGAGAATTTTCTGGCGCATTTTTTTCTGGGGCTTTGCAGGCTTCATCCTCTTGTTGCTCATGATCAACTGGGGTTGGCTGGGGGCCATGCCCGACCTGGAGGATATCGAAAACCCAACAGCGTCGCTCGCGAGCCAGGTTTTTGCCCAGGACGGAACACCCATGGGTAAATATTATATTGAAGACCGGGTGAATGCGGATTACAAAGACATTAGCAAATATGTGATCAATGCATTGGTAGCCACCGAAGACAAACGCTTCTATGTTCACAGTGGTATCGACCCATGGTCGCTAGCCCGCGCTGTTGCCCACCTGGGTGGCGAAGGTGGCGCCAGCACCATTACCATGCAAACAGCTAAAAATCTTTTCACCGATAACTGGGATACCAGGAATTTTCTGTTGCGCATCCTCCAAAAAGTCAAAGAATCGATCATCGCTGTTAAGCTGGAAAGAAACTTCACCAAAGAAGAGATCGCAACACTTTATCTCAATACAGTAGCTTATGGCGATAATGTGTATGGCATCCGCAATGCTTCGCGTACTTTCTTCCAGAAAGAGCCCGACCGTTTGAGTGTGGAAGAAGCTGCTGTACTGATAGGCATGTTGAACGCACCCTCTTTATATAACCCTCGCCGCAATCCCAAGCAGGCCCTCGATAGGAGAAACCTCGTATTGAATCGCATGGTAAGCAGTAATTACCTGAGCGCCGAAGAAGCAAACAAACTGAAGACAAAACCCATTGAACTCAATTACAAAAAACTGGATGAGAACAACGGGTTGGGCCCTTATTTCAGGATGGTATTGGGTGAATACATGAAGACCTGGTGTAAAGAACACAAGAAAAACAATGGCGATAACTACAATCTTTACCGTGATGGATTGAAGATTTATACCACCATCAATCCGCGCATGCAGTTGTATGCAGAAGAAGCAGTAGCGCGTCACATGAGTTATATGCAGAAGTTGCTGAACACGCAGGAAAACATCAAAAAGGGTTCTGTATGGAAAGGTTATGAGAATGTGCTGGAATCTGCCATGAAGCAAAGCGACCGCTGGCGCAACTTCAAGAAAGATGGTATGGGTGATGATGAGATACGCAAAACTTTTTTTGTCAAAACCCCCATGCACATTTTTGCCTGGAATAATTCACGTGGAAAAGACACGGTGATGACACCTTATGATTCACTCAAATACAATCGTCAGATGTTACAGGCGGGATTCATGGTAATGGAACCCGTTAGCGGAGAAGTCAGGGCCTGGGTGGGTGGCATCGATTTCAAAACTTTTAAATTCGATCATGCGAACCCCAACACCAGGCGTCAGGTTGGTTCTACCATGAAACCATTGTTGTATAGCCTTGCCATTGAAGAAGCGGGATTCACACCGAATACAACCGTATACGATGAACAGCAGAGTTTTGGTCAATACGGATTGGTGCCTGCCACCAGCAAATCCTGTAAAGGAGGAGCCATACCTATGGCCAATGCACTGGCCTTCTCGCGAAACTGCGCTTCGGCTTATATCATGAAGCAGCTCGACAATGAAGGCAATAATGGCGCAAGACGTTTTGTTGATTTCCTGAAAAAATGCGATCTCAAAACCAAGATAGAACCCTACCCTTCTATTGCCCTGGGCGCTTGTGAAATCTCTTTGTATGAAATGATGCAGGCTTACAGCATGTTCCCCGGCAGGGGTTTCAACGTAAAGCCCATGTATATTACCCGCATCGAAGACCGGAACGGGAATGTGCTGGCCACTTTTATTCCCCAGCGAAAAGAAGTGATCAGCGATGTAACAGCTTATTCCATTATCAAGATGATGGAAGGAACAATGACCATTGGTACCGGTCGCGGTATCTGGCAGTACGATGTACCCAATATGGAAGTGGCCGGCAAAACAGGTACCACCAATGAAAACAGCGATGCCTGGTTCATGGGTTATACACCTCAACTGATGGCCGGCGCCTGGGTGGGTTGCGATGACCGGTTCATCCATTTTGATAAAGACAACCTGAACGGACAAGGTAGCCGCGCTGCAATGCCCATCTGGGCCTATTTCTACAGCAAAGCTGTCAAAGACCCTAATTGCGGACTGGATCCAAAACAGACCTTTGTGAAACCGGATGTAATGAGCAATGATCTCATCATCGATTACATAAATGGCAATACGCCGGTACTGGGTGGAGAAGGAGAAGACATGGGTACCGGTCAATCGAAAGATTATGAAGTACCCAAAAACATCAAACCGGAAGACATAGCGCCGGAATCACAGATCAAACTGGACGACAACAATAACAAATCCAAAACGCCTGTTAAACCCATCAACCCACCTCCTTCTGCTAATAAACCCGGACAAGATCCCAAAGCGGTCATGCCGAAAAAAAACCAATGATTAAATAAGTGCGTCATCCCGAGCGAGCGAAGCGAGTCGAGGTACGTCATCCTGAGCGAGCGAAGCGAGTCGAAGGAGCTGCTGAGGATTCAGGCAGATCCCTCGGCTGCCCCTTCGACTCGCTTCGCTCGCTCAGAGTGACGTTGCTCGGGATGACGGGCTTAAATCATTGAACAACTATAGTGTGATGGAAAAGTGATGGAACAAACTTTGTTGATAGAAGCCTGTTGCATAATGCACATGCAATTTTTTCAACAACAAGCTGGCACCGAAGTTGAAGCCGTTGAGTCCGCTCGTAAAATTGTACGCATTCAAATCATACCCGCGCTGAAAATTATAACCTGCCTGGATGGTGCATTTTTCGCTGAGATATAATTGCGTACCCAACACGATATGCGAAAATATTTTTTGCGTCACCGGGCTGTTCTTGTAATTGATATCGCCTTCCGAAGCACGGAAACTGGTATCGTTATAGTAAATATTGAACCGGTGTAAATGATGTAAAGTGAGTGAGAACTGAAAAGGCGCATGGGCCAGGCGTTTGGATATGCCCGCCTCCACATCAAAAGGCAATTCTTCTTTCCGCGCGCTGCCATCATAGGTATTGAGTTGTGTGCCCATGTTTTTGGCTACCAGGCTGGCCTGCCATTGGCCTTCTTCGTCGTAATACGCAATTCCTGCGTCAACGGCCAGTCCGGATGAACGATACATACCATATCCGGAATGCATGAATTTCAGGCTCATCCCATACCACCATCTTTCTTTATACGGCTGAGAGATCATGGCCTGCACCACATAATCGCGCGGCGAAAAACTACCCCACACATTGCCGGAAGCATCGGTCTGTGGCATGGTTCCGTAGTTGAAATAATTCACGCCTACCCCAACGGTTGTTTTTTCATTGCGCAGGTGCATCGCAGAAGTAAGACTGTAATTACTGATACCAGCCAAAAAAGCGTTGAAAGAAAAATCCGTTTTCAAATGCATATCAGGACGCAACAGGGCCGGGTTCTGAAATGCCATACCTACATCCTGACCAATAGCAGAGACATTCATACCACCCAGTGCAGATAAGGTTGCCGTATTGGGTTGTTGCAGGAACTGGAAAACGGCATTACCCCCAAGGGTTTGCGCTTTTCCCGGATGAGCAAAAAAAATCAGAACAACAATAGGGCAATAACGATGCATGAACAGGTTTCTATTCCAAATCTAAGTAAGAAAACAAAGCGGCGCCAGTTACATCAATAAACCAGGTCCTCATAAGCTGCCTGCAATTCGTTGTAAGCGTGCTGATCGCCCGCCTGTTTGGCCGCTTGCATGCCTTTCTCGTACCATTCGATGGCCAGTTGTTTTTCCTGCATCTTTTCGAGCAGTTTGGCCAGGTGATAATAAGAACCGATATAATCGGGCGATTGGGTAAGGATGGTTTCAAATAAAGCGCGGGCTTCCTGGTCCTGCTCCTGCTTGATGTATTCCAGGGCCAGCGCATGGCGGAGGAAATTATCCTGTGGGTTGTCTTTCAGGAATTCCCTGAGCTTGGAAATGCGGTCTGTCATCCCGTAAAGTTAGGCCGAGGCCGGCGAATAAAGTTTTTGCAGATTAAATTTTATCCCAACCTTTGCCGCGTTGAAATCCTCCCTATATTTGCTAATAGTTGCATAAACAACTATTAATTCCGGGATGAATTAAATCTGCATTTATTATGAAAATTTTAGTGTGCGTAAGCAAAACGCCGGATACCACTTCCAAGATTGCCTTCTCCGACGGCAATACCAAATTTGATGAAGCCGGTGTGCAATGGATCATCAATCCGTATGACGAATGGTATGCCCTCGTAAGAGCTATTGAACTGAAAGAAAAAGATCCTTCCGTGGTACTGCACCTGGTAACTGTGGGCGGCGCCGATACAGAGCCCATCATCCGGAAAGCGCTGGCACTGGGCGGCGATGAAGCCATTCGTGTCAATGCCAACAGCAGCGACAGCTATTACATCGCCTCTCAAATAGCAGCAGTGATCAAAGACGGTGGTTACGATCTTATTTTAACGGGAAAGGAAACCATTGATTACAACGGATCTTCCATCGGCGGCATGGTCGCTGAACTGATCGATGCGCCTTATCTCTCGTTGGCTACCCAATTCAATCTTGAGGGAACCACCGCTACCGTTACACGTGAGATAGAAGGTGGAGAAGAAGTAGCAGAAGTAGCATTACCTGTAGTAGTAAGCTGCCAGAAAGGAGTAGCAGAGCAACGCATTCCCAATATGCGCGGCATCATGGCTGCCAGGACCAAGCCTTTGAAAGTAGTAGAGCCTGTAGCAGCAGATACGCTTACTGCCATTACCGGTTTTGAATTACCACCAGCAAAAGCGGGAGTGAAACTGGTAAGTCCGGATAATGTAGCCGAACTGGTACGTCTTCTGCACGAAGAAGCCAAAGTGATCTAAATCTTTCAACAAAAACGAAGCACAAACATCATGGTACTGATATATATAGATCAAAGCGAAGGTCATATCAAAAAAGCTTCTTTCGAAGCCATGAGCTATGGCGCCAAAGTAGCCGAACAACTGGGTACTGTTGCCGAAGGCCTGGTACTGGGTCAGGTAAACGATGACCTGGCCGCACTTGGAAAATACGGGGTCAAAAAGGTACACCAGGTAAACAACGATGCATTGAATCACCTCGATGCACAGGTATATGCCAAAGTCATTGCAGAAGCCGTAACAGCAACAAATGCCAACGTGGTAATATTTTCGCATAACCAAACGGGCAAAGCCATATCATCGAGGGTAGCGGCGCGTTTGAAAGCAGGTATTGTTACCGGCGCTTCTTCCCTGCCCGATACTTCGAACGGATTTGTGGTTCGCAAAACCGTTTTCTCCGGCAAGGCTTTTGCGCATGTGAATATTCTTTCTTCTATCAAGGTTATTTCGCTGAGTCCGAACAGCTATACCACTACTGTTGGAGCAGGTATTGCGGAAGTGAACCAACTGAACATTGCAGTAGATGCTCCTAAAGTAAAAGTAACTGCGGTCAATAAAGTAACGGGCGAAATTCCTTTAACAGAAGCCGACATAGTAGTGAGTGGAGGACGCGGCATGAAGGGCCCTGAAAACTGGGGCATCTTGTTAGACCTCGCCAAAGAACTGGGCGCAGCAACTGCCTGTAGCCGTCCGGTTGGAGATGCACACTGGAGACCGCATCATGAGCATGTAGGACAAACCGGTATCCAGATAGCGCCCAATCTCTACATTGCGCTGGGTATTTCCGGAGCCATACAGCACCTGGCAGGTGTGAACAGGAGTAAAGTGATCGTAGTGATCAACAAAGATCCCGAAGCGCCTTTCTTCAAAGCAGCTGATTATGGTATTGTAGGCGATCTGTTTGAAGTGGTGCCCAAACTCACCGAAGAGATCCGCAAAATGAAAGCATCATAATCCACTCAGTTTGCCGCCATCCACCGGCAGATTGATACCATTGATATAAGCGGCTGCCGGAGAACATAAAAAAGCTACGGCAGCCGCCAGTTCTTCCGGCTCTCCCAAACGGCCCGCAGGAATTTGTGCAACTGCTTGTTGCATGATCATATCAGTTGTACTGTTTGCGGAAGCAGCCTGCTTTTCAAATAAATAATCCAATCTATCGGTACGCGTAGAGCCCGGCAATACATTGTTCACCGTGATCCCGAACGGTCCCAATTCATTAGACAATGTTTTGGCCCAGTTGGCCACTGCAGCGCGAACCGTATTGGAAATACCCAATCCTCCGATGGGTTGTTTCACCGAAGTGGAAGTGATGTTCACGATCCGGCCATAACCTGCTTCCTTCATTCCAGGCACCAATAGTTGTACAAGTGTATGCGCAGCGCTGAGTTGTGAACGGAACGCAGTTTCCAGTTCATCTGCACTTGTATTCAATAACGGGCCCGCTGGCGGTCCGCCGGTATTATTTACCAAAATATGTACTTGTCTTGTTTTAGTAAGCAAGGATGCTATCTGTGCAGCCAACTGATCGGGATGTGCTGTATCTGCCACTATATAGCTGTGTTGTTGCCGAAGCGAAATATCGAGTGACTGTACAACCCGCCTGAGTTTTTCTTCATTCCTGGCGAGTACCACCACATGCGCACCCAGCAATGTCAGCTCGGCTGCTACGGCCGCTCCCAATCCTTGCGAGGCGCCGCAGACCAGGGCAGTTTTATTGGTAAGATCGAGGTTCATGCTGCAAATTACGATATGGTATTAAGATATGGGTAGCTATAGGTTTCCGGCATCCAGTATTAAACAAATTAAGTTATTTTCGTGTCAGCTATGAAAAAGATAGAATTGGAGATAGTGGCCCTTTCCCACAGCATTACGCAAACCCATTCTTATGCAGTGGTATTGGGCGAGATCAGTGGATTGCGCAGGCTGCCCATCGTCATCGGTGGTTTTGAAGCCCAGGCAATTGCAGTGGCATTGGAACACATGCAACCCAGCCGCCCCCTTACACACGATTTGATGAAGAATTTCATGAACGCTTTCAATGTGGAATTACAGGAGATCATCATCAGTGACCTGCAGGAAGGCATTTTTTATTCGAAGCTTGTTTGTTATACCGAACACGATACCATTGAGATCGACAGCCGTACCAGCGATGCACTGGCATTGGCCGTTCGTTTTGGTTGCCCCATCTATACCTACGAACATATCCTAGAGAACGCCGGTATCCTGATGGAGGAAAATCCCGAAAAGAAACCCAAAGGAGAATCGGTAGGTTCCGAAGCCGCCAGCGGCAGCCGGGAAGACCTCAGTTCCATGCCCCTTGAAGACTTGCAGAACCTGCTCAATGAAGTATTGGAACACGAAGATTATATCCGCGCCATAGCCATCAGGGATGAGATCAATAAAAGAAAATAATGGTTCTTTTTCCCAACTGTAAGATTAACCTGGGGCTCAACATCATTGAGAAAAGAAAGGATGGTTACCACAACCTGGAAACCGTATTTTATCCCGTAGCATGGAATGATGCGTTGGAATTAGTGACCTCCCCGGAAGCTCCTTATCCCGGCATACAGTTCAACTCAAGTGGCCTGCCCATCGCAGGCGATCCCGATTCCAATTTATGCACCAAAGCCTATCAACTGCTGGCAAAAGATTTTCCGCAACTGCCTGCTGTGCGTGTGCATCTCCACAAAGCCATCCCTATGGGAGCTGGTTTGGGAGGAGGCAGTTCCAATGGGGCTTTCATGCTGAAAATGCTTAATGAAAAACTGTTGTTGGGTCTTGATGCTACGCAATTGATGGATTACGCGCTGCAACTGGGAAGCGATTGTCCTTTTTTCATCCGCAATACGCCCTGCATTGCAACCGGACGAGGCGAGGATATGCAAGCGTTGGCGTTGGACCTGAGTGCTTACCGCATGGTGTTGATTAATCCGGCCATTCATGTATCTACTGCCTGGGCTTTCGCACAACTGAAGCCACAACCTGCGGCTATACCGGTATCCGAAGCCATCCGAAAACCCATTGAGCAATGGAAGGATATCCTGTTGAACGATTTTGAAGCGCCCGTTATCAAACAATTCCCTGAAATCGGACAAATCAAAGAACAACTCTACCAAAGCGGCGCCCTTTACGCTTCCATGACAGGGAGCGGCAGTACCCTTTTTGGCATTTTTCCAGCCAACCGGCATCTTGAATCTTCCATTGAACAACATCACAGTATAAAAGAAATTTCCCCGCTTTAAGAACGGTTGTTAGTTTTTTGAATAGAAATTATTCAACAGATTGTCAATTTTATTGAATATTATACACTTCTTTCAAAATTTATTAGAAATGCTGGATAATATTTAGCAATTCTTTTGTAATTTACCAACCGATTCGGTTGCTTGCCATATTATTCCTGATCCTTAATTCGATTGTACATGCTTGTTTCAGCAAACAGCCAGGGACTTTATAGCCCTACCTTTGAGCACGATGCCTGTGGTATTGGTTTTGTAGCGAACATTAAAGGCCGCAAATCCCACCAGCACATTTCAGATGCTTTAACCGTACTGGAAAACATGGAGCACCGTGGCGCCTGTGGTTGCGAGAGCAATACGGGCGACGGCGCTGGTATCATGATCCAGGTTCCGCATGAATTTTTTTTCGATGAATGTTTAAAACTGGGCGTACACCTCCCTGCTTTTGGCAAGTACGGCGTGGGCGTTATTTTCTTTCCGCAAGACCTGCAGCTTCGTGAAGAGTGCCGCGATATTTTCAATCGCGCAGCAGAGAAACTCGGACTCGAAATCCTTACCTACCGCAAGGTTCCGGTGAACCAGAAAGACATCGGCAGCTCTGCCCTTTCCGTTGAACCGGTAATGGAACAAGTATTCATTGCTTGTCCGCACAACATCATCAATCCCGATGATTTTGAACGCAAACTGTTTGTGCTGCGTAATTATGCAAGCCATACCATTTTCAATACGGTTAGAAAGGATGAAATCGGTTTCTACCTGGCATCGCTTTCTCATAAAACGATCGTTTATAAAGGACAGCTCACCAGCACACAGGTGCGCGGTTATTTCCCCGACCTGAGCGATAAACGTGTGGTATCTGCTTTTGGATTGGTTCACTCCCGTTTTGCCACCAATACTTTCCCTTCCTGGAAACTGGCGCAGCCCTTCCGTTATATCGCGCACAACGGTGAGATCAATACATTGCAGGGCAACCTCAACTGGCTTCGTGCAAGTGAGAAAGGATTCACCAGTCCTTATTTTTCGCAGGAAGAAATGGATATGTTATTGCCCATCGTAACGGGCGAACAATCGGATTCAGCCTGTCTCGACAACATGATCGAATTGCTCACCCTCACCGGCCGCTCATTACCGCATGTAATGATGATGCTCATCCCCGAAGCATGGGATGGCAACGACCAGATGGACCCGGTAAAAAAAGCATTCTATGAATACCATGCCTGTATGATGGAACCCTGGGATGGACCTGCTTCCATTTCATTCACCGATGGCAAGACCATCGGCGCCACACTCGACAGGAACGGCTTGCGTCCTTCACGTTATTGCGTTACATCGGACGACAGGGTGATCATGGCTTCCGAAACAGGCGTGTTGCCGGTAGACCCTTCCATCATCATAGAAAAAGGACGCCTGCAGCCCGGCCGCATGTTCGTGGTAGACATGGAACAGGGCCGTATCATCAGCGATGAAGAATTGAAACAGACCATCTGCTCGCAAAAGCCTTATGCAGAATGGCTCAACAAATACAAAATACGTTTGGAAGAACTGCCCGAGCCAAGGGTGATGTTCACGCACCTCGAGCACGACCAGATCTTCAAATACCATAAAGCATTCGGTTATTCTACCGAAGACCTGGATACCATCATTGCACCTATGTGCATCGATGGTAAAGAACCCATTGGTTCAATGGGAACCGATACACCGCTGGCAGTGCTGAGCGATCAGCCGCAACACCTGAGCAGCTATTTCAAACAATTGTTTGCTCAGGTAACCAACCCACCCATCGACCCCATCCGTGAAAAGATGGTAATGTCGCTGGCTACTTTCGCAGGAAGTACCGGAAGCCTGTTGAACGAAGATCCATTGGCTTGTCACAGTGTGGCACTCAAACAACCCGTACTCAGCAACCACGAACTTGAAAAGATCAGGAGTATCGATACGGGTATCTTCCAGGCAAAGACCCTGCAAACTTATTTCAGGGCCGATGGCAAACCGGGATCGCTGAAAGCGGGACTTGACCGCCTCTGCCGTTATGCAGTGGATGCAGTGGAAGATGGTTTTGAAGTGATCATCCTTACCGACAGGGCCATCGATTCTGACCACGCACCTATTCCTTCCTTACTGGCTACCGCTGCTGTGCATCACCACCTCATCAGAAAAGGTTACCGCACACAGGTTGGTATTATAGTAGAAGCGGGCGATGTATGGGAAGTGCACCATTTCGCTTGTCTCATCGGGTTCGGCGCTACAGCCATCAATCCTTATCTCGCGCTTTCTTCTATCCGCGATATGAAATTGAATGGCCAGTTAGATACGGAACTGGATGTAGAGCACCTCAAAAAGAATTACATCAAAGCAGTGAATGAAGGATTGCTGAAAGTGTTTTCTAAAATGGGTATCTCAACACTGCAATCTTATCAGGGTGCACAGATATTCGAGATCATCGGCCTTAATAAAAAAGTGGTGGATACTTATTTCAGCGGCGCCACTTCACGCATTGAAGGCATGGGACTCGATGAGATTGCCAAAGAAACACTGGCCAAGCACCAGTTCGCTTTCAGCAAGACCGACAGCGCCGTAAACCGGTTGTCTGTTGGCGGTGTGTACCAGTGGAAACGCAAGGGAGAGTTTCACCTGTTCAATCCGCAGACGATACACCTCTTGCAGTATGCAACCAAGATGAACGATTACAATACGTTCAAAAAATATTCCAAGCTGGTGAACGACCAGGGCGAGAAAGCCTGCACGTTGCGCAGCCAGTTCCGTTTCAAGCGTAACCGTCCTTCTATTTCAATTGAAGAAGTAGAACCGGCAGAAAACATTTATAAACGTTTTGCTACGGGTGCTATGTCCTTCGGTTCTATCTCCTGGGAAGCACATACCACACTGGCCATTGCCATGAACCGTTTAGGCGGCAAAAGCAATACCGGTGAGGGTGGAGAAGATGATATCCGTTACCAGCAATTGGCCAACGGCGACTCTATGCGTTCTGCGATTAAGCAGGTAGCATCGGCCAGGTTTGGCGTAACCAGTTACTATCTTACCGAGGCAGATGAATTGCAGATCAAAATGGCGCAGGGTGCAAAGCCGGGTGAAGGCGGACAGTTACCCGGTCATAAAGTTGACGACTGGATCGGCAGAACAAGACACGCAACGCCGGGTGTGGGATTGATCTCTCCCCCGCCGCACCACGATATTTATTCTATTGAAGACCTGGCGCAGTTAATCTTCGACCTGAAAAATTCCAACCGTGCAGCGCGCATCAATGTGAAGCTGGTATCCAAAGCCGGCGTTGGTACCATTGCCGCAGGCGTAGCCAAAGCAAAGGCCGATGTGGTATTGATCTCCGGTTTCGACGGCGGTACCGGCGCCTCTCCCATCAGTTCTATCAAACATGCGGGACTGCCCTGGGAATTAGGACTGGCCGAAACACACCAGACATTGGTGAAAAATAAATTGCGCAGCAGGATCGTAGTGCAGGCAGACGGACAAATGAAAACCGGCCGCGATATTGCCATCGCTGCTTTGCTGGGCGCTGAAGAATGGGGTGTGGCCACTGCGGCGCTGGTCGTGGAAGGATGTATCATGATGCGCAAGTGTCACATGAATACTTGTCCTGTTGGCGTAGCCACACAAGACGCCGAACTGCGTAAGCGTTTCACCGGCGATCCCGATCATGTGGTAAACTTCTTCAAATTCATCACACAGGAATTGAGGGAGCTTATGGCTGAACTGGGTTACAGAACTGTGAATGAAATGATCGGCCAGGTAGATGACCTGGAAGTAAGGGATGATATCAAACACTGGAAATACAGCAAGCTGGATCTTTCTCCTGTTCTGTACAAAGAACCTACTTCTTTGTACACCGGATTGTACCAGCAGGAAGCACAGGATCATGGTTTAACCGAAGTGCTCGACTGGAAACTGCTCAAAGCGGCCAAGCCAGCCATAGACAACGGACAAACAGTGGTAGCTTCTTTCCCTATTAAGAATACAGACCGTACGGCCGGTACCATTCTTTCGAACGAGATCACCAAAAAATACAAGGCAGAAGGTTTACCTGATGATACTATCCATTTCAACTTCACCGGTACAGCCGGACAAAGTTTCGGCGCCTTCAATACCAAAGGGGTAACCCTCGAGTTGGAAGGCGATGCGAACGACTATTTCGGTAAAGGCCTGAGTGGAGCGAGACTGGTGGTGTATCCGCATAAGAGCGCTTCATTCGTACCGGAAGAAAACATCATCATTGGTAATGTTGCCTTCTACGGCGCTACATCGGGTGAAGCTTTTATCCGTGGAAAAGCGGGAGAACGCTTTGCCGTAAGGAATTCCGGCGCCAATGTGGTGGTGGAAGGTGTGGGTGACCACGGTTGTGAATACATGACGGGCGGACATGCTGTTATCCTGGGTAATACAGGCCGCAATTTTGCAGCGGGCATGAGTGGCGGTATTGCTTACGTGTACGATGTACAGGGCAATTTTGCCGAGCTCTGCAACAAGGAGATGGTAGACCTCGATCCGGTAAGCATCAACGATATCGGCTTCCTCAACGACATGATCACCAGGCATTATGCGCATACGGGCAGTACCGTGGCGCGATTCATCCTGGATGATTTTGAAAACCAGTTGAAGAATTTCATCAAGGTATTCCCCAGAGATTACAAGAAAGCGCTGCAACTGAAACAGGAAACAGCCACACAACAACTTTAAGAACCTTGTCGCAATACCCGTAAGGGTTGTAGCGAACGCAAAATAGAATGTATGGGTAAACCAACCGGATTTTTGGAATTTACAAGAGAACTGCCAACCAAGCGTAACGTGCGTGAAAGGCTGGGCGATTATAACGAGTTTGTTGACCGCCTGCCCGAACAGAAACTGAACCAACAGGCAGCAAGATGTATGAACTGCGGCGTTCCTTTTTGCCACAGCGGATGTCCGCTGGGTAATATCATACCTGAATTCAACGACGCTGTTTACAGGAAGAACTGGGAAGAAGCTTATGAGATACTGATCTCTACCAACAACTTCCCCGAATTCACAGGACGTATTTGTCCGGCTCCCTGCGAAAGCGCTTGTGTGCTGGGCATCAACCAACCACCTGTTACCATCGAGGAGATTGAAAAACATATCATTGAAATTGCTTTTGATAAAGGTTTTGTAAAATCACGCAAACCCAACCTGAGAACAGGCAAGAAAGTAGCGGTAGTTGGTTCTGGCCCCGCCGGACTGGCTGCTGCAGCGCAACTGAACTATGCAGGACATTCCGTGACCGTTTTTGAAAGGGATGATGCGCCAGGCGGACTGCTGCGTTATGGTATACCGGATTTCAAACTCGAAAAATGGGTAGTGGAAAGAAGGGTTAAACTCATGGAAGAAGAAGGTGTGGTGTTCAAATGCAATGCTAATGTGGGTGTGAACATCAGCATCAACGACCTGCTGAGGGAATACCATGCCATTGTACTGGCAGGCGGGTCTACCATTCCCAGGAACCTTCCTATCCCAGGCAGGGAACTGAAAGGTGTACACTTCGCCATGGAATTCCTGAAACAACAGAATAAAAGAATAAGCAAGTTACCTGTTGAAGGCGACGATATACTGGCAGGTAAGAAGCATGTGGTAGTCATTGGCGGTGGCGATACCGGCAGTGACTGTGTGGGCACTTCCAACAGGCATGGGGCCGTTTCTGTAACCCAGTTCGAATTGCTGCCCAAGCCGCCCGAATCCAGAACCGCTTTCATGCCATGGCCTACTTATCCTATGACGCTGAAAACCTCTTCTTCGCATGAGGAAGGCGCTAACCGCCAGTGGGCCATTGCTACCAAAGCCTTTATCGGCGATGAAAAGGACCAGTTGAAATCATTGCAGATCGTAGACCTGGAATGGAAGTTTTCGGAAGATGGCCGCCCGGCTAAATTCGTGGAAGTAGCCGGAAGCGAAAGGGAGATACCCTGTGAGCTTGCCCTTCTGGCCATGGGCTTTGTGCACCCGCAGCATGAGGGCCTGGTAGAGGAACTGGGTGTAGAGTTGGATGAAAGAGGCAATGTAAAAGCCAGTGAAAAAGCCTTCCAGACCAATATTCCCAAGATTTTCACCGCCGGAGATATGCGTCGCGGTCAATCGCTCGTGGTATGGGCCATCAGTGAAGGCCGGGAATGCGCCCGTAAAGTAGATGAATACATTATGGGATTTTCTATGCTCGAAAAGAAGGATGAAAGCTGTCTTATTAGTGTTTAGTATATATGTATAGTTAACCCTCGCTAAGCCTGTTTGAGAAATCAAACGGGCTTTTTTGTGTTCTAATTTTCTCTCCCATCAAATAATTTAATCGTCATTTCCAATTTAAACATTTTTCAATTAAACGGACATATACATTAAATAATATTAAATGTTAGCAATTAATGTAAAATAATAAGAAAAACTTCATACTTTAGCTTTATAATCATTAATTGATTTTTTTCTTAATGTCATTTATCTCAACCATGAAAAAAATTACTTTACAACAAATCGCGCCCTTCGCAATATTGGCTCTGGTAGCCTTGGGGGCCATCTTTGTGCCATCGTTTAACCTGTTCGATGGTACCGGTAAATACAACGCGGCCGACATTACCTGGATCATCGTGGCAACGGCCCTGGTATTCTTAATGACACCTGCCCTTGCATTCTTTTACGGTGGTATGGTACACAGGAAAAACGTGCTGTCAACCATGATCAAGAGCGTGGTAGCTGCAGGTGTGGTAAGTATTATTTGGGTAGTGGTTGGCTATAGTCTTTGTTTTGGCCAGTCGATCGGCGGCTTCATCGGTAATCCCATGACACACCTTTTCTTCAAAGGTGTAGCATCAGGTGCCCCCTGGAGCCTTACACCTACTATTCCGCTCACCTTGTTTGCATTGTTTCAATTGATGTTCGCCATCATTACACCCGGATTGGTAGTAGGCGCGGTAGCAGAGCGTATCCGTTTCACTTCTTATACTTTGTTCATTGTGCTGTTCAGCCTCTTGGTATATGCACCGATCGCACACTGGACATGGCACCCTGACGGGTTCCTCTTTAAGATGGGCACACTGGATTTCGCAGGTGGTACCGTAGTGCATATCTCTGCCGGATGTGCAGCGCTGGCCGGTGCACTCGTATTGAAACGTCGCCAGGTGCATATTGAACACAAAGAAATTCCTCCTGCCAATATCCCTTATGTACTCATCGGAACCGGTTTGCTTTGGTTCGGATGGTTCGGGTTCAATGCCGGATCTGCAGGAGCAGCCAATGCACTCGCCGTATCTGCATTTGCCACTACCAATACAGCAGCGGCTTCCGCCGGACTGGCCTGGATGTTCTTTGATGTAGTGCGTGGCAAAAAGCCTTCTGTACTCGGATTCTGTATCGGCGCAGTAGTAGGGTTGGTAGCCATTACACCGGCTGCGGGCTTTGTTGCCATCCCACAAAGTATTTTCATCGGCTTTGTTGCTGCACTGATTTCCAATCTTGCAGTTTATTATAAAAGCAAATCAAGTCTGGATGATACCCTCGATGTATTCCCCTGTCATGGACTGGGCGGTATGGTTGGTATGCTCCTCACCGGGGTCTTCGCTACCAAAACCGTAAACAGTGGCGGTAATGATGGTCTATTTTATGGAAACGCTGCATTCTTTTTTACACAAGTGAAAGCACTGTTGATCGTGGTTGCGTACAGTTTCACCGTTTCCTTCCTTCTTTTCAAATTCATCAATTTCATCCTGCCGTTGAGGGTAAGCACTGTGGAAGAACAACTGGGACTGGACGCTACCCAGCACGATGAAAAATACCTGCAAGGAACTTTGTTGGTCCATGAAAATGGGAACATCAAAGAAACCCTGCTGGATGAACAGTTCTAACATACTAAGTTGTACTACATCTCTGACCGGGTGTGGTACAACTGCATTTTCTTTTGCTGATTGCTTTTGAATGGTGTACCATAAAAAAGGTACAGCCTTATGTTGAACTTCTGACCAAGTTGAACGGCTGTACCCTTTGTTAATCATAAAACCAAGACAATGTTAAAGAAAATTTCGACACTCGGATGCGGATTTTTAAGCATGGCTGCGCTGCATGCGCAAACTGACACTACCAAAAAAGCAGCCCCGGCAACCACTTTCACCTATTCAGTGGATGCCTATTACCGGTACGACTTTAATGATGCACCTGCTTCGGTAGCCAATCCCACCAACAGCCTCACGAGTTTTACCAATTCAAAAAACTCTTTCGAACTGGGGATGGCTTCTGTAAGGGCAGATCATTCTTTCGGCAAGATCGCTGCTACTGCCGACCTCGGGTTTGGCAGAAGAGCAGAAGAATTTTCGTACAACGACGGACAGTCACCCGGCAAAAATGGTTTCCTCACACTGGCAGTCATCAAACAGGCATACCTCAGTTATGCACCTTCTTCTGCTATCAAGTTCACCATCGGTAAATGGGCTACCCATGTGGGTTATGAATTGCTCGATGCTTACGCTAACCGTAACTATAGCATGAGCTATGGATTCTCTTACGGGCCATTCTTCCATACGGGTCTTAAAGCCGATATCTCTCTTGGCGGAAAAAGCGCCATCATGATTGGTGTAGCAAACCCTACCGACAATTCTACTACCACTTCCCCTTCCCAAGTAGCGCTGGCGCAGTTCAGCACAGGTACGAAGGACGACAAACTCAAGGCCTTCCTCAATTTCCAGGGCGGCGACGGCTTCAGTCAATTCGACCTGGTACTGAATGGTGTGGTCAGTTCAAAGTTCGGCATCAACTACGATGGTACTGTTAAGACCGTTAAAATAGCAGGTACCAATAAAAGCTGGTCCAGCAATGCACTTTATTTTAATTACGATCCCACCAGCAAGTTCGGCTTCACATTACGCGGCGAATATTTCGACGACAAAAAATCGGTTGCAGGCGTGGGTACCAGCATTTTTCAAACAACCCTCTCGGGCAATATTCATTTAGACAACCTGACCATCATTCCTGAATTCAGGCTCGACAATGCGAAGGACAATACCTTTTTTAAAGGTTCCGGGGCCGCAACCAAAACCGATGCCAGTTTTATCCTGGCTGCTGTTTATAAATTCTAACTGCACTTATAATACCCTATCCTGCTGAATTTGCAATATTCATCATCTTCAAACCCCTACGCCATGTTTTCAAGCACATTATCTACGCTAAAGCAACTGGGCAAAAGGAAACCTAATGCTTCCCCCGCCACACTCACACTTTCAAAAGCCGATCGATGGAGAATTGGAATCACCCTTTTCGCCGGAAAGATCCTCGGCTTATTGGTCGTGCTTGCCGTTATGAAAGTTTTACCGGGCATACTGGCAACACCTGCCAAAGCAGCGGAAACATATTCGGCCCACGAAACGTCTATCATGAATTCGATCAACACCGTGTGGACACTGGTGGCAGCATTCCTGGTATTTGGTATGCAGGCTGGTTTCGTAATGCTCGAAGCCGGTTTTGCAAGAACCAAAGAAACCGTCAATGTGTTACTCGAATGTATTTTCGATACTGCTATTTGCGGTATCCTCTTCTGGGCCATTGGTTATGCTTTCATGTTCAGTCATGGTAATGGTTTTATAGGGAAGAACTGGTTCTTCCTGTCGGGCGTTCCGGCCACTTATGAAACCACGGGCGTACCCATCCTCGCACACTGGATATTCCAGTTTGCATTCGCCGATACCACTTCTACCATTACTTCAGGCGCGATGATCGGCCGCACCAGCTTCAGGGGCGATATCCTCTACAGCATTGGTGTAACCGGTTTCATCTATCCCATCATTGGTCACTGGGCATGGGGCCCCGATGGCTGGCTGGCAATGATGGGCAGCACTGGTAATTTCTTACCCTCATTGGGTCAGGGATTCCGCGATTTTGCAGGCTCAACCGTAGTGCATACCATCGGTGGTGTGATCTCATTGGCTGGTGCACTGGTATTGGGTCCGCGTATCGGTCGCATTTTTAAAAGAGACGACAAAGAAAAAGGAGGCCTGCCTCCTGCACACAGCCTTCCATTAGCTGCTGTGGGTGCATTCATTCTCTGGTTCGGCTGGTATGGTTTTAACCCCGGTAGTACTTTATCTGGTATGGATGCCGATGGTATCGGTCGTATTGCAACCAATACCACACTTGCGGCTTGCGCAGGTTCATTAACAGCCATGCTGCTACCCCTGTACTTTGGCCCTAACAAAGGCAAATACGACCTCCCTTTCACCATCAATGGTTTGCTCGCTGGTCTTGTTGCCATTACCTGCCCCTGCTATTGGGTGTCGCCCCTCGGCGCCATTTTTATCGGTCTTATTGCAGGTGCAGTAGTTTACTACGGAACCCTTTTACTAGAACAGCTTCGTATCGATGATCCTGTTGGCGCCGTTCCGGTGCATGGCATTGCCGGCATCTGGGGTACTCTGTCACTGGGCTTGTTTGCCTGTGGTAAATATGGTGCAACCGGACCCACAGGAGCCGATAATTCTGCTCCCGTAAAAGGATTGTTCTATGGTGGCGGATGGGATGTATTCAAAGCACAATTGATCGGAAGTGCAGTCATAACCATCGCTACATTCCTGGTAGCCATCGTACTCATGCTGATCGTCAATAAGCTGCCCTATCCATGGAAATTACGTGTAGAGCCTGAAGCGGAAACAGGCCCCGGTCTTGATTTGTTTGAGCATGGCAGCTCTGCATATCATGTGCAGGATTAATCATTCCGCCTTTACAAACGGCCACATTTTTTGAGATAAATGACAGGCAAAAAGGGGGCATCATCCTAGCATGGTGCCCCTTCTTTTTCCCCAAAAAGCCCATTTTAGGGGCTTTACGCAGCCTTGTGGAAAATTTTTTCAAAATTTTTTACTCTTTTTTTGAAAAAACAGGCTTCCGTACAAACCCGCTTTTTTTGCTAACCCCACCCTCATTCGTTTTGGTTTTTTCAACAAAAAAAACTTCTCAGGCCATCTGCTGTTTTAAACAGGCCCGATAGTCAGCCCAAAACATTTATTATCATTTTTCATATTGCATAACCCATCGATTCTGTGCAGGCGCACTATGTAAAAGTTGTGCTTTTTTGGTTCAACTTTGTGGTGTTCTTTTATTACAAATAAAAAATCAAACCATGAATTTGTTAGCAGCACAATCAACCCTGGATGTAACCAATGAAGGTACATTACTGGTTATTGGTCTTATTGCCTGTATCGGCGTATTCGCCCTGTTACTGGCTAAGAAAGAAATAAAAAATGTTGCCTGATTCGTTCCGCAATATTTTTTAAATACCTGACAAGTCCGCCGTAGCTTTAGCGAAGGCGGGCTTTTTTGTTGGTTTTTACTTAAGTTAGGCCAATGAAAAGACTGTTACGTCTCCTGCAATACCTGTATTGTATTTATGCGCTCCTGCTTTTTATTATACTGATGCTTCTTATTTTCCCGTTGGTATTGCTCGCATTACTGTTGGGAAAGATCCGCGGTGGTAACATCATTTATGCACTCTGCATGATCTGGGGAAAGATCTGGTACTTTCTCATTGGCGTACAACACCGCGAGATCTATGAAGCGCCACATAACTGGCAAAAGCAATACATCTTCGTGGCCAACCATATTTCTTATATGGATATTCCGCCCCTGGTACTGATTGCTCACCAACCGATCAGGGTATTGGGTAAAGCTGACATGACAAGGATACCGGTATTCGGGTGGATCTATCGCGCTGCTGTGATCCTGGTTAATCGCAGCAATGCAGAAACAAGGGCCAGGAGTGTTCGGGCGCTCAAAGCGGCATTACGGCATGGCATTTCCATCTTTATTTTTCCTGAAGGCACTTTCAACGAAACAGGTAATCCTTTGAAAAATTTTTTCGATGGCGCTTTTCGCATCGCTATTGAAACCGCCACACCCATCAAGCCCATTTTACTGGTAGATACCGTTGACCGCCTGCATTACCGCAGCATCTTTGAACTCACACCGGGACCAAGCCGCGTTGTTTTCCTGGAAGAAATTCCTGTAGCTGGACTTACCATGCGAGATATCCTGTCTCTGAAACAACAAGTATACGATGCCATGGAAGCGGCACTCAGACGCTATCGCAACTATCCAACAGCTTAAAGCTTATTTTTGAAGAAATTAGGTTGATTTGTTTGTAGAAGTCATTATACCACTCGCCCTTCCCAAAAATTACACCTGGTCGGTACCCCCGCATTTGCTGGATGCCGTACAACCTGGCGTACGTGTGGAAGTGGTGCTGGGCAGGAATAAAAAATATGCCGGCATTGTAAAACGCGTATTGCCATCTAAACCGGAATCCTTTCAACCCAAAGACATTTTAAACGTGCTGGACCCCGAGCCCCTGCTCTATACTTCTCAACTGCAGTTGTGGGAATGGGTAGCGGATTATTACATGTGCAGCGAGGGAGAAGTGATGCAGGCTGCCATTCCTGCCAACCTGAAATTATCGAGTGAGAGCGTGCTTATCTGGAATGAAGCGGCAGGCTATGCTCCCTCTGATCTTTCCGACGCCGAATACCTGGTTACGGAAGCGCTGGAACTCAAAAAAGAATTGCGGCTGAGCGAAGTGCAACAGTTGCTGGATGCTGCTGTTGTTTATCCTGTTATCAAAAAACTCATAGAGAAGAATATCTGTTATGTGTGGGAAGAATTGAAGCAGAAATACAAAGTCAAAACTGAAACCTATATTTCACTGGCAGCCGCATACCGGAACGAAGATCAGTTGGCAGATTTACTAAACAACTGGAGCCGTGCACCCAAACAAATGGAATTGCTGCTCGCTTACCTGCACCTCGTAAAAACAGCGGGTGAAGTAACCAAAGCAGAATTGTTGAAAAAATCCGGCGCTTCTGATGCGCAACTGAAAGGATTACTGGAAAAAAATATCCTGGTTGCCGAAAAAAGGGCCATTGATCGTATCAGTCCTTTGCCCAGGAATATCGCCATCGATTTCACACTTTCTCCTGCACAAGAGAAAGCCCTCGCTGCCATCAGGGAAACCCTGGAACACAAACAGGTTACTTTATTGCATGGCGTAACAGCCAGCGGTAAAACACAGATTTATATCAAACTCATCGAAGAACAGATCATGCAGGGTAAACAGGTGTTGTACCTGCTGCCGGAGATCGCACTCACTGCGCAAACCATCCGCCGCCTGCAAAAACATTTCGGCGGGTACATTGCCATTTATCATTCCAAATTCAATCCGAATGAACGGGTTGAGATATGGAACAAAGTAAAATCGGGCGATATCAAAGTAGTATTGGGCGCCCGCTCTGCTCTTTTTCTTCCTTTCAGGGAACTGGGTATGATCATTACCGATGAAGAGCACGATGCTTCTTATAAACAACAGGAACCTGCACCCCGCTATCATGCAAGAGACACCGCTATTTATTATGCATCCTTGTTCGGCGCTAAGGTATTACTCGGAAGCGCTACGCCTTCGGTAGAAAGTTATTTCAATTGCATGCAGGATAAATACGGACTGGTAACCCTTGCCGAAAGATTTGGCGATGCAGGTCTGCCCGCTATCGAACTCATCGACATAAAAAAATATCCTGCCAAACCAAAACCTGTATTTACACCACCACTCATCGATGCCATCCAGGCATCATTGGAGGCAAAGAAACAGGTCATCATTTTTCAGAACAGACGGGGCTATGCTCCGTACCAGGTATGCGATACCTGCGGATGGATACCGCAATGCCGCGATTGTGATGTAACACTAACGTATCACAAAACAAGAAATCAACTGGTTTGTCATTATTGCGGCACCATTTACCCGGTGATACAAACTTGCCTGGCCTGTGGCAACCATCATTTCACACAGAAAAATTTTGGTACGGAACAGGTAGAAGAATTGTTGGGCGAAACATTTCCCGAAGCCAGGACCGCCCGGATGGATTACGACAGCGTCAAAGGCAAACACGATCACGATGCGCTGATCAAATTATTTGAACAGCAGCGTATTGATCTGCTGGTGGGCACACAGATGGTGGTAAAGGGGCTGGACTTTGAACACGTGAACCTGGTGTGCATTGTTGATGCCGATGGCATCCTCAACTTCACCGATTTCAGGGTCAATGAACGAGCATTCCAGTTGATGGAGCAGGTGAGCGGGAGGGCCGGCCGCAAAGACGATGAAGGGAAAGTGCTGATACAGGTGAGCAATCTGCAGCACCCGGTTTTGCAATTCGTGAAAGACCATCGTTATGCCGAGCTCTTTGAATTTGAATTGCATAACAGAAAAGCATTCGACTATCCACCCTATACCAGGCTGATCCGCCTGGTTTTCAAACACAGGGAAAAACATATTGCCGAAGAGGCCGCCCATATTATGGCGCAGGGATTGAAAACCCATTTTGGCAAATACCTTTCTGGTCCTGCGCAACCGGTGGTAGATCGTATACGCAATCAATACCTTTGGGAAATACTGCTCAAGCTGCCGAAAGACAGTCGCTTCATCCATCAGTGTAAAAAAGAAATTCATCAGCAAACAGTCATCATCCAATCCAATAAAAGATACAGGGCGGTTGTGATACAGCCCGATGCAGATCCTGTTTAAATCATTATACCAACCTAATCTCCATGCAAATTAGCCAGCACTTATCACTCAAACCATACAACAGTTTTGCCATCGACGTGAAAGCAAAATATTTTGCTGCTTTTGAATCGGTGATGGTGTTGGAGGAATTGCTTAGTGCTGCCGGTCATGAACAAATGCTGGTGCTCGGCGGCGGAAGCAATATTCTTTTCACCGGCGACTTTAATGGATGGGTATTGAAAAACGAATGCAAAGGCATCCGTCTCATAGATGAAGATGACAATTATTTTTACGTGAAAGCCGCTGCCGGTGAGAACTGGCACCAGTTTGTGATGCATTGCATAGCGCAAGGTTATGCCGGCGTTGAAAACCTCAGTTTGATTCCCGGTAATGTGGGCGCTTCTCCCATGCAGAACATCGGCGCCTATGGTGTTGAGATCAAAGACGTATTTCATGAGCTGGAAGCTTTTCATCGCGAAGAGCGAAAGCTGGTAACCTTTACGCTTGCCGACTGCTCATTCGGCTATCGCGAAAGTGTTTTCAAAAACAAATACAAAGACCAGTTCATCATTTTGAATGTGACTTTCCGTTTACGCAAAAAACCGGTGTTCAATACAAGTTATGGGGCGATAGAACAGGAACTGGAAAAAATGGGTGTGCAGGAACGCTCTATAAAAGCTATTTCAGAGGCAGTAATACACATCAGGCGCAGCAAGTTACCAGACCCTGCCGAGACGGGTAATGCCGGCAGTTTTTTCAAAAACCCCACTATTCCCACGCTTCAGTTTGAACAATTGCAACAATCATTCCCCACAATTGTTGGCTATCCTGCGGGTGCAGGCCAAACGAAAGTTGCCGCCGGTTGGCTGATAGAGCAATGCGGCTGGAAAGGTTACCGGAAAGGCGATGCGGGCTGTCATGCACGGCAAGCGCTCGTATTGGTGAATTACGGTAATGCCACAGGCGCTGAAATAGTGCAACTTTCAACCGATATCATCAACAGTGTGCAAGAGGAATTCGGTATTCACCTTGAACGGGAAGTGAACCTGGTTTAATGATTCACAGGTGTTTGCGCTGCTGTTGAATCCCTTACAGGCGCTATGGAACTGATGTAGATATCCATCACCTGCCCCTGCCTGATCTTATTGGGTACTTTTTGTCCTGTTGGCCCCAGCACATCAGACAAAACCGTGGGCGACTGCTTTACTATAAAAGCTGCTGCTGAATCTTTGACGGCATCGGTAGCAACAATAGAACCAATGTTCACATTCACCGTAGCGAGGTAAGTACGCGCTTCCAGCAAGGTCATGCCTACCAGGTCGGGCACAGGAATATCGCTGCCGCCTACACCGCTTCCCAGTACAAAGCTAATGGTACTGCCCAACGGTATCTTGGTTCCGGCTGTTATCTGGGCGCCGTTGTAATACTGTTCCAACACAGAGTTACGCGCTATATCAGGCTTGTAGGTCACTTCACCCAGTTTCAATCCCAGGCTGCGCAGGTACATTTCCGCGCTTCTGATGGAAAAGCCTGCCATATTGGGCATTTCTACCTGCGGTGGAATGCTGCGGTTGACGGTAAGATAAACAGCGCGGCCGGATTTCACGGTAGCGTCTGCCTCAGGAGATTGGCGGATCACCGCTTGTTTGGGAATGCTATCGATATACAATGAATCCTGTATCACTACATCAAATCCTTTGGCTTGCAGTATCTGTTGGGCGGCCAGCACGTTTTGTCCTGTTACCGATGGCACTTTCTCCACTTTCCCATAGCCCGTAAGCCATCCTAATGAACTGAAAAAAAGGATCAGTAATACAACGAGGATACCGATCGCTGCGAGTATGTTTACCCAAATGGATTTTCCAGTAATTCTTTTAACCAGGTTGCTCATGCTTACTTATTAATTAAGGACTTCATCTATC
>Ga0114932_10000812_pt1 | contig 36808 bp, 61 predicted proteins | sample 2SBtaG_2_FD_87286 | JGI IMG/M metagenome (GOLD analysis project Ga0114932, IMG submission 87286) | Deep subsurface microbial communities from Kolumbo volcano to uncover new lineages of life (NeLLi) - 2SBTROV12_ACTIVE470 metaG | ecosystem: Environmental > Aquatic > Marine > Volcanic ...
GGTCTTAATCGGTGGTCTTCAGCCATCCCCCTTTAACCTAAAAAAAGGATAAATAAAATGGGATCAAAAAAAGAAAAAGAAAAGGAAGGTGAAACAGTTTTCGATTACGCTGAAAAGCGTACAGGAAACATTCATCAGAGGATTAATCGTATAATGAAAGAAGTTGATTATGTTAAGAAAGATAAAGAAATCCAGTTTGGCAACAGGGCTGGTTACAGCGTAACTGGACACGATGCAGTTACTGGGCTGATTCACCCCAAGCTGGTTGATCATGGGATAAACATTATTCCAACAATGGATAGGGTTGAACAAAGTGGCAACAGATCACGAGTTCATTTTACTTTTCGCTGGGTGAATGTGGACAACCCAGAGGATAACTTTGAAACCCATGCACAGGCTGATGGCGTTGACAACCAAGACAAGGGGATTGGCAAGGCTTGGAGTATTGCCCAACGGTACACAGTGCTTAAAACCTTTCACTTGGAAACAGGGGAAAAGGACATTGAAGAGTACGATGTTGATGCCAATGATCTTGACAAAAAAGAAGAGGATGATATTCCTTACCCGTCTTCAAAGATAACGGGGCAACAAAGGGAACAACTTGTAGCGTTGTGCAAAGAGTTGGGGCTGAATAATGAGTTTGTTAAAAAGAAGTTGAAGGAGAATGATTGGAAAACTTCTGCGGATATTGAGGCAGAATTTTTTGATGCGTTTTGTGATGAATTAAGAGAAATAGGGAAGGGGGAATAAGATGGAACAACGGGTGAGCATAAACTTTGTGATGGACGAGGAAGAACTCAATTCACGAAAAGGTCATCACGAGATGGCACAAATATTCCACAATATACGCCTCAAGATGAGACATGAATCCTTGGGTGGAAATATTACTACTGAGGACGGGGCTTTAATTGGGCAGTGGGAAATTACCGACAACGGGATAAGGGGGAGACATGAGTGATATACATTTAGAGGGGCAGAGGGAGCAAGACTGGGAAGAATGGTTGGACGAAAACGAGTATCGCTACTTGGGCGGTGAAATGTATGAGTGTGCTGGCAACCATGTCTGGCACGTTGATGATTTAATCAAACTTTTCGAGGAGTTTCAAAATGGCAAACAATAACAATAAGGATTTGCTTAAAGTTGGCGGCCTGTGGAAGAACACAGACAAGAACGGCAATGACTGTTTTTCTGGCGATTTTACCTTTGGGACAAAAATGCTGGTCTTCAAGAACACATTTAAAAAGCAAGACAATGAGCCAGATTTTAACGTATTTTTAACGCCAAAAAGGAAGCCTGTCAAACAGGATGCCGAACAAAAAGCAGAGCCAGAAACAGACGATATTCCATTCTAGGGGGGAGATATGAAAGGGATCAAGAAGTGGTTTAGGGTCAAAAATTTCGAGAAATACCAGCCCAAGAGGAATGGGAAGCACGCCCCTTGGATACGTTTGTATCACACTTGGAACCTCGATCCAGCTATAGGGCAACTGCATGACAGTCACAAAGCACACTGGTTGGGACTCGTTTGCATTGCACACGCAACAGATAACCAGATACCTTGGGACAGTAAATGGATTAAGAGGCGAGGTTGTTTCAGTTCAAACGTAAATTTAGACATCTTTGAAAAGCTGGGACTTATAGAGATTTTGTGCAACAATGGTGAAAAAGATAGTGAACCAGAAATGCAAGGAGAAAGAAAAAGAAAAAAAGAAAAAAAGAAAGATATAGGTGAGGAGCAAAACGCTCCTCCCCCTCTTTCTGATACTTTCAAGGTTGAGAAGTTTTGGAAGGAGTTGTACTGGCAAAAGCATAGGACGAAGCCAGATATGTCACCAGTTAAAGATCGAACAATTATCAAATCATTGGTTGAAACACATGGTGTCGGGAAGGTAATGTCTAAAGTCCCTAGCCATATCGAAGGGGGAAGGCTTCTGACGATTGGTGGATTCAAGACGCTTTTTAATGAACTTGGGATAACCAAGAATACGATGAAAACTTTTGAGGAAAAGCATCAGGATGAGATCGAAAAAGTAAAACAAAAAATAAGGGAGAGACAAAATGATAACGCTTGAACAATTTGAGGTTCAGTTTAATAAGCTACAAGCCGCATTTGGGACAGTGAAGTCTGCAAAGATTTTCGAGGAGTGGTACAAGGAATTTGAGTATGAGGACTACTCAGTGTTTTTGGGTGCGATGAATAGTTGCCAGTATGGTGAGAGGTTTCCGACTTGGGATGTTTTCAAACAGCACCTGAGAAATTCAAGGGGCGTGACTGTGGCAGAGGAATTTAATGGGTGCGGAGACTGTCACACTGGTGTAGTTTTGTTCAGGGATATTAATAGCAACGGTCAGGTTTCAGATCAAGCGGCAAACTGTGCGGAGTGTTCGATCAATAAAAAAAAGGGCATGGCAAATGTTTATCCTAGAAGATTACACAGAGATGCGGTAGGTGTGTTGAGGACGCAAAGAGCGTTGAGACAGGATATGGAGAACGGGGAAAGAATTGAAGAGCCTAAAGCAAAGACCGAAGAACGGGTTGAGGTTGGACAACTCGTAAAAGAGGTGTATGGTTCTGAAGACCCAGACAACGAGAGAAAAAGATATGGTAGTTTGAAACGTGAAGAGGAGAGAGAGGCTAATGAAAAAATATATTGATGGCTACCAACAAAACGATCTGCCTTTATTTAATTCAACTGCAACTAGGAATGAACAAGCAAAACAGATTGGGAGTTATGTTGCAGAGTTCGATGGCAAGCACTATGACAAAACAAAAGACAAGACAAGGCTGACAAAACAAATGCAGGGCGTGTATGACTGCATCAATATGGGCAGTTGGAAAACAGTGGAAGAGATCAGCAAGGTCACGGGCTATCCACAGCCATCGATCTCAGCCCAGTTAAGAAATTTAAGAAAAGAAAAGTTTGGCGGTTTGGATGTGCGAGGAAGGTACAGGTCTGGGACGAGGATTTTTGAATATAAGTTGGTAGGGATTTAATACAGAGAACATGAGAAAACCAAGAAACGATCTTGAGCATATCGAACAAGTCAAGTTGTTCAACTGGGCTAGGCAAAACGAGTCAATGTATTTACACTTGAGTCTTTTGTTTGCTATCCCAAACGGTGGGCGTAGACATATCGGGACAGCTAGAAAGTTAAAGGCTGAAGGTGTTAAGGCTGGCGTACCTGATTGTTTCCTAGCTGTACCAAAAGACGAAAAGCATGGCTTGTTTATCGAGATGAAGAATGGCAAAAACAAACCAACATCTAACCAGAATTGGTGGTTGACCAGCATGAAGGTGGAAGGGTACGAGACTGCGGTGTGCTACAGCTTTGAAGAGGCACGAGACAAGATTATAGAATACTTGAAACTAGAGGTGAAAGATGAACGATGAGGAAATATTAAAAGATAGAGAATCGCAGTATGGGTGTCCTAAAGAATTTTTTAAAACGTATGGTGAAATGTGCAGACTGTTGGATGCGTATGCATCGACAAGCGATCAGGAAAGCATATGCGAGGGTAGGTTGGTTGCGTTGAAGTTGGCCTTGTTAAAAATCGTCAGGGCGGCATGGAATCCAACCCTGACAGATTCTTACCAAGACGCAAGAAACTATATTACCATTGCAGAGATGATGCCTATGAATCAAAATAAGTCCAGATAAGCATTGAACCTATCATCACAGCCCAAACCTTTAGCCCGATAAAAATCCAAGCATATAGTTCTGCAAAGTCTAAGGTTTCCATTTTTATCTCTCCCTTTCTTTTTGCTTCTGACTTATTGTTGGATAAGCAACGTCTCTATCCCAGTAAGGCGATCCACACTTGGGGCAACGCTTTGGCTTCTTTTGTGATCGAGGAAACCACAGGTGTGGGCAACGCTTGCAATTCAATGAAGTGAGCGTCCAAGGCAGTTCATCTGCCTCTGACATTTCAATAGTAGTTTTTGGCATTTATTTTACCCTCTCTACAGCAAGGTCAAGCATGTATTTAATGTGGTCGATGACAATGCATTTGATTTGCTTCCCAGACATTTTAAATTTCTTATCCATGTCCATAATTATCACATCGTACTGCCTGTCGCCGTCTTCATCGACATAAGAAATCATCAAATCAAAACTATGTGGCTTGTTCATTTCATCTCTCCTTTTTTGTTTGGTTGGATGACTGTAAAAATATCCTCGATTGATTCATTCACGGTATGCCACTTTTTATCGTCCAATAAAATTTCTGAACGGTTTTGATTGGAACTCTTTTGCGGCCTTACTTCCTTGATGCGTGATGTCTTGATAACTCGAACATCGGTGTCGTTTAAGAAGTTGTTAAAAGTTAGTTTTATAAACATGGTGTTTCCTTTCTGGGGGCTTTCGCCCCCTGTTAGTTATGCTATGTTTGCGTGTTTGTTAAAGCGATCTTGTCTTTTTTGTTGAGCCTTTTTATATTTTTCAACAACTAATTCTTGTGCCACAGTCACGCCTCTTGTGAACCTTTCCAAGTCCTCTCTATTCTCGCTGTTGAAAACAACAAGACCGTTATGTTTGATTTTGTAAGTAGCATTTTCAAAATGCCACGCTGATTGTCTTGGCAGTTGGAAATAACTTTCCAGAGCCAACAAAGCCGCATGAAGGTTTGCAAAGGTTGCGAACCTTTTTCCATTCTGATAAAGCGTTGTGTTAAATGCGTATGCCATCTCATCTCTCCTAGTTGAGGGGGCAAAGCCCCCTGTTAATTTTAAAGTGCGATCCAACCTTTTCCAGTTGTGTTATCCCAGTCAATATTAGTGATGATGCAATTCTTTTTTGCTTCTGTTTCACGAAACCATTTTTTCATTTCCACAAAAAGATCATTCTCATCTTTAAGATTAGGCCACTTCAGCGAGGCCAATTCTTTTTGCGTTTCAATTTCTCTCACAACTATTTCATCCCCTGCTATACCCACTCTTGCTTTTTTCATCTCATCTCTCCCAGTTAAAGTTTGTCTACAGTTTATGCCCACCCTTGATTAGAAATATTGCTATCAAGATAGTCGCTCTCTGGCGTTTCACTAAGATAGCCAATCAATTCCTGTTCACCATCGTGGCACTCTTGGCATAAGCCACTAGGATGAACTGCCTCTACCTGACTCAAAAATTTAACTACTTCTGGGTCTTTCTGACTTTTTGCGTAATCAATACAACTTGCACATTTCATCTCATCTCTCCTTTTGTTAGTTATTTAATAAGTTTTTTTTCTTTAGCTAACCAAAATGGAATGAGGGTTGTGAAAACTCCCTCAAAAGCCTTGCCTGTGCAACGTAGCAATGTAACTTGGCTCAATGGAATCCACTCTGACCTGTCTTTAGAAGAGTTCTGGTCATCTATCAAGAAAGCCTTACCAGAAGAACTCATCTCCAAATACTGTGGAGATTCTGAGTCATCATCTGCATGGACAAGCGGAAGCTGACCAATGTCAACAAGACCATGAGGCCATACATCCACGATCTTTACATCCAAGTCATCAATGTGTACTAAGTTTTCCATCTCATCTCTCCTTTTGTTAATCATCATCATGGGGATATTATAGCATCATAATGATATATGTCAAGAGAAATGCAATAAAAAAATAGCCAAAACCCTCTTTTTTTGGGGGCTTGCTAAATCGTTGGATTTAAAGGAAAAAAGGGGGTTGATATATTGCTCTGAGTGTGTATTTTGGGGGGGGTATGGACAATAAAAAATTAAGCAAAAACTTTACAATTCAGGAATTTGAGTGCAAATGTGGGTGCGGTGCGAATGACATCAGCGTGGACTTGGTGGACAGGTTGCAAGAACTGAGGGATGCTGTTGGGATGCCGCTGTCGGTAACGAGTGGCGTGAGATGTGCTGACTGGAATCGAGAGATGGGTGGTTCTGAGGCGAGTTCGCATATCACTGGAAATTCTACAGCAGTCGATATTGCTTGCACATCCTCTCGTAATCGTTATATCATTTTAGAGAAGGCTGTTTTAATTTTTGATCGTGTCGGAATAGCTAAAAATTTTATACATTGTGATGTCGATCCAAATAAAACGGCTGGGGTTGTTTGGGTTTATTAACTTTTTAGGAGTTCATCATGGAAGCATTAGTGGCGTTGGCCTCGAACCAAAGCTGGTTTCAGGTATGTGGCGAAATTATTTTAATAGCCAACAGTATCACGATGTTGATCAGCGATAAGTTCATGCAAGGCAATCCTATTCTTGCCAAGATCAACATGGGCTTAAATTTTCTTTCCTTAAACATTTTCAAAAATAAAAATCAATGATGACTCTAATGGTGGTCATAGGACTTATTACTCTTTTGGGTGGTGGCTTCTATTGGGCAGTCAGGATGGGAAAGAAGATGCAGAGGTTGGAGAACTTTGAGGTTGGCAAAGAAAAGATGGGAAGTGTTTCAGAATTTAACAGGCGAATTGATGAAGAGACTGATAGAAAAATTAAGTCTGGTGGTGATAGCCCTGTGGGTGGGGCATGGTTGCGTAACAAGTAGTGGCACAACACATCTGCCAATACACAAAAGACCAGTCATTCCTTTTGCAGTGGAGCAACCACATAAAGCCTTTATCGGTTGCGGAGATGATTATTTCTGTATTTCACCTGAACATTTGCAGGGTCTTAGAAGGTACACAATTGAAATGGATGCATTGGTTAGAAAGTACGAGCACGCAACTGAAGTGTTCAATGATTAATGTCCAAGAGGAAGGAGAATTATCTTGACTCCAATGCTTATTTTGACAATCCAAACTTAGAGTATCCATTGCATAGTAAGCAAAAAAATGAGGTTGTCTTGGATCAAGGTGAGTATCTCTACCCTTGTTATGTTTATGACAAACATGGAAAGTTGTTAAGAGTTGAATATCCCAAGGTTAAAATAAAATTGAAGAGATGGACTTCAAGATTTTAATCCTGCTTCTTTTTTATTACATTTTAACTGTGATGGTAATTATTTACGAGAATTTTAATTAAGTTTAAACAACAAAATGGACAAACAGATTTTAATATTTTTAATTACTATTTTTATTGCCACCGCTGGAATGGCAAGAGGGTTTGATCTGAATATTAATAATCTTATTGCTCCACCAACAATGATTAAGTACCAAGGCTCTGCCCATGCAGTGTTTGATATGGGTGGAATGAAGTATTTATTCAAAGTCACACAAGAAGCAAGGCTATTCCCTCAATGCAATGCTATTCAGAAAAAAGGAAAAGAGATTATGGTTGTTGGGCATAGTCCTGATGGTTATGCATATTTTGTTGATAAAAACCCAGTTGCTTTTAAGACAAATCACAACCCAAGCTGGACTGACATTGTGAAGAGAACACATGAGTAAGCTGAATCCAAAACAAAAGAAATTTGTCAGAGAGTATGTCAAAGACTTCAATACTTCTCAGGCAATGACAAAGGCTGGATATTCAAAGACTAATGCAACTGCTGGTGGGAGAAGGATGTTAGAAAATGTTGGAGTGAAAGAAGAGATAGAAAAGTATATTCAAAGGGATGAGGGTGATGTTGATGCAAGAAGAAGGGAGATTGTTAAAAAGACACATGAAATGATGCACGCTGACATTCTTGATCTTTATGACTCAGTTCATGGTGAGTTGGTTGTGAAGAGCCTGACTGATGTGCCAAGAGGTGTGAGGGATTTGATTCAGGAGATACAAACTATTCAGTTGCCTGATGGTGGTGGGCTGGGTTGTAAGATCAAACTGATTCCAAGAGACAGGATCATCAGCCTGAACGCAAAGATTCATGGGATGATGGTTGAGAGGCACGAGGTTAAGATGGATCATCAGGTAACACTTGTTGACTGTTTGAGAGAGATCGATGAGCGAGAAAAAGCGAATAACGCAGAAACTAAATCAGTATCGAACTGACCCAGTAGCGTTTGTTGTCGAGGTGTTGGGTGTCCAGCCTGACAAGTGGCAAGCCGAAGCACTGAAGGCTGTGTTGTCTTACGACAGAATATCTATTCGTAGTGGGCATGGAGTTGGGAAATCCTATTTCCTTAGTTTTCTTACGTTGTGGTGGTTATGCACTCGATCCAACGAGGGTTGCAAGGTAGCTATGACTGCACCAACCTCACATCAGTTGCACGATGTTTTGTTTAGTAGCATCAGTGAACTGTATCGGAAGATGCCAAAGTGGTATCAGAATCAATTAGCTGTCAAGAGTGAACGAGTCGAGGTGGTTGGGAAAGAGCAAGAGTGTTTTGCGGTGGCTCGAACAAGTCGGAGAGAGAACCCAGAAGCACTGCAAGGATTTCATAGCCCATCGATGCTTTTTATAATAGACGAGGCCAGTGGTGTTGAGCCTATGGTATTTGAGACTGCCCAAGGTAGTATGAGTTCTGCTGGTGCTAAGACAATCATGTGTGGCAACCCAACAAGACAAAGCGGATACTTCTACGATTCATTTCACTCGCATCGAGACAAGTGGAAAACATTTAAGGTGAGTTGTGCTGACTCTAAGAATGTAGACCCGTCATTCATTGAAGAGATGGCATCGAAGTATGGGGAAGAGAGTAGCGTGTTCAAGGTTAGGGTGTTGGGTGATTTTGACAATGAGCAAGGTGATACGGTTGTTCCTCTAAATATTATTGAGAGTGCTGTTGAAAGGGCGGTTGAGGTGAACCCAGCCGCAAGCGTAGTCTGGGGATTGGACTGTGCGAGAATGGGGAATGATCGTACCGCCTTGTGCAAGAGAAAAGGTAATGTATTGCTGGAGCCTATTACATACTGGCAAGGCAAGGACTTAATGCAAACGTGTGGGTTGATCGTTGCTGAATATAAAAGATTGGAGAGTTTTCCTGATGAACTGCCTGAAGAAATTTGTGTTGACAGTATTGGACTTGGTGCTGGTGTGTGTGATCGCCTTGCGGAACTTGGTCTGCCAGTCAGAGGTGTTGCTGTAAGTGAAAGGCCGTCAACAGATGCAAAGACCTATATGCGACTTAGAGATGAGCTATGGTTTAAGGCAAGAGAGTGGTTTGAGTCACGAGACTGTAAAATCCCAGAGGGGTGCGATGAACTGGTGGCTGAACTAAGCGTACCTACCTATCAGTTCACGAGCGTTGGTAAGATACAAGTCGAATCAAAGGATAGCTTAAAGAAGAGAGGGGTTCGATCCCCTGACTTGGCAGACAGCTTCTGCCTGACTATGGCACACGAGAAAGTATTTAGTGGTGGCTATGGATTTAAAACAGAATTACCAGAACTTGAGGTGGCAATCGTATGACATTCAAAATGCAAGCAGACATGGACTTACTTCAGGCACATTACGATGAACTGGTTTCACGGGTAGAGGAATTGGAAAAGAAACAGGAACTAATGCTGGTCGGCATAAACAACATACTTGGAGAGAACAACACTAATCCTGTCGGGGGGATTAAAGTTCCTCGAAATAAAAACAAAGGGAGGGGTTAAATGAAAGCTAATATTGAAGTGAGTTATGCACCTGATGGACAGGTGTTGGAAATTATAATTCCAGAGGCTATACAAGCTCTGCCGAAAGAGGCAAGGTTTGCGATATGGGATGAGGTGTCTTTTATGATAGAAGGCATGAAAGATGACGAAGCAGGGAGTGTTCATAGCATTGGAGCCAATGCAATCAAAACTGACATGAACAAATTTAAGGGCTTATAAGAATGGCTAAGAAAAAACAAAAGATAACAGACGAGAATTTAATCGAGATTATAGAGCGAGAGGTTGGTAGTTCTATCACCTACTCTGGCGAACTCGACAGGCAAAGACGCAAGGCACTTGAGTATTACAATGGTGAGCCTTTTGGTAATGAGATCGAGGGAAGGTCAAGCGTTGTGTCCACTGATGTCATGGATGTGGTCGAGTGGTCTATGCCAATCCTTATGAAGATATTTGGTTCAGGCGATCAGGTCGGAAGGTTTGAGCCGCAAAACCCAGAGGATGTCGAGTCAAGCGAACAAGCTACAGATTACTGTAATTATGTTTTCTTTAGGCAGAATGATGGGTTTAAACTTTTATACGATTCAATGAAAGACGCACTGCTTAGTAAGACTGGCATCTACAAGGTGATATGGGAAGAGACTGAAGAGGTGGTGCGTGAAGACTATGAGGGCTTGAGCGATGAAGAATTTGAGTTGCTTGTCATGGATGATTCGGTTGAGGTTGTTTCGCATACGGCTGTCAGTGGTATGGTTATGGATGAAGGTGAAGAGACTGTTGGCTTGAGTGAATCACCAGAGATGGGAATGATGGGCGAGGTTCAAGAGGCAATGCAAGCACCACAGGAAATGGTGGAGCAACCTGAAGTTATCCCAACATTCCACAATGTATCTATTCGCAAGAAAGTAAACGATGGCAAGGTCAACATAGAAGTTGTTGCCCCTGAAGAGTTTTATATTTCGAGGAACGCAAGGACTATAGAAGACTCGCCTTTTGTTTGTCATCGTACTCGACACACTGTAAGCGAACTTATCGAGATGGGGTTTGATGATGCAGATGAGTATACGAGCGATGACTCCCAACACTACGATCAGGAAAACATTGCTAGAAGGTTTAACGATGACAGTCTAGCCAATATGCCGACAGACGAACTCGATGCAAGCACTCGTGAGATATGGGTTGATGAAGCATACATTCGATGCGACTGGGATGGTGATGGGATTTCAGAGATAAGGAAAGTCTGGAAGGCTGGCAACAAGATAATACTGAATGAAGAGGTGGATCGGATTCCATTCACAACGATCTGCCCACTGCCAATGCCTCACAAGTTCTATGGTTTTTCAATAGCTGACATTGTGATGGACTTGCAGTTAATCAAGTCAACGCTATGGAGAAATATCCTCGACAACATTTACCACTTGAACAATGGAAGGTTCGAGTGTTTGGATGGCAAGGTCAACATGGATGATATGCTGACCAACCGCCCTGCTGGTGTTGTTCGAGTCAAAGAGATGGGTGCAGTTAAAAGGCTGGATGCTCCGAACATTGGGAACGCTCCTTACGAGATGCTTAATTATATCGACAGCGTCAGGGACAGTCGGACTGGTATCACCAAGTTTAATCAGGGGCTGGACGCTAATGTGCTTCAGCAAACCACTGCGACAGCTTTTATGCAACAGATGCAGTCAAGCCAAGCAAGGATAGAGTTGATAGCTAGAGTGTTTGCAGAGACTGGCATCAGGGAAATGTTTGGAATGATTTACGAGTTGTTACAAAAGAACTCTGACAAGGCGAAGGTTGTGAAGTTGCGAAACAAGTGGGTGACTGTTGATCCGCAAAGTTGGAGAGACAAGGCAGACTTTACCGTAAGGGTTGGTCTTGGTAATGGCAACAGGGAACAAAACATGGTGCATCTCCAGACACTCGCCCAGATGCAAGAGAAGATTGTTGCGGCTGGTGGCATGGGCTTACTTGTTACTCCGAAAAACATATTCAATACTTTGAAAGAGATTGGAATGAATATGGGTCTGAAGAATATCGAGGAATACATTACTGATCCTAAAGAGGGAATGCCTCAACAGCAACAACAGGATCAAGGTGTGGCTGAGATTGCAAGTATGCACCTAGAGGCAGAGAAGTTAAAGTTTGAAGCTGACAAGATGAAGATTCAGGTCGATATGCAAAAGCTACAAGTGGAAGCACAGAAGCTGGAAATAGAAAAACAGAAACTCGCTTTCGAGGGAGACAAGCTACAGTCTGAGATGATAATGGAGCAACAAGAGAATCAGTTGAAGGCGGCAGAGTTACAGATGGAAGGGCTAACAGAAAGACCAATTAAGGTGGGGTGATAAGGTGAATGGGAATGAGGGGGGATGGATGCCCCCCTCAATTTTAAAGGCTGGATGGTTAGGACTTGGGTCGATAGATTCTTTTCTTTCCATGTGCCACAACTTCCCAGACATCTTTGACCCTTGCTCTACGATGAGGTGCTTTACGAATGAAGACAGGGACTTGCGTGAAGGAATCAACGAACTTGTTACCTTTAACTAATTGCCAGTGGTCTCCAGCAGACACAAGGTTCATTTCGTTTCGATCCTTTCTGGTTCTAAGCCAACGTGCAATAGTTGGGGGGTTGCCATTATGACTAGCTGGCTTGTTCGCAGTTGCCTTGCTCAGTCGGTATCCATAATGATTAAGGCAGTAATTAACTTCCCACCAGTGAGTTCCCTTAACAGGTCTTTCCACATTGATGGATCGTTGGTCTACCATCCAGCCATCATCATCCCTGATGTCGATGACTCTTTCAGTATGACCAACTCCTCTTTTGATTCGTTGGTCTTTAATAACACGCACGATGTCAGCGACAGGAAACCCAGTTATGGATGAGATAACAGACGGGCCACACCAAGTGGTTTCATTGTTTAATTTAGTTACAGGTCTTAGTTTCATTGTGTGTCTCCTTTTTAAAAGTTTAAGGTTTGATTGTGATTCCTCTGCGTTGCGACTCGACAAGTTCCTTTATAGCAAGAAGGTGCTGAGTCTCAAGATACTCAATCGCAGACTGGGACACCCTCTCGTATTTATGGAGTCGAGTGTTTGATGATTCATGTGCGATCATTAATAAGTGTCTTTTTGTTTCTGCTTTGTTTAACAAGCTGGACATTTGATCTCTCCTTTTTAATATGAATAAATTTTTAACTTACATGACTATTATACCAAACGCCTTTTTGAGAATGATCGTTTCGCCCAGTATTGGTAAGGGTTTTAGCCACTACACGCTTTTAAACGTAGATAAAAATAAATTTGACAACGGAGTCATGGGAGCAAACAGGTGTTGAAACTGAAATAATCACTCAAAGGTATTTACTTCAGGCTTTGAATCGCACATAAAAAAAATTAAAAAAGTTTTTTGCAGATTTTTATTGATTTTGATAATGAGGTGATAAGGGGTGATGAAAACAGAACTGGATGATGCCAAGCACATCATCAAGAAAAAAGTTAAAGTATGGATTGGTGATCAGTTGTATGTGTGCAATAAGTTGCCTACCCAGAAAGACATTGCAAGGCACATGAAATTACCACAGAAAAGGCTAAAATAATGAGCATTGAGTCGTTAAAAGCCAAGGGTCATTGCATATTGACATGGAATGAAATAAGGAATATGGACTTAACCGAAATAAGGAGTATTGAAGAGAGAATGAAAAAGAAAACAGTAAAGAAGCCAGTTAAGAAAACCAGAAAACCTAAACCAAAAGGAACTTACTAATGCCGAACGATAGATATGGGTGGCGATCTCCTCTTGACGATGACATGGAAAGATCGTTCCCACAAATGCCAATTATAGATCAGAGGACTGGGACGGTGAATGTGCCGCAACAGCAAATGCCAAGAGGCACAGGCTTTGGTCAGCAAGGGGGCTACCAAGGGCAACCTTACAACACTCCCATGCAACCAATGCCACAGCCTATGCAACAACCAGCACCAATGCCACAGCCAATGCCAAGGCAACGCACACCACAAGAGCAAGCACTGCGTAACCAGTTTGGTCTGGGTGGTATGGAGATGACACCGCAACTTTCTCCAGAGCAAGTTATGGAATTGCAGAGAATGCAAAGGTTGCAGGAGTTGGATCAGATGTATATGCAAGAACGCATGATGAAAGGAATGCTAGGGGAATAATGCAAGGACTACTTGGACAGGCAGAAGAGTTGGCAAGGCAAAGAGATGCTGAGTACGGCATCATAAGGCCAGAGCCTTCTATGATGGATAAGGCTGGCAGTTTTGCAAGGAGAATGTTTTGGGGCGAGAATGACCCAAAGAAAGCAAGCCTTCTTGACCAAGGTGTACTACTACCTGATGGAAGCAGAGGGATTCCAATGAAAGGTGCTTCAGAAAGATATGAGTCGGTGATGGATGTCTTTGGTGGCCCTATGTCATTTATAGGACGCACAAGTAACTTAGCGGATCGCCAGCTTTTAAAGAAGGCTAAGTCGATGTTGAGTAAAAAAAGCCCCAAGGATCAGATATGGGACGAGGATGCGTATCGTGCGACAGGGTGGTTCAAAGACATCGATGGGCAGTGGAAGTTTGAGATCGATGACTCAAAGGTGAAGGTTGATGAGGGGACATATAAAAAATTTAGACGCACCCCAGTTTTTCAGGGTGTGGGAGATTTTATACGCAAAATGGATAAAGGCGAAATCCCGATTAAGCACAGGGGGAGCATGACAAGAGAATCTTTAATGCCAAGAGACACTGGCTACCCAGAGATTGATTCTGGCCTTGTTTATAGATTGCCGACAAACAAAGGTACTCTTGGCGAAATACATCCAGATATACCAGTTCTTACGGGGATCGCAAACCCCCCAAGAGGACTACTTCCTAACCCCGTCACTGGAGTACCGATGCACAAATATGGGAAATTGGGAACGATTAAAAAGGATATGCCTTTGTTCAGAGATAATTTGTTGCACGAGACACAGCACCACATTGCTGGGGGAGAGGGCTTTGGGATTGGGGGGAATCCAGAGATGTACGCAGAGGGTGGCATACTTGCACTTCCAGAGCCTACCCCAAAAGACATGGAAAGACAACTGAGATTGCTACAGAAGCATGAAGAATTCAGGGACAAACTTTCTTTTTATGGTGATAAGGGTCAGGTTAAAAAGTTTTTTGACGTTTATGGTGACCGTTTCAACAAGCTAGAAGATGATCTTCTAAAGGAAAGGTTGAAATTTAATGTTGCAGACAGCCCAATACAAAAATATTTGCATTCTGCTGGTGAGGCAGAGGCGAGGAATGTCGAGACTCGTAGTTTACTCAGCCCAGAGGAGAGAGTAAAAACTCTACCTTGGGACACCTTAGATGTTAAGAGGGAAAACATACACTCTATGTCATACCCACAATTTTTAAAGAAATTTGAAAAGCATAAGAAAAAAAGAAAGGCAAAAACTAAGTGACCAGTCTTGAATTAATGAGGGAAGCTGAAAGGCAAGCGTTAGAGCGAGACATACGCCATTCCCAGATGGGTGGTGGCTTATTGCGTAGAGAGCCATCCATGATGGAAAATATTGGTGGTGCAGTTGCTGACTATGCTGTGCCTGATCGTTACAGCGAGGCATTCAATCCTTCTCTTATATTAGACAGGGTGCAGTTAAATCCAAACGCTACCATGCAAGACATTCCAGATATGTCACCCATGCTTATGGACATGATGCCACAGGCTGGCATAGGTGGTGTAATCAAAAGAGTTCAAGGTAGAGTAGGTAAAGGAGTGGGGTCGTTGCCAAAGAGAGGGGGTAAGTATATTGGATCACCATACGATTTAAAGATAACTTCACACAAGATGCCTTGGATCATGGGGAACTTTGAGCAAATGGCTAGGGAAGGCGAGAAGGCGTGGCCTTGGTATTTTAGAGGTGGGGGGGCTTTTAATACATGGTATCCAGAATGGTTAAGAAAACAAGCTATAGACACTGTTGCAACTATGTCACCAAGTTCTGGCGTTGACCTGAACTCTAAGTGGGGAGTGAAGGGAATGAACCAGTGGGCATTGGGAGAGCCAATACACGCTGGTGCTTACCCAACAAAACCAAAAGGTATGCTGTCTCCTCTTTTTGAGGGTGAGGCTGAAACTTTATTCGATACTGTAAAGGCACAGAAAGTCCCATCCTTCTCAGCAAATTTACAGCATGGGGCTGGTCTTCCAGTAAGCCCAGAGGATATGCTTAGATCAACGCAAGATAGGTGGATGGCGGTGGCTGGGAACTTTAGAAACGCAGAATTAGATAACAACCAATACAATTATCTCTCTGCTATTACAAAAGACGTTGCAGAAACATTAGGGATACTTCCACATCAAGCACAAGCTGGTGTATGGACATCTATAAAAGCTAGGGTGGAAGCAGTACGCCCAGAAATTCATGCAAAGTATTTGAAGGCTGGGAAGATGCGAAAGAAGATGGTAAAGAACGAAAAGACAGGAAAGAGGGAGCCAACTGGCCCTTGGGAGATAACGCCAGAACACTCAAGGAAATACAGTGATGAGATTTTTGCGAAAGCGATGAAGGCCGACTTGCCAGACTCTGCATTTGATGAAGCTGGAAGGTCGTTTGATTATTTCTTTAATAAAAGTGCGAAAAAATACGATGCACACTCTATGGACGAACTTAGCCCATTTTTAAATAAAGAAGGACGCATCCAACCTTGGGACGCTCAAGGTATTCCGCACAGGGTTAGCAAGGGCAGGGTTGAGTTGTTAGAGCCAAGCTTTGAAGGTGTTGCCGATCCATACTCTCTAAGGCAAAATGAAATTGCAGAGGCTTTGATTAGAAAATTGCGTGGCGAGTCTGGGGGTAGTGCAGAGACAATAGAGAGGCTTGGTGGTACTGCTGGTCTGGAGAGATTTTTAAGTGGGAAACCGCTACTATCACCATACTAACAAGTGAGGGGAAATGACGTTTAAACCACAAGAAGTTGTTGACGGGAATGAGGCAAAGCGTATTATAGATAGTGAGGTATATAAACAGGCGATGCAGAAATTGGCAGATGGATACCAGAGCCAGTGGATGAACTCAAAGCCTAACGAAGTTGCAGAGCGTGAACGTGCTTATACGAAACTACAAATCCTTGCTGAATTTATTAACGAGGTTAAGACAGTGATGGAAACAGGGCAAATGGCAGAACATGAACGACAAAAAGACGAACTGATGACGCACTATTAACGCCAAGACAACCTAATCATAGGAACTTGGTTATTATTGTTTAATCATAGAGGTGACACATGGCAGACAACCCAGAAACGGGAACTACCGAAGAAGTACAGCAAAACGATTCAGTTGAATCAGCCGCACAAGCGATCTTGGAAGCTGAAGAAAAAGAATCGAACTCTGACGATGCCGAAGCATCTGAAGAACAAGAAGCACAAGAGGAATCGGATGATGATGTAGAAGGTGATGAAGAGTCAGAGTCTCAATTATACACCGTCAAAGTTGACGGCAAGGAAATCGAGGTAACTCTTGATGAATTAGCATCAGGCTACACTAGGCAAAGCGATTATTCTAAAAAGACTGGCGAACTTGCTAACCAACGCAGAGCAATTCAACAACAAGCCGATGCGATCCAGCAAGAACGCAGTCATTATTCACAAGTTCTTGGAAACGCAAGATCAAACGCAGAAGCCCAACTCGAAGAATATAAGAATATCGACTGGGATGCTTTAAGGCAAGAAGATTCGCTCTTGTTCATGCAACGCAGAGATGAAATGCGAGACTTGGAGAAGAGCATCGAAGACAATACCAAGGAGCAACAAAAACTTGCGGCTCAAGCACAGCAATACCAAGTTCAGAAATTCAACCATGATGTTGAGCATGGCAGAAAAGAATTGTTGGGAATCATGCCCGATTGGAATGATAAAACCAGCAAGGAAGTCAGGGAATTTGGTCTTGGCATGGGCTTTTCGAGCGAAGAGTTATCTGGCATTACTGACCACAGGTCTATGGCTGTACTGAGAAAAGCGATGTTGTACGACAACATCCAGAACTCACAGCCAGCCAAAAAGAAAGTAAAGGCTGGAACTCCTAAGTATGTTAAATCTGGCGTTTCAAAAACCAAGAGCGATGTCAGTGCGAAAAAACGCTCTGATAAACAAAAACAACTACGCAAATCTGGATCGGTAGATGATGCCGCATCCATGATTTACGATATGCTCTAATAGGTGAAATATGGCACAACCAACTAATACCTATGATACTTATGACTTGGTCGGGGGTCTAGAGGACTTACTGGATATTATTACGAATATCAGTCCTACCGATGTACCCTTCCAGTCGAACATAGGAAGAACAAAAGCAACATCTATCTTACATGAGTTCCAGACTGATGCTCTAGCGGCCGCGGCTTCTAACGCAGTTATTGAAGGTGATGACTCTGCGGCTGAAGCACAAACGCCAACCGTAAGGTTGAGCAACAGAACCCAGATCAGTAAAAAGGTGATCTTGGTTACTGGAACTGCTAATGCTACAACCAAGGCTGGTCGTGGCAAAAATGAAATGGCTTACCTTCTCGCAAAAGCTGGAAAAGAGTTGAAGCGAGACATGGAAGTTGATTTGACTGGTAAAAATGCGGCTGTTGCTGGTAATGCCAGTACCGCTAGGAAGTTAAGAGGCTTTGAGTCTTGGACTCAAACCAACGCTTCTCGTGGCACTGGTGGATCAGATAACTCCTCAACTGGGGTTGTTACTGATGGAACGCAACGTGCCTTTACTGAGGCAATGCTGAAGACTGCATTACAAGCCAGTTTTACGGAAGGTGGCGATCCTGACTGTGTTATGGTTGGCCCTTTCAATAAACAGAAAGTAAGTGGTTTCGGTGGCATAGCTACGCTCTATCGTGATACTGCTGGATCGAAGGGTCAGGCAAGTATTATGGGTGCGGCTGATCTTTACATTTCAGATTGGGGCGAGTTGAAGATCGTTCCTAATCGTTTCCAGCGTGATCGAACCGCAATTATTCTTGAAAAAGACAAGTGGGCTGTTTCTTACCTACGTCCTTTCAGGCAAGAGAAGCTGGCTAAAACTGGTGACTCTGAGAAGATTCACATGGTGGTCGAGTACACGCTCGAAGCTAAAAACGAGAAGTCGAGTGGTAAGGTTGCTGACCTGACTACTTCATAGTCTCCTCCCCCTGAGTGTTGGGTAAACACTCGTGATCCCTCGCTTTGGCGGTTGAGCGTTATCAACCGCCCCTAATTAACTGTTGAGGTTCAACTAAATGGAAGAAAAAGAAGAGCATTCACAGCCCCAAGTTTTCCAACGAGGGTATATTGACGATATAGATAATAAGCTTGTTGTTGAGAGTATTCAGGATACAGCACCTATACTGGAAAGTAATAAGTTTGAGAGAAAAGAATTTGATGCGAAGTTTAATTCGGATCAAAAATACAATCGTGGTTTTACAAAGGTTGCGACTATCCCGAACATTATTGTTGATAAGTTGATGCGAGATGGAACTTGGTATGACAAGGAAGCGATGAAAAAATGGCTGAACGATCCAGATAATAAATCATTTCGTACTGGTGGGGGTTGGATATAAATGGCTATTAGCACATACGCAGAGTTGCAGACAGCGACAAAGAACTGGTCAAAGCGTTCAGACTTAGACTCGATCATCCCTGACTTTATCAGGCTGGCAGAGTTAAGGGTGAATAGAAATTTAAGAATCAGGGAAATGGAAACAAGGGTCAGGTCGGATACAGTGGCTAACCAAGAGTATTATGGCTTGCCAACTAATTATTTGCAGATGCGATCTTTTAAGTTGAACACTTCTCCATTGCAAGACCTTGAATACTTAACTCCAGAAAGGATGGATACTGTTTGGGCTGGGAGTCAGGTGGGTCAACCAAGGGCATATACTATTTTGGGCGATGAGTTGAGGGTTGCCCCCTCTCCCGACTCGGCATATACGATGGAGATGTTGTACTGGAAGAAGCCAACAGCATTATCAGATGCGAATACTACAAACTTTATGTTGACTGCTAACCCAGATGCCTTGCTTTACGCATCGTTGATAGAACTTTGCAGTTATACAGAGAACGACAAGGGCGTTTTGAAGTGGACGCAATTATTCAACGAGTCTGTCAATGCGGTTCAGACAGAGGATGACAGGGATCGTGCTTCAGGTGGGGCATTAGCAGTTAGAGCCGATCATGGTGTGAGTTAAATGACAACTTGGACTGAAGAGAGCGAAAACACAACAACATGGACAGATGTAACAGAACAATCAACTACTTGGGTTGAGCAAGCGGAGAATTAAATTATGGGCTTAGAGAGCGGAACATATATTGATGATTTAGTTGCAACGAATCCGACTGGCACTGATGTTGTTAGTAAGGGCGATGACCATATAAGGCTGATAAAGTCAACTATAAAGGCATCTTTTCCTGATGTTGACACTGCGGTTTCCACAGTCCACAACGGCACATCAGCCCCAGCCAGCAAGCAGACTGGAACTATTTGGAGAGACACAACGAACTCGCTCTGGAAATTCTGGAATGGCTCTGCATGGATAACTCTTTCTATCGCATTTAACACAAGCAACTCTGTTGATGTTGATGCTGGGACAATAGATGGAGTGACGATTGGTGGATCGTCTGCCCCGACAGTCACCAACTTAGGAAGCGTTGCGACTTGTGATATTAACGGTGGGACTATTGATGGGGTAACGATTGGTGCGGCATCAGCCCCAACTGTAACAAACATAGATATAAACGGTGGCACAGTTGATGGCGTGACCATAGGAACCAACTCTGCTTGTACTGAGTTGCAAGTAGACAATATCAATGTCAATGGAAATGCGATCACTTCCACAGATACTAATGGGGATGTAACGCTTACTCCAAACGGTTCTGGTGACTTGGTGCTTGATGGGCAGAAGTGGCCTCAAGCTGATGGTTCAAATACAAACTACTTAACCACTAATGGCTCTGGTCAACTTGCATGGACTACCAACACGATTGCAACTTCTGAGGCAAATGCGGCAACTTCGGCTACCAATGCGGCAACCTCTGCGACTGCGGCTCAGACCGCTAAGACTGCGGCTGAGACAGCAAAGACTGCGGCTGAAACTGCCCAGACTGCGGCTGAGACTGCATTGGATACTTTTGATGATAGATTTCTTGGGGCAAAGGCTTCTGACCCATCTGTTGATAATGACGGGAATGCTTTAGTTGATGGGGCTATGTACTTTGAAACGACTAATAATTACATGAAGGTGTATGACCTTGGCAATACCGCTTGGTATCAACTGACAAATACGACTGCCAACCAAAATAATATAAATACAGTCGCTGGGCAAATTTCCCCAACAAATAATATTTCAGCGGTAGCTGGGAAGGCAACAGAGATTGGAAGGCTAGGCACAGCCGATGCTGTAGCCGATATGGCTTTACTTGGGACAACGGATGCAATAGCGGATATGAATTTGCTCGGTACTTCTACTGTTGTAGAAGACATGGATTTGCTTGGCACGAGTGCGAATGTTACAGCGATGGGGTTGTTGGGTACGAGTGCAAATGTTACTGCAATGTCAAATTGTTCAGGTTCGATTGCAAATATCAATACGGTCAGTTCAAATATAGCTTCTGTAAATTCATTTGCCAACACCTACCGCATTGCATCTTCTGATCCATCTTCTTCATTAGATGAAGGTGATCTGGTTTTCAGAACTGACACAGATACTATGCGAGTTTACAACGGTAGTGCTTGGCAAGATGTTGCCCCAACCAGTTCAGCAAATATTTTTGGGACTGTAGCAGTATCAGGTCAGACAAGTGTTGTTGCAGATTCAACAACTGACACTTTAAACATTGCAACTGGTGATGCTTCAACTTTAACTGTTACCACAAATGCTGGCACTGACACAGTAACTTTCACAGGCATAGACAACTCAGTACCAATGGCAATAGCTTTAGGATAATTCAACTAAGGAAATATTATGGCTAATACTTTTAAATTAAAAACGAAAGACGGTGGCAGTACAGGTGCTAATACCGATATGACTATTTATACTGTTCCGAGTTCTACAACTACAGTAGTAATTGGTTGTACGATAGCAAATACAACTGCTAGTGCTATTACTATAGATGCAAAGTTGGAGAACGCAGATGGAGACAATATTCATATTGGGAAAGACCTTCCTATTCCTACTGGTAGCAGTTTGGATATTCTGGCTGGCAAGATCGTGATGGAAACTACAGACGTTATGAAGATACAGTCTGACACAGCTAACTCTACACAAATTGCATTATCTATTATGGAGCAGACCTGATGGCTGGATTCTTAGGCAATAAACCAACTGATGTTCCACTAACGTCAGCAGACATAGAAAACGGTTCTATCCTGAATGAAGATTTAGCTGGATCAATAACAGATGCAAAAATTAGTGCGTTGTCTGCAAGCAAGCTAACAGGTGCTTTGCCAGCTATATCAGGAGCCTCACTCACGAACTTGCCGAGCGACATAACAAAACAAGCCTCTGATCCTACTGTAAGCACAAACCCAAGTGGCGGTGTTGGAAGCTTAATTCTCAACACCTCAACAGGTAAACTATGGATTTGTACGGATGCAACTGGGGGATCGAACATTTGGAAAGCTGGTGTGGGTGGGACAATTGGCCCAGCGTATGCAATAGACAGTCTTGTTATAGCAGGGGGTGGGGCAGGCGGTGGCTCCCAAGCTGGTTATGCGGCTGGCGGTGCAGGGGGAGCCGGAGGATATAGGAATACATATAATAGCGAAACATCTGGTGGGGGTGGCTCATCTGAAACTGCTCTGAATGTTACACCCGGCACAGCTTATACTGTAACCATTGGGGCCGGTGGTACTGGGGGTGTTGCAGGGTCAGCGGCTGGTACAGTTGGTGGCAATTCAGTTTTTTCAACAATTACTTCTACTGGTGGTGGACAAGGTGGAACATCAGGTTCCAATACAGGCTTTGCTGAACCGGGTGATGGTGGAAGTGGAGGAGGTGGGCAGGGATATCATAATCAAACAGCCGGGGCTGGTACAGCTAATCAAGGTTACGCAGGCGGTACTTATTATGGAAATAGTGCGAATAATGGTATGGGTGCTGGCGGTGGAGCAGGTGCAGTAGGGGGCAATGGCACATCTTCTGCTGGTGGAGTTGGAGGAGTTGGTGTGGCTTCCAGCATAACAGGTTCTTCTGTTTATCGTGCCGGTGGAGGAGGGGGAGGAAATGTGAGTGGAAACGGAGTGAGTGAAGGTCTGGGTGGCAACGGTGGTGGTGGACAAGGGAATACCACTTCATCAGGTAACGGCACTAGCGGTACAACAAATTTAGGTGCTGGCGGTGGAGGGGGCGGGGCTTCGGGTAATGGTGGTAATGGTGGTTCTGGTGTAGTTATACTTAGGATGCCAACCGCAAAATATTCCAGCACCACAACAGGTTCACCTACGGTAACTACGTCTGGATCAGATACGATTTTAACATTTACTAGCTCAGGGAGTTATACAGCATGAGTCATTTTGCGGAAATAAATAATGATGGAGTAGTACAAAGAGTAATAGTGGCAGAACAAAATTTTATTAATAGTGGTTTAGTTGGTGACTCTTTTAACTGGGTACAAACTTCTTATAATCATAATTTTAGAAAGCAATTTGCTGGTATTGGGTTCACCTACGATAAAGCTAAGGATAAATTCATAGCACCTAAACCTTATCCCTCATGGGCTTTAGATAGCAATGATGATTGGCAAGCTCCAAGTGCTATGCCTGATGATGGGAAAATGTATTATTGGGATGAAGATTCTACAAGCTGGAAGGAGCAAGAATGAGCGGATACGTTGGGCGTGGAATAGAATACGGTAATGCAGTAGCGGATCACTTCACAGGTAATGGTGGGGCAACGTATACCCTCAGTTATGATACCGTTACCAACGGGGTTGTTGTTTCTTTGGATGGCGTGGTACAGAAGAATGGTACTGACTTTAACGTAACAGGAACTTCTCTTGTATTTACTTCCGTAGTAGCAAGCCCAATTGCTATACAAGTTATCTATACTGGACTAACTCTTACATTCCCTACGCCTTCAGATAATTCTGTTTCTGGTAGCAAGATCGCTATGGGGTCTGATGCACAAGGAGATACTTTATATTACAACGGTACTGATTATGTACGATTAGCCAAAGGTACTGCTGGTCAAGCATTGGTAATGAATAGTGGTGCTACCGCACCAGAATGGGGTTCTGCTGGTGGGCCGAATCTTGGTACAGATGCAGTTATCAGAACAAACGCTAAAACAATAGCAGAGAATATAACATTTGCTGGCACAGAAAACGGCATGAGTGCTGGCCCAATAACAATTAATAGTTCGTATACAGTAACCGTAACTAGCGGTTCAACATGGACAGTAGTAGGTGCTTAATAATTAAAGGAGCAATTTAAAATGTCAGAAATTAAAGTTAATAAAGTTAGCCCTGCTACTGGTACAGCTATTACGTTAGGTGACAGCGGTGATACTTTTACAGTACCGTCAGGAGCAACTATTGTTAATTCTGGCACAGCAACGGGGTTCGGTGGAGGTAAGGTTTTGCAATGTTTATCAGCAACTAAAACAGATACAGCAACTTCTTCAAGCACCTCATTCGTTGATATTAGTGGATTAAGTGTAGCTATAACACCAGCGGCAACAAGTTCAAAAATTTTAATTCTTTGGCACATAAGTTCACATGGTAATAATGCAGGATCAGCTATGCGTCTTGCGAGAGGTTCAACTGGAATTTGTGTAGCTGATGCGGCTGGCAGTAGAATCCAAGCATCTGTAGCGACTTTTGAAACTAGCGGAGATACGGTAAATACCCGTGGTGGTAATTTTTTAGATTCTCCATCTACTACATCAGCCACAACCTATAAGATGCAATGGCGATCAAACGGGAATACAGATAAATTAAATAGTTCGGATAACGACAGCGATACGGCTGATTACGTTAGAGCAACATCTACTATTACAGTTATTGAGATAGGAGCGTAGACCATGGCTTTAGCATTTGCAGGGAATGGAACAATTACAGGGCTTAGTGTTGGTGGACTTCCTGACGGTACAGTAGATGCTGATACTTTAGCGAGTGGTGTAGGGGGAAAAATTCTTCAGGTAGCAAGTACAGTTAAGTTAGATACCTTTACTTATAATACAGCGGCATGGGGTGATGTGACTGGTATGAGTGTTTCTTTAACGCCAGCATCAGGAACAAAAGTTTTAGTTACTTGTTGTTTCACTTATGGAACGTCTAGCACCTACAACGCTAGTGCTAGATTGATGAGAGATTCAACGGAAATCTGTGTAGGTAATGCGGATGGTAGCAGACCACAAACAACATGGGGAGGCCTGTATTCTAGTTTGAGCGATAACCATGTTCATAATTATTCTATGACTTTTTTAGATACGCATGGTGCTAATGGATCAACGGCTGTTACTTATAAATTGCAATTTAATTCGCACGATGGAACTGCTGGTGTAATGTATTTGAATAGGACTTTGAACGATTCAAACAATAATGTGGGTGCAAGAGGCACTTCAACAATCACAGTAATGGAAATAGGAGCATAATAATGGATATATGTACGGCTATTCTAGCCATAAACCCAAAAGCACAAGTTAGTGTTAATGCTGAGGACTACGATCAGATTACTTGGCATGGGGGCACAGCAGTAATTAGCAAGGCTGATATACAAGCCAAGCAAGCAGAATTAAAAACTGCTTATGATTCCGCTAAGTATCAGCGTGACCGAAAAGCAGAGTACCCTAGTATAGAGGATCAACTAGACGATCTATATCACAACGGGGTAGACGGATGGAAAGCTACTATTAAAGTAACGAAAGATAAATATCCGAAGGGGTAAAGAATGAGTCTGACTAAAGTAACTTCAAATGTAATCAATGATGTAGATGCGAGCAAGCTTACGGGGTCTGTCGCTGATGCGAGGATACCGGCCTCGGCTGTTACCCAACATTCAGACACCTCATCCATTGAGAACGATATAGCTGTACTGGCTTTACAGAACGCAATCAATGGCAACATGACGGCACATGGATTGAATAATTACTGGATTGAGCAATTTGAGGATAGCAATTCTATTACTGGCTTGACTAATGTCGAAAGGAATTCTAGTGAGTATATGCGGGCCGCAAGTTTAGGAACTGCTGACTATACGACTGACCCATATGCGAGTGGAGATAGAACATCTTTAATTACGGCAAGTTTTTCTACTTCTCCAAACCCTTTTAGTTCGTCCTATCTGCCTACTACTACAGGCAGTCAATGGGTGGATGGGGTAACTGCCTCTGGACAAGCCTATCTTGATACTACTGAGGTAGGAGCGTGGATAAAATTTGATTTTGGTGTTACAAAATTGGTGACAGGACTGCGATGGTATGTAAGTCAAGTTTACAGCCATGATTTCCAATTCGATGGTTCAAATGATGATTCAAACTGGACTACCATTGGGGCTTCTCAAGATATGGGAACTGGCGTACAAATGCCAGCAGAAAAATGGACAGGATTAAGTCATACGACACAATATAGATATTACCGCCTTTATGAGACTGCTGGTGGTACAACTTCTGGTGGTGATCTGCGTGAAGTTGATTTTAAAATCGCACCTACTGTTACAAATGCCACGGGGAGTTTCACTAGCACTACAATCACCCCACAAGATTCGGCAAGCAAAAGTTCTTTAGGTCTTTGTCTACTGTATAAAAATGCTTCTGGAACTAATACTCTTAATACCGACATTATTGCGAAGGTATCTGCGGATAATGGCAGTAACTATTCTACTTGTGTATTAGCAAGTAAAGGAACATTTAGCACAGGTATCAACATAGCAATTGCACCAGCAATATCTGTTACGGCTGGCACTCAGCTTAAATATAAAATTGAGTTTGCCAATCAAGCGAGTGGAAGTAAAGAAGGGCAGATTCATGGGGTCGCATTGAGTTATTGATGAACCTAAAACTCTTAATATTTTTTGCAGTATTGTATGGGACTTTTTATTTGTTGATTGTAACGGGAGCGAATTGGTGATGGGTGGCAGGGATGAAGCAAATAAAAGAATTTCTAGCGAATCTTACTGTTATTTTTTTAATTTCTTTTGTTATAAGCCTGATTGTGTATTTGCTCTTACTCGATAAAAGACACAAGCCGTCTACTTTTAAGCAATTTAAGCTTGAATATTTTTTAAATCTAAATAAATGAAAGTTTTTATTTTTTTAATTTCTTTTCTTCAAATTGGTTGTGGGGCAGTTGCCAACTTTGCTATTGGGGCATCTTCTTCAACTGTTGGAAATGTTGTTAGCAACACAGTGGACAAGGCAATAGAAAAAAAGATGACTTCAACTGATTGTAAAAAATGAATGGACAATCTTTTACATGATGCTTGGGTATTGTTCGTGGGGATTGGTTCGTGGATGGTGAACAAATTGACAGCCAAACTGGATTCGTTGGAAAAAGAAAAAGCAGATGGCGGTCAGGTCAATGAATCAATTAAGAGACTTGGTTCAAAACTCCATGAGGTTGAGAGGAAAATTGACAATCTTGGTCTTACAGCCATTGAGCGTAATGAGTTTAAATCGGATATAACGGCTTTGCATTTGAGGGTGAATGACATGGAACAAAGGAAATCCGATAAGATTCAGCGTGTAGATGTTAAGATGAGAAAAGAGAATGGTGGAACGAATTAGTGGACAAGATCAATGAGTTTATTATTGCAACATTCACAGCCCTTGGTGCGATGGGGGCGTTCATTGTGAAAAAACTTTACAACCGAATTGACAAGCTAGAGGATCAGGTTGATGCACAGGACAAATACATAGAGAGAAACTTGCTAACGAAGGACGATTTAAACCAGATCAAGGAAACTCAGAACTTGATTCTTCAACATTTGTTGGAACATAGAAATAAAGAGGGTGCAGATGTTCGTCAATGATGTAGGAAAGATTGGGCTGATAGCGGATAAGCCGCCACACTCGCTCCCACTTAATGCGTGGAGTGACGGGCAAAATGTTCGTATGTTTGAATCTGGAGTGGAAAAGATGACAGGCCATAGGTCTGCAATCGGTACACCATCTGTTGCCCCTTATTTTATGTTGCCAGTCAGGGGAAGCGGTAACGAGGCATTTTGGATTTATGCTGGTGGTACAGCTATTTATGTGACTCAAGGTGGTCAGAGCGGAACCCATAAAAACATAACAAGATCATCTGGTGCTTATTCAGCCAGTACGAGTTCACAGGATTGGTCTGGTTTTATTTTTGGGGGTGTGCCGATCTTAAACAATTCAGGCGATGTCCCACAGATGTGGAACCCCGTAAATTTCACAACCCCACAGCTTTTGCAAGATTTAACAAACTGGCCTACTGGGTTGCGATGCAAATCTCTTTCATCGTTTAAACAGTTTATGATTGCGATGGATATTACCAAGCCAGTCTCTGGCGTAAGCACCCATTTCCCAAGGGTAATTAAATGGAGTCACGCATCAGAGGCGAATAGCGTTCCTAGTTCTTGGGATGAAACGAGTGCTACTCTCGATGCTGGCGAGTACGAACTAGCAGACAGCCAAGGCGAGATTTTAAGCGGCAAACAATTAAGAGATAGTTTTCTTATTTATAAGTCAGACTCTATATGGGGAATGAACTTCATTGGCACACCTTATATATTCAGGTTCTATGAGGTGTCTACTCAGTACGGTGCGATCTCAAGACACTCTGTATTAGAAGTAGAAGGGGGTCATATTGTTTTTGCAAATGGTGACTTGCTGTTGTGTGATGGACAGGCTGTAAAAAGTCTGATGACGCAGAGAATGAGAAGGTTTCTCTTCAACTCGATTGATGCGGAAAATTATAAAAATTCTTTCTTGGCATTAAACCAGCCAAAGAATGAGGTATGGATATGCTACCCAGTAAGCGGAGCAAGCTGGCCTAACCGTGTGGTGATATGGAATTACAAAGAAAATACCTTTGGGGTGCGTGATCTCCCAGAGGGAACAACCTACGGGACTAATGGTGTTGTGAACCCGTCTGATGATCTGGACTGGAGTTCAAGCAGTGGTTGGGACAGCGTTGAGGATAACTGGGACGCTAAAGTATTTAACCCAAGCCAGACGAGGTTGATGATTTCCAATGCGACATCAACAAAACTTTATTTGGTGGACACAACAAATCAATTCGACAGCGTTAACGCAACAAGTTATATTGAGAGGACAGGGTTGCATTTCGATAAGCCTGATATTGTAAAACTTGCAACGCAAGTGAACTTGAATTTTGAAAAAACAGGAACTGGGGAGATAGAGGTTTTGGTAGGCAGTCACGATAGCCCAGAGGGTTCTGTGTCTTGGTCAAGTCCAGAGGTGATTGACCCAACAACCGAAGCTGGGAGCAAGGTGGATGTCTTGGTGTCTGGGAAATATTTGGCATTGAGAATCCAGTCCAATGCGAATGTAGGCTGGAAGTTGCACAGTTATAAATGGTCACTAACTGAAATGGGAACAAACTGATGGCAGATTTTTCCTTACAAAGACAAAACAGATATTTCCCGAAGCGTACTCCAAATGAGTATGACCAAGGTTATCTGCAAGATGAGTTGGGTTATATTTCATCAGCTATTGAGCAACAGGCGTTGGGCTTTTTGGATACTACCCATGTAGCACCAGAAAAACCAAGACAGGGGATGATTCGATATGCCGATGGGACAAACTGGAACCCTTCTGGCGGTGAAGGAATTTATTTTTTCAATTCGAGTGGAACATGGGTCAAGCTGTAGCGACAAAAGAAGACAAGCGAATCAATGTCACAGGAATCCCCCATGAGGCGATTGATGGGATGTGGGGGATAGTTGTTGAGCATATAATGAAGGGACTGGAGTTTGGACACGGGGAATTGGACATAGAAGATGTTTATCGAGGGCTGAAAAGTCGAGAGATGCAACTCTGGTCGGCCTTCCAAACAGATGGTGAGTGCGTTGCAAGTCTGGTCACAGAAATATTTTATTTTGGTAGTAAGAAGGTGATGCGACTGATTGTTTTAGGCGGTGGGCATATTAATGGATGGTTGGACTTTCTGGACACCTTGAAAGAGTGGGCTATTGAAAATGAATGTGACAGGATCGAGGCATATTGCAGAGATGGAATGATGCGAAGATTAGAGCCTTATGGCTATAAAAAACTATACAATTTAGTTGGGGTGGATTTATGAATTTAGAAAGAATTTACGAGTTAGAGGATAAAGAGTTCACTAGCAAGCTATTCAAGAACGCCTTTTTTAAGGGTGGGGGTGGATCAGGAGGAGGGGGGACGAATACGCAAACCGTTGAAAAAGCAGACCCTTGGGAGGGTCAACAGCCTTTCCTGAAGGATGTATTTCAGAAGGCACAGAATAGATACAACACCGACTCCCCACAATTTTATCCAGATAACACTGTGGTCGATTTTAATCCGCTGGAGACAAGCTACCAGAACCAACTGACAGACTATATCCAGTCTGGTAGACCACAGGCGATGCAGACAGGTGCTGAGAGTGCGATCACAAATGAGTTATTCAATCCTATGGCGAACCCATTGTACCAAGCGAGTCGGGCGATTACTCCCTTCTCCTTGGCGAATGCGTCTGCCTTGACGAACCAACAGGCTCTGGACACAACCAATGCCAGCCCTATCATGCAACAGATGTTGTCAGGTTCAGTGCAACAGAATCCTTTTATATCGAATGCTGTCTCTGGCTTTGCTGATGATGCGGTGGCTAACTTTCAAAACAAGGTGATGCCAGCGTTGCGTTCCAGCCAGATTGCGGCTGGGCAGTATGGTGGTGGAACACGAGGCGAGATCAGTAGTGGATTAGCGGCTGGTACTGTTGGAAGGTCAATCGCTGATTTTGCCAACCAGTCTTATATGGATGCTTTTAACAGGGCAATGGATCAGCAGATGGGTGCGGCAAACTTGATGGAGCAAGGACGGGCAAGAAGGGCTGGAGAGGCTTTAGGCCAGTATCAACAGGGCTTGAGTGGTGAGCAAATGATCCAACAAGGTCTAGGGGCTGGGCTTGGAAGTTATGGCGATGTAGCCCAGACGATGCCTGATTTCTTAGGCAACTTGAGTGACGTTGGTTTGGCGAGGCGTGAACTCGATCAACAACGACTGGATGAAGCGGTCAACAGATTCCAATTTGACCAGAACATTCAAGATCAGAAGCTGGCGAACTACGCCAATCTCATACAAGGTAATTACGGTTCCAACCAAGTCAGTTCAGCCCAGAGAGGTGGAACTGGCCTTGCTGGTAACTTAGCCAGTGGCTTGGGTGCGGTGGCTGGCTTGGCTGGTTTGTTGGGAGCCTGATTAAAATATAAAAACTAGAGGGAATTATGTCACAAGAAGAAAGAAGAAGGACACGCAGAGCAAACAGAGCCAGTCGAGGATTACGAAGAAGACAACAGCCAAATCCGACTGGGTTGCAAGGGCCGATTCAACAAGGGCAACCTCGTTCCTCTTTCAGAAAGCCAAACCCTGTCGCAACAAGCAAGCAGTCTGTTACCACTGGACTTCCAGAGCAACAAGGCACAGGCATTGGTGGTGACTTGATGGGCGGTGTTTTAGCCGCTAAAGGAATTGGAGATATGTACGAGACAGGGGGTAAGGCAAGAGAGGGCTTTGGTAAGATTGGTGATGCAGGGGGCAGGGCTTGGGACTGGTTAGGTGATACATGGTCAGGTTCTCCAGTGGGGGAAACAACCTCTGGCTTTCAAATGCCAACTTTTTTTGGTGACACACCAGCAACCCAGACAACCCCAATGCTTGCACCTCAACAACTCCCAACTGATTTTAGTATGGTCGATGGGAACATAACATCTTTGGGTGGCGAACTTGTGGGGGCTGATAGTGCTTTTGCTGGTGGTGGAACTGGAGAGGTATTCCAAGGATCAGAGGGTATGGGTTCTTTAGGTGCTGATCCTTCTTCTGGCAGTGGCTTGCAAGGGTCAGGTTCGTTAGCGAAGGCGATGCCTTATCTCAATATCGGTAAAGACTTAATTATGGGTGATGATGCAATCACTGGAAGTGCTGGTGGCGATGCGGCACTCAGAACGGGTGCGGCTTATCTCACGGGTGGGCTATCAGAACTTGGTTATGGCTTAAAACGAATGTTTTTCGGATAATAAAATAAAAGGATAAGTTATGGCAGATTATTCAAAATATAAAAAATATGATGATGAATGGAAAAGGTCAATTCCTTTTGAATATCAACTTGACCCAGAGGTGAACAAACTAATACAGAGAAAAAATTATTTGAGTCACATGGGTGATGAACTTTCTAGGGTTCAGAATAGAGGGGCAACTGGGGCAGGGGCAAGACCCTATTGGCGTACCCCCAAATCTATCAATTCAGGAAACTTTAACCCAAGGTATCTCAATAAACTGCCGATAGATCAAACCCCAACAAACTTTCAAGATATTCCAAGACAACCACTGTTGAATATAGATAGGGATAGGCCAAGGATTCCCCCAGCCGCCTACAAGCCTGACGAAAGACCTTGGTATTTTAATCCAAGTTGGGAAGGGGTAAAGGATGCTGGGCAAGAGGTAATGCGACAAGGGGAAGGCTTCCTTGGTGGTGTCAACAATTATTTCAAAAAACTGTTTAATGACCCAGCTAGGTTGGCACAAATACAAACATCATTGGCCTTGATGAACCCTAGCTTACGATATGACCAAGGGCCGAAAGGACTTGAAGTCGATAACCCTTGGGGTGCGTTTGGCAAGGCAATGCAAGTTGGACAAAAGTCTTACATGGATGCTATTAACAGACCAATGCGGTACACGACAAATTCGTTTGGTCAGGTCATCGACAAAATGACTGGCAAAGTAATGGCTAACCAAGGGGGTGCTGGGAGTATGCCTTTGGATGGTAGGCAGACATTTTTTTACAACGAGATGAAAAAAAGCAATCCAAACCTAACCCCAGCCGACATAAAATTCAATAGGGTGCAGATTCCAACTGAACTGATTTCAAGGTATGCAGAAATGAATCGTGCAAACTTTAACATGAATACGACTTATGAGAGCGAATTTGCAAAAAAACAGGCTGGCAAGGATGCTGACATGATTGAGAATATAGGGACGGCTAGTGGTGTTGCTATGGCTTCAAACGATGAGTTAGACGGACAACTCTCTATATTAACAGACCCAACTAAGGCTCACTTGTTTGGGCCAATGGCAGATTTTAGACAGACTGGGAGAGAAATCGCATCACTTTTTGGTTTTGATTATAGCAATGACATGAGTTCATATCAAATGTTTGCAAAATCCTCAATGACGCAATTATTAAATCAGTTAAAGGAGCAAAAAGGGCCACAAACTGAAGGCGATGCGTTAAGGGCTTTGAAAACACTGCCAAAGATGGGCAATACGGTCTTGGCTAACAAATATATTTTGTTAATGAGAAAAGCAGTTAATGATAGGGCAATCGCACAAGACAGGTTCTTGCAAAAATATATGTACGAAGGAATGGAAGCAATAGACCTAGAAACTGGCAAGCCAGTAATAGACAAAAAAACAAACGAGGTAAAGATACTAGGGGGGAAAGGTGATCCTAGAGGATTTCGTGATGCTTGGTCTCGATATGCCCCAGAAGCACAAGCGTCAATTTTTGAAAGAATGTATAACATAGACCAAGGTATTCTTTTAGAACTCGTGCAAGCTGGCTTAATGAGCCAAGCCACACTCGATCAGGTAGTCGCAAACATTAATTAAGGGTAAAATATGGTAAGCGAAAAGAAAATGGAACTGCTTAGAGGATTAAAGGCAAATGGTGCTTTCTCTGAGTCTATGGAAAAAAATTTAAGCCTAGAACAAATAGAGGAACTGAATGCCATCCCAACAGTTCCTAGAGGAACTGCCAGAACCGTACCGCAAGTGGATGACCCTTCAGAACTTGAGTTGTTTGGAGAAGGCTTAATAGACTCATATCCAGAATTGGGGCGTGGTGCATTGCAACTTGGAACGCATTTGGCTGACACTTTACTGCCAGATTCTTTCAGCCCAAGCCAACAGACAATTAGAGATGCAGATAGAGCGGCTGGTTATTTTAGAAACCCCAACGAAAATCCATACTTCAAGGCTGGGGAACAACCAGACAAGAAGGTGTTTCAGCTTAAATATCCATTTAGTGATCGTGAATTATATTCTGGGTTTAATCCTTATGAGGTTGGGAAGGTGGGTGGACAAATGGGAATCCCTTTGGGGAAGTTCATGCCAAAAGGGGGGCTTGGAACTTTTAAGGATAGGTTGAAGTTTGGGGCTGGTGTTGGTTTGGGTTATGGTAGTTTGTTGCCCAACGAAGGTGGAGAAGGTTACTGGAAAGACAAAGGAACGCAGATGGGGATTGGTGCTGTAGGTAGCCCGATTGTAGGGGAATTTGTCTTTAGATTGCTACAAGCTGGCGTTGGCACAGCACAAGGCATTAAGAGCCTTGGTGAGAAAACGATAAACTTTGTTAAGACTTTAGGCAAGCACATTGAGAAGGGGGGGCAATTACCAGATTCGTTAAGCCAGTTACCTAGAGAGGCTGTGCGTGGGGTTTCTATTGAAATCCAAGAAAGGGTAGAACGAATTTTAAACGAAGCAAGCCAACGAGGTGGAGTCTTAACCCCAGAACAAGCGTTAAAGATTGCTAACTACGAAAGTCTTGGCTATGAGGCTGGGACAAGGGGGGCTAGTAAGTATCCGCTTGAAGGAATGACCCCAGCCCAGATAAGCCAAGACCCAGCTATAGCGGCAGAGGAGTTAATGGTCGAGGGGAATCCAGCCTATAAGCAGAAGATGCGAGATCAAGATAGATATATGACTGGTAGTGTTGATAAAATTTCAGAAAAATTACAAACTCCAACGGGGCAAAAACCAGCATATACTGGGGAAGCTGGTTATCCAGAAATAACAAGCACAGGGGAAGAGGTTGCTGGTGTCGTTGGTGCAATGAGTAAAAGGTTGGGGGCTAAAACCGGCAGACTTTATTCACAAGCGACAAAAGAATATGGCAAGGCAAGGGTGAAGCCTGTTAATTTTATGAAGGCAGTGGAAAGGTTTAAAAATGAGGCAACCGCATCAGATGTCAGTAAGACGGTTCAAGGGTATACAGGACAAATTAGAGATGCGATGATACGCCAAAGACCCAAACCATATAAAGGGCAAAAGGGAACGATGAAAGCAGACAAGCAAAAACTTCCATCCAGCCTAGATGATGCGTGGAGTGCTTCAACAGCCAAACCCCAGCCCACAACACAACCAAAGGCAGACTCTTTAAACGTGGCTTCATTTGAAGGAATAAGAAAAACTTTAACTCGTCATGTTGACCAACTGAAAAGGGCTGGGAACAAAGAAGGGGCTACGGTTTTAAGGAAATTAAGAAAAGCTATGGACAAGGATGTTGAGTTAGCTGTAGGACATGATGTTTATAAGGCTGGGCGTGGTGTTCACGAGGCTGGGATGAAAGGACATCTCAACATTCCTACTGTGAGCAAAGTATTAAAAGGAGAGTATGACCTTAATTTCGCAAAAGTAGTTGATGATGTTGAAAAACTCCCATACGAGCAATTATTAAAGCTAAAAACGGGTATGTATAGCGAGGGGGCTAGAGGGAAAGAAGCGTGGAGAAAACTAGCGGCTCAAATTTGGCATAAGATGAAAGAAGAAGCAATAAAGGGATACGAAGGACACGGGCCACAAGAAAGGATGGTGGGTGTGCCAACCTTAGAAAATAAAATTAAAAAGTTTAGTAAAACTGCAAGTGGATTGGGTGCAAACACACCTAAAGGCAAACTTCTTTTTGGTGAAGAGATCGCCAACGAGATTACCAATATCTTGAAGGCGAGTCGTGATCTTCAGATCATGGGCAAACGAGAAGTTAGAACGGGATGGGGGGGCATTGTCAATCTTCTGGACTGGGGCAGTAAGTTACTGGGTAAAGTGCCTAGCCTACAGACTAGAGGGGCATCAACTATTTTAAGCGAAGCAACCCAAGCAGTAAAACGAGAAGGGCAAGACAAGATAGCTGGACAAGTTCTGAAGAAGACAATGAAAGACCCTAGAGAATTTAGACCAAAGGGAGTACCAAAAGGGAAGGTTGACAGTATTATGAATTTGTATAAACCAAACCCCTTGTTTGCCCCAGAAGCGATGGGGGTTCAAGAAATAGACAAAAGAAAAAAACGTGGCATGCTGGGGGGAAAATAATAACACCGAATCGCAATAAATTAGCTATTGACATATAATTAAAAAATGGTAATCTAGGCTCAGTTGCACTGGGTAAGATTCACTTAATATTCATAACGGAGTTCTCATCTTTCCTCTCCGTTTATGGCAACCATCAGGGCTTTCTCACTTACCCAGTGTCGCTTTGGTGGTTGCCTTTTTTTTTGAGGAAATTATGTCTAGAATTCACAAGGAAGAATTTACCAGAATTTTGGCAAAGAAGATGGGGTTGTCGCACAAAGAGTCTATTCGTTTTTTTGATAATTTTGTTGAGGCAATAAGAGAGTGCTTATCTGCTGAGAAGAATGTGACAATCAGAAATTTTGGGAAGTTCGAGGTTAGAAAATATGGTGAAAGAAAATGCAGAAATCCAAAAACTGGAGAGGTTTTTGTTTCACCGCCAAAAAAGAAAATTCATTTCAAGGCAGGGAAATTTTTAAAGGAGAAGGTTTGAGGATGAAAAAGCAGAAAGGTTATTTGTACGAGGTTAGAATCTATGATGGGGAAGGAAACTTGAAAGAGGTTGTGATGCCAGAAATTGATTACGATGTTACCTCTTACGGCAACCCCAAAAAACAAAAAGCATTCAATAAAATACCATCAGAAAAAAAGGAGAGTTACGATGAGTCACAATCACTGGGTCGAGATGAAAAAGAATGCGGATCAGTTCTGGGAAAACAAACAGGAACTGGAAAAGAAGATTGAAAATTTGCAGAAGGTTTTAAGGGAAGAGAAATTACCAGAGAATTTGCTTGACCCTCAAAACTCTCACGACTCGACAGAGGTCACTTGGTTCGCAGATAAAATATACGAGTTGGGCTGTGACATTTCCGAACTTGGGGAAAACTTCATGGTAGGCGAACTGGTCAGTCAGGCTTGGGATGAGAAGTCAGGGTACACAAGCTATCGGGAAAAGTTGCAAGACTTGGGACACAAAGAATCAGACTTTTAAACTGTGGGGGATGCTCAAGGCTGGACTCTCCAAACCAGCCGCTGAAGGTCTTAATCGGTGGTCTTCAGCCATCCCCCTTTAACCTAAAAAAAGGATAAATAAAATGGGATCAAAAAAAGAAAAAGAAAAA